>Ga0315320_10000094_pt1 | contig 67136 bp, 39 predicted proteins | sample M140m21515metaG_FD_203458 | JGI IMG/M metagenome (GOLD analysis project Ga0315320, IMG submission 203458) | Ammonia-oxidizing marine archaeal communities from Monterey Bay, California, United States - M1 40m 21515 | ecosystem: Environmental > Aquatic > Marine > Coastal | place: USA: California... | reverse complement strand
TATCGTCAGCATTACTATTTTCATGAGTTTTCATATTGTTTACGAACTTACGTGTCCACAATTTTAATCCACCGTTGCCGTACTGTAGTCCATTTACATGGACATTGCCGCACCAGCTAAACACATGATCTGGCGTTAGTCCTAGTTGTTCAATATCAATTTCTTGTTGTAAGAATTCTGTATCGATAATATTGTCACCGTCGATAGTAACAAAATACTCTGTTTCACTTACATCAGCACAGGCTTTGTGTGCGGCATCTGATCCGTCTACTCCGTGTACACGTTTGGCCCACGGTAGTTTACTACACAAGTCAGCATAGTTTTTTTCAGCATTAGGTTCATCGTAGGACAAAAAAACTATGTCCTGATCGATAATTTTAATTTTATCCATTAACAACCTCACATGAATACTTTTGGAACTTTCTATTAGTATATACACTATATTTGTCAATTTCAAACTGACTCTGGCTGTTTATTGTAATAGAATTTTCTAATAATTGTTGTACTGTTGTTGTAAAGTATTCATGGAGGATATTTGGATTGTTTTTTTGTGTAACACTAAATTGTAGTGCTTGATTAATACGTTCTTTTTTGCTTTCGAGATCTTTTTTTGCACTATCGGATAGTGCAACTTTCCACATATTAGATTGTGTTAGAAAACTTACAGTTATCTGAGCATTGTCTTGTTGTTTAATTTTATAAACATTGTCATTTACATCAATTTCAAGTTTTTTATATTTGTCTACTATAATGTATGACGAAGTCCTAATATCATATACTACTTTATGTCTAGTAACATTCTTTGTTCCGTCTAAGTACGGTCGTGCATCTTGAGTATCAATTATAAAATTAGTTTCTATGTCTTGTTCTACATTTGACACTGAAAGAATATTTCCTGTATCTTTATCAAAGTACACCCTATATACTATTTCGAATTTTGGTGTTTCTAGAATTATCATATATCTAATCTCGTTTCTAATATTTCTATGATATCGTCTGTTAAAAAATTATCTTCAGTATAATGAAATATGCCAGACTGTTTATGATTACCTATATACAACTCTGCATCAGTTGTAAAATATGTGCCGACTTTTGTTTGCCAACTTTCCCTTATTTCGTCCCAACCTTGTATGTTTGCTTTCATATGTGTAAAACTAGGCACTGATACATTTTCATTAGTAATCTTTGATTTACAATCTAACAAATCAATTGTCATTGCAGCTGTTAAGTCCATACTTGCAAAATTTTGTATTGGTTTATCTCTACCTAGTTTGTAAAATTCTTTCCAATTGTTAGTAATTTTATCTAACCATGTATAAAATTCTAATGCAAAATCACTTTTCTTAAAATAGTGCAATCCCATGTATGTGTTTGGTAAGTTATACTTGTTAAAATTCTTTCGATAAAAAGTATCTTTAATCTTATTACCTCTGTAATCAAATACTGTTGATGTAATATACATATCATAACTTTGTAAAAAATTATACCATGTTGTAATATCCTCTAGTACTAACATATCCGTATCAAGAACTATTGCATCATCATACGGTGAAATAAAATATGTCTTCCATCGATTGTGTATCTTCCAATCATATTTGTTTGCAAGGTCACCCCAAGGTATTTCTATTACATTATCAAATAATGTTTTGTAACGTTCTGGAATTATATCGTCAGTAAGTATACTAATATTACTATTAGGCGTTGTTGCGTGAATACTCATTGCCAATGCACATGCTTGTTTTACATAATCAACATCTTGTGTATTTTGAGCTACTAAGATAAAATTAGGCACTTAAATTATCCTCTAATGTATACTTGTTCATTACATGCACACTGTTACCTTGAAATTTACAAGGGCTATATTTGTCTAGTGAGCCTTTACATTGTATCAGAAAGATAAACTTGTCTCCTTTTATAGAATGTAATATATCTCTATCTGCTGTAAAAAATAATTTGCCGGGCATTTTTTTTGCAAAATCCCCTTGCTTGAATCCGTTCATTATATGGATTGCAATACTAAATGCAAAGTCGTTTCGATATGTTGTTGATTGAATGTTGTATACTTTTCTATAGTGTGTATAGTATTCCTGTATATGTTTTATTAAATCAAAAAAGCGTTTGTTTATCTCTGTCTTTCTAAAAAATACACACGTTGCCCAATAAAAATCTATACTTGTTTCACTTATAACTTTGAATTCATTAGTTTCCCTATTGCCGGCAATATCTATAGCATCCTTATATATTAAAAAATCATATGTACTATTAAAACAATTTTTGAATACATCATCTGCTATTACATAGTCACTGTCTAGCATAAGTGTTTCGTCATATGGAGATAAGTCGTAAGCAAAAGGTCGCTTGTCGTTTTTAAATTCTAGTACAGTACTTTGTTCTGCACCGTTATAGTATTTCTTTTTGGATGATGCTGTAATAATATCACTAATAATAATGTTATCAAACCAACCTTTGTATCTATCGCCTATGCTTTTTTCATCAGTTACAATACTAACTGGTAAGTTAAGATATTCTTTTGCTCGACCAGCAAGAAATGCTGCTTGTTTTACATAATCAATATCGGCATTATTATAAGCAAAAACAAGAATACCTTTAGTCATTAAATATCCCTTCAACCGAACGTTGTTTTTTAATTTTATTGTACTCGTTAAAAAACTTGTTTGATGCTGTTGCATACGTGTTTACTAAGTTGTTAGTAAATGTAGACAAGTCACTAACCATTGACGGTAAACCGTTGTCGTCGATTAACACAATTTGATCTTGTTCTAATGATATTAAACTTTGACAAAAACTAATTAGTTCTTTACTAGATGTAAATTGACATCCGTTTTCGTAATGAATTAGGTCAGCATCATATTGCTGTTGTAGTAATTTCTTTTGTTGATTTATAGTATCAAGTAGTTTACTTGCTTCAAGTGCTTTTGCTAATTTGTCGTCCATCCATCATCTCCATAGGTATAGTATTAATTATACACTACTTAGAGACAAATGTCAAGAAAAAGACCAAGTCCAAACAGTAGTTTTTTCTGTTTCTTGTATAGTTGGAGTGTAAGAGTCTGCAAGTGGATATTCTGTACATGAACGTCTAATCCAATTGTCATCTACTAATTCTTTATAAGTGACCATACGCTTACTGGTATATCCTCTTTCAATAAGGCCATTATTTAAACAAGTAAAATATTCTGGTTGATACAAGTAATCTCTTGATCCATTATATCTTATACTTAAAATTGCTGAAATCTCAAATAAATCATCATGTTTTGTACCAGTTATAATTGATACAGGTGTGTCGTCGATAGTAATTAAAAAATTAGTTACAAGCTGAGCATTTAAATTTTGTAGTGCTAAATTTAAAGGGTGTATTCGTGTTTCACCATGCAATTCTTGTAGTTTTGCATATTGATTATCCATTTCAGTATGCAAGTTATCTACAAATTCTTGTGGCAATTCGTAAACTTCATTAATAAAATATGTTGACATTATTCTATAGTCCTTACTCGTAAGTTCCATGTATTACCAACAGCCCACGGAGAGAGCTGACTTTGCCCGTTAACCATACCTTCAACATGGAGTTGTGCAATGCCGTCACGTGGTTCTAATTTAAATGTAGTATTTGTTCCATCAAAAGTTCTTAATGTTTGTGCTGTTTTTATCCACGTATTTTCATACTCAGTGTTTTGCCAAGCATCTACACTGTGCAATAATTCAGCAGGCATATTGCCTGAGAATGTAACCATCAATGTGACAACGTTGCCAGCGCCGCCGACGAGAATTGAACCCGACGATATACTAGCTCTAACTAAAGTATGAGATCCAGTAGTTGTTGAAAAGTTCTGTGTTATTGATCCTACTGGAAGGCTTGTAATGACGTTGTTGCCGACCCCGGTGGTAGTAATGCCAAATCCAAAAAATGGTGCTGCTATTAAGCCTATTTGTCCTTGAGCTACGTATTCTGTAAACTGTTTTGCTGTTCCTGAACGATATCTTTTTACTACTACTAATCCTGGTTGACCTTGTCCACCCATTGCAGGAGATGTATATCTTGAAACATTGCCGCCGCCGCCGGCGCCAGGTCCTATTCCATTAGTGCTTATATTAGGATAAGATTGACTATTAAACTGGGAAGCAAATCCGCCTTGGAATTCTATTTTTCCTATTAGATCCTGTAGTACTGTCGGAATAGATTGTTTTTGGCCTGCTTTTACACTATCAGTTGTAGTATTATCTGTCACCGCGCCGTTTGAAGAAAGTACTACATTGTCTGGTCTATTTGCAATTACAGAACCAATAAATGGCACGCCGCCTGTACTAGCACGTAATGTATTAAAGCCTGCTGTTGGACCTAATGTAGCTGTACCTGAATAATTAATACTACCGCCAGAACCAACGCCACCTGTCGCACTACTACCTGTTGGGTTTGCTTGGTTGCCGCCTGTAGCATATTGCGCTCCTCGTTGTATTTTTATACCATAGTATTGCGCTGTTATTGGTTCCTGCCCACTACCAATATTGAAGACGCTCTGGCTACTGCCGGCTTGATAGGTAACACCATTAAATGTATGAGTTGCGCCATTGAATGGAGTACCTGCGTTTTGGCCTGAAGCATCTTTAATAACTTGTCCATTCCACACCCAAATTGCTCTTCCAATTTGCCAATAGACAAAAAATTGCTCTTCAGCGGTATGACTGTATCTTTCTGGCCCATATCCAGAAACTCCAAATGACGATTCGTCGCCATTTCTACCTCTGTTAAAGTCATTTGCTGTAGATGTTATTAATGATGAATCGCCGCCTTTACCAACTACTATAAGTGCTGTACTTGGAATATCGCCATCTGAATAAGTTTTAAAAGATGCGCCTCCGCCTCCGCCGCCTGCAGCTTCACCGTCGTTTGAAGTATCTGGTGAAGCAGCTCGGCCTGATGCGCCGCCTGCTATAACTATTACATCTATTTTATTATCATCTGCTGCTTTTGACCATGTATACTGTGTGGTGCCACCAGCCCATCTTCTATTTTCTGTAACATTTTGTAACAAAGGTGTAGAAGTGCCAGTGCTAGTAACTTGTGTCTTTGTTATATTTCTACCTTCAGGAGCAAATACAAATTCACCACCGTTACCGGGTGTATTTACGTCTCGTACTGGATAGTATTCCATTGCATAAAAGTTATAAGATGTCGGTGGTACAGTTGTATCAACAATAGATGTTGATGTATTAGCAAGTACAGTTCCTGCACTTGATCCTTGTCTAAGCGATACTGATATAGTTTCATTATCTCCTACAACAGCATCATTGGCTGCTGTAAGTGTAAACGTTCCGTTACCTCCTGAAACTGTTAATGGTCCTGCTGACGAAGTCATTACTCCTGTTGGTACAACACTATAATAATAACTACCATCAGGTGCATCTGTTATTGAAACATTATAGGTACCATTGCTTCCTTCACTTATACTACTAGGACCTGATATACTATATGATGCAACCGCTGGTGGCGGTGCTGGTTCTACACTTGTATCGTTAATTCCAATTGACGATGATAAGCCAAAGGCTGGTACTGATAATGTCAAAGTTTCAGCACCATCTGTGAATGCATCATTAGCAAGTGTAATTGTAGCACTAGCTGTTCCATTTTGCATATTAAACTGTCCGCCCATGCCTTGACTATTAGCAAAGTCGCCTACACTAATTCCTAGTCCACCTAGAGTATAATCTATAAGTGTGCCGTTAGCAACAGGATTTACACTTAATGTAAATGTAACATCTTCACCTTCATCAATTGGTCCATTTGGAGTTCTTGAAAGGTTAGCTGACGTTTGTGTTGCTGCTCCGTCGTCGAGTGAAGTAATAGTAGTAAACGATGGTGACGGTATACTTAATACAGTATCATGTCGAACACTAATAGTACTTGTAATATCATTTGTAACATATTCATCTACATCTGTTGGTCCGCTACTAAAATCGTTGTCTTGAAATTCTATTCTAAATCTAAGTACACTAGGTGTTGATGCATTACCTGCAGCTTCTTCCCATGCTGTAATTTGATATTTTATATCAGCGTATAATCCACTTCCGTTTTTTGTAAAAAGAGTAGCTTGGTTTGAAGAACTTGTTAGCGACCAGCTGGCATAATAGTTGCCAAAACTAGCAGAAGTGCCTGGACTTGATCCGTCACTTGTTACAGCATTTTTGCCAAAAGTAATTGTTCCCATATTTTCTAATATAGTATTCCAATTAGCATTTTTGCTATTAGCTGTTACAGCACCAATTAAATCAGCAGCAAATTTTATAGAGCCGCCGGTATTAAAAAAATATCTTCTTTCGTCTGCATTTACCCAAGTAACTTCTGCTTCATGTGTTATTTTAGTACCTGGCGAAGCATAGTCGCCTCCACCCCACTGAGAAGTACGTGTATCAGATAATTTTTGTGTTACACTAAAATTAGTAGCATCATGTACATTTATATCTGCAACAATTTCGTCTGCAGCCGCTTCAAAATCTAAATATCCTTCTGCTAGATCTTCCTCAGCATTTGCACTTGTAGGTGCAAGTTTTGCTTGTCCTGATCCTGTACCTGGGCCTGTTGCTGTAAATTTTATTCCTACTTCGTTAGCAGAAGCACCTATTAATGTAAAGTCTGATGTATTATTTGGATCTACGTCTGTAGAAAGAATTTGATATTCAATGCCAATGGTAAGTGCTGTAATATCTATTGGTGTGTCGTTGCCTACGTCTGCTGCACTTGCGCCAACATTTTCGTCTGCATCTGGTGGTGCTATAGCACTTGTCCATGCTAGTGGATTTGCTTGGTGTGTTCTGGCTTTGACTAAATCTGCATAAAGATCAATCATGTCTTGTGCGGCAATAGTATCGCCTGAAGACTTTGCAGAACTTGTTAACGCACGACCATAGCCGTTTTGAGCACCATCGCCGGTGCCTAAAACATCATCTATTTTACTTTGTATTGTATTATAGTTTGCCGCGGTAACATTTGTTCCAACTACAGCCATTATGCTTTTCCTTTGTTATCTTATATTTACAGATTTGAATTAACGGTTAACGCCGGTTGTGATATTCCTAAAACTCCTGTTGCTGTTAAAAAAGATACAGTACTTGTTGTTACACCAGTTACATCTTCGTCTTCAGGTCCAGATGAACTTGCGCCGCCTGCATCATCTCCGATATCATTATCAGAAAAACTAATTAAAAATCTTATACTATTTGGTGCTGTTTCCCAAGCTGATATGCTATATTCGTTTTCAGCATATAGTCCTGCGCCACTTTTAGCAAATACTCCTACTGGATATGTTGCACTAGTTGCTGCCCATGCGTCATAATAATTACCTACATTAGTACCAATTCCAGGGTTACTGCCATCTGCTACTGTTGTATTTTTACCAAAAGTAATTGTTCCCATAGTGCCCAACATAGTTTGCCATATTTCATCTTTTGTTCCAGGCGGTGTAGTTGTTACATCTCCTGGTACACTAGTTCCGCCTGTCAAATTAGCATTAAATTTTATTACTCCGCCGGTATTAAAAAAGTAGCGTCTTTCGTCTGCATTTGCCCATGTTACTGTAACTGTATGTGTTATTTCTGAATTCCAACTAGATTGACGTTCATTGCTATCTCCAATTGATGTTGAAAATTGTCCCGCATCAAATGTATCTCTATTATTGCTAATATCAACAGCCGCTGATTCAAAATCAGCAAACCCTTCATTTAGGTCAGTAGTAGCATCAACCGATGTACCTCCTGCACCTACATCAGCTGCATAAACACCTACAATCTCTCCAGCACTTGGTGCACCAAGTCCGTCTGCTGATGACCATGTCGGCGGAGTTCCTGATTGATGTGTTCTAGCTTTTACTAAGTCATTGAATAATAATTGCATATCTGCTGCATATATAATATCGTTATCAGCTTTTGATGTGCTTTCTAGTGTTCTGCCATAGCCGTTTTCAGCGCCATCGCCAACACCTAGCACGTTACTAACTGTACTTCTTATCGAATTGTATACGGATGAGTTAACTAAGTCTGTTACCGCTGGCATAAAGGTTCTCCTAAAGTTTTAATATACACTCTACTAATTTTTCGTCTTCGTCCAAGTTGCTTTCAAGTGCTATTCCAACTAAAGGGTTTCCGTTAAAGTGAACGCTTGCTGTGCCTTCGGCATCTACAAATACTTTTTGTCCTTTTGATACTGGTCCAACTACTCTTACAGGAACACGCCCTTCAAGTGCTATAGCTTGACCATCTGCTTCTGCATTCATTAAGTATGCTGGCTTTTCTGATATAACTCCTACTGGATAGCTATCTAGTAAACATGGTGCAATTTCGTATTCGCCTGCTGGCGCAACGTACATTACTGTTCCTACTGGATGATCTTTTTCTACAGTGTATTTTTCTGCTAAGTCAGCAAACTGTGCTTGTGTTGCTACACCTTGGAATATGTCTGCAACTAACTTTGTATTTGCTCCGTCTTGCTCTCTAATAGCAATTGTGCCGCCTGTGTTTGACGCTGTAGCATATGTATATGCTGTGCCCGAGTTTCCAATTCTTAATTGGTTTGCATCGTCTGCTATACCTTTAAAAGATGTAGCATGTACTTCGTCCCACGCATTTCCTGTTTCGCCTAGTTTTAGATCAGTAGTTGCACTGCCTGGCATAATTCCTTCTGATGTAATTTTAACAGAATTTGTTAATACTCCAGAACTATTATTAACATCAAACTCAATTGCGTTTGAATTACCTGATGTATTTTTAATTAATCCTGTTGTTGCATCTGGACGCATTGTAAAGAACATATTACCATGTGTAACTAACCCTGCTGTTAGACTTAACTGACTAGTAAAAGATGCATTACTGTTTTGTACAAAATCTCCTGGTGTAAGTCCGCCGAATTTCTCAGCGTCTGTTGCTGTTCCATGGAATCTAAATGATGTACTTGTTACTCCGGATGCCGGTGTATCTCTTAGTGTAATACCCTGTTGAATATCACTAAATCCGTTTATCTCATTATCGGCGCCTGCGCCTAGTGTAAATGCTGTTGGGGATATAACAAATGTTACTGTATCGTTTACTGTTGCTGTAATAATACTTCTAGATATTCCTGACGGTGCTGAATTATCAAGTACTGTGCGACTAACCATTTGTGTTTGGCCTTCGCCTGCGTCTTGTGGTCCAATTAGGACAAAATTTGAACCATTATACACATACAGTTGTTCGTTTGCGCTATCCCACCAAAAATCTCCTTCTGCTAGACCAGCTGGTTGAGCAGCTGAAACTTCAGCACCCCCTACTGTTCTCCAGTTTTGATTTCCGTCTCTAAACTTCATTCTGTCTGATCCTGAATCAAACCATAATTGACCGCTTAGTGGTTTAGGTGGCTGATTAGCACCTGCAAAGTTTTCTAGCAAGAATAAGAAATTTTCGTTATGTATTTCTCCATATCCTGCATAATTTTTTCCTACAAATTTAATATCTGTAGTTTCGTCGAGTGTACCATCTTCCACTGTGGTTAATGGGCTCTTGTTAAATCTGTCTATTTGATACGCCATTTTTGTTTGTCCTATATAATCCTGTGTTCACACGTTGTATTTATACTAATTTGCAACCCACACACCATTAGTAATAATAAAGTTTCTTTGCCCTCTTGTAACGCTCAAAGTAAATGTAGGTGTTAAAGAGTTGGGTAAACTTATACCTTGCAAAACACTTACGGTGCCGCCGGCGGCTGCATTAACGTCAACTTCAGTAGTTGTTGTAGGTGTTGCAATATCAATTGCATCAGTTGATTGCCCCGATGCATAAAAGAATGTTGCAATCCTCGCTACTTTGCCGTTAGCAAATGTTGTTGCTGGATATAAGCCATTAAGTATAGTAATAAGTTCATCATTAACACTAACCATTCCTGTAATATCCATACCGAATATAATTGGATTAGTTTGTACTGTTTGATCAACATATACTTTATTTGCGGCTTCTGCATCTGCTGTAGGTGTTAATAGGTTAGTAATTTTACTACTACTAACATTAATATCACCGCCTACTGTAAATGTTAAGCCGGTTCCTGCTCCTGGTCTAGTTATTACACCTGCATTGGAAATGTTTACACTAGCTGTTCCGCCAGTACCAATATTAAGTGTTTCTAATACACCAAGATTTCTAATACTACTGTTTATAACACCAGAACCAATTGTGGTTGATGATAATACATCTGTATTATTAATTTTGTAATTTTTTGTATCTGCTAAATCTAAATGTTCGCTACTTGTCCAAGCATTTGAAACGTTAAGCCATTCAAAAGTTTTATCAGTAGTGCCCTTAACTGTAATGCCGCCTTGATCTGCTGTTAAGTTTGTAGGGTTATCTACTACAGCTACTTCAATATTTTTATCTGCTATTTGTAATGTTTCTGCTTCAGTTACAAAACTATCACCTTCCACTGTTAAATTACCAGTAATACGTGCATCACCTGTAACATCTAAATTATATTCTGGGTTTGTTTTAAATATACCAATTCTTCTAGTATTAGGTTTAATTACAAATGCATTAGTTTGGTCAAGTACATCATTTGCGCCTCTGACAACAATATTAAAACTATCGCCTGATCTTGTGTTTCTAATAGTAAAACCGTTATCCATAAACAGTCTTGTATCATCGTTAACACCAACTGATACGCCGCCGCTGTTTCTTATATTTAATTTTCCATTTAGTACTTGATCTGCATCATTCTTCATTAACTTTGATTCTGGAACAACCGTACCAGTTGAGCTAACTAAGTTTTCTGCAGATTCAGCAACACCTCTATATTTAAAGTCTACTTTGTCTACTAGGTTTACACCTTTAAAAATAGTTCCTGTAGCATTGCTTGATGTAACTAGTCCTGCTACTAAGTTATTTGGTACTGGGTTAGGCGTAAATGTTTCACCTGATATAATAGCATGTAATATTTCATTTGTAAATACTTTTAATACTGTTTTTGAATTTAGGTCAGTATCGAAAATTGTATCTGTTATAACTCCACTTTTTCCTTGTAATCTACTAAATGCTGGACCAATCAGTGTCCATGATGTTCCGTCAAACAAATAAAACTGTTTATCGTCTGTACTAAACCATGTGTCGCCTGCAACCGATCCTGCTGGGAACGTTTCACTAATAAAACTACCTGCTGCAGATTGAAATGATGTTCCGTCAAATACTTTTAATTTGTTTTCTGATGTATCATACCACAATTGCCCTTTGAGTGGTGTTACTGGACTGTTAGGATTTGCAAAATTCTCTAACATTCTTATAAAATTTTCGTTAATAAACTCGCCGTAGCCTGCATAATTTCTGCCTACTAAAGATATATCAGTAGTGTTTATGTCCAATATCCCATCTACTAGTTCTGTAAGTAGTGTTCCATCTGTTTTATTTAAATTATAACTCATATTGTTTCCTAAACATTATCGGCAAATATTATATAGTTTACTGTTACAAACGGTGGTAACGCATCTAGTGCTGTACCTAAGTTTTCACTGCCTCTAAACGAACCTTGCCCATCAGTTCCGCCTTCTTTTATTCCGCCACTTGACGGAATACCACTTGTTGTTTGTGATCCTTGTGCAATATTTAACGGTTGGTTAATACTTCCGTCTTCACCTGCTGGCACAGTATCATCAATAATTGCATAATGCTGTGTGCCGCCTGGTGATTTCATATCATGTTCGTGTTCTGGTAAGTTTTCAGTTTTGATATCTTTAAATTCTGAACCTGAACTTCCACCAATGTTATCAGCATTAGTATTTGTTGTAGTATTTGCTGGTAAGCCGCCCATGTTGTCAGCACCTAATAAGAATCTACCTCTAAAATCTGGTAATGCAAAGAATGTACTTGACGAATTTTGAAAGTTTGGACTTTGTGGATCTTTAAATTTAAAGCCAATAGTATTAAATAGTTCAGTTGCTTCTGTTTGTCTAATTTCTGTACCGTCACATAAGTACCATCCTGGAGGAGCAACTTCTCCACCAAATGGTACAATCATTCCTACTGGATTAGTTGGAACACCTTTTAGTAAGTTTGACTGTGATATTCTAAATAATCCGCCATCACCCTGTGTTCTGTTTATTAATATTTCGTCTCCAGTTTGCGGAGTAACAACAACACTTTTATCTGTTATAAATCTATCACTAAGTGTAGTTGTAAATGTCTTAGTTAAATCTCCTGCACCGTCAAACACAATAGCATCTGAACTTACATCGCCTGACATTTGAAATACTGTTTTATTATTAAGTTTTGCTGCACTTGATGCTGTACCATTAATAGTACCTGATACACTTCCGTTAAAGAAACCTTCAAATGTGTCAGCTTTTACTGTACCAAGACCTTCCATGTTTGGTTTTGTTAACGCATTAGGATCTGCAATTATATCGCTACCTATGTTTAATTGTCCTTTTACTGTAAGGGTACTACCAATTTTTAAATTTTTAGCAATACTTGCACCACCGGAAGTTACAATTGCTCCTTCAGTTAATGTATCGTTAAATGTATCATCGGCATCTTGTGTGCCTATAACATTAATACTATCTGTAATCTGTGCAGAACCTACAACATCTAACGCTACTTGCGGATTAGTTGTATTAATACCAATGTTGGTATTTGCTTTAATTGTTAAAGGTGTTACTATTCCTGTTTCATTTTTTACTTGAAGTTGTAAAGCAGCATTAGTATAATTACTTTTTACAATTGCTATATCACCGGCTGCTTCAAGACCAAGTTGTGCATTAGCACCTACTTGTACACCTTGATTGTTTTTGACATACAGTACGCCATTTGCTGTTGTATTTTGATCAGCACGTAAAAAGTTAGCTGCTGGTACGTTAACATTGCTTATTCTAAGTGCTTCTGCAGATTCTGCTGTTCCATTATATTTTGCAATAGTGCTGGATAATGTTAAACTAGTTAAATTAAATCCTGGTTTAAGTTCTGAAAATCCTCTAATGTTTACTTTTGGTGTAAACTGTGCATTAGTAATAATTGCAATTGGTTGTGCGCCAACTTCAACTTTTAATACAGTATAAGTTAAATCGTCAGTGCCTTGAATTTGTTCTGCTTTAGTACCAGATGAAAGACCTTCACTAAATTCAGGACCAACTAATATCCAACTAGAACCATTATTTAAATAAAGTTGCTGGTTACTAGTGTCTACCCAAAGATCACCTATTACACTGTTGCCAACTTCTGGCTGTGCAGCACCTTTTTTAATGCCTCCTGATTCAACCCAATTTGTTCCGTCATATATTTTTAATGCATCAACACCAACTGTAGTATCGTACCATGTTTGTCCTTCTACAGGATTTGCTGGTGCATTGTTATTTGCAAAATTTTCTAATAAGTGAAGGAAGTTACCAGCAATAGCTTCGCCATATGCTGTACTATTTCTACCAGGTAATTTTAAACTAGTATCTGTAGAGTTTATTTCTCTATCTTCAACAATAATTGACCCTTTATTTGTAAAATCTGTAAATTGGATTTGATAAGCCATTAGCTATTACCTCCACTAAGGCTTTGTACTCTAACAGTATAGTCAACTTGTATAAGCCTATTAAGTGATTTTTGTACAGGATGGAAAATGACATGTGTTAGTAACCTACCGTTACCTATAACACCATCTGCACTAGTACTTCTTAACCCTAATTCGTCAAATACAAAACTGTTATCAGCGTCAGATGCTGTATCAAATGCATCTTGACCGTTTGGTTCACCGTAATCTAACAAACAAGTTATAACAATATCAGTATAATTAGTACCGTTTACATGTCTAGTTTCAATTTTGTTTCTAGTAGGATCTAAATTGTCTGTATTTCTATCATCAACTATTTTTGTAAACGTTTGATTGTATAAACCAGCGTTTGTGCCTGTTGAGTTAGGAGTAAGATACGTTATAACTCCTGTCGAGTCAATGTTTGTACCGCCGTTGCCAAAACTCATTACAGCAATAGGCCCTTGCCCTGCGTTGCCCAAAGACTCTGCAAGTGCAATACTCATATTTTCATAGTGTATGGCATTCTTTTTGTTTATAAAAATTTCGCCTGTGGCTGGGTCACTTATTTTAATGTGGCCTTGCACAAATACACCGTTTTCTTCATTTATTATGTTTGTCATTTTCTATTCCTACTAGTATATTTATTCGGGTAATTCGCTTTTCGCTTCGCGCAAGAAACTACCAATATCGTTTTGAGCATCTTTTAATGGAGTGCCCGGGTCTGTCCACAATTTGCCTACTTTTCTAATAACAACTAACTTCTGATCTGCTTTCATTGGGTTAGTTAACGTTAATATATTGCCACTTACAGTGAACTCTGCTGGTGTATTTACGTCACCCTCGGGTGAGTCAATGGCTATAGCTGGATCAAACTTAGCTATAGCAGCTTTATTTAACCTCGTTCCTGCAGCAAATACTTCAAATTCATTTACACTATTTGGAGTAAAATCAAGTGTAAAATCAGTTTGTCCTTCAGTTACAGCGTCTACGGGTGACCAAACTATTGTTTCGTCGCGGTATGGAATATTTTTATCAGTACTTGCTCCGTATACTGGTGTATTTACTGGATATGTATCTTTAACACCTGTGCCTAATGTGCCTCTTCTAAGTTGTCTTAGATCATTTCCTGTTTTAGCAAAATATTCTATTCGCTCACCATCAATCCAAATTATTCCAGGCTTATTAGAACGTTTATCCGGTGTTGGTAATCTATCAGCATTTTGTACTACCACAATTCTAAGATCATTGTATCTTAACGGAGAAGCCAATTTAATACCGTCATTATTGTCAACACGTTTATAGTGTGTTCTATTAAGAATATCTTTAAACTGTTGCCATGCAATTGTTGGTGTGCTGATTGGTGCTGTAAAATGTATAATATCAATTATATCGTTTTCAGCTGGTGTAGTTACTAACTGTATAACTTTCATGTTAGATTCTAACTTATAATCAACACTTGGTGATAGTAATTTACCGTTTTTAAATATCCAAACATTTTCAACACCTGATGTTGCTGTGTTGAGCCTAACTCTGCCGCCAGTTAAAGAATGATATGCTGAATAATTATCTGAGCCTGGTGTTAATGTACTTCTATTAATAACATCATAACTTATGCGGTTAATATCTAATATATCATGATTACTAAATGAGTATACATTTATTACTTTGTCCTCACTTGGAGCATTATTAAATATAACTTGATTACCAACTACTCTATAGTCAGAATTTCTAAAGTAAATGCTTAGTGTATCGCCTTGAGATAGTAAGTTATTTTCTAAAATAATACTACTTTGACCAATGTTAACGCTATAACTATCTTGTTGATTTAAAAGGTTACCATTTAAGTAAACTTCTGTATCTGCAGCACTTAATGTTGATTCCTGTACTTGGAATGTTTCTAATTCATACTCTCTAATTGCAGGATCTGTAATTTTAAAGATTTTAGAATATCCTGGTTTCTTAACTATTCCGTCAACTTCAACAATTGTAAAGAACTCTGCTGGAGTATCATAAATTGCACTAGTTGATAAGTTGTATATAACACTTGACCCGTCTGCAATTATACTATCTTTTTGTACTTTACTATAGTTAATTTGTGTATTGTTGGAATAAATTTCATAATCTAATCTAGTGCCAACGTCTGGTGCTGTTGGACTAAACACAAACTCTACAAATCCATTAGTATCATTTTTTCTAGCAATAAGTTCAGGACCGTCTGGTACAATACCATCTTTTCTTAGATAGATTTGATATTGGTCTTGCCAAGGAATCTTTGTTTCGTACACAACTTGATCTGCAACAGTAAATATTGACCCTATATCAATTATGTTTTGACCATTTTGACCAATTGCAAGTATAGTTAACATTTGATCAGTTGCTGGAGCATTTTCAAATGTTAATGTTAGCACTTGATAATCCAAAGTATACAAACTAGAGTCAACTATTGTATTACCTAATTTAACAATAACAGCATCGTTGCTGTTAGGTAACAACCCTAATGGATATGTAGTAGTTGTGCCGTCTGTTAAATAATTTTGGTTGTATATTTGTCCTTGGCCTTCACCAGTTCTTTCGTATACTGTGATATTCACAGAATCCATAACTTGTCCACTAACTAACTCTTCAGGTCCGCCTGATGTTAAAGGTGTAACAAACAAGTCACCGTCTAAAATAATATCATCTGCGTTTACACCTGATGCATTACCATAGTCTAATTGGCCACCTGTTAATAGTGTGTCATAAGAATCAGGATCTGGTTTGAAACTACCATCTGAAGTAATTTTTCTAACAGTAACAATATCGCCGTCATTGACTTCTATATCATTTTCTGCTAGATTAATAGTCTGTGTTACACCGTCACCTGTAAGTGTTTGCATCATTGCAAGTTTATTTGCAGGGTTATTACCATAATTAGGATCGTCAATTCTAATTGCTTTAGTTTGTCCAGAACGTTTTAGGTATACATTATATTGTATTCCGTCTTCTAATGGATTATCTAATTCTATAGCAACAGTAGTGCCATCTGCAAAGAATATTTCGTCTTGGAATTCGTTGTCATAACTATCCCAGGTATCTGATCCGTATTCGTCAGTCATCCAACCCGATGTACCTTCAAAGCCAAAGCTCTTAACTTCAACACCACCATAGTCAATACCAGTCATTAATTGACTTAATTCTTTACCTAGCATTCCTGTAGTAGGATTATACAGATGATTTATTCTATCTTGTGCATTTAGTATTGACGATTCTTTTTCGTACTCTATACTAATTGCTGCTCCTAGTGCAGGTGTAGTTGTAAACTTTATTTGACCTTTATGTCTTTTGTATGTATAATTATTATCTTCTATATTACTAAACGTATATTCGCTACGTAATAATATTTGACCGTTAATTGTAACTTTTACTTTGTTGCGCTTTAAGTTCATTGGCCATTTAAGTGCAAATGTATCATTAATTGCTGTACCAGTAAATGTTTCTGTTTCTGGTAATTCAATTATAACATATTCGCCTGACACTCTATCAAACTTCATTTCTACATGCATACTTCTAACAACAGTTTCGCCAATTTGTGCTGATGCAATTGCTGTAGTAGATCCGTCTGCTTGTGATCCTGATATAGTAATTGTTGGTGCGCTTGTATAACCTGATCCTGTATTAGTAACTACAATGTTAACAACTTTGCCAGCACCGATATATGCCCTTGCTGTAGCGCCTGATCCGCCACCGCCAGCAATAGTTACTGTTGGTGGATATGTATATTTGCTTCCGCCATCATAGATGTTTATACCAATAACTTTAAATCCAAAGTTTTCTTTCCAAGATTTATATGGATAATCATCAAAAAATTCATCTGCACCAATTAGTGTATCGTCTTTAATTTTAACTGACTTAGTTGTAATTTTACCTTTTGTAATATCAAAGTACGGAGGTAAATCAAAGTCACTAGTTTGTGTGTTGGTATTATCAACATTTTCATATGAACTTAGATATTCACGTACATTTGTTTTGTAAGGCTTAACTTCGTTTATATAATCATTATAACTATCTAAATTATCATTTTGATAATTAATTTTTTGTGTTAATGAGCCTACATTATGTTTTGCTTTTACAAAACTTGTCTTATACACCCAATCAACATTTTGTTGTTCTGATAATACATAGCGAATACTTGCAAAGAATAACTCCTGCCATTTGACAGCAAGATTATCAACAAATATATCATTCTTTAATGCTGTTAATATTTGTCTAGCTTCTGTTACTGGTTCAGTATCAAAGAATCTGTTGTCATAGCCTAGTAAGTCATAGCCAATAGTGTTTTCAATAACATTGTAAATTTTAGAACTAATTTCAATTGTTCCATTTTCTCTACCAATAGTATCATAATCTATTGTATAATCAGTTGAATTTGTTTCTGCTGTACGTATTAGTAATAACCAACCACCGTTGCCAATATTATCAATTTTTACAATTTGACCTATTTTTGCATCAGTTGCACTTAGCTGATAACTTTCATCAACTCTGTAATCAATCTTAGTAAACTGATTATATCCAGTAGCATACCAATCAGCATAATCCCAATACTCAGTAGTATCATAACTTTGTGATATTATTCTATCCCATATAGATGATGTAGTATTATATTCGTATATTGCCCATTTGTTATTTACTGTTGAATCATTTTCTATTAATACTGTTAGAGGCCTAACTTCTATTCTTAAGTTTTCGTCATACCCGGCGCCGCCGTTAATAATGTTTACTTTATTAACTTGTCCTAGATTGTTAATTTCTATATTAAAGTCTAAACCAGAACCGTTACCAAATAGTTCAAAACTTGGCCCATGTCTAACTGTAGACGTTGTTGAATCATAAGTAGGATCAACATACCCTCTACCTGAATTTATTATTCGTATATCTGTAACTGTGCCGCCATGTACTGATGCTTCAAGTTGTGCTGTTTTTATTTTATTAGTACCAACAAAGTCGAGCTCTTCCAATGTATCAAGTTTATAATCATACTTTCTTTCAGTAACAAACGGTTGCACATCGACGCTATTAAGAGTTGTAAAACTAAAATCATCTACAATAATATTTTCTTTTAATGTTAGATTAGCTCTTTCAATAACCTGTTTAAATGCTTCTTGTTTGTTTACAAACCAACTTTGTCTTGGACTGTTTAGTGTACCATATTTTTCTGCTGGACTTAGCTCAGGATTTGGAACTTGACGTCCTCTAGTATCATAACCTATTAAACTATCAATCCATTTTCTTTCTATATCTGCTTTAGGTACACTTGTTTCTAAACCTTCTGTAACAAGTTGATATTCAAGGTGTGTATTTTGTTCTTGTGTATCTTGTGTATAGTAACTTACATGTAATGCAACTTCTTTATCGTTGAGTAAACTTTCGCTATTGTATAATACAAATCTATCATTACTTAATAATGCTACAAAACTATATCCTTGGCCCCTAGGGTTACCAATTAATCCTTCAACTTCAGACCCGCTAATTGATCTTGTTTCATCTGCTGGTACTGTCTTTTTACTTTTTACCCAGAAATAGTATTTGTCACTAAATGTTTGCGATGCTGAATCATATGCAAGTTTTTGACTGTAAGCAGCATCACCGTATTTTGATAGACCGCTAATACCTTTTGCAAATCCTTCACTTGTGTCTGCAATCTTATCCCATTCACTTGGTATAATACTACTTTCTACCCATTCATAAACATCAGCGGAGTACCCTGGTATTAGTGTATTCCATTTGTTTGCTTGGTTAGTGATATCTTCTTGATAAGGATTAAAGAATCTAGCTGTGCTTATATCCCACCATAACTTACCTAAGTGCTGTTCTTCCCAATTATTTGTTTCACTAAAGTAATCAGGTAATGTTGTAACATTATAACGTGCAAAATCAATATTAGATTTAAATGTTAATTCTTGTTCTGCTGGTCCTGCAATTTTACCTTGTACAGGATCAACATAATCTAAATATTTAATAAGTTTATTTGTTCTTGTATTGTATAAAAATGCTGATTTAATTTTCTTAACATCAACTACTTCATTTGGTGTTCTTAGTATTGTCCAAGGTTTAACATTTTGAGTAACTTGATAATCAACAAAACTACCTGGATTTGTATCTTCAGTATAGTAATCATTTGGATCGCCTGGAACACCAACATACACATGGTTATCGTTAATTAAAACTTGCTCTCCAAATCTACTTGCTGTAAGTACAGTTAGGTCACCATCATAATCTAATTCTTCACCAAGTACAAATGCATCTGCAACTTTTTGGTAAAGTCTAATACTTCCGCTGTCTATTTTCTTATCTGGGAATGCTGTAAATGTATCGTCAAATGTTGTTATACCAGTATCAAATAATGTGTCAGTTGCTACATCACCGTTCCCGCTTGTAACAGCAATTATATCTTTTGAAACACTAACTTTTTCACCGAACTTTTCTGATGATGTTCCTGTTCCTGATAATGTTTGATGCATTTCAAATGTACCATTAGACTTAGCATACACATAAACTTTACCTGTGTTGAATCCGTCAATATCACTTTCAGGATCTGCTATTGCTAATGTGTCGCCGTCTTCGCTAAGATCAATACTACTACCCCAGCCAGTGTTTGATAGAGGTGCAACAATAGTTTGATCTAAAACATATCTATCATCTAATATTCTATAAACAAGAACTTTATTATCTGCATCAACAGATACATCAGTAACAATGCTAATTGCAAGTACTTGTCCATTATCGCTTACTGTAATTTGTTTAGTAAAGTCTGTAACGCTTTCGCCTAAGTCGTCAAACGCTGGGTCGTTAAATATATTAACAGCATTTGGTAAAGTTGGCAAATAGTTAACTTGACTATTAAGTAGTTTCCATTTCAATGTACTTGTTGGAGTAACACCTTTAACAAAAGTTAATGCTGAATATAATTGGTTACTATATAAAACAATTTCATCTGTTTTGTATGTTGCATCTGCACTGTAATCACCTCTGTAATGAGGATTAATATCAAATGCAAAGTCGTATGTTTTACCGTACTTGTCAGTACCATGTTTTATAACTGTTAGGTTTTCTTTTGACCCAACATAGAATCTATACAAATCATTTTCTTGACTAATAGCAACTTGTTTACCTACATTACTATTTGTAGCACTGTCAGGTATTTCAAATGTACCTCTGTTGGTCCATGACGTTCCAACTCTGTTGTAGATAGTATACACACCTTGATTAGCCGGCTTACTAACTTGTGAACCAGTTGTAGTAACTGGTAAGTTATAAACTAATTGCCAGTCACTATTTGATGTGCTTGGAATACTAGCCGGTGCTTCTGCTCCGGCTTCTGCTAATTCTTCTTTGTAAATCCAAAATTCTTTGTTTACATATGCAAAAGAATTTAAATCTCTAAACTCATCTAAACCACCATATGACTCTGGGTGTGCTGGGAATGTTGTACCTTTTTGTACTACAGCAAGTTTACCAGTGTTAAGCCCATATAAAGATACTTTATTAATTGGACCCATAATACGTAAGTTATCGTCTTGTCCTACACCTTCAACTGTTTTTAGTAATAGCCTATTACCTTGTGTAAACGATCCAGTGCCTGTAACATTTTTAAGATACACTCTGCCTTGGTCGCCGGCTCTTCTTATATAGTATGCTACTTTTGCTTCAGCACCAGTAATGTCATCCCTAATAATGTCGCCAGTAACGGCGCCACCAATATTTACAATATTGCCATTTAAATCAGTAAACTCTTTACCTTCGTATGCTGGTTCAAAAAAGTCGCCTACATCTACATCTTGGTCTGATAACATAACAACATCAGCACCCTGTGTTTTTGTAAATGTAAAGTCAATATAGCCGTCCCACATATCAATAACAGTGTGTTCAAAATCATTTATGTAAGATGCATCAAAACCTAGTAAACTAAAATCCGGAGCATCTGCTTGATCATCTATATATGTTCTAAATTTGTCTCCTGGAGCATTAATATCTCCCTCTAAACTTTTAGGTATTCTTACTAACCACCTATTGTCTAAGATACTTTGTACACCGTCAACGTCAACATTAATGTACGCCGCACCTCTGTGTGAAAGTACACTAACAAACCCAGGTTCATCAACACTCGGAAATAACGTGCTTGAAACATCATCTAAAACATTTTTATAAAAGTTTGGTGTTGTTCTTGCATATGTGTCTGTAAGTTCATCATATACTAGCACATCTTGATATATTAATCCGTATGCCGGTACACCAAAGTCTTTAGGATCTGTAAATTCGTCTGATGTTAGATAATTTGTTCCTACATCTATGTACCACCAGCCGCCTATTGCTCCGGTTGTACCATTATAATTTGGCTGTGTGTATTCACCAATAGGTGTGCCATTAGCGTTACTAATTGTTCCAGTTGGTCCAAATACTCCATTAGTATCTTTAAGGTATACTACTAATTTAAAATCACGAGTAAATGCTTTATATACTGTTGCTGATCCGCCTGATGTTTCAATTACATCACCGTCTACTGGTGGATCAGTAAATGGTTCTACAAGTAACACTGAATCAACTTTTTCTACAATTACATGTTCGCCTGATATAAAGTTTGCTGTTGGTTCTGTATATTGCCCTGCAACATTTTGGCTATTAATACCATTTGGAAATAATTCAACCGATACAGAAGGACCTGTATTTCTATTAAAGTTAGTAAATGCGTTCCATTTAAGTACTAGTTTGTCTTGAGGCTTAGTACCTTTATACTGATCAAATGGTGCCGCTACTAAAATATGATTTGTTTGTGTGTTAGGAAGATACGCATTACCTTGTAAAACAAGTGTTAACAAACTACTATCACTTGAATTTTCAAAGTTTGCATAACTATCAAATGTACTAAATGCAACACTTGCACTTTCAGCTGTGATTGGACGTTTTGCTTTCCAATAGTTTTCGTTGTATTTTACAATATCATTTGTAGCATACGCTGTAGTGTTTAAATAGCCTTGTTGGTAATTAGAAGCAACATCACTTGCTGTGCTTGAACCAACAATTAAGTATTTGCCGTCGGCACTAATATCAATATCTGCGCCAAATCTATGATCTGCACTTACTGGATATATGTCAGTATCTAACTGAAGTGTTTCTTCAAACAATAAATCTCTTAGATTTGATCCTCTTTGATAAGTGTGTACTAGTCCGCTGTTGTTGTTAGCACTATGATCTCCAAGAACCATTCTAGTATTTGCAGTGTTTACTGACATAGACGAACCATACTCATACGTTGAAGTATTATCGTATTCTGATGGATTGTTATAATGTTTCTTAGTAGAATAAACATTGTCTTTAATTGGAACAAGCCAATTAGAACTATTACCAACCCATATTTTTTGGTTCTTTAAAAGTTTTCCTTCTAGTGCATAGTTTGCATCTTTTACTGTAGAATACTTAACAGATCTAAGTACACTAACAAATGCGTCAACTGTTTCTTGGTCTTCAATAGATTGTTGCTCGCCTGCTACAACTTCAACTGAAGTAGCAAATGCCGATTCAACTACAAAAAATGCATCATTTGCTGTAAGTGTATTTTGTATACCAATAATGTCGCCTGGAACAAAGTTGTGGGCTTTATTAAATGTAAAGATACCACCCGGTGCAGATGTGCCGTCAATTTGATCTAGCCCTTCACCGAACCCTACAATTTTTACTACTCTTAAGTCAGTAGTAACATGTTGTAATACGTCCCAGTCTGCATTTTCGCCAGTTACCCAAACATAATCATTTGCGCCAATAACATCTATATTAGCAGTAAGTATGTCTGTTTTATTTTTAATTCTATAACTAATATCGTCGTCAAATACATATCCTGCATCTTTTACAAACGGAATATAACTAGAAGTTATTGGAAAAGGTTTATGATTATAATCTTTTGGTTTTAAATAAACATCTTGCGGTGTTAACTTATATATCGTGTCAGTATCGTTAGCAGGTATACTATTCACTAATTCAATTGGCTGTGGATTAGTTTTAATTTGTGATTCATCAAGTAAAAATTCAACACTAGAAAAGTTTTCAGTTGCTCCGTATCTTCCTACACGCAACGCCCACTCTTCGTAAAATTCTAAACTTTCTTTATCAGCACTTGCAAGAGCATCAAACAAATTAGTTAATGAATTAGCTGTTCCTTTGTCCTGTAGCATACCTTGATAAAATTTATATTGTGATACATCATCGTTAACAATATTTTCAAGATATTTTCTTTTTTGGTAACCAATTAAATGCTGTGCATGTTTTTGTTGTTCTATATCAAAGTTATCTGTATCTAAGTCATAAAAATCAGCAAACTGATTTATCTTATATTCAAAGTTTGGAATTAATTGTGCTTCAGGACGTTCATCTAAACGTTCCCACTGATTGTCTATAAATTGTTCTGTTCCAGTAATATCAGTTGTTGCAACATAATAAAATTCTTTGTGCTTTACTAGTTTTCCAATTCCGTAATCTTTGTATGATAACCAATCAGTAACTTCAGCAGCATCATAAACAAATCCTGGAATATTCAAACCACCTGTCCAGTTATCACTTCTGTAACCAGCAACTTTGATTCGTTCTTGTCTATACCCTGCTTCTTGGTCATATATTACATCACCAAATACAGTTTTGTTATCAAGTAAAATTATATGTTCTCTTTGTACTAACGGAAGTTTTACACTAAAGATTCCATCTTCAGTATTTTTAACTGTTAGGCCAAACTCATTTTCACTATCTCTAGCAATGCTACTAAACGACTTTTCTAATTTTTGACCATCTGCTTTTAGTAAACTATAATCATAGAAAGTATCAAATATATCATCAACTACTACAAAAGGACGTTTAAATTTAAATTGTTGTGCGCCAGGCGATAATGTAATTACTGTTCCTGCAGCCCAATTTTGTGTAGTCCAAAACATAAACTCTTTTACACTATATGTCCAGTCTTCAACTATACCAATATCTTTATTATAATAATTGAATTCAAAACCTTGTGATTTTAAATATGCTTCGTAACCTAACAAAAAGTCAACAACATCTTGTGTTGTTCTTAATAGTGTACCATAGGAAATAGTTTTAACTCTATTTGTAAATTTTCTTCTAAGTACATTTGAACGTCCGCCAACTAACGGAAGCTCTGCTAGTTTAACCATTTTGTCAGTATCAAACGTTGTTGTGCTTACGTGACTATCTTTTACTCTATAGTAAAAACTATCAAATCTAACATTTTGTCCTTTGACATACTGTTTACCACTGTCCCAAACAACAAACGATTCTGATATTCCGCCTATGTTAATTACAGGATCTCTTTGACTTATAATTGGTTCAAGATATTTAAATGTCGACGTTGCTTGATCATATCCCTTAACTACAAATCCATTTGTATCTTTTTGTAATACAACACCACTGTAAGTTGCAATGTCAACAGGTACTGATGTGTTAAGGAATAGTTTATAATTTTCAGTTGGTACAAACACATTACCATCATTTAATGGAGTTCTACTATCAAGCATTAATTTAAATTTACGCTTGTCTGTAAAACCGCCAACTTTTAATGCTAATCTGTTAGATAGTGTTTTTAATTCTGTTTGGTATTCGTTATAACTTGTGTTTATATCACTAACAATATAATTGTAAACAAGATTTACAAGACCGCTAGTTATAACTCTTTGATTGTCAGTATATGTATTTGGAAATACTAAATCTTTTAATCTAATAATTGAGTTTGTAGGAGTATAAACAAGATTACCTACTTTGTTTCTTTCCATTCTTGATAAATCAAATCCTATACCCATTACTTTAGCAGGTTGATTTAATAACCAAGATGTAATTAACGCAAATGGATATTCGCTACTTCGTCTCCACGCACTTTCAGCAGGAGTGTGATCTCCAAAGGAGTAAGAATCTCTTGTTCTAACAGCAACAAAGTTTTGTGCATAGTTGCTATCTAAAGGACTTAATAAATTACCATTTTCATCTACTGGTATATGATTAGTTAGGTTTGGTCTTTTATATTTTTTGTTTACTTTTGCAGGAACATTTGGTTCTCTTATAATACCATTTTGTAAGTCTTCCCAAAGAACAAAGTTATTTTTTGTATATGGTGCTGCACCGTATTCTGTTTCCCACCAAGTTGGTTTAATTGTAAAGCCTAGCATTTCCCATGGATGGGTGTGTGGACGATCAGTATCGTATGCTTCGTTGTATACACCTCTCCAAAATCCTGGTAATGTTTTACCTGTTGGAGATACCATACTGTTATAATTGTACCTAAATGTATCAGTATCTTTCCAGAAAGTATTTGAAGTATAATTAGGATCGCCTGCAATAACAGTCCATTGTACAAAATCTGAAACAAATGCATTATCAATGGCTTGTCTATTAAACCCTGTATCTCTATAATTGCCGCCTACATATTCATGAATATCAAATAATTCTTTATTATAAGATTGTTTTAAGTTATTGTATATTCTTCTTTCAAAATCTAATATTAAATTATCTCTAAAGTCGCCATATGCAACAGTAATACTTCCATCGTGTCCTTGTATAACTGTTTTTGGTGTTTGGTATGTAGTATCTAAATACATTTCTGGCTTGTATGCAGGGTACAATCCTAACTTAGTAGGAGTTGTAGGAACAAAACAGCCGTCAGTTGTATCGTACTCGTATATTTCTACTTCGTCACCTACAGCTAGTGTTGCTGAAATATTTACAAAACCTTCTGCTGTAAACACATAGTCTGTCCCGTGACATAATTCTTGATCATTAAGGTAAACTAATACCGCCTTTTCAGTTAAGTTATTAAGACTAAACACTTTTGAAAGTCCAAAGAATGTACCTGTACTTGCTGTTACATTATGTAGTGTTCTTTTTGACGCACCATGCGGTAACATGTCTGAGAAATAAAACGGCATGCCTTTTGTTTTTTGGCTGTTTATTTCTTCAAGAATTTTATCAACGTGTTCTTTGGTAGGTCCGTCATATCCTAAATTTTCTGCAACTTGTAAAAATACTCTTTTGTACTTTGCATATTCTAGTCTAGCATATTTTAACGCTTTTACAATATTTGCATTTTTGTCTGTTAGATGATAACTGGCTAAACTTATTGGTCCACTATGTTTTACAAATCGTGTGCCGTGTTTGCTTAGGTCACCTATATCTCTTAAGTTGCTTACACCTGGAAATACGTTTCCGTCATACTCAAATGTATTTTCAATAATTGTACTAACATGGTCATTAACTTCTGCTATTGTAAAGTCGCCTATGTTTTCATTCATAGGGTTACGTTCTAAGTTGTATGCTAGTTCATAGTAACCGTTTTCATTTTTATCTGTGTTACTATAACATCTTAATTCTACAACATCGTCTTTAGTTAGTGCTGTAGTAAATGTTACATATGCAATACTATTGATTCTATTAATAGTGTAATGGTCATTTTCTTTTTTAAACAAGTTGTTTACATAAACTTTTACAACTAGATCATTTAAATCACCACTAGCATCAAATACATTAACAGCAAAGTCATTAGTATTAGTGTCTACAACATACTGTTGTATTATTGCTTGCTTACTTGGCTTATGTGCTTTTATCCAACCATTTTCACTAACATATGTAGTTAGGTCTGTGTACTTTCTTAGATAACCTGTTTCGATATTAACTTTTATATTTTCATTATTTTCTTCATACACAAATGAATCTGTAACTAAAGGAAAGTTAAATTGTATATCGCCAAAGTTTTCAATTGCTCTGTACGATAACGGAAATCCTAATTCACTATCATTTGTGCCAGTGCCTTGTTTATAGTTAAACAATGTTGTACCAGCAAAGTTTGAAGAATTGTAAGTAGAAAAACTATCATCATTATTATCGAATATATCAAATAACGGTGCTTGGTTTACTTTATCTTTTGCTTGTGCAAATTTCCATTCTGTTCCGTTAAAATAAAATAATTTGCCTCTATAAGTTGTGCCACCTTTAACTAGTAATGTTTCATCTACTAACGGTGTAGAATCTGTATCTTCAATTAAACTAATTTGTCTAATATTATCAATTAGAATAAAATTAACTGTGTAAATTTTACCTTTAACATTCCTATCAGTGTCTGCATTGAATATTACACGCATGCCATCAGCAAGTGATGTACCGTCAATATTATATCCGGTTGCATTTTCTACTGTACTAAATGCATCAGTAGTTTTAAAATCAATTAGGTCAATATCATTTTTAGCACTAGTACCAAAATTAAATAATTTTAGTCCTGCATTAAATTCAATAATAGGTCTTGCTGCTCTAGAACTTTGATCTACTGTTGGAACTTGGCCATTGTATTCTGCAGACTTTTCAATTACATCTTTATGGAACCATTTATTATAACGTGTCCAAGCGTTTCTGTCAACACTTGCTCGATTAACAATAATATAATCTTTAGTTCCAGCATAAGCACTTGCATTACCAAATGGCAATCTATCAAAGCCTTCACTATCAAATGGAACTAATTTGTCGCCAACGTAATTAGCAGGAATAACTAAATCACTTTCCTTAACTAACTTAATTCCGTCTCCAACACCTTCAATATACCATTCGTCATTTTTGTAAATTTCAGGAGTAACATTACCTGCGAATTTAACTTTTAAACCATTACTGAATTTAACTTTATTAGAACTAGTATACGCTTTCTTTCCAATAATTTCATTAACATCAATTTTAGTGTTTTCTATTAGATCAAATACTTTAACATAACCACTAGTGTTAGCATTACTTTGACTTGTATAATAAAGTTGTTCTGGTGCGTTAAAAGGAACTGTAAAGGTAATAAATCCTTCTTCAACATTTACAGGATTAATTTCGTTACCGTCTAAGTCTGTTGCTGTAATGCCTTGCACATATAAACTAGATATGTTTTCTGCACTACCAGTTGACACAATGTTGTAACTACCGTCTGCTTGTTTAACTACATCAAATGGTACATCAGTAAAACGTCTGTTTGATGAAAAGGAGAACGGATGTCCTGGTGTATCTATTTCAAATGTATAAGTTTGACCTCTATACAAAGTTAATGCAGGGTTAGGTGTAAACCCTGGAGGCGATATTTTATAAACAACATTATCATCTTGATCTTCTGTTGTTACTGTATATGTACTAACTTCTTCTAAACTTTTTCCAAAAACTGTAACAGTTTGCGGACCATTAGGCAACCAATAGTACTCACGGAAATTTGTAAATTTATCCCAATCAATATTTGGATTCCAAGAATAATATTCTTGACTGTTTAATAAACTTTGATTAGCTACGTTGCCTGAAAAGTTTTTAACTTGGTTAATATAGTCAGTATAATCAGCAAAGAAATTTACATTACCTAAATCATCTACAGAAACTGTTGCTGGCTCTAATTGTCTATCTTCTCTTTGTTTAGAAATGTCAGCAATATAAGTGTCATCAGCTCTATATGCTTTTGCATTTTTTCTTCCCATATAGCCATTGACTTTTTCTGCCACACCTGGTTGTGTAAGCTGGTCTATTGTACTTGATAGTATTTTCTTGTTTGCTTGTGTTCTAAAATACTTAGGAAGTAAATCTGCACTCTTTCTATTAGAGTTGTTGCCTGCTGGCAACGGTGATTCTGTCTGATCGTTATCGTAAGACATTAGTAATAACTTCCTCCGCTACTTGAATTATTAGAACTGCTTGAACTTGAATTGTTTAAATTATTTGAACTAGATGAACTAGTAAATGACGATGCACTTGTAATACCTGTGTTTACATTTTCACTTGATGTTACTACGTTACCAGATGCATTTAATCTAGTTGCTGTAATTTGGTCAATAATTTCTATATCTGCCACTGTTGCACTGTTAATAAAAATTTCATCAACTTCGCTTCTTATTTCAAACAAACTACCAAAAGTTTGTGTTACTTGATCAGGAACAATAACAACACTTACTAAATCTGGTGCAAGTCTGTTTGTTATATATGTTGCTAATTCTTGGAAGTAAAACGTATCACCGAAGTTCCAATTTTCTAATGCAAAATATTGATTAATTGCTTCAATACATCTTGTCTTTACATCATTGTCATTTAAAACTTGATCAGGATTTTTTACTAATTTAAATGTTGCTTGTAGATCTGATCTAGCAGCTGCACCAAATAGTTCTTTGTATTTTACTGGATGGTAAATTACTTCATCACTTATTGATTTAATTTTATTAAGTTCGCGACCATAAGATCTAAATAACTCATCTGAACTTGGTGGTAGTGGCTGTTGTGTTAATTGTCCATCTAAGAAAAGTCTATAATTTCTATCATATGTTTTTGTTAACATATAAGTGTCAATAATATTACTTGCACTAGGATCAATCCTATTGTTAGTATCAGCAACATGTATATAATGGAATTTTAGTTTGTCTCTTCCTATAAATGCTTTGTAGTCACTGTTAGTTACTAGTTCAAGTATTGATGCATCTAACTTCTTAAACACATTGTTGTCTCTAAAGTAAAATAGTTGTCCATCTGTGTATGTGCTTAATGGTTGTATGTTAGTTTGCGATTCTAGTATTTCAATATCTGTTGATTCAACATATCTAAATTCTTCAACACCTGCATCTGTAAAATATTTTTCGTGTATAATAATTTTTGTTAGTGGAGTATTATCCTCGTCACCTACAATATGTAAAAATAATTCTGGATCATCAATAACACCATCTGCGTCTTTGTCAGCAAATGTTATTTCTATTTTCTTAGTGTCTACATAACCTTCTTTATCTCTATATGATTCTAAAATATCAAAATCAAAGTTATCTGTAAACGGCAACACACTGTTAGGTCTTGTGTTTATATTCAATACACTTAGTTTGTCTCTTATAGTTTTACCTGTTTGTGTGTCATATATTTTATCTGTGCTGTCATAGTAGAATTTAATTTCCCTATCACTTTCAAATACATAACGTAACCCTCTATTTGTTACTTTGTATGTCTCGCCATTTGTTTCAAATAGCAATAACCAACTTGCATCAAGGTTAGCATTACTTACATTGCCTGCAAATCCTGTACCAAAACTACTTTTCTTATCTAAGTCTGTTGCTTTTATTAAACGCCAAACACGATTAACATCATCATAACGTAACCCAAAATCGTTGTATGCAAAAGTTTGATCAATAATTTCTACTTTAACATCGTCAATAAGACTGTTTGCTAACTTAGGACGTATCTGTACTAGTCTGCATCCGTTAGCAATCTTATCAGCTAATGCTATTGGACCTTGTGTGTCTGATAATCCAATGTCTAGTCCGTTACCTGCAACCGCTATAACTTTAGTCCATTTATATGTAGAACTTCCTACATGGTTAGCGTCACCTGCCATTAAGGATCCGTCGGGCATAAAGTGGAATCCTGTTGGTGCTTCAAATTTAATTGCTGTGCCAGCTTCAATATATTTTAAACTGTTTGTAGTAAATGATCCAACTCGATAACCAGAGGCATCTAATGACTGAAAATTACCTGTATAAGTGTTTGTAGCTTCTGTAGTAACGTTCCAATAAACACTTAGATCAAAAGTACTAATCTTTGGAAATTTATCTAAGTAATAATGTTTTACTTTCTTGTCATCAAGAATAGGTTCTACAGTGTTTATTATAATACCTTCAATATCTGTTTGAGTATTAAAATTAAAACTTGTTTTGTTTGTGATGTATTCTTTGTATAGTACGCCATCATTTCCGTATAAGTTAGTATTACTATATTTGCCGGTAGCATCATTTAAATCAAAGTATCTTGATATACCACTTGATGTTCTGTTAACTGATTTTACTTTTACAATTTCTTGACTTATGCCTAAAGGAGCAACATTGTAATCTTCCCCTGTGACCATTCTATTTTGTGTATAGTATGTTGCAGGTGCATTTTGTTTAATACTTAAATTACTTTCAGATCTAGCACTATTTGCTACAGTTGTTTGTAACCCTAGAGTTAATGTAAGAGTGTGTACTCTTCCTTTTTTGCTTAGGTATGGAATATTAACAGCAATATTAGTAATAGCTGCTGGTGTAATAACCATATTTCTATTTTCACTAGTTCTAAAATATGATTTAAAATTACCTTTTGGAAGATTTCCAAAAACTCCATCACTAAATGCTATATTAATTCTGTCGTCAACTCTTGTTAGCACACTATAGATATTTCTTATTTTTTTGTTAATACTATTGTATATTACATTATTGCCTTCTACAGCATCAAGTTTTGACCATAACTCTGATTCGTTACCATTTGCATCTAATTTAAATAACCAAACATCTGAATCGTTAATATTTTCTGTATCAATGGAAACTGTTTGATTTGGTGTAGGTTGTGTTACACTAAATTGTCCACTTTCTAGTCTACCCTGACGGAAGTGTGCAAAAAATCCTGTGTTACTACTACCTGGTCCTTGTGTATCATTTCTATACATGAACGCAAAGTTGTTTCCTGGTATTGGTGCTTCTTCAACTAAACTACCTTCTTCTATATCTGTAGATACAATTTCAAAAGGAGTTGTTTTACCTTCAATTGGCTTTTCAAAAGAATATACAGGAACATCAGTGTTAACTCCGTTTATTCTGTACTGGTCTGTTGATATGCCTGCTACTGTCTCACTTTTGTTTGGCTTACCAAATACTCCGTTAACTGGTAACGAAGTGTTTAGCACTTTAATAAACTGTTCATACCAGTTTGAATTGGTGCTGTCGTTCCACTGTATTGTTTGGCCTGCTAAGTTAGTACCATTTGAATCAAGAAGATCTTCAGTAGTGCTTACGGCTGTAAATTTTAAAAGTCCGTTAGCAGATTGATTTCTTCGTGGATTATAATTTAGTAGTCTTGCTAGTCTTAGTACTGATTCTCTACGTTCTGCAAGTTCGAGGAAATTTTCTCTTGCATTTAAATCAATTCTAAAGGATAAATTTTGTCCAAGGAATGCTACTAAGTCAATTAGTGCAAGGTATTCACTTGATTCAATATAGTCGTTGAAATCCTCAGGATAATTAGTCCTAAGATATTCTATCATTGTTCGTCTTAAATTATCAAAGTCGTAACTTTGAAAGTCGGCATTGCGAAAAGATTGGTATATTGTTTTCCAATCCTCTGCAACTAGTAATCTGTTTTGTCTATCAGTAGCTGACATCTAATTTCCTCATATAACGTATTTATTATAAACTGTTATGTACGTAGTTAATTCTCTAAGCAAGTAAGCCAGCTTCTCTATCAAATTGTAGAGTCATAGCTTCAGCAATACTATAGTTTAGGTAGATTAGAGTACATTCAATTTGTATACCACTTTCATACGTATCAACAATAACATTATCAACAGTAACCCGAGGATCATAATTAATAATATCTGCTACATTCTCAATAATAGCGGCTTTTAGTCCTTCTGTTAATGGGTCAAATAGTAAGTCCCATATAATTGTCCCAAATTCAGGATTTTCTAATTTTTCACCTTGACGTATATGAAAATGGTTAATTATATCCTGTTTAATAACAGCAAGGTCGTACAATCTGTATCCGTCATTAACAGGATTTACTGTGCTTATAGATCTGTAAGACGCACTTGATGCTGGTTGTTTAGGCTTTGTAGAACTTGCTACATTTACCCTTTTGTATATATTTTTCTCTAAAGTACTCATAGTAATATTTACCCTCTACGCATAACCGGAATCTTTAGCATTCCTAGCTGCAGCAATTAATTGTGTAGGGGAGATTCTTGACTTGTTGCCTGCTACACCTTGATAATAACTTTCTCCTGTTTCGACTATTCTCTTACTACCTTGTTGTCTAAATGTAACTGGTAAACTGGCCCATTCTTGTGCCAATGATCTACAAAAAGCTGGCTCTGATTTGGAGCCTGAAATAAACGCATCAATTCCTCTTCTCTGCAGTAATTTACGACATAATTTATCTTGGTTAGCAGGACTGAATAACTCTGTTCTACTTACTACTCCGTCTCCGTCAACTAAACTTATTAATGTTTTCTTAATAATTTGATACTTACCTGCTGCTGAACTTGCTGATCCTGCGTCTACACTTGCAATTTGCCAATCAATTACTTCTTGTAATGTTAGTTCTGATAATTGTTTTCCATAGAACTGGAATGGTGTTATTTTAGATCCACCATAAGGAGTGTTATAGCCTGCACCTTCTGCATTACCAATAACATCTAAAATACTACCGTCGGCACCGACACTAGTAAATTTAGTTTCTAGTGTTTTATCATCTTTTTCTGTAGTTGTAGCAACAGGAGTTGTGCCACTTGTTCCTGGAGGTGGTCCAGCGGTTGAGCTAACAGCGTCTTTGTTGCCAACTCGGTCGCTTTTTCTAAAAGTATCAACACTGGTAAGTAAATCTGCTTGAGGCAAAGGCGTATCAACTAATATATCTGTTCTTTGACTCTTAAAGAATAACGGATCTAAGTTTTCATGTTGTGCATATGGTTCATGACTTGGCATTCTTTTTACGAATGTTTGTATGTCTGAAGGGACTTCTGTTCCTGGATTTGTTTTAGGAACAACGTGTCTAGGCAATGGTATCATTTCTATAGCATCTGCTGCATCAGTTGCCACTGTGCCTGCTGATGACGAGCTGCTGTTTAAATTAATATCCGTGTCTCCATCAATTTCAACGTTGCCGCCTGCGGCATTGATATTAATTGCTCCTTCTGTTGCTGTTAAGTATGATGCTTTTCCTACTAAATTAAGTGTTGTATCAGTATTAATAAACATATCAGTTGCTGAACGTATATGTCCTTGTGCATCTGCTAATACATATAAATTTGCATTTGTGTGATGATGAATATCACCTGTAACTAATGTACTTTGAATTCCGCCAACAGTTGTGTCTTGGTTTTGTTTAACTGTAACTAACATATTTTGTTCTGCTAATATACTAGTATCACTGTGGCTTTCTATTTTTACTTCACCAGTTCCTTCACCGTATCGTCCACTAGCTCTTACATTGACAGCACGACCGCCTTCTATGTTTACATCTCTATCTGCTGTAAGGTTTATATCAGCGTCACTATGTATAGATATACTATCTAAACCATAAACATCAATTTTACCATCACTAGTTAATTCTACCCAAGCTGTTCCTCTACTGTTGGCAATGTAGATAAAGTCTTCACTGTTGTGCATTAATATTTGATGACCAGTTCTAGTTCTAAATCGCATAAGTTCGTTATGTGGTATACTAGACTGACCAAATGTTTCGCCAGCTTCAACATTTGCATATGCTGGCGGCCCTGCTGATGCATGTGATGCTCTTGTTAATTTGTCATCACCGTCATCCATAACAAAACTTGAACCACCAAGCCTGTTAACAAATTTTGAATGTTTAAGTCCTGCTTCTCCAGCAAGCCCTTTAGGTGCTCCGGGTCTTTTATCTATTGGTCCAGGAGTGCTTATTCCAAATACAGCACTAGGAACTTCACGCCTAGCACTCGTACTTGTTGTTCCTCGATTTTCGTCTCTTATTAAACCTTGTATTTCAAGTGCTTGTGTAAAATCTTTGTTGTACGGTTTATTAAATTTTGTTGGGTCTCTTCCTGATCCTTTTTCAACTTTTTTATTATACTCGCCTGTTGGTAATTTTAAACCTTGAATATTTTGCGGAGTACCGGGAGTTGTAAGTGCTGTTGATGCTCTTCCATCTGGAACCATAAAGTTCATAAATTTATCTTGGATACATCCTATCCAAAATCCGTTAGCAATATCGCCTTCAGCAAATGTAACTAAAACTCTTGAGCCAATATCAGGTGGTACAAACCACATACCGTAACTTTTTTGAGTTGCGGCATATCCGTCATTTGCTGACGTATGCGCAGGATTAGTAATACCATAAAATGGTGACAAATATCTAACTTCTATTGATGTTCCTAATCCTTCAGGTAAACTACCTGTAGAGTTATTTTTTAGAATATCAACTTTTAGTGATCCTGAATATGTAGCATCTAAATTACTAACTACAATTGCTTCGAAGGGACCTGTGCCGATAGATTCAATTTTTTTTACGTTTGTTCTTTTAGACTGGGCCAATTATTGAGCTCCTGTAGCATTTGGATCAAATTGTTCTGCTGCTTGTGACGGCTTTGTATTTACTGGATCACCAAACTCATTATAGGTAACCCCGGACGAAGTTTGTGTTACTGGTGAACTTGTTGCTGTGCCCCGTGATGTATAGAACGAAGCAATAGCGGCAATCTTATTACCTTTTTGTACATCATATAAGTTATCAGCTGGATCAAGTGGAAAATATGGCCTTAGTGTTGTGTCAGCTTGTGTTGATTGGGCTGTTTGCGTTGTTGATTTTGTTCCGCTAACAGAATCGTTTGTAGCACCTGCTTGCCCGTCGGACATTGCTGATGGTGGTTCAGGCGGTCCTACAACTCCACCTGGTATTTGACCGTTTCTTGTCCAATCATAAGATCCACCTTCACTTGTGGCTGCACTAAAATGCATAGCATCTGTTGCACTTTTCCAGTCACCGCCCCAACCTAGGCCATATTTAGATGCAAGCGCACTCATTAAACTTCCTGTACCGTCTCCGGGCATATCTGTAGGTTCTGGAGCGTCTTCTGGACGTGGGCGAATCATACCATTATCTTTTGAATTAATATCAATTGCAAGTCCACTAGCATGATAGCTAGGAACACCAGTATCTGTGTTACGCTGTACATATCCGCCTAACGTAGTTATTTCATAACCTAGATCAGTTTCTAACTCGTTAATTAAACCTTGGAATTTATCTGCAACTACAGCAGCAACTTGTGTTGTTTTTCCGCTTGGTGTTGTAATTGTTTTTAACGGACCGTTTGGACCTGTTGGTTTTATTATTTCATTATTTCGATTTGTAGTATCCTCCATTGCATCAGTTCCTGCAACATCGTTAGGATTTTTATCGTTAGGGTTAAGTCCCGGGCATGCTGGTTTTTCAATTACCGCTTTAACTTTACTAATACCTTCTGTACTTTGATTTCTACGTCTTACTAGTTCTAAAGTTTGTTTAAATTGGTTTCCACTAATTGAAGATGTAACCTTTACAACTTGGTACACACCGCTAAAACTATCTACAGCAACAGTTGCTCCTGGAAAAAACATTGTTCCGTCATTGTTATAATCAACTGGAGTTCTAAAATTTACAATAATATCTATTTCATTTCTTTGATGATCCATTGCGCCGCCAGATGTTATATTTTTTGATCCGCCTCTAGCCGATGTATGGTTTCCTAATCCGCTGTCAGGAATAAAATAAGGATCGCCCCAAATTTCTAAATTTGCTGTAATTAAATCTACTTTACTGTTAACTAAAGCATTATGGAACATCTTAGCAACTTCTTCACCATATTGTTTATTGTAACTACCACCATTAAAATTACCGGCTTTTATAGTCGATCTAGTAGTGCCTTCTGGTATTGTGTTTCCTGCTGTTGGTTTTCCTAAAGATGGCTTTTTTGGAGTAACAACAGTTTTTTCTCTATCGTTAACTAAACTTGATGCATTTAATTGTCCCATGTCCATTTGTATTGCTTGGAAAAATGCGGCATTAAATTTAATATCAAATCCTAATACATCTTCATTTGCGCCACTATATATGTAATTGTAAGTTTTAACACAATGCTTTGCTTTTTCAATTAGTCCTGCGCCTGCTTGGTTAGGCGCACTAAATCTACTTGCATCTACTTTGTAAGGAACAACATCATAAACATAAATCTTTGGCATTGTTCCTGTTGCACTTTCATGTTGTCTGTCACTTATAACAAAACACTGTGACTCAATTCTAAACCAATCTACTTCGCCTTTTTCGTCAGTTCTTTTTAGTGCTGTTCTACCGTACTCGCTAACAATCACTAGTTCTTCAATAATCTTAGTAATTGGTGTTCCTTGATTAAATTTAAAAATTCTATTGGTATCGCTTATAGTAAGTTCTATGCCGTTACGACTGTAGACGTGTGTGTCTTTGTCATAAGCATACAACCCAAGACCAAACGGATTATCGCCGCCTTCGGTATAATCAGATATCATTGGGCTTGCACCTATTTTATTTAGATTTTTTACAGAACTTGATTTTAATGTTTCTAATAATGCACTACTAGTTGTGTCTGCACCTATATTTTTAAAGAAGCTAGTTAGACTATCAACTTCGTCCTCATCTGCTGTTTGGGCACCTTTACGTGATGACCTTGCTTCTGCATTTGTTGTGGCTTGATCTAGTATATCTGGTCTTCTTAAATATGATTTTGTATAATCGCCTGTACGCTGTGAAGGGAATCTAACAAGATAAAAATCAGTTGCTGTAGAGCATGAGTCTTTAGCAATTTTTTGTAAACTATTATTAATTACTGTTGATAAACTTTGTTCGCCCACTGACAGTATTTCAACTACGTCATTTCCTGTAAGACTTAAAGGTTCTTTTATTAACTGTACATCGTCATCAAAAGATTGTTCGTTCCAAGGTATGCATGATACTTGATATGTACTACCGCCATTATTAACATCAAACTCAATATTTGTTAATTTAAAAGGTATTTTTCTATTACAAAATGCCATTGGTTTAATTTCATTTAATTTTTTATCAGATTCTCCAAAGCCTACAAAATCAAGTTCTAACAAATATGGGCATTGTAGATAATTTTCAAAACCTGCATCAAATGCCGCTGACTGTAGCATTTGTAAAAATATTCCCATACTGTATGGTTCTTTTACAGTAAAGCTAATATTAAATGCTTGTGTTGCACCTGTTTTACTATTAGTTGTTACAACAGCATCCATTTCAAAATCGTCTATAAAATATTCTAGGTTGGCTTTTTCATCACCCATTTGGTCATATGCTGTTTGTATACGCTTGTTATCAATACCTCCGCCACCGCTACGTAAGATAGTAAAGTCTGCGCCATTTTGAAGATATGTATCTGATGGATTATTTGCACTGTCAGCGGTTAACGATCCTAAAGTAAATATACAATTTACACTATTGAATGCTCTTAGAGGATTTTTTAATGCAATTCCCGGACCTTTTGGTTCTATCTCTGGGGAACTATCTGAGCCTTTGACAGTGTCTGCAAATTTTGAAGCATATTCTTCTACTGTTGTTTCAACAGCACCATCAAGTGCCTGAGCTGCATAATCTACTATGTCAATTGGTATTGAATCAACCAACGGAATTACTTGTTCAACAAGTTTATCTTTCTTACCTTGTAAAGATGCTCCTAGTGCGTTTGCAAACTGATTGAGTCCCGGTGGATATATTGCATTAATGTCGGCTCCTAAATTTGCTAAGGACGGTAATGTTAAATTTCCAAATCCTCCTATTGTATTTGTTAATCCTGTTGCGTCAATTTTAGAAAATTTATCTGTAAGTACGCTAACAGCACCTGAAGCATCATAAACTTTTCCTGTTGCGTTCTTCATGTCGCCGAAGCTTTGAGAAAGATCAACATTAGCCACCGCATCAGTAACAGCCGTACTAAGATTGCTAGTAAGTGTCTTTGCTTTATTTTCAATAATTTGCTTTGGATTAATTGACATTTATATTCCTAAAGATTTTTTAAGTTTAGCAGGATCTGGAATGAATATAGTTGTACCCGCTAACATATCAAATACTGGGTCTTTGATAATATCCATATTTCTTTGTGCAAACACCCACCATAACTTTGGAGTTCCATAATAGTCATATGCTAACAAGTCTGGTCTATTAGTGTATTGCGTTTCAATTGTATATTGTACATCATCTGATGATGCTGGAATAGGTCGTATTCTAAGTATATCTAATGCGCCGGTCCTATTGTATTGTGTTTTGTGCCAAGGACTTGATGATTTGTAATTTGCCATTAGATGAAGCCCTCCCCGCTACCTATATATTCGCCGTTAGTAAAAGTGTTTAAATTAAAAGAACTAGTTCTTCTTCTAGAAAATGTAGGTTTGAGTGTTACTGATATCTGACTGTTTGTAGGACACCATGATGTTGACGAAGTATCGCCTCCTGGTGTACTTGTAGCAATATAATCAACATCAGCCGGAAGGTCAACTGTAAAGTTTGATATAACTACAGGAACATTATTAAAGATATAATCTCCATAGCCGTTTAGTCTTACTATAGGCGGTGGTGCGCCTGCATTTGCTGAGCTTTCACCGTAAAACATTTTTGTTACAGTACGCAAATAATGTATTGCACCAATCCAGTATTTTGCATCGTCTGCATTTTCTACTGGAAATTCTCCTGTAATAACAATGTCATCTGCTTGACTGTTTTCGTAGATTTGAAAAGGATAATTTGTATGCACAGGCTGTAGTGTATTGTAGTTTGCACTATGGCTTACAATAATCGTAGGAGTTATAGGAAAACAAAGTCCAGCTGTTTTAGCTAAAGGTGCAATTAATGTTGATGTTGTTGGGTCAATTGTAGGAGGCATTGATAATTTTACACGCCAATCATGATCAGCACTTGTAGATTCAAATCCTGATACTTTAGCATCTGTTTTTCCTTTTTCAGAACTAGGTAAATTAATGCTTCTAGCCTGTTTTGCAAAACCTGCAGCACTAAACAGCTCGTTGACTACAGTATTTTTTATACCATCTAAAAATCCGTTGCCGGTACTGACGCCAGTCAATGCATCTTGCACGGATGCAGCTGCTTGGTTTTTTAAGTCACCAAGTGCTTTGTTTGCTTGTGTTTTTACAGTCTTGCCCAAATCTGCTGGATTAAATGCCATTTTCATATCTCCTATATGTATTATTTAGTTGACATAATTAAGTATGTAGTTTATAATAGTGTTAATTAACTTGGAGAATACCATTGAGAAAACGTAATTACCTTAATAATAAGGACATATTGTCAGAAATCCATAAATCTAAGAACACTTTTAATAGTTATGTGGAATCTACGTATCATCAGTACGATTTGATACTATTAGACGTAGCTAAAATTAATAGACTGACAATCGCAGAAGCAAAAAGAGCAAAAGCAAAAAGACTCAGTTCAGCTGAATATGAGAGACGTAAAATGGCCGGCGAAAAGGTCAAACAAGCTGAGTGTGAGGTTGATTGGAAAAAGATAACAAAGGAAGAACTAATCTTCCGTGTTATGACATTTGATCATATTCCAGAAGAACCAGGACGTAAGAAAAATCCTAAAACTATAGCAGACACTAAGACTAAACTTAACTTTCCACCATTTCATCATTACAAATTTAATGACGAAGGTGATCTTATTTTAGTTGGTAAAAGTCATTGGGTCGGTGGCATGGACAACGGACACTTTGACAAGACACACGGCAAAGCAACAAACACACTTGCTACTATGTGGTTGAAGTTAGTTGATAGATATGCTACACGTGGCAATGTACGTGGTTACACTTATAACGATGAAATGAAGGGACAAGCAATACTTCAGTTAGCACAGATTGGACTACAATTTGACGAGTCAAAATCAAACAATCCTTTTGCTTACTACACGGCGGCTGTAACTAACAGTTTTGTACGTGTTATTAACATTGAAAAACGTAATCAAAACATTAGAGACGACATTTTAGAGATGAACGATCTTAATCCTTCTTATACAAGACAAGCACAAGGCGAATGGGAAGCAAGTGTAAAACGTAACGAACAAGCACCGATTACAATCTTTAAAGATAAAAAACCGGTTGACAACGCTTAATTGTTCCGCTATAATACTAACATAGAAGCCTAATGGAGGACTGACTTTGTTTAAGAAAGCCGCTGTCTTTACTGATATCCATTTTGGTCTAAAAAGTAATTCACGTATTCATAACGATGATTGTGAAGAATTTATAGACTGGTATATCGAAGAAGCAAAGAAGAATAACTGTGAAACAGGTATATTCTGTGGTGATTGGCACCACAATAGAAATAGCCTTAACCTTACAACTATGGACGCAACTATACGGTCTATGGAAAAACTAGGTAATGCATTTGAAAAGTTTTACTTTTTTGACGGTAACCACGATTTATATTATAAAGACAAAAGAGATGTAAATTCAACAGCATTTGCAAAACATATTCCTGGTATCACATTTGTTGACGAAATGATGGTTGAAGAAGATGTTGCACTTGTTCCTTGGCTAGTAGGCGACGAATGGAAGAAAATACAAAAGTGTAAAGCAAAGTATATGTTCGGTCACTTTGAACTTCCTAGTTTTTATATGAATGCAATGGTTAAGATGCCCGATCATGGTGGCGATCTTAACAAGCAACATTTTGCAAATCAAGACTATGTGTTTAGTGGACACTTTCACAAAAGACAAACGCAAGGAAAAATACATTATATTGGTAATGCATTTCCGCACAACTATGCAGACGCATGGGACGACGAACGTGGTATGATGATACTCGATCGTGAAAATGATTTAGAACCAGAATATATCAATTGGAAAGATTGTCCAAAATATCGAACTGTAAAACTTTCAAAATTAATCGATGAACAAAGCACACTTATCAAAAGCAGAATGTATCTGCGTGTAGAACTTGATATTGACATTAGTTATGAAGAAGCAAGTTTTATCAAAGAAACATTTATAAGAGATTATAAATGTAGAGAAATTACACTTATTCCTCAATCTCAAATTGAAGAAATAACGACAGACTTAGACATTAGCACATTTGTTAGTGTTGATCAAATTGTTGCAAGTGAGATAGCAGAGCTAGATACAGAATCATTTGATAAAGTAAAACTTTTAGAAATTTATAACGGATTAGCACATGATTAAAATTAAGGACCTTACAGTAAGGAACTTTATGAGTGTTGGAAATCAGACACAGGCTGTAGATTTCGATAAACAACAACTTACATTAGTACTAGGCGAAAACTTAGACCAAGGCGGAGACGATAGCGGATCACGTAACGGCACAGGTAAGACTACAATTATTAATGCACTAAGTTATGCACTCTATGGAACAGCACTAACTAATATTAGAAAAAACAATTTAATTAACAAAACTAATTCTAAAGGTATGTTAGTCACACTTTCTTTTGAGAAAGACAATCTACAATATCGCATTGAACGTGGTAGATCACCAAACTTATTAAAGTTCTACATTAACAATGAAGAACAAGTTGACATAGACGAATCACAAGGCGATAGTCGTAAGACTCAAGAATCAATAGATCATTTACTAGGAATGAGCCATGATATGTTTAAGCACATTGTTGCACTAAACACATACACAGAGCCGTTCTTAAGTATGCGTACTAACGATCAAAGAGCAATTATTGAACAACTTTTAGGTATTACAATACTGTCTGAAAAAGCAGATGTTCTTAAAGAAGATATAAAAGTTACTAAGGACGATCTAAGTCAAGAAACAATGCGTATTAATGCATTACAGACAGCAAATGAAAAGATTGACGAAACTATTGTAAGTTTGCAAAGTAAGCAAAAAGCATGGCTTGGCAAACGCACTACAGACGTTATAAAACTAAAAGAAGCAATTGAAGAACTAGAACATTTAGATATCGAAAAAGAACTAGAGCTACATGAAAAACTAACAAACTGGTCAGAATTAAATAATTCTATTATGGCTCTTAATAAAGAAAAAAGCACACTCGAGACAGCACAGTTACGTGCTACAAAGTCTGTGTCAAAAGTCGAAAAAGACATCTTAGAATTAAACAGTGCTACGTGTTATACATGTGGACAAGAACTACATGCTGATAAGAAAGAAGAAATTTTAGATAAAAAATCTAAAGAACTTACAGATGCTGATTCATATCTTACAGAAGTCTCAGATAAATTAAATGTTGTAATTAGTGAACTATCAGCTATTGGTGATATCAACGGACGTCCAACAACGTTCTATGAAACTTCAAAAGAAGCATATGATCACCGAAGTAATGTTGATAATTTAACACAAGCATGGAACAATAAAAAAGACGAAAATGATCCTTATCAAGAACAAATTGATGATCTTGAAAATAGTGCAAAACAAGAAATTGATTGGGAAATAGTTAACTCGTTAACATCACAAAAAGAACACCAAGAGTTTTTACTTAAATTACTTACAAATAAAGATAGCTTTATACGTAAGAAAATTATTGATCAAAACTTAGCATACTTAAACAATAGACTTACATACTATCTTGACAAACTAGGCTTACCGCATAGCGTTACATTCCTAAATGATCTAAGTGTAGAAATTACACAACTAGGTCAAGACTTAGACTTTGATAACTTGTCAAGAGGCGAACGTAATAGACTTATACTTGGTATGAGTTTTGCGTTTAGAGATGTTTGGGAAAGTTTATATCAGAATATTAATTTGCTGTTTATTGATGAACTTATAGACAGCGGCATGGATTCAAACGGTGTTGAGAATTCAATAGGCGTACTTAAAAAGATGGCCAGAGAAAGAGAAAAGAACATTTACTTAATATCACACAAAGACGAATTAATTGGTAGAGTTAACAATGTTCTTAAAGTAGTAAAAGAGAACGGATTTACAAGTTATGAGAATGACGTTGAAGTAATTGTATAATGGATGATACACACGATAAACTTATCAAAGCATATCTAACGTATTTCGAAGAAAATGAAAAGTTCGAAGCACGTAATTCTGTGCGAACACACGGAAGTGCAAGACGTGCTTTGAGACAGTTACGTTTACTCGCAAAAGAGCGAATGGACGAAATACACGAAAAACATAAAGGCAAAAGTCAGAACTAGTCTACCACTGTACAAGTATGCGGTAATTACTTGCATGGAGTGGACGTACAAAGGCAAAAAAATTAAAGAAATACCTGACGAGTACGAAGGCTTCGTTTATCTAATAACGAACAAAAAGACTGGTCAAAAATACGTAGGCAAAAAGTTAGCAAAATTTAAGACCACAAAACCACCACTCAAAGGCAGAAAAAATAAACGTAGAGGCTACAAAGAAAGCGACTGGAAAACATACTATGGTAGTTCAGACAGGCTAAACGCAGACGTAGCGTCACTAGGCGAAAAACACTTCACAAGAGAAATATTATACCTATGTAAAGGTAGGGGCGAAATGTCCTACATAGAGGCAAGAGAACAATTTGATAGGCGTGTACTTGAAACAGATGATTACTATAACGGTATCATTAATGTTAGAGTAGGCGGATCAGAAAAACTCAAACAGGCATTGCTAGAACATCACATCAAGGCAAAACAACCCAACACATAAGGTTAGCGGGCCAGATTAGAAATACCGCTGTGGAAAAGCCTATGGGGACATAGGACACGTAACATACTGAGCGGCATCCGGTAGTAGGATGTTTGATTGGTATAGGTTGAATGTTGGCAATCGAAAAACACAACACAGTACATAAAAACCCTTTAGCACTAGGAACGAAGCGAGGGAATATTGTACACTGTAGTTAACATTATCTTTGATAATGTACACTGTAGTTTACATAATGTCGACGTAGGTTGGGAAAGGTCAGAGCCCATTGTACTTTGTGTATAAACAATTACCTACTTCCAAGTCTCGGCTGGTACGACTCACATGAAGCGTATTTTGAGATTAGATGGAACCGTAGCAGGTTCCGTCTGACTGAAACAATCTACATGAAACTTAAACATTATTACATTCGTAATAATGCATTTGTATCTTATTAATTACTTCTATCACAAACGAAGTATAATAGTTTGAGCGTTAGCGAAAACATTAAGAGCTTTAGCTCTTAACAAAAACATAAATAGTATTAGTAAACTTATAAGGTATATTCAAGATGAAAATAAATGATATTCTAACAGAAGCAAAAGCTGATCCTGATGTAGTAAAAAGATTTGCAGGTGTAAGTGCCAGTCAAAGATCTTATTACATATATCACTGGGCTAAAGAAAAAGGCATTCCTTCAGATGATGCTATGGAAATGGCAGGTTATACAAGAGGCTCGTATATAGGCCAAGGATCATACAATTGGGAATATAATCCACCACGTGAAAGTTTAGCAACTGAAGCTCCTGTAGGTATGTTAAAAAAAGCTGGACAGGCCGTAGGTGCTAAAGCACTTGGAGCAATTGGCATGAAGGGCAAAGCAGGCAATTTAGCAGGCAAAGCAGATCTTAGTGCTACAGCAAATACCTTATATAATGAATTTAGACAGTACCTTGGAACACAAGGACTAGATATAAAAAACGCAACAGGTCCATCTTTAGTTGCATTTTTAAAATCTAAGCGTGTTAAGAAAATTGGTGCTGTTCCTAAAGGTCCACTAACTAAGCAAGTTATGGATAATGCATTTATGCAAGCCGCAAAAGAAGCAATGAATACACAGCAAGGTGTAAAAGGACCAGTTGCTAGTCCTGCACCTGCTCCTAAGAAAGCTGTTGCTAAAAAAGTTCCAGCTGGGTCTAGTGGTTATGTAAAGACTAAGGATGCTGCACTTCAACTCAATGCAAAAGAGAAAAGAAGATTAATTCAACAACTTGAAAAAAGTATTAAAATTCCAGCTAAGAAACCTACTGTTTAAAAATAAGGTAAGCCGGACTTTTTAGTAGTCTCTAGATTTTCTTTAATTATATCAGAAATAATATCACGGTCTTCCGGTGGAAGCTCAAACGTTTCATTCATAGTAAGTGATCCACGCATATGCCATGCAAGTTTAAAAAGATTGTAACGCATTTGCTTCACTTCTTTTTCTAGGACCCCAACTTCGTGAAGTATTTCTGATACGCTTAGTGCTAAGATCCTTATACGAAAAAACTTGATTGATCAAATGTTACAGGAACTGTATAAGTTGCTGGCACACCTGCTTCTATTTCTTCCGGAGTAGCATCTATTACTAGTGGCTTAATTGTAAATTTTTCTCTTTGCTTTTCGATATGATCGGTAACACTAGAAAATAATTGTTTATCTGAATTAGCAATAAACTCTTTGATATGACCTCTATCACTAACAACATCTTCACCAATTCTAATTGAATGAATTGAATGCTCGAGTGTATCTAAAGTAAGGTCTGTTAATTTTTTAAAACTATCAGTGAACGTTTGTAGTTTATCACTTTCAGATATTTGATCGTTATTAAGTGCATTGTATATTCTTTGTTCGTTAAACGTTGCTGTACTAGTTTCAGTAAACTGTCTGTATGTTAACGGCTTTAAATGAACAGTTAATTCGCCCATGTTAAATTCGTGTTCGTAGTTTACATTTGAAAACTGATCTAACATTACTCTTAGATCTAGATCAAAGTCTTTATCTTCACCAGAAACTGGTACTTTAATACTAACTTCCATCTTTTCACCATATGTTGCTATACGAATAGCAATTAAGCATGCATCAAGATCCATTGAAGGCATATTAAATGCGTCTTTAATTGCCGGTATACAACTTTGAATTACATCAACTGTAGCTTGACCGTTCAATAAAGCATCTGGTGTTTTGATCATTATTTCGTCCCTAGCCGTCATAGGAAATACTGGATACTCACCTGTTTCAGATACTTCCAAACTTCCTTTAGGGTAATATTGCCCGTTACTTGGTAACGACAAATATATCTTAGGTTGTCTAAAATATTTCTGTAACGGATTTGTGTTTTTGTTTTCCATATATTCCTCCTGGCTAAATACTATTATAAATGTATATACCATTTTTATTTATATACGTACTTAACTGGATTAGATTATAAGTGGCTGACGAAATTAAAATTGAAAATATAGGCGGTGAGAACGGTGTCGCTAGTGAAGTAACACTGGTGCGACTTGTTGCGGCTATGGAAAAAATGGCCAAGACTTCGGGTAACGATCCTAAGTCACAAGGTGCTAAAACACAACAAGCATACAACAAAGCCCAACAGAACGGTGTTAAAGTATCAACTAAGCATAGAGAAGCTGTTAAAGATAATACTACAGCCGTTAAAAACAATACAAAGTATTTGAACTTAATGGGCGGCGGATTATTAAAACTTGCAACAGCAAGCATTGGTGCTGCTATTGGCGGCCTAAAAGGACTTACTGAAGAGTTAATATCCGGCGGCGACAGTTTATCAGATTTTGCTAAACATGTGCCTGTAGTTGGCTCAACGTTAACAATGTTTACAGGAATACTTGATAGAAGTTATGCATCATTCCAATCAATGGCTCTTGCAGGTGCTGATTTTGGTTATAGTTTAGCAGATCTTAGATCAACAGCCGCTGAAGCAAGACTACCTCTAGAAACATTCAGTGCAATGGTAGCACAAAATACTGAAAATTTAGCTGCATTTGGTGGTAACGTAACACGCGGCGCCAGACAAATTGCAGGAATGACTGATTCACTAGGAAAAGATACAAGAGAAGAATTTCTTGCAATGGGCTTCACAATGGAAGACCTTAACGAAACAATGTCTAGAAATGCATACTTAAATAGAGCAGGTTCAAGGACAGAAATTCTTAGTAAAGCACAAAATGCAGAAGCAGCTGCAAGTTTAACAAAGAATATGTTAACACTTTCAAAATTAACAGGCCAAGACGTAAAAACACAACAAGATAAAATTGCACAAGCTCAAATGGACTTTGCATTCCAAATGGAATTAGCAAAACTAGATAAGAAAGAAAGAGAAAAATTAAATGCTGCAATGGCTGAAGCACAAGCTACAGGCGGCAAAGTTGCTGTTGATGCTCTAAAAGCAGAATTCTTAGGAATGCCTCCAGTAACTAGAGAACTTCAATTGTTTACAGCAACTCAATCAGAAAATGCTTCATTAGTAAGTGCTATGTTATCTAAAGCATTAGATAAAAGCACTACACTTGAACAGTTTGAATCAGGACAAGCAGATAGAATGGCCAACTATCTAGAAGCACAAGTAGCAGCTGCAGGCGAACTAGATGCAATTTTAAAATTAGCAGCCGCAGGCGGTGAAGGTATTCCTAGTGAAATATCAGCATTATTTGCAGGTCAAGTTGATCTAATATCAAAATATTTTACAGAATCGGGCGAAGGTCTTATATTTGCAAAAGATGAATTTTTAGCAGATTATGCAGCAGGTAAGATTAAGCCAGAAGAAGGCGGCGAACTTGATTCTATGGGAACATTTATAGAAGCTCTTGGAAACGCAAGACTAGCAATTGTAGACAACTTTATTAATCCTATTGTAGATTTGCTTTCCCCGGTAATTAAGGATATAACAGCATCCTTTAGTTCATTTGTAGGCGAAGAAGGTACTAATACTAAGTTTCAAAACGCACTAAAAGGCCTAAGTACATACATAAACCAATTTAAAATAGATTTTAAAGAAGATCCTAGCAAAGCGGTGACAGGTGTATTTAAAGATATTTCAAAAAGCATATCTGAATTTTTTATGGGCGGAGTTGATGAAAATGGCAAAGAATTTGAAGGATTTTACCAATCAACACTAGCACCAATGTTTGTAAAGATAGGTGAAGATATAATGAAAGGAATAGGTGTTGTTTTTAAAGAAGGGGTTACGTCATTATTCCAAAATCCATTAGTGATAGGTGCGATGGTAGGTGGCATTGGTTTGATGTTTGCAGGCGGCAAAATTAAGACTGCTATGGCACTAGGCGCAGCTTCACTATTTTCACGTTTAAAAACACCCGGAGCAAGTCCTACTGTTACTAGAGCACCTGCAGGTGCAATTGATCCTAAAACAGGCAAAAAAATAGGCGGACAATTCCAACCTGTCAAAAAGAATCCTTTATTAAGTTTTGGTAAAGGCGCGGCTCGCGGAATGAAATTTATTCCAGGTGTTGGTCTTGTTGCCGCTGGTGCAATGGGATTATATGACGGCTTTGGCGGATTTAATGCAGATGAAGATGCAGGATTTGGCGAAAGTCTAGGTAATGCTGGAAGTAGCATAATGAATGGACTAACATTTGGTTTACTTGGTTCAAGTCCACAAGAAATTGCTGCAGAAGCTGAAGCTAAAAAACTAGAAGAAGCAGAGAAAAAAGATTTAGCAAAAGATCTAGGGTTAACAACTGAAAGTGCAAAATTACTAGAAAGAATGGCCGGTATCGGCGGCGGGATGGAAAGAGTTGCAGGAGCATTTGAAAGAATTGATAAATTAGAAAGATTTAGTGAAAATGTAAATGCAATACAAAAAGGACTTGACATATCAGAGCTTTCCAAGTATAATGTTAATATGCAAGAAATAGCAAGGTCCTTAGAAGACATGAATAAAGCGTTAGCAGAAGATAATAAAGGATTATTTGGCGGATCAGGCGTAGCATCAGCTGATTTACTTAAAAAGATGGGCGGATCAGGAGTGAGCGAAGAGACTGCAAACAATATAAATACAGCGTTAGTGAAAATGTCTTCAAAACTAGATAAAATTATTACACATACAAAAGCGACAGCAGACGCCGTAGACTAAAGGAAAAACATGAGCTGGAAAAAATACTTTACACCAGTACCAACAGGTACTAATGTTGATGGAAGCTATAGTCCGTTCAGTGGATACAATGGCGGGCTTCAGCCTGGACCTGCTACTAAGAATTATAATTCACATTTACCAGATGTATACGTAGGTAGTCCAAATCGTGTTGAACGTTATGGTCAATACAACACAATGGACAGTGATTCAGAAGTTAATGCGGCACTAGATATCCTTGCTGAGTTTTGTACACAAAAGAATGAGCAAAATGGCACTAACTTTACATTAGAATTTAAACAAAAAGCAACAAATTCTGAAACAACAATTTTAGCAAAGTATTTACAGCAATGGTGTAAACTTAATAAGTTTGAAACACGTATGTTTAGACTTATACGTAATGCATTTAAGTACGGTGATCAATTATTTGTTAGAGATCCTGAAACTAAAAAGTTATATCATGTAGATGCAGCAAATTTAACAAAAATTATTGTTAACGAATCAGAAGGCAAGACTCCTGAACAATATATTATCAAAGATTTTAATTTAAACTTTGGTGATTTAGTTGCAACAACTCCGCATCAAACAAATGGTCAAACAAATAACGGTGGCGCAGGCAGTTATCAAAGCGCAAGTGCTGGTAAAGGTTATATTGGAAGCCAACAAGGTAGTCAAGCAGGCACACGTTGGAGTAGAGAAGAGTCAGAAATAGCTGTAGATGCCGATCATGTTGTACATCTTAGCATGAGTGAAGGCTTAGACAACAACTATCCATTTGGTAATTCATTATTAGAAACAATTTTTAAAGTATACAAGCAAAAAGAACTATTAGAAGACGCAATTATTATATACAGAGTACAACGTGCTCCTGAAAGACGTGTTTTTTATGTTGATGTTGGTAACATGCCAAGTCACCTTGCTATGCAATTCGTAGAACGTGTTAAAACAGAGATACACCAAAGACGTATTCCAAGCCAATCAGGCGGGGGTACCAATGTTATAGACAGTAGTTACAACCCGTTAAGTATTAATGAAGACTATTTCTTTCCGCAAACAGCAGAAGGACGTGGTTCTAAAGTAGAAACGTTACCAGGTGGTACAAATTTAGGAGAAATTGATGACCTTAGATATTTTACTAATAAGCTCGTACGCGGTTTACGAATTCCTAGCTCATACTTGCCTACAGGGGCTGAAGATGCAAGTAGTCAGTACAATGACGGTAGAGTCGGAACAGCATATATACAAGAATTAAGGTTCAACACTTACTGTGAACGCTTACAAGGTATGCTTGTTGAAGAATTTGACCAAGAATTTAAGAAATATTTGTTAGAAAAAGGTGTAAACGTTGATACTTCGATGTTTGACCTAGTTTTCCAACCACCACAGAACTTTGCATCGTACAGACAGTCAGAAGTAGACAATGCTCGTGTACCAACTTACACACAAATGAGTGCAATACCGTATATTAGTAACAGATTTGCATTAAAACGCTTCTTAGGCATGACAGATGAAGAAATAGCTGAAAATGAACGCCTATGGAGAGAAGAAAATGATGAAAACATAGAAACACCAGCAACTGACGCCGCAGGAGAGATGCGTGGCGGCGGTATATCAGGTGCAGGCATGGATTCAGACCTAGGCGGAATAGAAGATGAAGACGCTTCTGTACCATCCGAAGATGGCGGCGAAGGAACACCACCAGAAACAACAACAGGAACCGAGCTTGGAGGCGGAACGCCAACAACAGACCAAACGGTATAAATACAATATGATACTTAGAGAACTATTTTACTTTGACCCAGAAACAATTGAGCCTGTAGACAACAAAGGTTACGAGCCTCAACACGATGAATCCCCAGTAAAGGCAACTGACACTAGGGCAACTAGACTAACACTTGGTCAACTTAACAGAATACGTAAAGCGTCTGAATTGCATCAAGAAGAAATAACTAACGAACTAGATTTTGTTAGACAGATGTATGGCATAGCAGCACAAGCGGAGGCCGGCGGTGCTATTTAATGGCCAAAATAGATAAGTCTCTATATACCAAACAAGAATGGCGTGTAATACGCAATCAAAGAAGACTTCAAAAGCAACTACAAAAACAAAAACAAGATATAAAGAAGACTGTATCTAACAAAGATACTAGTGTTGCCTTTGTATTGGGTAACGGAACTAGTAGATCTGCTATAGAACCAGAAGCATTGTTAGATTTAGGCACTGTATATGGATGTAATGCACTGTATAGAACATTTGCACCTGACTATTTAATAGCTGTAGATGTAAAAATGATACTTGAGATATCTAGAAGTGGCTATCAAAACAATAACAAAGTTTGGTCTAATCACAATAATGCATTTAGCGATATAAAAAATGTAAATTACTTCCAGCCAAGTAAAGGATGGAGTAGTGGTCCTACAGCATTATGGCTTGCAGCTGAACACGAATACGAAGATATCTATATACTAGGATTTGATTATGCAGGACTTGAAAACAATAGTAAATTAAATAACCTATATGCTGATACTAAAAACTACAAAAGAAGCAATGAAGGCGCAACATTTTACGGTAATTGGTTAAGACAAACAAAAACAGTTATACGTGATAATAAAAATATTAACTTTCATAGAGTTATAGCACCAGATAATTATAAGCCCGATGAACTAAATACTTTTGACAATTTTAGAACAATAGAGCTTGAAGAATTCCAGAAAATCTTCAGTTTTTCGCAAATCTAGACAAAAAGGCTCGTTTTGAGCCTATTTGTACACACATTCTTATATAAATAGTAAATACAAATGACAGCCTTACCATAGGTAAAACTTTTATAGGAGAAATGAAATGGCAGATAAAAATAAGTTCGAAGAAATGCTCGAGCGTCTTGTTAATGAAGACAAAGCTGGTGCAGAAGAACTATTCCACGATATAGTAGTAGAGAAGTCAAGAGACATCTACGCAAGTTTAATTGAATCAGATATTGAAATCGAAGAAGACGATGCAGAAGTTGAAGAAGCTACTGATGAAGAAGTAGATGAAACAACTGATGAAGAAGTTGATGAGTCAAGTGATGACGAAGAAACTAACGAAAACTTTGATTTAGACGAGTTTGAAGTTGAAGGTGAGCCTGAAATGGGCGGAGATCCAGTAGACGACATGATGGGTGACATCGAAGCAGGCGACGAAGACGGTGAAGAAGAAGGCGAAGAAGAGCTTGAAGACCGTGTAGTTGATTTAGAAGATGCTTTAGATGACCTAAAAGCAGAATTTGAAAAAATGATGGGTGACGAAGAAGGCGAAGGCGACGACGAAGGCGAAGAAGAGCCGGAAGAAGAAGCATTTGCATTTGAAGCATCAGACGAAGAAGTTGAAGAAGCAGCTGACGAAGAAGTAGAAGAAGCAACTGATGATGAAGTTGAAGAAGCTACAGACGAAGAAGTTGAAGAGTCAGCAAAATCAGATAGAGAACAAATGCGCGAGTACGTTGACAAAGTAGCAAGCGGACACGGCGCAGAGAAAAAAGGCACAGGCGATAATGGAGACGGCGGTAAGTCACCAGTAGCAGGTGCTAACGATATGGGCGGCACAAGTGCTAACATTGCGAAAGCAGGAGAAGCAGGAAGTGGTGACCATGCTGGTCTAGGCGATTTAAACGCTAAAGACCAAGATGGCGGGAACATCAATGTACCAGGCGGTAAAGCGTCTAAAGCTGGCAAATCAGAGCCAGGACACGGTGCAGAGAAAAAAGGGAAGCCAGAAGCAGCTGACAATAAGAAATCTATAGTCGGCAAATAAGGAATCTGAATGGGAAACTTTTTAAGAGAGCATTTGACATTTGACCAAGCACAAATGGTCGTTGAGTCTGCTAACGAAGGAAAAGACTTATACCTAAAAGGTATCTGTATCCAAGGCGGAGTACGTAACGCTAATCAGCGTATGTATCCTGTAGAAGAAATTGGCAGGGCTGTCAAAACCCTTAATGACCAAATATCAGGTGGTTATAGTGTTCTTGGCGAAGTAGATCATCCAGAAGGACTTAACATTAACCTAGACCGCGTATCACACATGATCACAGAGACATGGATGGACGGGCCAAATGGTTACGGTAAATTGAAAGTATTACCAACCCCAATGGGGCAACTAGTTAAAACAATGCTAGAAAGCGGAGTTAAACTAGGTGTCTCATCTAGGGGATCTGGTAACGTATCAGAAGACGGAAGCGGCAACGTTTCCGACTTTGAGATTATAACGGTAGATGTAGTAGCACAACCAAGTGCTCCTGGAGCCTACCCAACGCCAATATACGAACATTTAATGAATGCACGTGGCGGAATGAAGGCATACGAACTAGCACAGGCAACAAAGCACGATGACAAGGCACAAAAATATTTAAAAGAGAGCTTATTAGGAATAATAAGCGGGCTCCGATAACTGAGGAGAATAATATGTTGGAAGCATTAAAATCACTCTTCGAGAGCAGCGCACTTTCAGAAGAAGTACAAGCAGAAATACAAGAAGCATGGGACGCGAAGATCGCAGAGAATCGCCAACTTGCTACCGCTGAACTTCGTGAAGAATTCGCAAAGAAATACGAGCATGACAAATCTACAATGGTTGAAGCTATTGATAGTATGTTGTCAGAAAAGTTAGCAGAAGAAATTGCTGAATTTTCAGATGATCGTAAACAACTTGCTGAGGCCAAAGCAAAATATGCAATAGCAATGCGTGAAAACGCAGACCTAATGCAAAAGTTTGTAATGGAAACACTTGGTAAAGAAGTTGGTGAATTACACGAAGACAAGAAGGCAATGGCATCTAAGTATGCACAGCTTGAGGAATTTGTAATAGAAGCTCTTTCTAAAGAAATTGCAGAGTTCTACGAAGATAAAAAAGATTTAGCAGAAACGAAAGTACGTTTAGTACGTGAAGCTAAAGAACACTTCAAGAAAGTTAAAACTAACTTTGTTGAAAGAAGTGCTACAGCAGTATCTGAAACAGTTGATAAAGTCCTTAAAGGGGAAATTACACAGCTTAAAGAAGATATTGAAGAAGCACGAAGAAACGATTTTGGTCGCAAAATATTTGAAGCATTCAGTAATGAATATTCAGGTAGCTACCTAAACGAAAAAAGCGAAAGTGCCAAGCTATTGAAAGTTGTTGAGTTGAAAGACAAACAACTAGCAGAAGCAAAAGCATTTGCTGGCAAAGCTAAAGATTTAGCAGAAGCTCAGGCAACTGAGAACAAGCAATTAGTTGAATCAGCAACACGCGAAAGAACCATAAACGAATTGATTGCGCCACTAGGCAACGATCAAAGAGAAATTATGACTGACTTACTGGAATCAGTGCAAACTGAGAGATTACAAAAATCTTTTGACAAGTACCTACCATCTGTTATAGATGGGCATACTCCAGCAAAGCGTAAGGCAAAAGTATTATCAGAGGCAACAGAAGTAACAGGCAACAGAGCAAAAACAACGACACATGTCAAAGCAGACGAATCTAATGTATTAGATATACGCCGTCTTGCTGGATTAAATTAAGGAGAAAATGATGTCAGAACTATTAGAAAGTCGCTGGACAGAAACCAAAGACGCTCTTCTTGAAGGCCTAGACGGTAACAAGAAAAGTGTGATGGCTGCCACACTAGAAAACACTCGCAAGTATTTGTCTGAGAGTGCAACAGCTGGAGCAACATCAGCTGGTAACGTAGCAACACTTAACCGTGTTATCCTACCAGTTATCAGACGTGTTATGCCAACTGTTATTGCCAACGAATTAGTTGGTGTACAACCAATGACCGGCCCAGTTGGTCAGATTCACACGTTACGTGTACGTTACGCAGATGCTTTTGATAGCACAAACGGAACAGACACTGCAGCTGGTGAAGAGGCATTAAGCCCATTTAAGATTGCTGAAGGCTATTCAGGCGCAGCGGACGATAAAGCAGCTCAAACAGCAGCTTTAGAAGGCCAAGCTGGACGTAAGTTAAGCATTCAAATCTTAAAGCAAACTGTAGAAGCAAAGTCAAGAAAGCTATCAGCTAGATGGACTTTTGAAGCTGCACAGGATGCACAATCAATGCACGGTATTGACGTTGAAGCAGAAATTATGGCTGCTTTAGCACAAGAAATTACCGCTGAGATTGATCAAGAAGTTTTAGCAAGCCTTAACAGCCTAGCTGGTAATGCCGCTGAAACATATGACCAAGCTGCTGTATCAGGTACAGCTACATTTGTTGGTGACGAGCATGCTGCATTAGCTGTTCAAATCAACCGTGTTGCTAACTTGATTGCACAGCGTACACGTAGAGGCGCAGGTAACTACGCCGTAGTTAGCCCATTTGCGTTAACAATTCTACAAAGTGCAACAACTTCTGCGTTCGCAAGAACAACTGAAGGTACTTTTGAAGCTCCAACTAACACTAAGATGGTTGGTACTTTGAACAATGCAATGAAAGTGTACGTTAACACTTACTCAGCTGATAACGCTGATGTACTTGTTGGTTATAAAGGAGCATCTGAATCAGACGCACCTGCATTCTATTGCCCATACATTCCATTAATGAGTAGTGGTGTTGTATTAGATCCGTCAACATTTGAACCAACTGTGTCATTCATGACACGTTACGGTTATGTTGAACTGTCTAACACAGCTTCGTCACTTGGTAATGCAGCAGATTACTTAGGTAAAGTTGCAATTACTAATGGTAACGTTAGCTTTAGCTAAGTTTTATTAAAACTGAGAAATAGGACCTTCGGGTCCTATTTTTTTGACTTACAGTCCGTAACTGTTTTAGATTGATAAATACTATTGTCAAATAGTGTGCCGCAAGGCGGACTTATGCTGTACCCACAGCGTAGCTCATAGAACGGGCATAGGACTACTTTTTATAGGAGAAAAAAAATGGGAAGACCACTTAATAAAAGATTTTTTGGACCAGCTACAGCAGATGGTAATGAAATCAAAGTAGACTTTTATAACGGTGCAGCCGTTGTTGAAGGCTATATCGTAAAGCAATTAGGATCTAAAAAGTTTCGTGTAGCGGCTATCGGTACACCAGCAACAACTTACGATCGTGTATTAACAACTGGTAAACTACCAGCTACGCTAACTGGCACAGAAATGGCTATTAGTGTAAAAGGTGATGACGGTGAAACTTACGGAGTTAGTAAAATTTCAGGACGTAAGGCAACTATCATTGCTCCAAATGCAACAGGTACAAACGCATTAGATGGAACATCTATTTCGTGGAACTTTACAGCTAGTGACGGCGATTACGCTGTTGAAATTGAAGAAGCTGGTGCCGATGATACATTAATCGGAACTGACGATTCAGACTTTACTGAAGACGCATAAGGAATAACTTATGGACAAGTATCTTAGAGTAGCAGACGGCAACTATCAAGTAGTTGTCAAGAGCGGTGGTAGAATTACACTGGACACAGGAACAGAAGTTGGTGATGTTTATATCACCGGCAACTTAACTGTTGAAGGGACGCAAACTACTCTAGATACTGTCAACACTTCAGTTGAAGATAATATTATTACTTTAAACAATGGCGAAACCGGAAATGGCATCACTAGAGATGGCTCTTCCGGTCTTCGTGTTGATAGAGGAACGATTGAAGATGCTACTTGGGTATTTGTTGAAAGTGTAAACTGGACAGATACACAAAATGGCGGCACTACAGACTTAGGTGCTTGGAGTAATAGATCACCTAGCGGAAGAGTTGGCGGTATTGAAACAGTAAGTATTGTAACACCAGGGGTTGACTTAAACCTAATGGGTCAGTATAATTTATCAGGTAACATATCACCTAATCCGGGTATGGTAACTGTTAAAGGTACAGCAGGTTATGAAACTAGAGTACTTGATGACGATCATATTCCAAATAAAAAATATGTTGACGATACTATTACTAATTTCTTTGGAACTGTTGTTCCTAATAGAATACAAGTAGGCGATACTAAAGTACATGCATACGATGATAGTCAAGCAGGTCCAAGTAGAATTGAAACAGAAATAGACGGCAATCTTATACAAGATGTACGTCCAACTTATTCAGATCAATACGGTATTAGGATTGAACAAACTCTATACGGTACTGAAATAAAAACACTTGGCACAAGTCAAGAAGATTTAATTTTAAGTGCAACAGGAACAGGACATGTTGTTGTTGACGATAATTTAAGACTAGGATATACACCGCATGAAGGCGTTGACGGTGTAACAGATCCTGCAGAACCAGATGACGGAATACTACTTTATGCTAAGCCAGCACAAGCGGCAGGAACAGGAATGTATTTCGTTAATGCAGAAAGTCAACGTGATGAAATAATAAGTAAAAATAGAGCATTAATTTTTAGTATGCTTTTTTAAGGAAACGACATGGCAATAGTAAATGAAGCAATAATTGATCAAGGTGGAGGCGACTACAGACACATTATGTTAACTGTGCCTGCAAATAAGTCATATGCTATTACAAATATTTTAATTTGTAACACGTACGATCCAAACGCAGCAAGTCCAGAAAACGAAACTTGTGAATTTGATTTGCACTTTGTTCCAGCATCTGGATCATACAGCGATACAGTTACTTCAGTAGTTAGAAGATTATCTTTACCTGCAGGAGAAACGTTTACACTTGATACAGAAAAAATAGTTTTAGATGCAGGTGATAGTGTCCAAGTTAATGGCGGAGCACCAGCAAGTGGTACAGGTAGACTAGCTTGTACAGTGAGTTATTTGGATATTACATAATGAGATTACTCAAGGCACAAAATACAAATAGAAGAACTATTTATGGTAGAGGTGTACAGTTTGATGTAGATGATCAAGTGTATATGGAATCTACTAATAGTATACGTGTGCCTAAAGGTACAACAGTACAACGTCCTGCTAATCCTGAAAATGGACACTTTAGATATAATACAACAGATAATAGATTTGAAGTATATGAAGACGGAGCATGGGTAGGTGTAAGAGGCGTTTCGCCTGTACTAGTTGGAATTACACAACAGGGTCTAGGAAACGGTGATGCAACCGAAACTGTATTTGGTCCATTAGCAAGCGGAGACCCAGAATATCCTGTTCCAGTAGCAGCAGAAAACGTTTTAGTATTTGTTGAAAACGTATTTCAAATATCAACCACAAACTATACACTAGAACAAAGTGTAAGCGGTAACTTAACAGGCCCAAATAGTCCATATGCAGACGGTTGGTATCTTAAATTTACTTCCCCAGTAGACCTTGGTAAACCAGTAACAGTCCTACATAACTTCGACAAGTAAATCCTATAAATACAAGTAGGAGAACTTTAAATGTCACAAGTAGGTAGAATATCCGGCCCATTACTATTCGCCAATCTGGAAAGAAATGGCATTGATCTAGCCTTTGAAACAGACTTAATTTATCTTGATGTAACAGGCAACAAGATAGGTATAAGAAATTCTTCCCCTACTAATGATTTACATATTTTAGATACTACAAGGACAGTATCTTTAATAACTGATACACAAGCAGACATTGCAAACATTAATATCCAAGACACAACTATACAGCCGTTTCCTGGCAATTTGTTTCTTGATGCACGTTATAAAATTACAGCAAATAATATACAAACAGGCGATGTGTTTATTGATGATAATTATATTTCAACTACAAATAGTAATTCAAACTTAGAACTAAGACCTAACGGAACAGGACGGGTTGAAGTATTTTCAGACTTAGAAGTAGGTGGAGATATACATGCAGACGGTAATATTACACTTGAAGGTAATATTACTTTTGGTGATTCACTAGCACAAGATACGATAACATTTGAAACTGATGTAACTAGTGATATAGATCCTAATACAACAATACCGCAATCAATATACGATTTAGGTAAAGCAGATAAACGTTGGCTAGAAGTAAATGATAGACTAACAAACATATCAAGAATTAATTCTACAGACTTTGTGTTAGGCGGAGTTGACCTTACACTAAAACCTGGTAAAACAATTTATGTTGCTAAAAATGGCGACAACGATAATAATGGTCAGCATATACAAGCACCGTTTGAAACAATTGACTATGCTGTAACACAAGCAACATCCGGCGATACTATTCATGTAATGCCAGGTGAGTACGAAGAAAATTGTCCTATTGTTATTCCAACAGGAGTAACATTAGTAGGACACGATGTGAGAAACACTATAATTTCTCCTCCAAGTAGTGCAAGTACTACAGACATATTTCATCTTAATGGTGAAACAACTGTACAAAATTTTACAATTAAAGATTTCTTTTATAACAGCGGAACTGATGTAGGATATGCATTTAGATTTGCACCTAACGCAACTGTTACATCACGTAGTCCTTACATACAAAATATTACAGTAAGCACACAAGGTAGCACAACTAGTACAAGTGATCCAAGAGGATATGCAAGTGCTGATGCAGGTAAAGGCGCACTAGTTGACGGAGCAAGTGTACTAAGCACAAGCAATGATGCAAGTATGTTGTTCCACGCTGTAACATTTATTACACCAGGTGTTGATGCACTTACAATGACTAATGGTGTTAGAGTTGAATGGTTAAACTCATTTACATATTTTGCTGATAAAGGGTTATATGCTGTCAACGGAAGCACAGGACATCTAAGCACAGACGGGTCAACAGTTTTTTATGGTGCTGAACTAAGATCAATAGGTTCAGCAAACGTGTATGGAAACAAAGGTGCTGTAGCAGATGGCGCAGACACATTAATGTATCTTATTCAACATAACTTTGGATACATAGGCGCAGGAAAGTTTGTTGACAACGATCCAAGTAGAGCAATACAAGCAAACGAAACTGAAGAATTAAATTCAGGTACAATATACTTTAGTTCAACAGACCACTTAGGAAACTTTAGAGTCGGTGAACAGTTTTTTGTTGATCTAGACACAGGTAATAGTACACTAACTATTGACGAATCAACAGTTGATGCATTAGCCGGACTGAACGTAACTACAAACGGCAACATTGCAATTATCGACGGTACAAAAGTACAAAATCAAAATATCAGATTAAGCGGCAATACAATAGAAAGCCTAAGCGGTGGCATGACTATTGATAGTCCTGTATCTACATTTATTAATTTAAATGGTGATACTAGTCTTACTGGAAACTTAGACATTACAGATAACTTTAGTTTTGATGGTACATTATCTTTAGCAGGCGACCAGCCAACTGATACAGTTACATTTAATACAGAATTTAGTCAAGACTTAGAACCTAATCAACACGATACTTTTACATTAGGTAAGGAAGATAAGCGTTGGAATTTTGCATATGTAAATGATGCAGATTTAAATGGTATAACAATTGAAACAAATTTTATTACTACAACTGATAGTAATGCTGACTTAGAATTAAGACCTAATGGAACTGGCAAAGTAAACATTACCGACGATGTAGGAATTGGCAATGATATTACTGTTGGCGGTACGTCTACATTCCAAAACTTACAAGTTGCTACTATTGATGTTGATGCTGATATTACAGCAACAGACTTTACTATTAGAAACTTTGATATACAAGGTAACTTAGGTCAACTAGGTCGTACACAATTTGAAAATATAGTAATTGATGACAACTTTATTTCTACTACAGTAAGTAATAGTGATTTAGAATTACGTGCTGCTGGCACAGGTGAAGTTACAACTGAAGAATTTGTAAGAATTAATAATACACTGTTTAATGAAAGTACAACTACAACTGGTCCTGTAACCGTTTCAGGACAAACAACATTTACTACGTTAACAACAGATGATATTACAATAAACAGTAATAGTATACAAGTTAATAATACTAATCAAGATCTTAATATTAGTGCATCAGGTGATGTAAAAGTTAATAACAGTGATGTTTTAATTGAAGAAAACCTTACAGTAGAAAGTAATACTAACTTTGCTGATTCAAATGTTATAGGCAATCTACAACATACTGGTAACAGAACACAAACTGGTAATTATAATATTGCAGGCGAAATAAGCAACGGCAATATTTTAATTGAAGATAACTTTATTACAGCAACAGAATCAAACAGTGATTTAGAACTTCGTGCTAATGGCACTGGAGAAATTTACATACCTGATAGTGTAACTGTAAACAATAATTTAGATGTAAACGGAACAAGTACATTTAGTAACTTTACTGTTACAGGAACATTTGCACCAGGATTTTCATACGTTGACGGCGATAGAGGGTTTACAGGCAACTTAACAGTTACACAAAATATTGACGTTACACAACAAGCACAGTTTGAAGAAATATTAATTGATGATAATTTTATTACTACTACGTCAAGTAATGCAGATTTAGAACTTCGTGCTGTAGGCACAGGCGAAGTATTAATACCAAACAACAATGTAGAAATTACAAATAATTTAAGTGTAGCAAATGCACAAGTTGTAAATGTTAATATTGCACAAGACTTAGTGTTAAATGAATTAATTATACCACCTAGCATTATAGAAATAGATGATAATTTTATTAGCACAAGAATATCAAATGCTGATTTAGATTTACGTGCAGACGGTAATGGAAATATTGTGTTCACTGATAATACAACTATTACTAACGCACTCAATGTTAACACACTAAGCACTTTAGATGATGTTGAAATTACAGGCATTACAAATATTAATGGCAATACAACATTTAATAATGATTATACTGTTACAGGTACACTTACTACAGACGAACTAGTTCTTACTGAAAGCAAACAAGAATTTGAAGGTATTACTATTGATGGCAACGTTATTAAAAGTGTTAACAGTAATAGTGATTTAGAACTACGTGCAAATGGTACAGGTAAAGTTGTTTTTCAAGAAGATGTTGTTTTTGAAAATGATGTAAGCGCAGATAATCTTACAGCATTTAATATTATTGCAGACCAAGATTTTGAAGCAGCACTATTAGATAGTGACGATGTTGAATTTTTTAATAATGTTGTAACAACTACATTAAGCAATAGTAATTTAGAATTACGTGCAAATGGTACAGGTATAATTGATGTACAAAATGATTTAGATATTACAAACAATTTAACTGTTAATGATCTAACAACAATTAATAATGTTGTAAATATCAGCGATCCAGTTACAGTGAATAATAATGTAACAATGACTGGTGATTTACAAACTACTTCCGGTGCTACAATTAATGGTACATTTACATCAGCACACACAACAGGTCCTTTAGAATATGATCGAATTGCAAACTTTTATATTACTAATAATCAAATTATGTTGGATTCAAGTGCAAGCGACCTTACATTAAATGCAAGCGGAACTGGCGTTGTATCTTTAACAGATACAATAGTAAGTCAAGATATGTCAGCAAATGCTGCATCGTTTGGTAGTTTACGAATATTAGATAGTGTTGCACTAGAAAACATGGTCAGTTCAACTGATATTGAAATATTTGACAATGTTATAACAACAACAAATAGTAATAGTAATTTAGAATTACGTGCTGCCGGTGATGTAGAAATTGATAATAATTTTGATGTAACAGGTAACGTAGTAGTTGATGGTGCAAATAGTTTACAAGATACTAATATTAATGCAACACTTAATATTACCTCTAATGTTAATCAAAGCGGCGACAGAGATATTACAGGTAATGTTTCGGTAACAAACTTAACTGTAGATAGACAAACTGATTTAGGAAACTTTACGTTTGAAGACAATACATTAACAAATAATAATGCAGGCGACTTAACATTTACAGCATCAGGCACTGGCAATGTAATAATTGAACAAGGTAAAGTAGACAATAATTTATCTGCAGCGTCTGCTTCAGCATCAAACTTTGTAATTGATAATATTGTTACAGCAAATAAATTTGTAACAACGGATGATATAGAAATATTCCAAAATGTAATTACAACTACAAACAGTAATAGTAATTTAGAGTTGCGTACATCAGGCACTGGCACTGTGTTTATTGAAGATTTAGAATTTGATGCCTCTACGTTAACGTCCAATGATGATATTATAATAGCATCTGAAAATGTTATTTTTGATAATGTGCGCTCTATATCACTTCCACAAGGTGATAACTCACAACGTATTATAGCAACAGGCGGAACGTTTGTACTAGACGGTGGTAACGGAGTTAATGATCCGCAACTGTCTACAGTATCAGGCGGAAATGCAACAACTGTGTTTGGTCCAAGTGATGTATTTTATGATGCAGGAACATCATTAGAGCCTAATGGTAATCCAGGTGATTTAAGATTTAATACTGAGGCTAACTTATTTGAAGGATTTAGTCAAGCAAATCAATATTTTGGTGGTGTGTTTAGTGAAGATACTCGAACTAATGTACAAACTAATAACAACGAAATAGAATTTACAATATCAGATACAAAAGTAGGTAGTGTAGCATATGACGGTGTAACTATTAATACGTCATTACAAACAGCAAGTTTAATTATTGAAAATAATACTATAACAGCACCTGTTAATACATCATTACAATTAACACCAAATGGCGCAGGTACTGTACAATTCTTTGATCATACTAGATTAAACGATAACAAGATACAAAACTTAGCAAACGACGGTCCGTTAACACTAGCATCTACTGATGACGGTTATATTAAGATCAATACCCTTGTAAACGGGTTTGTAGTTCCAGTTGGCGATGATACAAATAGAGGTTTAACACCTGTAGTTGGCGAATTGCGATACAATACTACCGCCGGTGATAATGGCGGCTCTGAAGTTTATAATGGCACTGAATGGGTATCTGTTGCAGGTGATAACAGTCAAGCAGACGCACTAGTTATTGGTGAAGCCATTGATGAATGGACTCTAATACTAGGGTAAGTCAACCCTTTTCTCTTTAATTGATAAATACTATTAATGCAAAGTACGACCATACTTGCAGGGTCAAACTGTGGTTAGCCAGCAAAGAGCGCAAGCTGAAAACTTAGGCTAGAGGGACAGGATCCCCGTGTATAGGAGAGAATATGGCTGTAGGTCGCATATCGGGTCCGCTCTTGAAGTCGAATCTTATTCGTAATGGAATAGATTTAGCTTTTGAGACTGACTTATTATATTTAGATGTTAACAATCAGCGTATTGGTGTAAAGACCAATGCTCCATCACACGACTTACACGTAAACGGCACAACACGCACAACAAATTTAATAGTAGATAATATTGCAGAAATTGCAGATATTACTATTTCTGGTAACACAATACAAAGTGCTAACACACTTAATCTTCTTACTACGGGCGCAGATAGCGTTGTATACCAAAGACAATTAGACATTCAAAGCATATCAATTTTTGATAATGTTATCAACACCAACGACTCAAATGCAAACTTAGAATTAAGACCTAACGGAACTGGTCAAGTTGAAGTATTTTCAAACTTAGAAGTTAACGGCGACATTCATGCAACTGGTAATATTAGCGCAGACGGTAATATTACACTTGGTGATGCAGACACTGATAATGTTACATTTAATGCAGAAGTAGCAAGTGATATTATACCTGATGTTACTGATACATATAGTTTAGGTAGTGCAACTAAACGTTGGGACCAAGTTTGGGCTGATACAGTAAATGCAGATATTGTTAATGCTGACAGTTTAGTACTAGATGGTATAGACATGACATTGCGCCAAGGCAACATTTTTTATGTTGCTAAAAATGGCGACGATACTAGAACAGGAACACATCCGCAAGATCCATTCCTTACTATTGGGCAAGCAATAACAGCTGCATCCACCGGCGACACAATTTACATTTACCCAGGTGCTTACGAAGAAGTATTTCCACTTACTGTTCCAGCAGGAGTAACAGTAAAGGGTCACTCATTGAGAAGTGTTACAATTACACCTACATCTGGTACAAATACAAATGATGCATTTTTACTTAACGGTGAAACAACTGTTGAAGATGTAACAATAAAAGATTTTTATAGCCCAGGCTATGCATTTAAATATGCAAACAATATGCTTGTTTCAAGCAGAAGTCCATACATAAGAAACGTAACAGTTATTACAAAAGGTAGTGTATTAACAGCAGAAGATCCAAGAGGCTTTAATCAAGGCGATGCAGGTGCAGGTGCATACTTAGATGGTAGTGTTGTTAACGCAAGTTCAAAAGAAGCAAGTTGCTTATTTCATGCTGTAACATTTATTACACCAGGCGTTGATACATTAATAGCAACAAATGGTGTTAGAATAGAATGGCTAAACTCATTTACATACTTTGCTAACAAAGGCTTGTACGCATTAGACGGAACAGCAGGAAAGTATAACGATGGTAAAACTAAAGTTAGACTTGGCGGCATAGCTGGAGGGTCGTTCGGCGCAGGCGACACAATTACATTTACATCAACAGATACTTCGACAACTATTGTTGTTACAGCAGAAAGTGTTGACAACGATATTATTGTAATTGATGGCAAAAATATACAATTTATAGATTTTGATACAACACCGCAAAGTATTTCAAATGGTGCAGGCGTAACAGCAACAACAATTTTAAATCATGATGTAAGAGACTTTGGTGCTGAAATACGTATGATTGGTAGTGCTAGTGTTTATGGCAACTACGGTTTATATGGTGACGGCCCAGGTGTTATAGTTTACGCTATCGGACAAAACTTAGCGTACATTGGTAATGGTAAAGAAGTTACTAATGATGCAGGTACTGTATTACAAGACAACGAAGTAATAGAATTAAATGATGCTAAGATAAGATTTAACACAGTTGACCACAAAGGTGATTTTAGAGTAGGTGATCTATTTTACGTAAACCAAGATGACGGTACTGTAAACTTTGTTGCAAATGCACTTAATGTAGACTTAACACAAGGAGTTACATTTACAAGTGGCGGCAACTCAACGTTTGTAAGCGGTGATAGAATTGACACTGGTAACTTGCGTATTAGCGGAAATACTATTGAAAGTTTAGCTGGTAATATTAATATTAATCCACTTACACAAACATTAAACTTAAACAGTGACGTAAATGTTGCAGGTAGTTTAGATGTAACTGGTAATGTTACAATCGGCGGAAACATTACAATAGGTGACGAAGCAAGTGATACAATACAAATTATAGCAGGCATTGACAGTGATCTAATACCAAACATTGATACAGCATACAACTTAGGTGCTGATAATAAAATGTGGAAGTGGTTGTATGCAAATGGCGCTGACATGGGCGACATTAGAATTACAAACAACTTTATAGAAACTA
>Ga0315320_10000093_pt1 | contig 67449 bp, 87 predicted proteins | sample M140m21515metaG_FD_203458 | JGI IMG/M metagenome (GOLD analysis project Ga0315320, IMG submission 203458) | Ammonia-oxidizing marine archaeal communities from Monterey Bay, California, United States - M1 40m 21515 | ecosystem: Environmental > Aquatic > Marine > Coastal | place: USA: California... | reverse complement strand
CGTAACTGGATTAAAACACTTGATAAAATTAATCCTCGTTTAGAAGGATAATAAATTTTTCCTCACCCCTTCGGGGGTGGGGGTTTAATAAAACTTTTTTTTTTTTTTTGAAAGATATAATGTTAACAATTATTACTATTTATTTAATTGTCGTAATGATAATTCAAAACAAATAATTGTTAATAAAGTTCCTCATAAGGGAAGCAATAGCTTAATGCCCTAACTAAAGGAAATTGACATATATGAAAGAAAAAACTATTCTAGACTTACTAACTGAAGATCTGGAATATCGACAAAAATCATTAGATAAGAGACAATCTGCAAGTTTCTTAGACACAATGTCACCTAGAGATATTATTGAATTTTCTTACTCACACATACTAAAAGGTTTAGAAAGGAAAGCAACTCTAGTAGAAGTCGCATCTAGTATTGGCAGACGACTTAGACAAAAACTTAGACAAAAACAAAACAGTGTACTAGACGTTCAAGGTGGTTGGTTTGTAATTATTAGCTACATTGAGTTAGGTATACTAGGTTATCGTAAGAAACATACTTACAAAAACGGTAAAAAAGATAAACATAGATCTTATTTCTTGTTTGCTAAAGACTGGAAGGCTATTAAAGAGCTTATGGACTTAGTAGACATTGAAAAGTGTGACATGTTTCCAGTTAACACACCTGCTGAAAACTGGCGTAAAGACCCATATCACGAAGTAACAGGTATAAGTGTAATTAAAAAAGGCTATGAAGCTGCTTTAGATCACTTTGAAAATAGTGATATGACTTATATTGTAGACACTCTTAATAGGCTTAATCATACAGGCTGGCGTATTAACAACTTTGTATTTGATACGTACAAAGCGTGTATGCACTCTGAAGTTAATCCCTTTAAGTTTACAAAAGAAATTGATCCAATTAAACGGGCTTCGTTAATCATTGAAGCAGAAGCTATTCAGAGGCTTGCAGAGAAGCACATAGACAAGCCTTTCTACCACTTGTATAACCTCGACTTCCGAGGCCGTATTTACCCTAATACAGCGTTCTTACACGAGCAGTCTAGTGACAATGCTAAAGGCATTTTAATGCTAGACGAACCTGTACCACTAGGGGAAAACGGTGTTTATTGGCTTTATGTTCATACTGCAAATATTTGGGGTAATGACAAAGTAAGCCTCGATGATAGAGTGCAGTTTGTTATAGACAATGCAGAAACATTTATTGAATATGCTACAAACCCAATGACAAGCACTGATTGGATGAAAGCAGATAAACCATTTAGTTTTCTTGCCGCTTGTCATGAAATTAAAATGTTAACAGAGTGGGAAGGAAACATAGAAGACTTTCCTTCTTGTCTTCCAGTTTACATTGATGGCTCTAATAACGGCGTTCAACACCTTGTAGCTATGTCTCAAGACGATGAAGTGGCACCTTTAGTAAATCTTGTTCCAAGTAATTTGCCTGGAGATGTCTATATGTTTATAGCAGAAAAGGTATGGGAAAACCTAGAACGTAAACGAGATACTTCTGTTGAAAACCAATTTGATGAGGTATTTAATACAGCTGTTAGTCTTCAAAGAGAATATGAAACTGCCCCTGATAAGTCTGAAAGAAAGTCTGTAGCCTTTAAGACTGCTCAAACATGGCGTAATCAAAACCGTGACTTACGAGAAAAATTATTTCCGACATACTGGTTGAATATTCAAGATAAGAAAATTCAACGTAAGACTGTTAAGAGAAATGTAATGACTCTAGGCTATGGTGGTACGTCCTACGGTATGGGCCAACAGGTAATAGAAGACACTAGAGATATATCTACCTATCTAAGAGACAAAGAGCATCTCTGGGGCGCACTCCTTGGCGCTCTGGTGTATAAGACCTGTTATGAAGAGCTTAAGGGGCCAGCAAAGCTACTTAAGATGTTTCAAAGTTTAGCAGAGAGAGCTAACAAAAAGAAAGTTCATATGAGTTGGATTTCCCCTGTTACTGGATTTCCTGTTGTACAAGCCTATCGAAAACCTACTAATAAGCGCACAGAGCTTAAGTACGGTGAAGATATTCTTAAAGTACAGCTTCAAGTGTGGGAAGAAACAACTGTAAATGAAACTAAACAGAAGACTGGTGCTGCACCTAATGTGGTTCATAGCCTTGATGCTGTACACTTAACTATGTGTATACATGATGCAGACTATCCAACTACTGTAGTACATGACTCTTTTGGTTGTCATGCAGGTAACATGGATAAGATGTTTTATCATGTCAGAGAAAAGTTTGTAGAACTTTATGAGAGCTTGCCTCTTGAGAATATTCTGCAGCAACTAGATTCAGAAGATTTAATTCCAGAGAAAGGAAACTTAAATGTCAGAGACGCCCTTAAGTCGGACTTTGCCTTTGCTTAAAGAAGGTAGCATTATCCGAATAAAAGCTTTTGAAACAATGCCAGAAATACCAACCGCAACTGTTACTGACGTTTGGGAAGATGGCTTTGGTGCTATGTGTTCTGGTGTAAACATGTGGGAGTCTGATGATGACTTTTACATGGAAATGTACGATGATAATATCGATGAACTGGTTGATATTATTAAATAAAAAATACCTGACGTTAAAGAACAATTGTTCAAATAAAACTTAATTTACATATATCCAAGAGGAAATAAATATTATGGCTATTCTTAATAACGTAGAACTATTCTTTGCTAAACTTGACCCTAAAAAGCCTAATGCACGGTTCAATGCTGATAACCCTACATGGGAAGTTCAGATTCGTACTCGTAACAAGAAACAGGCTAAAGAGTGGAAAGATCTTAACATCAACGTTAAACCTGATGAAGATGATAAAGGAATGTTTTATAAAGCGAGTCTTAAGAAGAAAACAAAGAAAGCTAACGGAGAACCACAAAATCCCGTTAACTTAGTAGGGGGTGATTTAAGCCCTATTGACCCTAATATTTTAGGTAATGGTTCAGTAGGTAACATTCGTATTTATCAGTATGACTATGAGATTGCAGGGCGTAAAGGTATAGCTTCAATGCTTATGGCTATTCAGGTAACTACTCTTAAAGAATATACACCAAAGCCTCGTGAAGATGACTTTGCAATGGTAGACATGGAAGTAGTAAAAGTAGCAGATAACCAAGTAGTAGATGAAGATCAGTTTTCATCATCAAGTGAGCTAGAAGACGACTTGTCATTTTAATTAACTTAGGGAGAGATTCAGTTTGGGTCTCTCCCAATTTTATTAAGAGGTCTTATGTATTACAGAAGAATATCAAACGGAATTATTGTCATTCACCACTCTGATAGTAAAAGAGAGATTACTTGGGGTAGAACAATGAATGTTAGTTTAGAAACAGTAGACATGTGTATTGCAATGTTGAACAACTATGAGGTAATGAAAAAAGATGGAACTGTGTAGAGGTGTATATTTAGCTGGGCCTATGGCGGGTTTAACAGCTCAAGACATGAAATCATGGCGTTGGTATGCTCACGATAAACTTGGAGACTCTGATATTAAAGTGCTTGATCCTACTAGGCGCATTAGCTATCATGAGCAAATACTTAATGATAGGGGATTGGATCGCAATATTGCTAACAGAATCTTTAAACAAGATTTAAGAGATATAGCTCGCTGTGAAGTAGTACTTGTTGATATGCGAGACCTACCAGGAGTTAAAGGTCAAGGTACTGCTGCGGAAGTAATGTTTGCTCATATGAAGAATAAAGTAATTATTATGTGGGTAGCTCCTATTGATACTTTAAATCCTTTTATGACAGCAATGGCAACAGAAATTCATGAAACTTTAGCAGAAGCAGTGGAGGCTTGTATTGAACATGCAGGATGAAGAAATTATAGAAGAATTTTATTACGAAATTGAAGTTAATGGGGGATTTTATGATTATTCTTCTAGTATAGACAAAGCAGAAGAAATAGCAGAAATGCTTATTAAAGAGAGTGATATAAGTTCTATAGACATTTGGCAAATTAGTAGAAAATCACAACTAGTAAAAGAGTATGATTCATGAAAATTGAAGTATATTACAACTTACATAAACAACTATTTTCAGTTAAGTCCCGACAGAAAGATGACTACGGAAAAGTAATCCGTCATACTCTCGGTGTAGTGATTATATCACCAACGTTTGCTGTACGGCAAGCAGGACGATTAAAAGTTTTAAAAGAAAAAGTAAAAAATGTACATGCTTTTGTACGAGGTGAAGAGTTGTTAGATTATATTATTCCAAGTGGAAATCGCAGGTTTGTTACTTATAATCCATATAAGCACGAACACTTTGTATTTACAGATACAGAAGAAAGAATTTATAGTGCAGATATGGCGGTTTTAACTCAAAGTGGCGATAAGCCAGTTATAGAGGTTTTTAATGGACGAACTATCAGCTGAACAACTAGATGATCTATACGAAGAGAGAGCAGCAATACTTGAGTATGACGCAGGTTATTCTCGCTATGATGCAGAACAAAGAGCTGCTCAAGTTTATGGCTTTAAAAATAGGTCTGAATTAAAACGTTATATACAAAAAAGGAAAGCTAATGCAATATAGAGTTTATCGAACTCCTGCTATGCAAAATCCAGATTATGATGGCGAAGAATGGCAAAGAGCTATTGATTGTTGGTCTTATTGGCAATCTAACCAACATAACTCTCTCATTAAAGTTTTTGATTTTAATGATGTGTTAGTTTATTCCGCTAATAATAAAGAATATATTGAAGATTGGTCGAGGTACTTATTAATGAACAGAGTAGAAAAACGTATTATAAAAGAAATGCAAGAAGTAGATTTTCATGGTGACTTTGATAAAATGTCAGATGATGACCAAGATGCTATTATTAATCCTAAACACTACAAAATGATACCTAACTCTGCTTACGAAAGATTCCCTGAAGGGCTAGAGTATATAGACCTTATGGAGTATATTCTTAAACAACACAGAGGCGTTAAGGCTCATTTGTTAGGTCATATTTTTAAGTATGCTATGAGAATAGGTAAAAAGGACGCTGCCTTGCAAGATGCAAAAAAGATTGAATGGTATGCTAATCGTCTAGTAAAAGTATTAGGAGATCTACCTAAATGATATATTACACTATACATGAATTTCTTGAAACAACTAAAGAGTGTGGTTGTGTTGAGCGCTACTGGGAAGAAATAGATAGTTCTTTTAGTTTAGAAGAAATACAAAGATATTTTCAGAAAATGAAAGCAGAAAAAAGAAATGCAAGAGTAGAATGTGTTGAAGTAATTATGGAGTACGATGATGACACAGAATACGAATACGTGGCCTGATTTTGTAGAAAATATGGACTTTGGAGGTACTAAAATGTTAACTCAAGAAGAAATTGATAATTGGGATTCAGGTTATGATGAGCAAAAAGAAGCTTTGGAAAAAGTTAAACCAGATTTAAAACGAGTACAAAAGTCTTTATCTTCTGCGTTGCATTACTTGCATGAAACTGGAGACTATGAATCTCATACAGTAGATGAAGTATTTAAAAAGATTAATGATGCACATTTATTATTAGGAGATCTATTAGGTGATTGATTATAGTTTTATTAAGAGAATAGCAAGAATGTATCGTAACCAACATCCCGATCATTCTATTGCAAGTGCAGTAGCCAGAGCGTACGAGGCATATGATTTTTATAAAGAAGCCGAAGTGGAGGTAATGGATGAGCAATACCGTAGATCTTGAAAAATTAAGTTTTGAAATGGATGAAACTAGCTATTCGAGCCTAGCAGACTCTTTAGAGTATTGGGCTTCACAGTTTTGGCTAAAAAATATTCATGAAAACAATGGAGATCAAATGGCGTTTCTTCTTTATAGTATGGCTAAAGAAATGAGGAAAGTTGATGAGACTAGTCTTTGACATAGAGGCAGATAATCTTCTGCCAAAACTGTCTAAGTTTCATTGCGCTGGTGCTATCGATGTCGATACTGGTAAAGAATACTGGTTTCGACCTCATCAGCTTAATGAGTTCTTAGAACTACTAGATAAAGCAGATACTATTGTGGCTCATAATGCTTTTGGCTATGATATTCCTGCTTTAACTAAACTAACAGGTTGGCAACCTAAAGCCACAGTACATTGTACTAAAGTTATGTCTCAAGTCCTTAACTATCGTAGATTTGGATTTGGCCATTCTTTAAAGATATGGGGTGAATTCTTTAACGATAATAAAGGGGATTATTCATCGGGCTTTGAAGAATTTAACGAAGAAATGTTTGTATACATGCAACAAGATGTTCGTCTTGGTACTAAAGTTTACAAGTACTTGTTAAAAGAATTACAGACTTACGTTAAAAATACTAAGTCAAAAGCAGTATTAAAAGCATTACGCTCTGAAATGAATCTAGATAAGATTATGGTAGAGCAATGCCAGAATGGTTGGAAATTTGATAAATCAGCCGCAGAAGATTTATTAGTTACAATTGATAAAAAGATGAAGATTATTTCTGACTTTATTAATCCTAAACTAAGTGCTTCTGTAAAAGTAGTTGATCCTGATACAAAGAAAGAACACGAACCAATTACAGGAAAACGCTATGCAATCGAAAAGAAACCGACTTACACGAAGGCAGGAAGACTTAGTTCGCACATACAGCGTTGGTTTGGGCTTCCTGATGGCACCACTGTTGATACTTGCCCCGTTTGGGCTAATTACTCTCGGATTGATTTTGTTATTGGTGACATTGGTAATACTGATACGGTTAAACGTTACCTCTATTCAATCGGATGGAAACCGGACGAATGGAATTGGAAAAGAGTCAATGGAGAATTCATCAAGGTATCTCCAAAACTCTCCGATAATTCCTTGGAACCACTTGGGGAAGTGGGACAATCATTAATGGAGTATTATACTCTTAGATCTCGTAAATCAATACTTGAAGGGTGGTTTGAGCATGTGGATAATAATAGTAGGTTACATGGTGACGTTTTTAATATTGGTACACCTACTTTTCGACAAACCCACAAAATCATTGCTAACCTCCCTTCAGGAAAAGCAACCCTTGGTCCCGAATTTAGGAGACTTTTTGTTACCCCTAGCGGCTATAAACTTGTTAGTGCTGATTCAGCTGCTTGTCAGCTTCGTCTCTTAGCACACTACATGGATGATTCTAAGTTTACTGATACAGTGCTTAACGGTGATATCCATCAAATGAATGCAGATATTATTGGCTGCACCCGTGATCAAGCTAAACGATTTATCTTTGCTTATCTTTATGGTGCTGGTGCTCAAAAACTTAGTGGGTATATTGATCAAACAGTAAGTCAAGCAAGATCAGCTATGCATCGATATAAAAAAGCTTTACCTGCTTTAGCTAAGCTAGTTGATAAAGTCAATGGATTAATAGAAAAACAAGGATTTATTCCAGGCTTGGATGATAGAAAGATATGTTTAGATCCATCTGAAAAACATAAAGCTCTTAACTATCTTATTCAAGGTGCTGAAGCAGTAGTTATGAAAGCTACTGTTGACCTTATTGATAAACGTTTAAAAGAAAATAAGATTGATTTTAAACATTTGTTGTTTTATCATGATGAACATACTGTAGAAGTTAAAGAAAACGAGGCAAAACAAGCTAAAGAAATCATTATTAAATGCTTTGAAGACGCCCCTAAACAATATGGTATTAACATTATGACTTGTGGTGATTGTAAAATAGGAGATGACTATTATGACGTTCATTAGACCTTTTGACGATGAAGAAAGAAATAGAGCTAAAGAAAGATCGATGGCTAATATGCATGACCCTTTTGGTAATTTTCCTAAAAAATCTTTAGAAGCTAGAGTAAAAGCTATTGAAGAGTTTATGGAAGTTTTATTAGATAAACCTGAGTATCAACACGCGTTAGAAGTTAAACGTATGAAATCTAACGTAAAGAAGAGTATTCATGAGCACTACAAAGTTAAACCCAACTACACTGATTAAAGAAAAGGAAAAAGATGAGGGGTAATATTGATGGAGCAATTAAAGCAGCAGCAATTGTTGTTTTATTAATTGCAGCACCACCCGTACTTATAGCTATGACATACGATGACTATCCAAAGTATTGTAAGCAAACAATACTGTTACCATGCATAGGAGTTAATAATGACTGAAGCATTTATGGGCGGCTCTATTTTACTATTTTTAATTTTAGGATTTATGTGGATAGTAATAAGTGAGATGAATAAATGATCAAACGAGTTCCTTTAAAGTCTGGAGCTGAGATGGATGCTTTTAGCAAATCTCGTAAATTTCTTAACTTTAAAAGAGGAGACTTAAAAAAGATTAAACGCGCTTATAATAAAAGACTTCGTAAGGCTAATAAGGAGACATGCCAATGAGTATTACTACATCTATGGAAGTTATGATTCAAAACCATTTCAGTAAATTTTTTGAAGAGCTTAAATTTCAAGGTATTGAGCTAAGTCGAGATTTAATAAAAGATATTGAAGATTTAGAAGCTGATTGCATTGAAATTACAACAAGTCAAAAAAGTACAGAAGCAGAAGAATGGTACGAAAACGGCTATGAAAGCGGTTTTGAAAACGGTCGTGAAGACGGTTATGACGATGGTTGGGATGATGGTTATACAGCAGCAAAAAAAGAAGAGGAAGAATAATGTATACAGTAGAGTTTATTGATGACGATGCTGTTATAACTACTATGTCAGAGGATGATGACCAAGAAGACGTTCAAGTTATTATTGGTGATAATTCTACTGTGTTTGTTAGACAGTGGCAAGAATACAAAAACGAGTTTGATGTTGTCGTAATGACGTTTCAACAATTACTTGATATTGTTGCTGCTGTTAACAGCCCTGAAGGTTTATTTAAATTAGAGCTTATTAAGGATAAAAAATGAATAACGAATTATATCAATCATTAGCTGTTCAATTTTATGGTGACACCCACGTACACGCTGACAACTTAAAAGCAGGTATTCGTGAAGAAGTAGAAGAAGTATGTAATGCTACTAGCCGTGAGAATCTTATTGATGAGCTAGGTGATGTATTATGGTATGTTACTGTTTTAACTGATAATGCAGGATTAAACTTAGATGATATTATGCTAAGAAACATTAACAAGCTTGAAAAGAGGGCATTAAATGGAAAGTAAAGTATACAGCATTCATGTAGCTTCTATTGATGAACATGAAGATGGATCTGCAACATTAGAGTTAGATCTTGACAAAGAAACTTTTGCTCAAATTTTTAACATGGGTTTTCTTGAGTTAGTTCGCAGAGGCATAGAAGCCGAAGAAAACGAAGAGTAAATAATACCTGACGTTAAAGAACAATATAAAGGAGCTACTATGTTAGCTATTGTTGATGGTGATGTACTACTATACATGAGTATATGGGGTGCAGAAACCAAAGAAGAAGCACGAGAAAACTTTGATAGTCTTTTTACTGCTATACTAGAAGACTTATTTACAACTGATTATGTTATGGCCTTAGGTGGTCCTGATAACTTTAGAGTAGACGTATACCCTGAGTATAAAGCTAATCGATCAAAGTCAAAATCTACAAGACCAGACTGGTTCTTAGATTTGAAATCAGATGTTGTAAACGAGTATGAAGGTTGTATACTAACAGATAATTGTGAAGCTGATGACATGGTTCGCATTTGGGCCAACGAATGTAAACAACCTTATGCAATTGTTACTGTAGATAAGGACTTAGACTGCATTGAAGGTCTTCACTACAATCCTCGTAAAAAAGAAACTTATATAATTGACAAAGACTATGCTGATTATTTCTATTGGAAACAATTACTTATGGGTGATAGTGTAGACAATATCCCAGGTATTCCTAAAATTGGACCTAAGAAAGCTGAAAAAATGCTTGAAGGTACAACGTTACCTGCGCATCGAAAAGAAATTGTTTGTAAGGCATACAATGATTTTTACATTGATGAAGGTCACGCTCATATGTTAGCGAATGGCAAGCTATTGCATATCTGGCGTAAACAAGACGATCATTTTATTCTGCCAAAAGAAAAGTATAATGCTTATGTTAACAGATAAGGGTCACTGGGAATATAATAAAAAGTTTGATCCTAGTGATTGGTTTGGCTTTGTATATTGTATAGAAAATTTAGCTACTAAACAGTATTATATTGGAAAGAAACAATTTTGGCATGGTGGTAAAAAGAAGTCTAGGACTTATGGTAAAGCAATGACATGGAAAACCTATGTAGGTTCTTCTAAAGCTTTAAAACAAGATATTGGCAAGTACAAAAAAGATAACTTTAGATTTGAGATTGTAGACCTTTATAAAACTAAAGGTGGACTGTATTATGCAGAAGCTTACCTTCAAATGTTATCTGATTGTATGACAGAGTATTTACCTGACAATGTTACACCTAGGTTTTACAATAGACAAATTGCTGCTATTAGGTTTGTACCAAAAGAGTTTCCTACTACAAAAACCAAGAGGTATGTTAATGTATTAAAGAAAAGGTTTTTATAATGGAAGTATCACCAATGGCAGTAGCCCTGTGGATTGTAAGTGTAGGTTTATTAGCCTTTACTTTAGTCTCAGAAATTATGGGTTATCACTTAGTTAATCCTATTACAAGTATTATATTCTTTTTATTGTTTCAAGAAATGTCTAAATTCACAGCACATATAGGAGCAGATGATGGGGACAATAGTCACTCGTAATCAACCATGTGAAAAGTGTGGCAGTTCAGATGCCAAACAAATTTATGAAGAAGGCTCTGCATTTTGTTTTTCTTGTAGAGCCTCTTTCCCTGCCCCAAAGGAGGGCAACATGCAACCAGTAGAAACACAATGGGTAGCAGTTAATAATGATACGGTAGAAGAAATTACAGAAGACTATCCGATACGTGGCTTTAAAGAAAGAAACATTTATAAACAAGTATCGGAGCATTACGGTGTTAAAGTATCTTATAATATCGACGGAGATATTTCTAGCCATTACTATCCTTATTATGTGGGCAACAAGATCTCCGGTTACAAAGTCAGAGATCTACCCAAAACCTTTACCTCATGTGGTACCGTTAAAGGTGGACTATTTGGACAACAACTCTACAACGGTGGTAAAAGATTAGTAATAACGGAGGGTGAGCTAGATGCTATGGCAGTCCAATCAGCTTGGTATAAGAAGTATAAAACTTTTTATCCTGTGGTTAGTATTCGTAGTGCTAGTTCTATACGAGATCTTATCGAATGTCGTGATTGGATTCGTAACTTTGATGAAGTTATTTTATGGCTTGATAAGGACGAAGCTGGCGAAAAAGCAGTAAAAGAAGCTGCTCGTATAATAGGTTATGATAAGATTAAGATAGCTAAATCATCAGAGAAAGATGCTAGTGATCTTTGGATAAAAGACCCTGACAAAGTATTAAAAGTGATCTACGATGCTGTAGACTACACACCTGCAGGTATTCTTACTAAAGATGAACTATGGACTCAACTGGAGGCTTACAATGAAATTGAATCTGTACCTTATCCCGACTTTATGGAAGGTCTTAATGAGAAGCTTAAGGGTATGCGATTCGGAGAAATCACTCTCTGGACTAGCGGAACCGGATCAGGTAAAAGTACGCTTCTTCGGGAAATTGCTGTACATCTTCTTGAAAGAACTGAAGATAAAATCGGCCTTATCAGTCTGGAAGAAAGTCCCGCTGAAACTGCAAGAAAAATGTCTGGAATGGCTCTTAGTAGAAACCCTGCCAAAGAGGAGATCCCTATAGATGAACTTAAAGAAGGATTTGATACTATTTTCAGTGATAACCGTGTTATGGTCCTTGATCATCAAGGTTCTATATCTGATGGCTCCATCATGGATTTTCTTGAGTATATGTGTCTTAGCGGTTGTAAGTATCTCTTTGTGGACCACATTACTATACTTGCTTCTGAAGGAACTGAAGGACTCACCGGAAATGAAGCGATAGATAAAATTATGAATGACCTTTTACGGTTGGTTAAGAAGTATAACGTATGGCTAGGTCTTATTAGCCATTTGCGTAAAACAGATAACAAAGGTAAAAGCTTTGAAGAAGGTAAACTACCCTCTATGGATGATATTCGTGGCTCTGGTAGTATTAAACAAATTAGTATGGATATTATTGCTTTTGCTAGAAACGTAGGTTCAGAAAGTGAAGAAGAAAGAAATACTATTAGGACTAAAGTTCTTAAATGTAGATACACAGGCTTAACTGGCCCATCAGGTTCTATGTTTTATAACTTTGACACAGGCAGATTAAGAAAGGGTTCCGATGAATTCAACGAAGAGAACTTTGAGCGAGTTTGATTCTCCACCAGACGAGTTTTGGATGTCTATAATATTGCAACTACTAGATGGTGGTGCAGATGTATCAGAAATTAATCCTAATGTAATGGACTTTATAGAAAAGATAGTTAATTCTTTTCACAACATTAACGAACAAAGTACAGAGTTAGGTGACAGGTTTTATTATTTTGCAGACACGATAATGAATTCACACTTACAATCAAAAAGGAATATGCATTAATGTATACTCAAACAATGACAGCGGTTTATAACTCGCTTAAGAAAAAAGGGTTTTCAAACGAAGACTTTGATAAATGGCTTCTTAATCCTAATATTAGAAAACTATACCCACAAGCCGCATTAGATGTTATTAGCACTATGTGGTATTCAGAGGTATTAAAGCCTAAATCAAAACCTAAAAAGAAAAAACCAGTGGTTAAACCGTTGGATTCATTTAAATATTTTAACGAAAACGAACAGGAGTAGCTTACTATGAAAGCTTACGAAGACTTTATCCATCTTTCACGATACTCACGTTTTATAGCTGACTGGAATCGGCGCGAAACGTGGAACGAAACTGTAGATAGACTCATCGGATTTTGGAAAGAACAAATTGGTAATAATGTTATTACTGATGCGGAATTCCAAGAGGTGCATGATGCTGTATACAACAAAGAAGTCATGCCCTCTATGCGCTCTATGTGGAGTGCTGGAGACGCACTATCAAAAAATCACTTCCGAGGCTATAACTGTAGCTTTGTAGAAGTTGATCATCCTAGAGTATTTGATGAAATACTTTATATTCTTATGGCTGGTACAGGTGTAGGCTTTTCAGCTGAAGCTAGTGCTGTAAATAAACTACCTATTATTAACGATCAATTTGTTAAAACAGAACGTACTATTTCTATTGAAGATAGTGCTGAAGGTTGGGCAAAAGGATTACGTAAACTTGTAGCAGATTTATATTTAGGAAATGAACATGAATGGGATTATTCTAAAGTTAGACCAGAAGGTGCTCGTCTTAAAACTATGGGTGGTCGGGCTTCTGGCCCTGAACCTCTTAAACGTTTATTTGAGTTTGTAACAACTACGTTTAAGAACGCAGCAGGTCGTAAACTACGCCCTATTGAAGTACACGATATTGTGTGTAAAATTGCAGAGATTGTTGTAGTAGGCGGTGTACGCCGCTCTGCTTTAATTTCTTTAAGTGATCTTACAGACCCAGAAGTGCGGGATGCTAAATCAGGTATGTGGTGGGAAAATAACTCACAACGTGCTTTGGCTAATAACTCTGCTGCTTATGATCAAAAGCCTTCTATGGATGTATTCATGGAAGAGTGGTTAGCGCTTAAGAAATCAGGCTCTGGTGAGCGTGGTATTTATAGTCGCTATGGCGCTCAACGCAATACTAACGGGGGTCGCAGAGATAGTTCACAAATTCGTGGCACTAATCCTTGTGCAGAAATCTTATTGCGTTCAGGACAACTCTGCAACTTATCGGAAGTAGTATGTCGAGTAGATGACACAGAAGAAGATCTCAAGCGTAAAGTACGTATTGCTACTATTCTTGGTACGTTTCAAGCATCTCTAACAGACTTTAAATATGTTCGTAAAGTATGGCAAAAGAATTGTGAAGAAGAAAGCTTACTAGGTGTAAGCTTAACTGGTATTCAGGACTGTAAATTGTTACAAAATCCTGATCCAAAGCTGTTAAAGGAAATGAAAGATGTTGCTATTCAAACTAATAGAGACTATTCCGAAAGGCTTTCTATTAACCCCGCTACAGCTATTACTACAGTTAAGCCAAGTGGTACTGTTAGCCAGCTTGTTGACAGCGCTAGTGGCATTCATGGTCGCTTTGCCCCTTATTATATTCGATCTGTTCGTCAGTCAAACAATGATCCTTTAACACAACTTCTTAAAGATCAAGGTGTACCTAACGAACCAGACGCTATGAACTTAGAGCGTACTACTGTATTTTACTTTCCAATTAAATCACCAACAGGTGCTACACTAGCTAACGAACAAACAGCTATCGAGCAGCTTGAAAACTGGTTGGCTTATCAAACTTGGTGGTCTGAACACTCAGTTTCAGTAACTATTTATGTGAAAGAACATGAATGGCTAGAGGTAGGTGATTGGGTATTCAAGAACTTTGATAACGTAACTGGCATTAGTTTCTTGCCTTACAGTGAGCATACTTATGCACAAGCTCCTTATTCGCCTTGCACTGAGCAAGAGTATATTAAAGCGGTTCATGCTTTCCCTGAAGTAGACTTTTCTTTGCTTCCTAACTATGAATTTGAAGATGAAACTGAAGGTGCTCAAACACTAGCTTGCGGTGCAGGTGGTTGTGAAATATAGTTGACGTTAAAGAATAATATGATATATACAGACAAATGGGCTTTTATTCATATACCAAAAACTAGTGGTACTAATTTAAAATATAATTGTAGAATGCAATTAAAAAATATTCAAGAGCCTTATCGGTATGCTTTAGATTTAAATTTTAAAATAGGAACCCAACATTACCCATTATATATGTGGGAATCTGAAATTAATACTAATAAATTTATTACAATAGTAAGAAATCCTTATAGCAGGGCAGTTAGCCAATGGTTATATACTTCTAGTAAACTATCTTTTAAAGATTATTGGAAAGATGTAGATAATGATAATTGGACTATAAATACTTCTCAAAATAAATTTATTAAATCTAATAAAAATAATAAAGTAAAATTTTTTAAATTAGAAACAGAATTAAAAGACCTAGAAGATTTCATTAAAGTAAAATTAACTTCAACTAAAGTTAACAGTCAACCTACGTATAATTATAAAGATTATTATGACGATTATGCTAAAAGTTTAATTAGTAACTTGTTTGAAGAAGATTTTAAAAAATTTAATTATGATATAAGAGAGATATAAATGAATAAGATTGTAAAAGAAGTATCTGATTTTTCTGTAGACTTTTGTGAAAATGGTTATGTATTAAACTATAGTGGTCGAACTGAAGATGGTGATTATAATAATACTAAAAAAGTATTTACTAATTGGGATGCTTGTAATGAATATATTATGGATATTATAGCCCTTAAATCGGAGTATAAAATTGGATAATGCCTTTAAATTAATAGGGTATGCATTTGGCTTTATTGCAGGAAGTATAGTTAATACGTGGGTCGGACTATACTTTCTTGCTTGGCTAGGGTGGCTACCATTTTAGATTGGAAAATAAATGTTTACTGCAATTATATTAGCATGTACTATAGAAGGAACCGAATGCAGAAGTTTTGCTAATCCTGCTTTGTTTGCATCTGAAGAAGAATGTTTAAAACAAATAGGATTTGGTATTGCTTATGTTGAAGAACGTAGATGGGTTGCACACGATTGGAAGTGCATAGCTTGGAGTGATAATGCTTAAATACTTAAAAGAACATATTATTGTTCGATACGTTAAATACTTAAAAACCTGGAGAGCACATCGAGAGACTATTAAACAGCTTAATAGCTTAGACGATCAAACTCTTCAAGACATTGGGTTAAGCCGTGGTGATATTAGCCACTTAATTTGGTTAGAAAAAGATAAAATGAAAACAGGAAAAAGAAATGACACCTGAAGAATTAGATGCTGTAGTATTAGAGTATTTTAATGAATTTATGGAAGATGGATTTGATTTAAACTCTGATAACTCATTAAATGATATATTTCATGTTTTGTTTGAAGCAGGGTTTATGGCTTGTTTAGCTGCCTCTGAAGAAGATGAGGAAGAATAATGTATTTAGTATTAGGGCGAGAGAAATGTGGACATTGTACTCAAGCAATTAACCTTTTGGATAGTACTAATACTCCTTATGTATATAAAGACATTACTATTAACCCACACTATATGGATTTAATTAAGTTAGATCTAGGAATGAGCACTGTACCAGTAGTATTAAAGTTAACTGGGGGATATCAAGAATTAAGAGAGAAATTAAAAAATGACTGAACAACTTCAAGAACAACAAAAAGCAACAATCACTTTAGACGATAAGTCTTATATTATTGAAGACATGACACCACCACAACAAAACATGTTAATTGTAATTCAAACTGCAGGTAATAAAGCTCAGGCTCTTCAAGCAGAGTTAGCTTATGTAGATGCAGGTCGTAATGCTATTGTTGCTCAACTCAAAGAATCATTGGAATCAAATGACAACAACGAAACAGCCGACTAAAAAGAAGGCAGGTAGACCCGCTAAGATAAAGCTAAAACATAACCCTAAAACTTCTGCTGATGATTATTACAAAAAGTACGGAGAGTTAGGAGTTTGTGCTATTTATGGAGTAGATGAGTTTACAGAGCATTTAATAGATTACTTATGGAAACACCCTGATATGTCTATTATTTGCACTGATCCTAATGAGTCTAGACTTTCTAATATTAATCGTAAGATTGGTCAAAGAAGCTTTTCTATGTATCGTTGGGATACTCGTCATCACGTAGGGTTTGTAGAAGAGCCTTTAGTAGAAGTTATGGTGGTCTCTAAAGATCATATAGATGATGTTAAAAAGCTCCCTAACCCTTATAACGTAAAGTTTATTGTATTGGAAGAAGTGTAATGAATACTACTGAAACTTTTATACCTTACAACCAAAATCTTAGCTACTTACTCGTAGACTTTGTTGAAATGCAAAGCTCAAAAGACCCTATGGACCATGACATCATGGTAGTAGAATTTAACAAGCAAGAGTATAAACTCCGATGGGATCCTCGATACTCTTATTTTGCTGGCTATGTTGCCAGTACAGAGGGATACATACCCTAATTTAACAAAGGAAAATAAAATGGACTTACTAGTTGGCGTTGCACTAGCAGCACAAATTGAAAAGGTAGATGAGTATCCAACCATCACACCTCACGTAGAATTCGCTTATAATAACGCTGCACTAGGTGTTAATTACGAAGGCACTAAAGATGTATCTTACTATGGTTCTTATACTGTTGGTGTAAATGCTGTATCACTACACGGTGTAATTACCTATGACGATGATGCAGAAGAATTTACTCCTTCTTTAAAACTAGGTTATGCATTAGGTAACAGCACACAAGCTTTTGCTAAAACAAACCTAACAGACTTTGATACAGATGATATTGCAAGTAATATCTTTGTTGGTCTAGAAATTAAAGATAGTATCTTCTCTTATTAAATTTTTCCCCCACATCTCTCTAGCTGCTCCTTTGGGGGTGGTTGGAGGGGTGTGGGGATTTATTTTTTTTTTTTTCAAATAGGAAAGCTATGACATTAATATCTCACATGCCTCTTCCCAATATGCCTTTCGAAACACATGACAACATAGTCTTTAAACCTTATAATGAAGCTATGATGCCAGAAGATGGTGCTTATCGAGAGACTAGAGAAGAAATGATAACAGCTCAAGAGAAAAGAGCTCAAAAGGTTTTAGAAAAAAATTGGAGAGAAAAAGCTGAAGAGCTAATGACTCTACAAAAACAACAAAACAATACTTACTACGAAAGACAACGATTATTTCAAGGAGAAGTTCTTGATATTTCTGTCTGAAAATAATACCTGACGTTTAAGAATAAACTTAATAACTTTGCTAAGGCTCTGCCAAAGTGATATCTAGGACTTCTCTACTGATACTTGAAAGAGAATGCTCTAAATGCCCCCCGATAGTATCCTCTCTACACTCTCTGTGTATACAGCACGGGGGGTTATTGATATCACTTTGGTATCCTTAGTGTAAGTATTAAAAACTATACTTTTGTATTGGTTGGTTATAAATAAGAAATTAAATGTTTTCAATAAGTTATTATAGTATTCTTTTAAATATATGAAAAGAATTATAAAAAATTTCAATTGAAAAACATTCCAGAAAGAAGGACTGAACAAAATGGCTAATCCGAATCCGACTAAGCCTCAAATGGGTGGTCGGCGTGAAGGCGCTGGTCGTCCTAAAGGGTCTAAGAATATTAACTCTATGGCGTCTGTTAGAAAGCTTGAAGAGCTTCAATTTGACCCTATTGAGATGATGGTTAAGAAGTATAACTATATTGAAGAGCAGTTAGCTCATCATCACAGCGGTAAAACACCTTTAGGTGGTGGTGCATATGCTCAACTAGTAGCTACTCAAGGCACTCTCATTAATAACTTAATGATGTATGGCTATAAGAAAATCCCTGATAAGATCGAGCAAGAGGTTACTGAAAAGAAGCCTATTTCTATATTACTCACTAATAATAAGGAAAAAGACGATGAGTGATTCAGATCCTTGGCATCTCTCTAAGAGTGTGCCTGTAACATTTATTTTAGCCATCTTATTTCAAACAATAGCTCTTGTATGGTATGTATCTAGCTTAGATAATGCTATACAAAATAATACTAGAGACTTAATGCGCCAAGAGGTTCGCTTAGAAGCTTTAGAAGATATAGTTCAATCTCAAGCTTTGACTATGGTACGTATGGATGAGAATATAAAGGCCATCAGAGATATGATGGAACAAGACCGACAGATTAGATAACAGATATATCCCTGATAGCACTAATAACAGCTAGGGGAATACTATGATAGATCCAATTACTGCTATTGCTGGAGCCTCGGCTGCGTTTAACGCTATCAAAAAAGGCATCAGTATAGGTAGAGACTTACAAGACATGGGAGGTCAACTCTCTCAATGGGCAGGTGCTATGGCTGACATAGACTTTGCTCAGAAACAAACAGATAATCCACCTTGGTATAAAGCTTTAGGAGGTGGTACAGAAGCACAAGCTATGCAATTATTTGCTGCACAAAAGAAAAAAGAAGCAATGCGTAAAGAGTTAAAAGACTTTATTTGTGTTGCTTATGGCCCATCACACTGGGAAGAGCTTCTAGGTATTGAAGCAGAGATTCGTAAAAAGAAAAAAGACCATGAGTTTCGTAAGATGGAACTCAAACAGTCTATAATTGAGTGGAGTGCTGGAGTATTTTTATTAATATTCTTGCTAGGCTGTCTCACAGGCTTTGTATGGTTAACAACATTAAATTAGAGAATAGTTATGGAAATTAATTTACATGAAGGACAGTCTGATGTTATCAGAGATCTGTTCGTAGATAAGTCTTGCAGATATGCAGTAGTTAATGCTAGTCGTGGTTTTGGTAAGTCATACCTAGCAGCAACAGCAGCTATCGTAGCAGTACAAGAGTTAATGGAATTAGACGAGTCAGTACCTAATAAGAACGTAGCACTAATAGCACCTACTTACTCTCAGGCAGTAGATATTTACTATCCACTAATAGCTTGGCAGTTAGGCATGGAGGACTTTGCTGATAAAGCATCTAAGGCTGCTGGTACGTTCTGGTTTCCTAGAAATGTACAACTAAAGTTATGGTCATATGAGGCATCACAGCGTATGCGTGGTACAGGTCAATACTTTGTAGTAGCTGATGAGGTTACATCATGGAAGGGTGCAGGTATGAATCTCAAGGAGTCTTGGGAATCTATTATACAACCTTGTGTGAGTACTCGTTGGTCTCCTCAGAACGCTAAAAAGTTTGGGGCTAACTCAGGTAGAGCGCTTATTATTAGCACTCCCAAAGGGTATGATTATTTTTATGAGATGTATAACAGACAAGATTCTGATGAAGATTGGAAAAACTATCATTACACATATCACGACTCTCCTTTCCTTGATGAAGAAGAAATTGAGAGAGTAAAACTAACACTTGATCCTTTAAAGTTTGCCAGAGAGTATACTGCAAGCTTCGAAGACTCTGGCACTAATGTATTCTATACATTTAACCGCAAGGATCATATAGACAAAACACTTCCTTCATTCCAAGACGAAGAAGATGTTCATGTAGCTATCGACTTTAACGTTGGTATTATGGCATCAGTCATCTTCGCAATTAGGGGTAGTCAAATACACATCTTAGATGAGATGCAAGGACATCCCGATACTGAAACCCTAGCAAGGGCGCTTACGGAAAAGTACAATGGTCATCGTATCATTAGCTATCCGGATCCTTCTGGGAGGGCGAGAAAAACTTCAGCTGCTGTCGGTGTTACCGATTTTAAAATCCTAGAGACAAACAAGATCGTCACCAGAGCACATAGCAAAGCTCCACCGATTGTAGACTCAGTAGCAGCTGTAAATAAAAAGTTTAAGAACGCCAATGGTGATATTGACATGCTTATACACCCTAAGTGTGTTAATACAATAAGGTCTCTAGAGCGTACACAGTGGGTAGAGTCTAACCCAGATAGTGCTACGATTGATAAGAAGGAAGGTATTGAACACTGGACGGATGCCCTGCGTTATGCAGTAGAATATCTGTACCCAATTAGAGCAGGAACTAAGGTCGTTAAGCGCGGGTTTAGTTTTTAATAAAGGAGACTTACTATGGGTAAGTATACAGAACAACTACGGGCCAAATTAAAACAAGACCGTGAAATTCTTAGAATGGCTCGTAAGCTAGCTGGAAATCCTTTTTCTTTAGGTAAAAAACTTATGCCTAATGTATCTATTGCAGAAATGGTTCAAGGTGATGCTCGTTATAAACCTACTAAAGCTATGAGAACAGCATCAAAACCAATGAGCCCAAAACAAAAAGCAGCACTAAAAAAAGCTCAAAAAGCAGCTGCTATTGCTAATAGAAAAAGATAAAGGAATAAAAGAATGGCTAAAGGTCGTAAAAAACAAAAACCACTAAATAAAATGACTGCTGCAGAAAGACGAGCATTTCTTCAAAAAGAAAGCATGACAGGTGGCAGAGCTAATTTAAGAGGATTTACCCCTAAATTTCAAAAACCATCTCGAATAACAGGATCTAGCGCAACACCGGATGCAAATCAAAGTTGGGGGTCAAAAGCTCAAAAAGCAGCTTTAGCAAAAGCTCAAAAAGCCTCAGCTGCGGCTAGAAGAAAATTTAAAAAAGTTACTGGAAAATCAAAAGCAACATATAGCGGGAGATAACTATGCCATCAGGTAAAGGTACTTACGGAACTAAACGCGGTCGTCCACCTAAAAAAGGCGGCAAAAAATAAAATGGGCAGATCAAATCCACGCTTATGGGAAAGCGCAAAGAAAACAGCAGTGTCTCGTATGGGTGGGCATTCTGCTAGAGCAATGCAACTTGCCGCTAAGATCTATAAAGAAAGAGGCGGCAAGTACACAGGCTCAAAAACTAAAGCCCAAAAGTCTATGACTAAATGGACTAAGCAAGATTGGGGGACAAAGAGTGGGAAGAATAGCATTAGTGGTAAAAACGCTACTGGTGAGCGTTATCTTCCTAAAGCAGAGCGCAACAAGCTTACCAAAGCTGAGTATGCCGCCACCACTCGAAAAAAGCGAGCTGATCTTGCAAAGGGAAAGAAAGTTTCCCAACAACCGAAAAAGATTAAAAAGAAATTAAATAAAAAGAAATAGCTTTTAATGCCCATCTGAGGATCGGTAGAAAGGAAACTACACATGCCACGTTCAAATATAACATCTAAGTCAAAAGACTTAATAACAGATGATGGTGCTATACTTGCATCTGTCGTAAAAGGTGAACAAACAAGATTAAATATTACTGTAGGTTGGCTTACTAACTTATCAGGCTACACCATTACTGCTAAAGTAGTAGAAGGTAATAACACTCAAGGAACTGGAGCTACACCCACTGATGTTGACTCTAGTAATCCTGTTATTACTACTTTAACTATTCTTGATAGTACCCCTACAGATAATCAATTCGAAATTGTTATTCCACATGACTTAATAGATACATGGGGAACTTACCCTATTCCTGATAAACCTGTTTATGGTTTTATAGGTCTTGAAATTAAAGACACGGGTGTAGGAACAGCACAACAAATTTGGAAACCTATGCGTGGCCTTGTAGAAGTACGCTACTCTCCTACGGAGGCAAGCTAAATGTCTTATGCTATTACAATTAATGGAAACAACTACGCCTTAACAAGCACATCACAAGATGTTAACCTTACTTTGTCTAGAACAGGTGGTCAAGGTGCTAAAGGTGATTCTATCACAAATGCCTCTATTGATAGTAATGGAGATTTTCACGTAATAATAAGTAACTCAGCAGGACAACAAATACAAGACGTAAACCTTGGCGGTGCTAATTTAATTGCGTCTATTACTGCTTTAAAGGTCGCTACAGAAACAGCGGCAGATACTGTTGATGATGTGTTTTTAGGATCTAAATCTTCAGCACCTAGCCTCGATAATGATGGTAATGCTCTTCAAAACGGAGCTATGTACTTTGATACTACAACCTCTGCTTTAGGCGTATACAACGTAAATACTTGGCAATATCCTATTGCATTAGCAACTACATCAGCTACTAATGCAGCTAACAGTGCTACTGCAGCAGCTACTTCGGCTACATCAGCGGCTACTTCCGCGACAGCAGCTAACACTTCTAAGGTCGCAGCTGAAACAGCAGAAACTAACGCTGAAACTGCCGAAACCAATGCAGCCACAAGTGCTACTAATGCTTCAGCGAGTGCTTCAACGGCTACTACGAAAGCAGCGGATGCAGCAACTAGTGAAACCAACGCAGCTACTTCAGAAACTAATGCAGGTAACAGTGCTACTGCAGCTGCGGGATCTGCTACGTCTGCTTCTAATTCTGCTACTAGCGCAACAGCTAGCCAAACTGCTTCAGCTACTTCTGAAACTAATGCTGCAAACAGTGCATCTAGCGCAGGTTCCTCTGCTACAGCAGCGGCTAATTCAGCTACTACAGCAGGAAATCATTCTTCTAATGCAGCAGCAAATGCTGTAAGTGCAGCTAATAGCGCAACATCGGCTAGTTCTTCTGCAGCTGATGCTCTTAATTATAAAACTGATACCGCAACAGATAGAGCAGCAGTAGAGTTATTGTTTGATAATTTTGATGATAAATTTTTAGGCACTAAAACATCAGATCCAACAGTTGACAATGACGGTAATGCCTTAGTAGAAGGGGCTATGTACTACAACAGTACAAGCAATGCTATTAAATTTTATAATGGAACAGCTTGGGAAGCACCTAGTGTTGCAGCTTCTAACAGTGCTACAGCAGCAGCTACAAGTGCTACCAATGCAGCTACTTCAGCGGCCTCTTCTTTAACGTCAGCTAATAATGCTGCTACATCTGAAACTAACGCAGCTACTTCAGCAACCAGTGCGTCTAATAGTGCTAGTACGGCAACTACTCAAGCAAGCAACGCAGCTACAAGTGCTACCAATGCAGCTACAAGCGAAACTAATGCAGCAACTTCAGCTAGCAATTCTTCAAACTCTGCTACTGCTTCTAATACAGCTAAAACAGCGGCTGAAACTGCTAAGACAGCGGCTGAAACAGCAGAAACCAATGCAGGTAATAGCGCTACTTCGGCAGCTACTTCAGCGACTAATGCAAGTAACTCCGCAACAGCAGCAGCGGGGTCTGCAACATCAGCGGCTGCAAGCGAAACAGCTGCAGAGACCGCAGAGACTAACGCAGAAACTGCTGAAACCAATGCAGCAAATTCAGCTACAGCAGCAGCTACAAGTGCTACCAATGCAGCTACATCAGAAACAAACGCAGGGAATTCAGCTACAGCTGCTGCTTCAAGCGCAAGCAGTGCCTCTACAAGTGCTACTAATGCTACTGCTTCAGAAACCAATGCAGCAAATTCAGCTACAGCAGCAGCTACTTCGGCAACTAACTCTGCAAATTCTGCTACTGCTTCTAATACAGCTAAGACAGCTGCAGAGACTGCAGAAACTAATGCAGCTATTTCAGAAACTAATGCTGGTAATAGCGCTACGGCTGCTGCTACTTCAGCTACAAATGCAAGTAACTCTGAAAGTGCGGCATCAACAAGCGAAACTAATGCTGCTACTAGCGAAACTAATGCTAGTAATTCTGCTACGGCAGCTGCAACTTCAGAAACTAATGCAAGTAACTCAGCAACGGCCTCTGCTTCTAGTGCAACATCAGCGGCAACTTCAGCTACCAATGCAGCTACTTCTGAGACTAACGCTGCTACTTCTGCTAGTGGGGCATCTACTTCAGCTACTAATGCTGCTACTTCTGCAAGCGGCGCTTCAACTTCTGCTACTAATGCCGCTACGTCTGCTACAGCAGCACAAACTGCACAAGCTGCAACTGAATTAGTTTTTGATAACTTCGATGATAAGTTCTTAGGAACTAAAAGTTCTGATCCTTCAGTTGACAATGACGGAAATGCTTTAGTAGAAGGCGCTATGTATTATAATAGCACCGATAATGTAATTAAATTTTATAGTGGTTCTGCGTGGCAAGCACCTTCTGTAACGGCTACTAACGCTGCTACTTCAGCTACTACTAGTGCTACGAGCGCGTCTACTTCTGCAACTAACGCTGGGAACTCCGCTACTGCTGCGGCTACAAGTGCTACTAACGCTTCTAACTCTGCAACTGCTGCTAATACTTCAAAGGTCGCTGCAGAGACTGCTAAAACTGCTGCAGAGACTGCTGAAACTAACGCAGAAACTGCAGAAACTAACGCAGAAACTGCAGAAACTAATGCTGCTAGTAGTGCTACGGCAGCTGCAAGTTCCGAAACCAATGCAGCATCAAGTGCTACAGCCGCCCAGACTGCTCAAACAGCAGCTGAAACAGCTTTAGATAACTTTGATGATCGTTACTTGGGGTCTAAGTCGTCAGACCCAACTGTTGACAATGATGGTGATGCTCTTGTAACAGGTGCTTTGTACTTTAATATAGGTGGGGGATCTCTTAAAGTTTATGATGGTACCCAATGGAATCCAACAGCAGCTACAACAGAGGCGATCCAAGATGTTGTAGGTGGATTACTTACAGCTGGAACAGGCATTACTTTAAACTATAATGATGCAGGTAACTCTCTTCAAATTTCGGGAAGCGCTCAATACGGCAATAGTAATGTAGACTCTCATTTAAATACTTCTACAGCCTCAAACGGAGAGTATTTGTCTTGGAATGGTAGTGATTATGATTGGGCAAGTGTTCCTGCAGGATACGCTAATAGTGACGTAGATACACATCTTAATCAGTCTTCGGCAGGTACTAACCAAATTTTATCATGGAATGGTAGTGATTATGCATGGGTAGATGATAGCGATACTGTTTATAGTGCTGCTACCACTTCTGCATCAGGATTAATGTCTGCAGCAGATAAAACTAAAATTGACGGAATTGAGGCTTCTGCAGATGTAACAGATACAACTAATGTAACTGCTGCAGGTGCTTTAATGGACTCTGAAGTAACTAACTTAGCCCAAGTTAAAGCATTTGATTCAAGTGATTATGCTACTGCCGCACAAGGTACTACTGCTGATGCAGCATTGCCAAAAGCTGGTGGCACTATGACTGGTAATCTCGTATTTGGAGATACAGTTAATCCAAGCGGAGCACAGAAAAGAATAAAATTTGGCAATAGTACAGATTTACAAGTATATCATGAAAATGCTACTAGCGGCTTTCGTGCTAATTACTGGGAATCAGCAACTAATACAATAAATTATATTTGGGCTGATATTGTAGTAATGTTAACTAGATCAAATAATGCTAAATACATTGAATTAGCAAATTATCAGACTAAATTATATTACCAAAACTCTCTTAGACTTACTACTAATCCTTCTGGAACACAATTTAGTGGAAACGTATTATTTGCTGATAGTGGTAAAGCCATATTCGGGGCTGGTTCTGATTTGCAAATTTACCATGATGGGTCAGACAGCTATATCAAAGACGAGGGAACAGGTAATTTATATTTAACCACTAATGGATCAACTATGAACCTTCAAGCAGGTTCTGACAACATGGTTAAAATCTATAAAGATGCTCAAGTAGAAATATTTTATGACGCATCTGTTAAACTCGCCACTACTAGCACAGGTGTAGACGTCACTGGAACTTTGACCAGCGATAAATTGACTTTAAACGATGCAGATATTACTACAGTATCTTCTAATACATCTTCTACAACTCAAACTGCTATTGCAACTTTTTCAACAAATTATGAAGCAGCTAAATATATTGTTACTGCTAAGACAGGGGTAAATATTACTATTTCAGAGTTATTAATAGCCCATGATGGAACTACTGCAGTTGCCACTGAATATGGCACTGTAAATACAGGCGGCTCAGCCTTAGCAACTTATGATGTTGACATTAGCTCAGGAAATGTTAGGTTGCTAGCCACAGCAGCTTCAGCAACTTCAACTACTTACTCAGTGGTTCAAACATTAATTAATGCTTAAGGGGAAAGTGAACCATGGCAAATAATCATGATTTTAAGGTAAAAAACGGTTTAAATGTAACCGGAAATATTACAGTAGGCGGTACTGTTGATGGGCGAAATTTAACTTCTGACGGTAATAAATTAGACGGAGTTTCAACAGGAGCAGAGGCTAATCCTTCTGCTTCTAGTATTCTTACAAGTATTAAAACAGTTGATGGGGTCAGCTCTGGATTAGATTCTGATTTATTAGATGGTCAACACGGAAGTTATTATACTGGCTATACAGACGATGCTATTGCAGCTCTTATAGATTCTTCTCCAGGAACTCTTAATACTCTCAACGAGTTAGCAGCAGCTTTAGGAGATGATGCTTCATTTAGCACTACTGTCACTAATTCAATTGCTACTAAACTGCCTTTAACTGGCGGGACTATAACGGGTCATTTAGGTATTGGCGGCACAGCAACAGATGCAAGCTGGGGTGATGCAACGTATGGCAATACAGAAGTTTCTATAGATGGTGGTGGTGGCTATGGTGTTTTACACTTTAGAGGTGATGGCGCTGGAAGCTCAGAAACTCGCTATTCTGTAGGTGTAGGCGATGGCATTTTCTACATGGCATATGATGATAATGATGGCGTCCATAGAGCAAAGATAAATGCATCTCACCAACTAATACTTAATGAAGGCAGCGGTCCGTCAGATGATGTTAGGGCGTTCCACGATGGCTACCATCCCAACGCAGATGCATGGACTACATCTCGTACATTATCTTTGACAGGAGATGTCACTGGCTCTGTAAGCTGGGATGGTTCTGGAAATGCTTCACTAGCTGCTACGGTGGCGAATGACAGTCATAACCATGATGGGCGCTATTACACTGAGACAGAAGCAGACGGGCGGTTTGCTAAAGGCCAGATATCTATAGGCAGCACAGACGCAAACAACCTGACTATACAGGGTTTTTATGGGAACAGTAGTGCGTCTACAAACCAACCTATTGACAATAACGCTGGAACCATCATTCACATGCGTGGTAGTGATGCGAATTACAAAACTCAGTTATTTTCTTATAGTGATAATAAGCTTTATCATAGAGGGAAACATGGGAGTAGCGCATCTTGGGGGTCTTGGCAGCGTGTTTTTATGGACAACTACCACCCCAACGCAGACAAATGGACTACATCCCGTACATTAACTCTTTCAGGGGAAGCATCTGGTAGTGTCTCTTGGGATGGTTCAGCTAATGCTACGCTAAGTGTAACCCTAAATGATAGCGCCTTAGATAATCAATACGTTACTGTTGGTGCAAGACACACAGGCAATGCAGATAGTCTAGTCCAAACATCTAAGGCCAGTATCCGTACCTGGGATGTTTCTACGGCTAGTGACGATCCGTCAGGCGCAACTGATGGCTTAATATTAAGCGCAGGATGGGACAGTTCCAGTTGGGGTATTCAGCAATACCACGATTTTCACAGTAACGATCTCTATTTACGTTCCAAGAATAACAACAGCATGACATCTTGGGATCGTGTTTTCCATGATACTTACCACCCAAATGCTGACACCCTAACAACTGCAAGAACCATTAATGGTGTATCGTTTGACGGCTCTGCCAATATTACTGTAGCTGACAGCACCAAACTACCTCTAGCTGGCGGTACTATGACGGGTACGCTTACGGGGAGAGATATTCAACCAGCCGCTGGGTATCATTTACGAAGATTAAACCACCACTCAGGCCATTTAGAAGGCTCTTATAACAACGTAGCAGTAAACTCACTTAAAACAAATCCAATCTATAGTATTGGCTCAAGTTATAATCCAAATGACGCCACATTAAATAATTTTTATGGAATAGGTTTTTCTAAAAATACCGCCTCATTTATGACGGGGGCTTTAGATGCAGGAAATAATAGTGGTTGGGGGTTGTATGTTGCCGCTGATGGTGATGCAAGGATATTTTTAAACGGTTCACATGGTATCATTAACTCCACAGGTGAACACTATGTTAATAGCCAAAGAGTTTTTCACGATGGCTACCACCCCAACGCTGATAAATGGACTACATCTAGAACGCTGTCACTTTCTGGTGACGCATCTGGCAGTGTAAGCTGGGATGGCTCTGCGAATGTTACTCTGGCTGTGTCTGATGTTGATGCTGAAACTTTAGACGGGAAAGACCATACAAAATTTGGAGCAACTTTAGCAACTTATGGCACTACAGGTAGCAGTTCAGGAAGAATTAGATGTACCGCTCCATTTGCTACGAACAGCGCTCATATGTTTCAAATCACTGTTTCAGTTTACTCTGGCTATACAATCCACACTTATGTGGTTGGTGGGTACATGTACCCTAGCACTAACCAGTGGTACCTTCCTACTTGCCTTTATTCAGGCGGGGGAAATCCTGATATAGTTGTAGGTAGGGATGCAAACGGTAAAGCCTATATTTCTATAGCTAATAATAATTACACAGGTGTTCGTGTCCATAATATGACAAGGGGCTATCAAACGACTGTAGCTGATACCTATGATCCTTGGACTATAAGTATTACAGGCGATACAGAAAACTCTGTGACACCTACCATTAGTAAAGTTTGGCATAGTACAAATGACGGTACTGGCTCTGGTTTAGATGCTGATTTACTTGACGGTGTTGATAGCAGTAGCTTCTTGAGAAGTGATGCAGATGACAACGTAAGCGCACACACAGAATGGCAAGACAATAAAGAAATCCGCTTGGGTAATGGTGCAGACTTTAGAATTTACCATAATTCAAGTAACAGCCACACTTACTTTACGAACGTAAATCATGGCAAAAATACTTACTTTCAAAATGAGGACGCTGAAGGCACTAATCACGCAATGATTTATATGCGTGGCGACACTTCAAGCCCGTATTTGCAATTGTTCCAAAACGGCGGCGAACGCCTACGCACTCTATCTGGCGGGGTGGGTGTAACGGGTCTGACTGTTGGTGACGTTGATGCCAATCCGCATAATCCTGGTGGTTTGCAAGTCGTTTCTACTAGTGACGAAAAGATAGTGCTGTCAGGCTCAAACAATCCTTACATTCGCTGGCAAGAAGGTACTACTGACAAGGCATATATTCGCTGGCAAACTGATGGTTATTTAGCTTTTAATAACCAAGAGAGTGGTAACTTTAGGTTCAGATCACACGCCGCTACTCAACCAGTTAATGTAAGATTAGAGGCGAGTGACGGGGATCTTTATGGCTCTATTTACGGTACTCACAGTAATGAGATTGGCTTTTTAGACGATCAAGCAGACTGGGCCTATCGCATCGCTAGAGACAGCCTCCATGAATGGCGCATAAACAATGTCGTTGAGATGTCTCTCAGCGCATCCACGCTGGATATGAAGAACAATGCGATTGATAATGTTAATCAAATAAATATGGGCTCAGAGGTTATTTTATCTGAAAGCACAGACCGCGCAGATTTGCTGCAAATTACATCATCAACTTCTACTTGGGCTGGCTTGCAAATTCGTAATAGCTCAAATGAAGGTCGCTGGTCATTTATGACCGATGGCTCAACGGCTGGTTTTTATGATGATGAAAATAACGAGTGGGCTGTGCAGATGCAAGAAAACGGTGGAGTTACGCTCTACCACAATAATGTCGCTAACTTCACCACAGGTGCGACTTATCTTGAAATGGCTCGCCACTTAGATATGAACAACTACGACATCTACGGATGCGATCAGTTGTTCCACCACGGCGACACTAACACTTACATGCAGTTTCATGATGCCGATCAGTGGCGTGTTGTTACAGGTGGAACAGAGCGACTAGAAGTAAATAACACAAATACAACTGTTGCAAACAATTTAATTGTAAGCGGAAACACTACTTTTAATGGCACAGTAACCGGTATTTCGGCTGGTGCTGAAGATGATATTTTCTGGGAAAACAATCAAGCTGTTACTTCAAACTATACAATTACAAATAACAAGAACGCTATGTCAGCAGGTCCAATTACAATTAACAGTGGTGTTACTGTTACAATTGGAGATGGTGAAGCTTGGACGGTGGTATAATGGCTGATATTTATATTTCATCAGATCACGGTCTTCAATGGGGTAATGTTACAATTACCCCGCAAGAACTTTCAGATTATATTCCAGGTATTGATTTTATAAATGGTCTTTTAATTTTTGATTCTGTAAAAATTGTTAATTCTTCTGGAAGAGAATATATTACCGATAGTACAGGTAATCGACATTTATTGCTAAATTTAATTGAAAGGGTTTTAGGCGAATGAGTACATTAAAAGTAAACACTATAGAAGAATCAACAACTAACGGCGGCACTTATAGTGTTAACACAGCTTGCTGCAATTGGAACGGCACAGGAACTGTCTCTATACGCCACGATAGAAATGTTAGCACAATTACTGACATGGGATTAGGTCGTTATCGAGTAAATTTTTCTACTGCAATGAGCAATGCTGCACACTCAACTGTATCCGCAGGGGGTGATAATATTACTGATTATGCATCTCAAAACAACTCGTATGACCACGAAACTTTTCAAGGAGCAAGCACAACTTCGAACATACCTATTTTTGCTATTGATCACGATGGTGGGGAGCAGACTGATGCGAGCTATTTATACATGATAACAACAGAGTAAAGAGCATTTAAAATGACAAAATACAGAGTAATTTTTGATGACCCTGATGCCCTTGATGAGCCAACTAAAGTGCTTGTTCCTTCACAAAATTGGCTAGATGAAGCTATGGCTGGTAACTTGCCGCCTATTTGGGTGTATTGGCAACTTCAAGACGATGAACAACAAGCTATTAATGAAGGGCGTCATAACACGTTTAAGCACGATCCAGACAAACATGCTTTGCAATGGACTGCGCCCCGCATTGGAACTTTAACGGAAGAAGAAGCTATGGAATATTTATGTATGAAAGACTTGCCTCGCAAGTGCTGGGCCGAAGAGCATAATCGCCCAATGTTTAAGATTGTGCGTACAGAGGAAGTGCCAAGTGATAGGCAGTTTCGTAACGCTTGGGAGATGGCAGCATGAGTACACTTAAAGCAAATGCGTTTCAAACTACAAGTGGCGCGGGTCTTTATCCAGCAAAATCTTGGCTAACGTGGGGTGTAGACGGAACGCAACACATAGATGACTCTGAAAACATATCTAGCATAGCAGATACAGCCGTGGGAAAAACAACTGTCAATATAAGCACCGCCTACAGCAACGCGAATTATTCTTTAGTTACAACAAACTGTCACCCCAATACCTCTACCTATAGAGGCATAACCTCTGGAAATACTTGTGGAACTGATAATCTCAGAACTACAAGCCAATTTGTACAGTGGCAGTGGGATAGTGGTTGGTCGGATATTACTCGTGCATGTAACATGACTGTAGGTAATTAAGTATCAAACCTATGGTAGACTATCTTACACCCGCCTTTAATTTTTTACTTTAGGAGTAATTCTATGACACAAACATTTATTAAAATTGGCGCTACAGAATATAATGCCGCTGATTATACCATTACTGGTTACAGACAATTTCGTGAAGCGTGGCAAGCTGATACAGATACGGCTGTAATTTCTGTAAATCTCGAAAATGCTAAAGAAATTTGGCGTGATAAAATAAGAAAAGGTCGCAAAGACAAGCTCGCAGAATTAGATACGGCGTATATGAGGGCGCTTGAGGCAGGTAGTGATACTACTCAAATCGTAAATGATAAACAAGTATTAAGAGATGCCCCTGCGCATTCAGACATTACAGCTGCCACCACGGTTGAAGAGCTTGTAGAAGTACAACCTATACCAAATTATATTGTAGAATAACTATGGCAGGGATCAGTGTTAAACATAATGAAATTGGTGGAAATGGTAGTTCAGGAATCGTAGATGTTAATTCTCTGTCTACTCTTACTTCGACATATCCTAATAGTTTTTCTGGATCTTCTCTCCTTAAAATAAATGGTCGTGTAAAGTTTTTTGGTGATCCAAATAGTGGATTGGAACCTATTACGTTAGGTGATGGCACTGTTTTTTATGTTGATAGTGAATTCCCTTTACGGACTGATATTTTAACTTCTGGGACAAGTTGGTCTAGAGCAACCGTATCAGGGGCAACTCAGATAAAAGTTTGGGTTGTTGGCGGCGGCGGTAGCGGTGGATCTGCGTCTACAGACAGTGGTCGTGAAAAGGTTGCTTCAGGTGGCGGTGCTGGCGGGGTGGCTGTTAGAACATACACTTACTCATCTACAACAAGTGCTTCTATCTCAATCGGAGCGGCTGGCGCAGCATCCTCTGGAGCTTCAGGGGGAGGAACAGCACGATCAGGCAGGAATGGTGGCACTACAACATTCAATCCTAACTCTGGAACAACAATATCCGCAACTGGTGGTTCAAGAGGCTTTGGTTCAAGGCAAGGAACTTTAGGAAATAATGCAAATACCACTGGTATGCCTGGAGAAAATTCAACTAGCACTCTTGGAGGTCAATGGGGCGGCTGTGGTGCCTCTGTAGGTGGAACAGGGTCTGGCGGTGATCAGAATTATACTGGCGGCGTAAGTATAGGGTTTTCTATCGGGGGTGACGGGTCACAGGCTTCTGGTGGCGGCTCAGTAAACTTTGGCCTTGGATCAGACACAGGAGACTTTGACGGGCTTATAGTTACTGGTAGTGGTCAAAGATATGGAGAAGATAGCCCTCTGCCAAATCTCCCCTCTGGTATTAGCGCTGCGAGCAACTTTAGTTCCGCTTGGACATTTCGAGGAGGCGCTGGAAATGAACATTCAAGTGGAACCTCTATAAACGGTGACGCTGGTACAAATTTTGGTGCTGGCGGCGGTGGGATGGCTCAAGAAAGCGGAGCGTTAAGATCAGGTGGAGCAGGAACAGCCGGAGTTATTATAGTTCAATATCTTTAATTAAAATAAAAAGGACTCTTAATGAGCAAAAGAAAATCTCGTTATGCTACTAAAAATAATATACACAGGATAGGATTCCATGTCATACCAAAGAATGAAAAGCAAGATAAACTCATTCGCTCTATTAAAGTCTATCCTATTACTGTTACTATTGGTTGCGCTGGAACCGGAAAAACCTTCTGCAGTGCAGGAACGGTCTCACATCTTTACCAAAAAGGCGGTTATGAGAAAATTGTAATTACTCGTGCTAACGTACCTACAGGTAAGAGTATAGGTCATTTTCCTGGAACTATTCAAGAAAAAATGACCCCTTGGCTTTTACCTATGCTTGAAGTATTTGAACGGGCTTTCGGTAAAGAAAAGTATAAGTACATGATTAATAAAGGTGAAATTGAAATTCAACCTATTGAAACAATACGGGGGCGTTCTTTTGAGAACTCTTTAGTACTTGTAGACGAAGCTCAAAACCTTTCGATCGATGAACTTAAAGCAATTAGTACTCGGCTGGGGGAAAATTCTAAGTTAGTACTTATGGGAGATCCAGCACAATCAGATGTGCGTAAAGGACAAGACTTATTAAAGTTTTGTGCCTTAATTAAAAAGAACTATATACCACTACCTGTAGTTAAGTTTACGGTAGATGATATTGTTCGTAGTGATATTGTAGCAGATCTAGTAAGAATGTTTATTAAAGAAAAGTTATAAAAGAGGCACAGAGAGTAGCGTTAAGGTTTATGAATGGGGGTAATTATCCAATAAGCTTTATCGTTGCTCTCTGTGGCACTCTGTAGCAGAGAGATAGTAAGATGTATTATACAGAAGAAGAAATGTTAACAGCCTTGCAACGGGCTACTGATACTATAAATCAGTTAACTAATGCTTGCAAAGAATATACAAGAGGTGTAAATGATTGTTTCGCTTTGTTTGCTGAGTACGATTTAGAACTCAGAGGAAAAAGTAAAGCTAGAGACTTGTTTACTACTCGTTGGAAGTCATCAAGAGAGTGGCTTCATCAGTTATTAAAGAGTGGACATACTCTAAAAACTTATGCCGAATATTGTGGCTATGAATACATCCCTAGTAGAAGACCCAAGCTAGGTGATATTGCTTTTGAAAAAGGGTCGGCAATGATTGCGGGAGATGGCTTTTGGCATCTTACTCGTGAAGACAATTTAGGTGTATGTGAAAATAGACAAGTACTATTTTTAGAAAGACACTTAGAGTTAGCTAGACCAAGGAAATAAAAAATGGCAAAAACTTATTTTTATCAAGGTGCTGAAATACTTGCACCAATTACAATATCGTCAAATGAACCTCACTTTGACATGACAACAGTCTCATTAAAGACTCAAAGAGCTTCTCAAGATCATCAACGTTGGGAGTTAAGCTTTAATGTTTTATCAGATCAAGATAAAGCAGCAGAATTATTTTTAAGTACTATAGTAAACTTTGATACTTCTGATACAATGATTATGCCACAGCTAGTCAAAGAGGCTAACACAAATACTTTAAATAATCTTACATTAAATCTTGCTGCTATTGCAACAGCAGGGTCTTCTTCTGTTCTTGTTAATAATAGCTCTAATGTAACAGGTAAATTACCCAAAGGTTCTTTTATAAAGTTTAGCAATCACTCTAAAGTCTATATAACTACTAGTGCTTTAGATTTTACAGGCTCGGCAGATAAAACTTTAAATATTTATCCAAACTTATTATCTTCTTTGGCTATTAATAATACTATTAAGACAGGTGATGATTGCGTTATAAGTTACTTTAAGAGCATTGATAATCAAATGGGTATTACTTATACAGACGGTATTCTTTCTAATATTGGTACAGTTAATTTAATTGAGGCATTATAATGAGAGAGTTTAGTTCAGCAGTTACAACTGCAATTAGCGCAGAAAGATTTAAATATTTCTTTTTAATTGAATTAACCTTTGGCTCTACTAATTATTACTTTACTAGCTATAATAGAAATATTACTTGGAATAGTAATACTTATATAGCAGACGGCGGTTTATTTGAATTTGAACCTCCTAACTTTTCTTCTGTTTTAGATAGAGAAGCTTATAAAGTAGTTATTACTGATATCTCAGATCAATTTGCTGCTCACTTTAAATCAGGAGTAATTGGATCGCCTATGAAAGTTAGGGTGGGTATTATTGATCCTGCTACTGATCAACCCTTAACTGCTACAGAAGATATAATTAGTTTGTATTCGGGTTTTGTTGATGGTCCTTCTATTGAAAACAATTGGGATACTAAATTAGCCCTACTTGAAGGAACTTCTCCTATGGCAGATTTAGATCAAATTAATGTAACAATGGTTTCTAAAGACGGTATGGATCAAATAAGTTCAGTTGATACTTCTTTTGATAGCCTTTACGAAGACAGTGAAATTAATCTTAAGTGGGGTAAAGTATAATGGGTACATTAGCAATTATTCAAGCGGTAGTTACCGCAGCCTCTATTGTTTATCAAGTAAAACAAGCTGAAAAAATGAAAAAGAAAATGGAGGCAGCGGCTGATGCTCGTAAAGGGCAAAAGTTTACTGTTTCTGGAAGTTCTGCACCTTTGCCTGTTGTTTATGGAAAGCAAAGAATAGGTGGAATTCATTGTAACTATAAAGTAAAATCTTCTTATCCATCTGTTAGTTTAAATTCTAATCAACAATTAGAAACAAGTTTTGATAACAATGCAAAAACTGGATCTAAAAATGAATTTCTTGCTGTTCAAACAGCTTTGTGTCATGATGGTATTGAAAGTGTAAAACATATTTTAGTTAATGAAATTGACTATCGTGGTTATACTAAAGAAATGAAAGAGAACAAATCTTCTTTTAATCATAGATTTCATATTCATACAACTGGAGGAACGTCAGATGCAACGGCAACTGCTTTTGGTTTTCCTAGCACTAATAATTTTTCTGGTTGTGCTCATGTTAGTAACTTTTTTAAACTAAATAGAGATGAGCCACAGTACAGCGGTATTCCTTCGATGGCTTATATTGTTAAGGGAAGAAAAGTACGCGCTGTTACTCGCAGTGGTTCTTCTGAAAGCGGTTATACTTACTCTTTAAATTCAAGTTATACTTACTCTAATAACCCTTCTTTGTGTTTATTAGATTATTTGTTAAACAATGACTTTGGCAGAGGGTTAACTACTAATGACGTAGACTTAGAATCTTTTTATAATGCAGCAGATATTTGTGATACCCCTGTTTTAACAGGTGCTACTATTGGTGGTGAAGTTAATGATGTAAAGCCTATCTTTTCTTACACATCACAAAATGATTTTCCTACTACTGATATTGAGCCTTATATGGCTGGGTATTTATACTATGACGAAACTAATGATAACTTATATACTCAGACTCAATCAGGATCTACGCCTAATATTACTGCAAGTTACACTTTAACTACTGCACCCGCTACAGATACTATTTCTCTTTATGAGTGTAACATTACTTTAAGTACTGAAGAAACTATTCGAAATAATATTGAGCGTATTCTTAATACAATGGGCTTGTCCGATCTTGTTTGGACGCCTCAAGGTAAGTATAAACTTATTTTATCTTATCCACAAACACAGTCTCAACAAGATGCTTTAATTACTCATACGTTTGATGAAGATAACATAGTACGTGAATCTGTTAAACTAGTATTTCCAAAAGCACAAGATAGATTTAATCAAGTAACAGTTAGTTTTGATAATGAATTTGAAAACTTTAAAGATGATACTTTTACTTGGCCTCCAACAAATAGTAGCGTACATCAAACTTACTTGACAGAAGACAATAACCAACCGTTAACAACTTCTTTACAAGGTGATGGAGTTACTAGTAAGTATCATGCACAAGCTTTAGCAGAACAACAAGTAAGAAAATCTAGATATCTTTATACAATAACTTTTTCAATTAACAAAGAAGGACTTACTGTAGAACCTGGAGATATTATTAAAGTTAATATGCCTACTATGAGTATTTCTAATGAAATATTTAGAGTAGAATCTATTAAGGTTAATAGTGATTTTTCAGTTGATATTTCTGCTTTTAGATTTGATTTTAATATTTTAGCATGGAATGTACCTAATGATTTATCTTACGTAGTTAGACCTGATTTTGACTTTAAAGTAGGTGTTCCAACAAGTTTAACTTTTTCTAATACATCAGACATTACAGGAACAGCTTCAGGAAAACTTTCTTGGACAGCAGCAGATGATGCTTCTGTAGTTGAGTATATAATTGAGGCTCAAAGAGTCGGTACTGTGTGGACTAATAGCGGAAATTATGTTATTGGAGATATGGTTCGATATAACAATCAGAACTATGTTGCAAAAACAAATAACAGTAATAGTACACCTAGCGCAAGCTCTTCAGATTGGGATATTGCTGACTTTCAAACTTTAGGTACAAGTGTTACTAACAGTTTTGATATAACAGGTCTTAAAACAGGAGATTACACCTTTTCAGTAAGATCTAGAAATATTACAGGATTAAAATCGGAAAGAGTAGAGTTATCTAACCAAAGTTTAACTTTAATTACAGTTAGCAGAGTAGCTATTATTTACGCTGATTCAGTAAACGCTGCCAGTAATTCTCAAAGTTATACTTTTAGTGTAAATAAACCTTTTGTTGCTTATTACGTATATAATAGTGACCTGCCAACTCTCCCTATAACGTCAGGTATTACTTTTACAAGATTTATAGGGATTAATTCTAAAGCTATCTCTGTAGGTGCAACAAGCCAAACCTTTACTTTTAACTCTCAAGGAGCTGCAACACCTAGCAATCAAAGTATAACATTAACAGCAGCTTTGCAAAATACTACAGATACTAATGCTACTTTTACTACTAGCCCTTCTGTAACGCTTACTGGAACAGGAAATACTAGAACGTTAACAAGTGCTAATTTTGGAACAAATGATTCAGTAACAATAACTGTAACAGCTGATAGTAATGTTAGTGATAGTATAACTATATATCGCCTTCAAGATGCTGTAAGTGGTACCTCAGTTAATGTTCAATATAGTGCTGATGATTCAACTTATACTGATGCTATTCCTTCCGGTGTAAAATATATTAGATATGGAACTAAAGCTGACGGTGCAAATTCCTTTACTTATGCAGCAGGGGTTAAGTATGTACCAGAGGAAGGAATAGAATATACGGTAGAAGACGGTGATAATGCTTATCTTCATATTAAATATTCTAATGATAACGGAACTACATTTACTGGTAATAACGGTGAAGATGTAGGTACTTATATTGGCACTTATAGTGATAATACTGCAGCAGATTCTACAACTATTGGCGACTATACTTGGGTTCAAATAGAGGGTTCTGGTGGTTTAACTGCAATACTTTCTAATGAAAGTCATACTTTGACTGCGCCTAATAGCGGAAATCCTACTATTTTCACAGGTAGCGGAACCCTCATTTCAGTTTTTGAAGGTACTACTCAGTTAGATTATGACGGTACAGGAACGGCTAATGGTCACTTTACAGTAACTGCTGCTGCAACAGGGTGTACAGTAGGAGCTATATCAGACTCAACTAATAACGCCTCTGTAGCTGCTTTAACAGCTATGACTGCAGATACTGCTAGTATTACTTTTACAATTACCGGTAAAACATTATTAGGTGAAAGCTTTACTATTACTAAGACTCAATCTTTTAGTTTATCTAGACTAGGTGATACAGGAATTACTGGTGCTTCTACTAATATCGTTTTTCAAAGAAGTGCTACAGCGCTAACTACTGCACCAACTGATTCAGATATAACTTCAAGTGGCCCTTGGTATGATAATGCTGATGATGCTACTGGTACAGGATTATTATACGCAGCAAACGGTGCTAAAGCAGCAGGTGCTACAAGTTTTACTTGGTCAGATCCTTTTCGAGTAGAAGGTGAAGCTGTAGCAGAAATTGTAATATATAGGCTTAACAGTAATGCGGGACATGCACCTGCAACTTCACCTACTTATAATTTTACTAATGACACTTTAACTCATCCTACTAGTGGTTGGTCAAGATCAGCACCCGCATTAGGCTCTGACGGTGATATTGTTTATAGGTCTTCTGGTGTAGCATCAGGATCTGCTTTAGAAACTGCCGCAGAAGTTACTTTTGGAACTCCTGTTATTTATGCTCAAAGAACAGACGGTCGATCAATTACTGGAGTAAGTAAATCTGGAGAAACTGTTACTGTTACTTATGACTCTGGGAGTGATGATACTTTTACAGTTAATGGTATAAGTTCTGTTGCTAAATCAGGTGATACATTGACTGTTACTTTTGACGATAATAGTACTGCTACTGTAGATGATGGTATAGGTATTGATTCTATAACTAAATCTGGGGAAACCGTTACAGTTACCTATGATCAACCAGACAGTAACGGCAATACAATAACAAACACATTTACCGTAGCCGATGGACTAGAGGGTGACGGATTAGCAAGAATATATATAGCTAGTGAAAATAAACCAACAACTCCTTCGGCAAGTTCTGGAATACCAACAGGATGGTCTACTACGTTGCCTACTAAAGTAAAAAATATCTGGGCAAGTGACGGTAGTAGAACTAATAACACAGGTAACTATACTTGGGGAGAACCTCAACTTCTTTCTGAAATTACTGCAAATACTTTATTAAATCAAGGATTTATACCTTGGACTGCAGGAACAGGAGATAACACTGTTGGGGGCGGTCTTTGGGATAGTACTGGTGAAACATCAGAAAATATTAGAGAAGTAGACACAGATCCTTTTGGTGGGGAGTCTATTATTTGGAAATCAGTTAATAAAGATACGAGTAGTGCTCATGACGGTGGATTTTATGGACCTGCTACTGAAATAGATTCAACTAAATTACATAGATTGTCTGTTTTTATTAAGCAAGAAAACTTTGAAAATCCAACTTCAACAACTACGGGTGGAAGATATTGGGGAGTTTATAATAGAATAGCAGGAGGCTCTGCTAGAAATATAACTAGATCAACTGACGGTGTTTCTACTGGCAACCCTTATTTTAAAAGTAATTTTGACTTGCCTCAAAATGATAGATGGTATTTATTAGTAAGTCATGTTAATCCTTATCAATCCAGCGGTTATGTTAATACTGTTCATCCTGATTCAGGTCTATGGGATGCTGAAACTGGAGAAAAAGTTTTAACTGGATTCGCAGACTATACAATTACAGATTCTTCTTTAGCGGCTGTTGCTGACTTAAGAATGAGAGCTTTTTATTATAATGATAATAGTGCTATTGAAAACAAAGTATTATGGTTTGACCCTCGGATTGACACTTTAGATGGAGCTGCTCCAAGTATTTCTGAAATACTTAGAAAAAATCCAATACCAGTTACAGGAACTATTATTCCTGTTACGTCTCAAACAATTAACAAAGATGTTGATAATTCTACTTATAGTGCAGGACATCTAGATTTTGATGCGGTATTCTATCAAGGAACTGATATTGTTGCTAAAAGAAGGTACAGAGTTGCTAGAAGTTCAGATAGCTGGAGTACGTCAGTAACTACTAGAGATGGAGATATTACCGATGAACTTAATACTTCTAGATTAAGCTCTGTTGCAAGTGTAAGTTTAAAAAGTGCAATATTAGAAATTGATTATAATTATTTAAATTCTATTTCTAAAATTACTGCCTCTATGTCTATTGTTTTAGATGGTGAACAAGGAATTTCAGGAACACCTGCTAAATCAGTTCAAATAACAGCAAACTCGCAAGTATTTACTTTTGATAAAAATGTAGATACTAGTAATAATGCTATACCCGTACCGTCTAGTCAAACAATTACGTTTACAGCTAAGTTACAAAACACTACTGGAAGCGCGACTTTTACAGCAGTAGATGAAAATGGAACTAATGTAATTAGTAATTTAACAGGTACAGGGAATACTAGATCATTAACTGCGGCTAACTTTGGAAATGCAGAAAAATATATAGTAACAGCTACCGCAGACGGTATTAGTGATTCTATTACAATTCATAAAATCAAAGAAGGTAGCGATGCAATTACTGCAGTTTTAAGTAATGAAACTCATACAATTCCTTGTTATCCTAGTGGAGTAGGAATTTCTTATGCAGGATCAGGAACTGAAATTAGGCTTTATCAAGGTAATACTTTATTAACTCCTGTTGCAAGTAATCAAGGAAATGGTGAATATAGAATTACTGTTAGTTCAGCAGGGTTTTTTGAATCTAACACTCCTGCAACACACCCTCAAACTAGTGATATTACTATTTCTGGAAATATTGCAACAATGCCTGATGTTTCACATCTTGAAGCTAGAGCACCTGAAACTTTAATACAATACAGTTTTAATGGATATACTAATGAGGGTGTCTGGTTTAATTTTTCAAAAACTCAAAAGTTTATTAGATCTATAGAGTTTTCTCCTAGACATTCATCTATTAGATACGATGATTATTATTTAAAGGCTTCTAGTTACCCTAATAATAACCCACTTAATTTTAGCAATTGGGGGTTTAATGGTCAAACTGGTTATTCAACTGGAGGGCAATACGCTGCGTTTAACACAGGAACGGGAGGATCTGTTACATTAAATCAGCCTAGTAACAATTTTCTTTATACTTTAGGGAGTCTAACTTTTAATAATGCTACAGATGCAATAGGAGATCCTATTCATGAAGCTAGTCATTTATTTTTAATAACTCCCTCAGAAGAAGAACAAACTTCTCATGATAAATATCACAGTATAACCACCTTAAAACAAGATGATCAAATTGCTATTATCCGAGAAGGTATTAAAGTTGTATTTGATGTTGTTAATGTTGATTATGTAAGTTATTCTACTGATGCAGATATTTCTAGATATGTGGCATTAATAGAATTCAGCTATAATTCAAATGAAAGTGGTCCAGGAGCTACAACAGTTGATTTTCCTGGTTCAGCGGACCCTAATCCTATAGATATTGTTTTACACCATGAGTTAAAAGGCAATTCAGGATCTGACGGTACTATTGTTAGTATAAATGGTTCAGATATCTTTTTAGATCCTTCTGATATTACTACAGATTTTACTACTAATACTGATGCTGTTCAAGCAAAATTAAATAGAGCCTTTCTTAAAGCTAATTATTTACCTTTACCTTCAATTGCAACTCCCACATCTGCTGAATACGATGCAGCTTCTAATGCTGATCTATCACAAGCAATGTTGATTATTCCTAAAGATTCAAATGTATTTAATAGGTTTGTTTTAAAAAATAATAATACAAATGCAAACACTAGTAATAATGAATTTACTATATCTAATGTAAGTGCATTTTTAGCAGATCCTAGTTTTACTATACAAAACGGTTATCGCCCTGCTAATGATACTAGAGTATTTTATGAAAAATCATCAGACAACTCTGTTCAAGAACTTGGACTTAATGACTTTATAGCGGTTAATAGCCCAACTTCTACTATAAGACTCTCCGATCAGTTTATATTAAACAATATAATAACTGCAAATGACAAGGTTACAATTGACACTATACATCATACTACTAGAAAATGGCAAACTAGATTAGCATCTTCAGATTGGGTTTTTAATACTGTTTATGCTAAAGGAGATTTAATAAGCTATAACAGCAACACTTATATTGCTACTGATGATATATCGTCTGGAACAAGTAATCCAAGTTCAAATTCAAATTGGTCTGTTTATAATTCAAATGTTTGGACAGATGACGCAATTGTTTTTGAACAACCTATTGTGTCAGAACTTTTAATATCTAGAGAAGCAATTATTCAACACTTAAGCGCTTTAAAAATTGATGTAACACAATTAAATATTAATGATATGGTTGAATTTGGTCAAGGAGGTGGTTATAAAGTTAACAAAACTTCTCCCGATGATGACACTAATGGAATATTTTTAGGAAACCCTCTTCCAAGTGGAACTGGTAGTAGTGCAGTTGATTTAGAATTTGCTCTTGCTACAAAAGGCGATAAAGAAATCAATTCAACAACGTTTAAACACGGTGTTAAATTTACTGCAAAAGAGACTATATTAGAAAACCCTACTATTAAACAAGGTGAAAAAACTGGATATACTGGAAATGTTTTAAGTAGCACTGCTTCTCATGCAACAAGTGGTACTAATTTTAATTCTTCTGGAGGAACTGAAACTATTTCAGGAGATACTTGGAACTATGTAAAAATTGATCCTAATGCAATAGAAGTATCTGTTGAAGCTATTGGCGGCGGCGGTGGAGGTGCTGGAGAGGCAAATTCAAGCCATAATCCAGGATCAGCAGGTACTCAAAGTAACTTTATCTTAGTAGCAAGAACAACTACTGGAGGTTCTTTTAGCGATTACACAAGCATAATAAGCTCAACTACTTGTTTGGGGGGCGCAGGTGCAACTGGTCCAGGGGTAGATACTTTTAGAGGAGACCCCGGACAAGCCTCAATTTATGCTGCAGGTGGCTATGGAGGTGGTTCTACTTCTGCCGGTGGTAATGGCTCTCAAGGCTCTGGCGGCGGCGGTAGAGGAGGTCGATCACCAGATTGGGATGCTAGTTCAAGAAAAGGTGGTGCTGGAGGTCGAGCAGGTGCTCAAGTTACAGCCGACAGCGAAGTACTTTCAGTTGGTGGTAATGATACAACATTAGCAGATAATACTGGTAATCCTAAGTTTTCTAGTGGGGAAATTCGACTGTATTATCGTATAGGTAGCGGCGGCGTTGGCGGCAGCGGCGGCGGCACGGGCGGGGATGGTCTATTAAAATATTCCGTTACAACAGTAGGTGCAAATGAAGTTCTTTTAAACCCCTTTGGAACTAGAGCTTGGGTTAATTTTGTTGGAAATGGATCTGACGCAACAAATGCTACAATTAATGGCTCAAGTAATATTGCTAGTGTTTATAAGATTGCAAGTGGCCGATATACTGCTACATTTGTTACACCCATGCCTAACGCTAATTATGCAATTACTTATGCTGGTAGCGTAGCAACTGGCTACAGTCCTTCGGTTGGAACGTGTATAGACGTATACTCTATGAGTTCAACGGCCTTTTCTTTTAATATTAGTGATCCTACTGGTAATAATTATGCTAACCCCCGTAAAGTAATGCTTACTGTTGTAGTTTAAAATAACAAAATTAAGGAAAAATAAATGGCAATAGCAATGGAACGAATTTTACAGTGGCAAATTATGCCTCGGTTAATGATGTTAGCTGTTACAGTTTTAACATATCAATCTGTGCATTGGTACATGTCATTACCAGATCCTACAGTACAGCAGAGTGGCTTAGTTTCAGTGTGCATGGGCGCACTAACAGGCTGCTTTGCTGTATGGCTTGGTAATGAAAAACATAAAGGACATTAATATGAGTTTTAAATTAAGTAAAAGAAGTTTAGACAAGTTAGAAGGCGTCAATCATAACTTGGTTAATGTTGTACACAAAGCTATCCAGCTTACTAAAGTAGATTTTGGTGTTGTGTACGGACTTAGAACACTTGAAGAACAAAAGAAACTTGTTGCTGCAGGTAAGTCTCAAACATTAAAATCAAAACACCTTGATGGTAATGCTGTAGATCTTATGGCTTACGTAGACGGTAAAGGTTGTTGGGAGTTAAATGTTTATGATGATCTTGCAGACGCTATGAAAGAAGCAGCTATAGCAGAAGGTGTTCCAATACGTTGGGGTGCTGCTTGGCATATCCCTGACATTCGCTCTTGGGAAGGTACAGCAGAAGCTGCTATGATGTCTTACATTGATACTCGAAGATCACAAAATAGACGCCCATTTATTGATGGTCCTCACTTTGAGTTAGCCTCATGATAGGACAAATTTTAGGTGCTGTTGGTGGTTTAGCTACTACTTACCTAGATGGTAAAGTTGCTGTACAAAAGGCTAACGCCGAAATTAAAGTTAAGCAAGCTACAGGTGAAATTGATTGGGATATTGAAGCAATTAAAGCTACTCAAAACTCGTGGAAAGACGAGTGGATTACTTTATTATTTTCAATACCTCTGATTTTAGCCTTCTGTGGTGATTGGGGTAATGTTATTGTTTCTCAAGGCTTTGCAGCCCTTGAAGCTATGCCAGCGTGGTATCAATATTCTCTTGGAGGTATTGTTAGTGCTAGTATTGGTATGCGAGGTGTTAGTAAGTTTTTTGGCAAAAAGTAAATACCTGACGTTTAAGAATAAAAGATAACAAAGAGACAGATTAAACATCTGACAGTCTCTATTCAGAGGAAGCCCTTCGGGGCTTCTTCACAATACCTGACGTTTAAGAATAACCGCCTAGGTTTATTTATAATATACTTTAAAGTATACCTTAAAGTTTATTTTAATGTATATTATTTTTATTAATAGAAAGAAATCGTTATGGCTCAAAAGAAAGACTCACGACTTACTCGTGCTGGAGTTTCTGGCTTTAATAAGCCTAAACGTACTCCTAACCATCCAACTAAGTCTCATATTGTTGTGGCTAAGTCTGGTGATACAATTAAAACTATTAGATTTGGATCTCAAGGAGCAGTAGGTTCTCCAAAGAAAGCAAATGAATCTGATAAATATAAATCTCGTAGATTAGCTTGGAAAGCTCGTCATGCTACTAATATAGCCAAAGGCAAAATGTCTGCTGCATATTGGGCGAATAAAGTAAAGTGGTAAAGGAAAATAAATAATGGCACAGTTAACTAAACCAACTAAAAGTGTTAAAAAGTCTGTTGCCGATCCAAGTGCAAGTTATCATTCTATGAAACCACTTTGGAAACGGTCAAGGGCGGTTCTGCAAGGACAAGATAACGTTAAAGCACACGATGAATATTTAGAACCGGAATATAAAAACTTACTTATTCCTTTTTCACCTAGCATGAGCCAACGACAGTATGACTTTTATCGTTCAGAGTCAGAACTTCCAGGTTTGACAGCTCAATACTGTAAGGTACTTATTAGTGCTTTATTACGTAAAGACTCTCATTTAAAACTTCCAGAAGAACTACCAGATGATGCTAAAGACTGGCTTAAAAATGATTTTACACTAGACGGTAGATCGTTATTTAACTTTCTTGATAATGCTCTCTGGGAAGAACTTCAAACATCAAGAGCTTGGGTTTATGTAGATAGGCCACAAGTTAGCGAACAAGAGTATGATAATTTAACTCCTGAAGAACGGGCTATGATTAAGCCGTATCCAGTAGTAATTGAAGCTGAAAACGTTATTAACATTCAGCTATCTACTCACCCTATTACACGACAAAAGACTTTAACTCGTTGGGTTACTCGTTACTTAGTAGAAAAGTATAAACCAGAAAATCCTTGGCATCCTGATTATGTAGACACAGTCTGTGATCACTACATTGATGAATCAGGTCGTCTTGTATTAGACTACTATGAACACCCAGATACTAACAATGAAATTAAAGTTCTTAATGGTGATATATCTCAAGAATACAAAGAATCAGTTAGCGAAATAGGTTTTACAAAAGTTAATACAGTTTATCCAACTATGTTTGGTGAACGCTTAATGCGTATTCCCGCTTGGCCTCTTAACGGTCAATATGAACCGGTTGAACCTGTTCTTATGCCGCTAGTTGATCGTGAAGTTTCTCTCTATAATAAAGTATCGAGAAGAAACCATTTGCTTTACGGTGCTGCTACTTATACCCCTGTTGTACAATCAGATATGACAGACGAGGAATTTGACGACATCGTAAACGCAGGGTTAGGTACTTGGCTTAGAGTACGCAAAGACGAATCTATTACTGTACTTGAAACACCTACGTCAGCTTTAGGCGACATGGAAAAGGCTATTCAAGGTACAGTAGAAGAAATGGCTAAGATGGGTATTCGAATGCTTTCACCAGAGCAAGCAGCTTCAGGTGTAGCACTAGAAATCCGTAATGCTTCTCAGACAGCACAGCTAGGTACACTTAACGCTAAAGTCTCAGGTACTATTCGCGAAGTAATGGCATTTATGCTTAACTGGTATTACAACACTATGTATACAGGTGATGACTTAGAATTCCAAATGTCTAGTGACTTTTCTCCTATTGTAGGTGGTGAAGGTGCTATGCGCCTTGTTTCTGAGTGGTATCAATCAGGGATTATTAGCCGTTCAACTTGGATTAACATTGCTAAGTACAATGACTTCTTACCAGCTGATTACAGCGATGAAGAAGCAATTGAAGAAATACAAACTGATCCGTTAGCAGTTCAAACTAGCGCTGATCCACAGATAGATATTGAAGAATAGTTATGAATTATTTACAGGTACTAACAAACAATTACTTACAAATCGTAGTTGGCCTTATAGTATTTTATGTAGGGCTTAAAATGTTTTCCGGAGGAATGAAGTCGATAGGTAATGTAGACCATTTAAATTGGTTTATTGCTAATCCGATTTATATGTTCTTTGGAGCAATTATAATGACACTGCTTTGGCAGTCGTCTTCTCTTTCTACTACTGCAATTATTGCGCTAGTAGCTTCAGGGGTTGTTCCTTTACCTGCTGCTGTAGCAGCGGTACTGGGGGCAAACATTGGAACTACAGGAACTATTTGGCTAGCAGGTTTGCTAGTATCTGACGGAATGCCTAAGGGTGATACGCTAAGAATAGCAATAGCTCATACAGGCTTAAATTTATTAATGGCACTTACAATGTTACCTTTTGTACATCACATTGCAAGGTTTCTATCAAAATTTTAAACATTTTACTACTCAGAGGAGTACTAAATGGATATCAACTTAAAACTTTATGATCGTATTGTTGATCATATGACTGACGTAAGATTATACGAAGAAGGCGTACAGTTACAAAACAGACGTATTATGCGTAGGCATAGGAAGCGTTTAAGAGACATTCTTTCAGAGAGACTAACTAATGATGTTACTCCTGAAGTAAATCGCTTTGGTCGAGAAATGTTAACTCATCAAACTAGCTCTCTAAAAGAATTTTCAACATCTCAACTGGACTTTCATTCGGACAACTTAAACAAAGAACTAAACAAATTCTATAAGGTTTCAAAACCACGTAGTAAAGAACTACTTGCTGAAATAACTGGATCAAATATTAAAGGTGTTAAAACAGTTACTCAAAATATGAAAAACATTTCAGCAGGTGAGCTTGTTAGAATACAATCTAAAGTAAAAGCAGGGCTTGCTAAAGGCGAAGCACCTAAAGATATTATTAACAACGTGCTTAAAACTACTAAGCTTACTGAACATCAAGCTAAAACCTTAACTAGAACTTCTATAACTAGTACTCAAACGACAGCTTTAAATAAAGTTGTAGAGGCAAATTCTCATGTAGTTAAAGGCTATGTGTTTACTGCTGTGCTTGATAGTCGTACTAGCCCTATTTGTTCTTATCATAATGGAAAAATTTACGATGTTAGCGATAGACGCTTTACTCCTCCTTTGCATTGGAATTGTCGTAGTTCTTTGGTGCCTGTATTAAAGTCTAAAGAAGAGCTTCAAAAAGAAACTACTAATAGACTTAATAAGACAAATCTTGCTAAAAAGAAAGAAGAATCACTTTCCGGTGTTGCGCCTAAAGTAGAGTCTTATGGAGCATGGCTAAAGCGTCAAGCTTATGATATTCAAGCCAAACTTCTTGGAGGGATGGACCAAGCTAATCTATTTAGACAAGGAAAGCTTAAAGCTGAACAGTATGTTACACCTAAAGGTAAAGCATTATCTATTCAGGCTTTAAGAAATAAAGCTACTAATGCTACTGCTATATTCGCACCTAAACAAAAACTCAGAGAACAAGCAGTAGATATTCAAGCTAAACGCCCTAGTTCTATGATAAGATCACCAGAACAAAAAGCTTTAGTAAGACAAATGTTTTTGCTTGATGCTGATGACTACTCTAAAACTATGTCTTTAACAGACTATAAAGGTACTAGTCTTGCAGGTAAAACTGCTTCGAGACGTAGAGTAGGTAATGAGTTTGATGAACGTAATTTTAGTGCTGATCCGTTAACAGGTGAAATTAAAAACAATAACATTTATGATCCTGATTTTAACTTGTATCAAGAACGTATTGACTTTATGCGTAATTCTAAACTTCTTAAACAAGATGAAAAAGATTTTATTGAAAGCATTGCTGCAGGATTAGATGACAAAGTTTCAGTTAATCAACAAACTGTTGTAATTGAAAACTTAAGAGTTGTATTTGAACGTTATGCTAAAGATAAAAAACCTTGGAATGATGTTTCGGCTGTACTAAGAGCAGAAAATAGATTTGCTGTTCAAAACGTTTCTAGGCTGTTAGATACACGATCTCGCAAGCGTTCTGAAATGTTTGTTAGTTATTTATCTCAAGACAAACCTCAAGTTCAAATTATGGGTAAGTATTATACTTTTGAAAACCTAATTGATAGCCAGCTAAAAGATCAAAGATTTATTGATGCATGGCGTAGAACTGAAGGTAAAAAATTAGCCACTAAAATGTTCTTTAAAGGCAGAGCGCCATTAAGAATTTATTTTAAAAAGTTCACTGATAAATACCCTAATAAAAAACAACTTATTAAGCAATTAAAAAAAGATTCTGGTTTTGCTAAACTTTTAAAATTACAAAAGCTAGTAACTGAACCTTCTGACTCTTTGATTACTAAGTTAGCTGCTCGTAATAGAGAAACTATACGTAGACTTTTAGATGCTGAGTTTTTAATTATAAACAAAAAACCTACTTCTAAATTATTTGATGAAAAAGCTTTAGATAGTTTAACTAATATTGCTAAGCTAGTGGCGTCAGGTCAATCCACTGATTATGACACTTTAGCCATCAATATTGGTAAAAAATTTTCTAAAGACTTTGAAAATATCATACCCTTTACTAAACATACTTTGCAAGACTTTCATAAAGAAGGATCTAAAATACTTGACTTTATGGTAGATCAAGGTCTTATTAAAGTTCAATTTAGAGGTAAAACTCGAAGAGGTGTTTTAGATTTAGATACAGGTAGAGCTTCAGGTGGTTGGGCAGATAGTATTTCTAGAGAAGTAATTGTTGTAGATAAAACTTTACTTAAACTTCAAGAATCAGAACGTAAAGTTACTATTGCTAGAAGACTTGGAACTATATATGATCGAGATAGGCTTTATGTAAAAGCTAATAAAAAGACATACGTAGATGCTAGAGGTAATGAAACAGGAATACCTTTAATTTCTAGAGATAAATTTCCAGATTATGATCCTAAACAAATTGATCGTGAGATGGCTCAAATGCTTAATCATGTAATGGATGTTGAATATGGAGTTGATAACGAGTTCTTCGGGTTTATGGACGATATTGCTAGATTCAGAGATCCTAGAGGGAGATCCAAGTACTATGACAGTATTAATGAGTTTCGTCATGAAATTTTAAATCGAGGAGAACAAGGTTATGGACTTATGTCTACTGCTAAGTATCATGCTCAAAGAGGGAAAAATTTTAGGACTCAAGCGTTTATTGATTCTAGGGGGCGAGTATATCACAGAGGATATCTTACACCTACGGGCGGCGAACTAGTTAGACCTTTTCTTAATTCAGGTAAAGCTGTTAATATGAGCACTGAAGCTTTAGATGAACTTAGAATTCAAATGGGAGCTTTAATCGGCCCAGGAACTGAAGCACTTACTCAAGCAGGTCGTAATGCTATATTTAAACGTAATGAAGCTAAGATTATTGAGCTAGGTAATATTATGATGTCTAAAACTCAAAGAGATAGACGTCTTAGAGAGTTTCTCGAACACCCGTTAATACGAGGTTTAGAAGGACCAGAAGTACCTAAGATGGGTAGAATGGCAATTGAATATGCTAGAATAGATAAACACCTTAAACAAGGCAAACCTCTTACTAGTTATAAAACAAAACTTATGATTGAAAATGATGCCTCATCTAGTGGAGCTCAAATCATCGGGCTTTCTACAGGCGACAGGGCAGTATCTCAAGCCTCAAATGTTTTAGCTACAACTCAAAAAAACCGTCTTTATGACTTAGTTGCAATGGATACAGTTAATGACCCAGAATTTCTTAAAATACCTGCACTCAGAGATGCTAATCTTACATGGGAAGATCTTGCTAAAGCAGCCAAAGCTCAAAACATGGTATCATTTTATGGTGCTGGAGCTGCTACGAAAACCGCTAACGTGGCTAATAAGTTGTCTAAAGTACTTGACGAAAAAGGCTTCATAACAGTTACTAAAGATAATCTAGGTACTAACCTAAGAGTTGTTGACGGTAAAATTAAAGTAGCTGAACGCTTAGGCGCAACAGGTACAGTAGAAGAACTTAAAAGCTTTAGAAGTGAACTTGTAGAGTTAATTAATAAGAACGAACCCGTTGGTCGTACACTATTAAAACAAGCTCAAGACATACATCCTGATGTTGGTGACTTTGTTAATAAGCTTACTAATGCTCGCAGGGGTATTATTGGGCCAAAAGAGTTCTCAGAAATATCTAGAATTATGTCTAAAAATCTTGCTGATAGAGCACCTGTTACTGATAATTTCATTAACTATTGGAAACAAGTTGCTAAAGCCTACGTTGAAGAAACTCAAAAAGTTGATATTCCGTGGGTTACATTTGATGGCAAGATAATGACACAAAGATACCGTCCTAAAATTCAAGAGCGTATTGAATTTAGAGATCCGGTTACAAACAGAAAAATATCTAACATATACGAATCTAGTGCTGAAGATGGAAAGCTTTTAGGCAAAGGCTCTCTTAATGATGCTAGGATTGGGTTAGGTGTTAATGGAAACCACAGTAACGATGCTGTTATAGTTAGGCGCTTTCATTTATGGGCGCGTAAAAATAACGTAGACAGTGGAACAATTCACGATGCTTTCTTTACTAATATAGGTGAAGCAAGACGTGCAAAAGATGCTTTAAGGACCATCTATGCAGATGCCCTAGAAGGCGATACTATAAGAAAAACCCTTAGAGAAATGCGCAGACAAGGGATGTCTTATAGAACTTACCAAAGGCTTCTTAGAGAAGCTAAAGATCAGGGTCTTATTGACCCTCCTAATAAAATAACAAGAAAAGACATACTAGCCCCGCTCAAAGACGGGCAGGATTGGTATGGTATCGGGCCATAGTTATTTGTAATAGCCTATGACCTTTTTAGATTCTGTGAATCAAAATTAAACATTAACCTCAAGCTGTGCTTGAAAGGAAAATATTATGAGTGAAGAAAATACAGTAGTTGAAGAAGAAGTAACTGCAACAGAGTCCAATGAGACTAATGAACAAGAAAATGTTCAGGAGGAAACATCTGAAACGGTTGATCCAATTGAACAGGAGGTTGCCAATAGACTTTCTAAAATGAAGTCTAATGTTGACCGCATGGCTAAAGAGCGAGACGAGGCTCTTAAGAAAGCTGCTGAAATCGAACAACAACAAAAACAAGAAACGATGAAGCGGCTAGAAGAAGAAGGAAAACTTCAAGAATTATCAGAAATGAAAATTGCTGATCTTGAAGCTAAACTAAAAGTCTACGAAGAAGAGAATACTAAGTTAAATCGAGATAGCGTTGTTAACTCATTGCTTGGTAGTTTAGATTTCCGTAATGATCGTAGTCGTCAACTAGCTTACCGTGATATTGTTGAGCAACTTGTTCAGAATGACAACGGTAGTTGGGTTCATAAGTCAGGCACTACTATTCAAGACTTTATTACCTCTTACTCAGATAATGAAGATAACTCATTCCTGTTTCGAGTTAAAGCTAACTCAGGGGCGGGTACAGCGGCACCAGCAGGTGTCTCAAACACTAATGAAAACAAACCACTTAGTGAGATGTCAACACAAGAAGTGTTAAATCTTGCTGCCAAAGGGCAACTAGGTAGTTTTAATTATTAATAAGATAGTTATATACAAGGAAATATAAAATGGCTATTACAAATACAGACTTTCAAAACGTAGCGTTGGCTATCTCTGCTTACGCAGACGAAGCATACACAACTGAAAAGAAACTAAACTCTTCAGGTATTGTAGGACAACGTGACGATATTAATGCTAACGGTGAATCGTTTATTGGTCAGTTCCGTTACTACAAGCCACTTTCAGCTAACATCAACGTTCCATCGCTGTCAAGTGCAACAGATGGTACTTACACTGATATCACAACTGACATTGCAGATTACGTTAAAACTGTTCGTACATTTGGTGCGCAACAAGTTAATTTGCAAGAAGTAGTTTCACGCCAAGATGGTCTTGCCAAAATTGCTCGTGACTTTGCACAAGTACGTGGTGATGACGAAGGTAATGCTTTGTTGTCTTGCCTTAAAGGTGTAGCACTTAGCGAAGTTACTCTTGGTGACAAAGGTGGTTCAGGCGCAGGTGGTTACATTGCATTTGACACAGATGGCGATGCTTCCAACACTGGTCACTTTGTAGACGTTAACGCTCTTGGTGAATTTGGTGCAGCTGCAACAGGCGCATCTGATCAGCGTGCTTTGTTTGACTCAACTGCTACGGGTGCTGCTCGTGGTGAACGCTTGTTTAAAGCGTTGGGTATGGGTTTCAAAGACTACGAACCTGACTTTATGTATCTCGTAACTTCACCTGAAACAATGGCTGAAATGCGTGCTGCTAACTTGGTAGACGAAACCCGTGTACAAGATGGCAACCTTGAGTTCCAAACCGTGTTTGGTGGAAAATTCCGTTTGGTTATGACTCGTGCAAACCAAATGATTTCTGGTGCTGCATCAGGAGACCTTAATGCTCGCTCAACTAAGTGTTCTTTCTTGATCAAACCAGCTGCAATTACTTCTGCTCCTGTAAGTGTTCCAACTCCTGTTGAAGTAGATCGCAATGCGGCCTCTTACACTGGTGGTGGTTCGACTAACATTTGGTATCGTTATGGCTTTATCATGCACCCAATGGGTTATGACTGGTCAGGTGCAACTAACGCATTTGCTACAAACGCAAACTATGCAGCAGCTGCTTCTTGGACTCGTAAAATGAGCGCATTGAACTTGGGCATTTTGCCAGTCTTCCACTCATAATAAGTTAGGAGGAACTAATGGCTTTAGTTCTAAATACTAATAGTTATGTTGCCGTTGCTGCTGCAGATACTTACTTTGAAACTCGCATCGATAGTGCTAATTGGACTAACGCAGCAGAGACTTTAAAAGAAGATGCATTAGTAACAGCTACACAGCTTATAGACAATCGTTCTTGGATTGGTTCTGCTGTTAGTTCTTCCCAAGCTCTGGCATGGCCTCGTAAAAACACTTCCCATTATAATCCTAGATTAAACTTAGAAGTTAAATTTACAGAGTCAGAAATTCCTAATGAAGTTAAAATTGCTGTTTATGAACAAGCTTTACATTTGTTGAACAATGAAGATTTGTTAGCACAAACAACTCAAACCTTTGAAAGCATTTCTATTGGAAGTATTAGTTTATCTGATACAAATGGGGATGTTACAAGAACTTCAATTACACCTAATATTGTAATTAAACCTTTGCGCCATCTTATTCGAAGAGGTGTAGAGGGTATGGGTTCTTCATGGTGGAGGGCTAACTAATGTCTTTATCAGCAAAAGTAACTGCAGCTGTTAATAAAGCTTTTGATAGAGCAGGAGATCTTGTTAAGACTGCTACGCTATCAACTAAAGCAGTCACAGGTTATGATTTTGCTAGTGATGGTACTGTAAGTACAACTACTTCAACAACAGTATCAGTTATAATTGAATCTTCAGAAAGACCAGCAGGAGATGGCTTTAATTATAAAGCTATTTTAAAATCTGGTATAGATCTTTCTGTTTATGATACGTTAACAGTAGGCTCTGTTGTCTACAATATAACAGATCACACCGATAATGATTTCACTATTGAAGCTACTTTGACAAAGGAACCATAAAATGTTTCATAACATCTTAGCAGATATTAATAGTGTTTTTGCTGCTACTGCGTGGACAAGTAATAACATAGCAATGTATCCTGAAAATTATCAGGGTTCAATCTCAAACAGTAATGAATTTTGTCGATTTAATATTCTTCCTAGTGCTTCTGATCACTTAGCTTATGGCGGTGATAAAAGCCTTTCAGGTTTATTAATAGTTAGAATATTTGTTAAAGCAGGTGAGGGACAAACTCGCATCATGCAAATATCAGATATACTAGACAACTCATTTGAAAATAAAATTTTAACTAATAAGACAGAGTTTGGAAAATCTTATTTAAATGTAGAAGGGCTAGACCCAGCTAATCAGTCGCTTTATAGCGCACAATATATAATACCATTTAAAATATACGGAGAATAACAAATGGCTCATATTTCATCTTTGAGTTCAGGTATCTTTACATACCTAGACTTTCACAATGCAGCACCTGCAGCTTCTGTAGACACTGCTGCTGAGTACGCTGGTTTGTTTGTAACAGCAAATGCATCAGCTATTAAGCGAATTCCGTCAGTACGTGAATTCCCTTCAATTGGTACTCCTGCAAACATCGTAAACGTACCTGTTTATGGTCAGTCAACTTCTTCTCAGGTGCAAGGTCAATCTGACGCACCAACACTTGAAGTTACTGTTAACTATATTCCTGATGACATGGATGATTTCCATGCACTTATTGGGAATCAAGGTGCATTCCGCTTTATGATGTGTTCACAAGCAACTACGCTTGCAGCAAGTCTTGACACTGCAAATACAGCGTTATCTTATGGTAACACAGAGTTTTACTTTACGGGTAAAATCGAAGCTATCCTAGTAAATCCTGCGTTGACAGACGCTACAACTGCTACAGTTACTATGTCAACTCAGTCTGATTTCTTTGGACCAGTTACACTACCATAAATTAAAAATACTTTGGAAGCTCCTTAATTGGGGCTTCCTTAACTTATTAGAAAGATATAGTATGACAGACAAACCGTTTAGTAAAACGTTTGTAATGCGAACCACCTTTAGGCACATGCGCCGAAGTGTAGATATTAGTATTCGTAAGAGTTTTGAGCGCTTTCAAGATTTTGATAGTGACTCAGAAATTGGAAAAGAAATTATGGAAACCCTATCAGTATTACATACGTGCAGAAAAATGCTTGACGACTTTCAAGCAAACAACCCAGATTTATTTACAGAAAAAGATAAGATTAGTTAGGAAAAATATGAAACATTTAGTTGGAAAAGTAATTACTAAAAAATTCCCTTTTATGGGAGACGAAGTTGAAGTTCGTCAATTGTCAGTAGGTGAAGTTCTTAAAGTCCAAAACATGATTAAAAAGACTTCTAAGAGCAAAGCTGAAGACTCTCAAACAGAACTCCTTCGCGGTGTAATTAAAATTGCTGTAGTAGGTGCAGAAGACTTAAGTAACGAAGAGTTTAGTACTTTTCCTATTGCTGCATTAAACGAATTATCAGAAAATATTCTTGAATTCTCTGGGTTATCTGGTGGAACTTCTGAGGGAAACTAACTCAAGAGGATGAAACTCTTTTTGAAATTGCATATCATTTAAAAATGCCTGTGTATATTTTAAAAGAAGAAATGCCTTATAATGAACTTCTTAGATGGATAGAATTTTTTCATAAAAGACCAATTGGTTGGCAAGAAGACCAACGTACATATTTACTTTTAAAAGCACAAGGTGTTAAAGAATCCGGAGAAAACTTATTTCCTTCTTTAAAAGCTATAAAAGAAAATACAAATAAAAAGCTATTACAAGAACCTGATAGAGCAGTACCTAAAGGCGAATTTCTTAAGAAAATGTTAGCTGCTAGAGATGGTGATAATTTAGACTGGAGACAGAAATAATGTCTATCAAAGTAAATATTGATGTAGCTGATTTTCAAAAAGAAATGAAAAGAATTGAACAAGAAGTTTCAAGTCTTGCTACTGCAGATATACATGAAAAAATAGATTATGCTACTGAACAACTTAAAATAGTTACTCCCGTTGATACTGGTAAAGCTAGACAAGGTTGGGAAAATGAAAAAACTATCTCAGGACCAACTTTAGATACTGGTTTGCTTATTAAAGAAGCACTAGGGATTGGTAATAAAAAAACACTAGTAGCACTTGCTTTAGGGCTTAACCCCAATGCAAAGCAAGAAGGAAGAATATTTAATAATGTAGACTATATTAGTGTACTAAATAATGGCCATAGTAAACAAGCACCAAAATACTTTATTGAACAAGTGCTAGTTAAAATTGGCATACCAACCCCTGATTAAGAATACTTTGCCCTCTGATGGCTCTCTAATATAAGAGAATCGTTAGGGGGCAATTTTATTAAGGAGGTCCATATGAGTGGAGTAGAAATTAGAGTACGCAGTAACAGTACTCAAGCTAGACAAGATCTAGGTAAGTTACAAAAATCTGTTGGTAATATTGAGCAGTCTACTAAAAGATTACAAAGCGCTTTTAATAAAATAGCTATTGGGGGTGCAGCGTTTTTAAGCCTTGCATCTTTTACAAAAGGCATTACAAGAGCGTCTGACTCTATTACTAACATGGAAAATAAAATTGCTCTTGTTACTGGCAGAGGTAGAGAATTAAACTCTACTATGCAATCTTTAGCACGAGTATCATCTCAGACACGAGTCTCGTTTAGCACTACAGCAGAAACTTTTAACAGATTTGGGTTAGCTTTAAGAGGAAGCGGCACTAGCGCAAAAGAACTTTTAGATGTTACAAGAACAATTAACCAAGCTGTTACTATTTCTGGTGCTTCTTCTGAGTCTGCTAGAGCAGCCATTGTTCAATTTGGTCAAGGTTTAGCTTCAGGTCAACTTAGAGGGCAAGAACTTAACTCTGTTTTAGAACAAACACCTCGTATTGCTAGAGCTATTGCTGATGGTATTGGTATTCCTTTTGGTCAGCTTAGAGACGCAGCTGCAGAAGGTAAGCTAACAACTGAAGCCGTATTAAAAGCTATTCAAAAAGCTGCTCCAGAAATTGCTCAAGAATTTACTTTGATTGAGAAAACAGTAGACTCAGTAAGTAATGCTTTAAGGTTTCAATTATTAAGTGCATTAAATTTAATTTCAAAAAATACTGGCTGGTCTAATGCAGTTATTACAGGAATTGAATCTATTACTAAAGGCTTAAAATATTTTACAGACAATGCTGAAGTAACTTTTAGGCTATATAAATTAAGAGCAGCAATATTTATTAGTGATATTAAGAAAACATTTGAGCCATTAACTAATATTTTTACTGTAAAATTTGATCCTGCTGCTGCAGCAGAAAATCTTAAAACTAATTTTAATAACTTTTTAGAACAAGCTAAAGGTATAATCACCTTTGAAGGCTTTTACGACAAAAATACAAAACAATTTGATTTTTCTTCTTTCTTTGGGCAATTTGAATTACCTCCTAAATTTGAAGAAAATTTTACAAAAGTAAGCACAGCACTTAAAACCTTTGTAGAAAATATTAAAGAATTGTATTCAGCGTTATTTGATAAAAAACCAACACAATCTCAATCTTTACTTGTTCCAATTTCTCTTAATGCTAAGGAAATTGAAAATGATGAAGGAATATTAGACAAATTTTTAAATGGCTTAACTAAATTTAGTGGTAGTGTTATAAGTTTAATTTTAAGTTTAAGAGACACCGTTACACCTTTATTTAATAGTATCGGGGAAGCAATAACTAATGTATCTAGTTCAATTGCTGCAACTGTAGACGGATTAGGTGGCTATGAGCCTATTTTAAAAAAGTCAACAACAGCGTTTAAAGGTTATTACGATGAAATAACAAAAATTCTTGATTTAAACGCAAAAGCTGCATCTTCAAAAGATTTTATTAAAGGATTAATACCAGAGGCTAATACAGATCTTTCTCGACAAATAAACGATCAAATTAAAAAAATAGAAGATTCTGTTTTTGGAAAAGAAGTATTTATAGAAGCGGGAGTTAGCGTAAAAACTCCAGGTATTTTACAAAATAGTTTTGACTTTTTAGATGAAAATAAAGGGCTGCTTGCAGCAGCTGCTACTGGTGTAGGTCTTGCAATAGTATTTCCAGAAACTACTGCTGCAGCCTTACAACTTGCTGCTATTGGTGCTGGTCTTGCTTTAGTTAGCGTTGTACAAGGCGCATTTAGTAGAGGTCTTCCTGTTCTTTTAACTTTTGGAAGTTATCAAGCTTTTATGAAAGGCGTTGCGGATGATCCTGAAAGACAAAAAGAAATAGAAGAATTTTCTAAAGGTATTGTAGATAGTCTTCAAGAAGCTTTTTTAGGCGTAGATCAAGAAGGATCTTCGAAAATAGTTAATAATATTAGTGCTTTTCTTTCGTCACTTGGGAAAGGTATTATTTCTGGTTTGTTTGAAGGTACAGAATTTAATAATAATTTTATTAATGCTTTTGCTGGCGCTTTAGCAATAGCTGTTCCTTTATTTATTGCATCGGGCCGTGGCCTTGGTGCTATAATAGGGCTTGGACTACATTTATTAAGTAATATGTTTACTAAAAATTCAGTAGCTTTTGCATTACTTGAAGGTTTAACTTTAGGTGTTATTGCGTCAGATAGTTCAAAAATAGCCGAGCAAGGTAAAAAGTTTGGTAAAATGTTTTTAAAAGGTCTTGGTGCTGCTTTTACTTTAGACTTTATATTTTCAGGCGCTGATGAATTTATAAAAGAAGGTCAAATAAAACTTGGGCTAGATGAAACAGCAGCTGATAGTATTCTTTCTCAAATTATTAGAAAAACTTCAATAGGTTTTGCAAAAGGTGCTGGTATTGCTTTTACTTCAGGTATTAAAAACCCTTATGCAGTAATTGGAGCAGGAATTGCTGGGTCTATTTATGAATTGTTTATCAGTTCTGAAATAAGATCAGCCTTTCAAGACTTAGGTAGAGAGATTTATGCAGGATTTCGTGGTGCTATATTTGGTGAAGATTATACAGGTGGAGATCCAAAAGCGGTAGCTGATTCAGTTGAAGCTCAAGAAGCTACAAAAAGTACTATTAGATTAAAACAAGGTGAGCTTGGAGTTGCAGAAAAAGAATTAACTCGATACCAAAATTTGTTTGAAACTGCAGAACAAAGATTACAACGTCTTGTAGATATTGAAAGCGAACTAAAACAAAATCCTATTGGAAACGAAGGTTTACTTACTGCAAATAAAATACAACAAGAAAGAGTTAGAGCCGATATACTCCGTAATGGAATGTTGGTTTCAAATACAGCAGCAGATATTAAGCGTTTAAGTGATGCAATAGGAACTTTACAAAGTACTATTAAACCAGAAAATCTTGATATTTCTTTACCTCCTCAAATGAATAAACAGAACCCTTTTTATGGCTATTATAAAGATTTTTATAAATCATCAGGAGGTATAATTACAGGAGCAGGTGGTCCTAAAGATGACAAAATACCCCACATGTTGTCTAATGGAGAGTATGTAGTACAAGCTTCTGCAGTTAAAAAGTTTGGTCCTAGTTTTATGGACGCCTTAAATAAAGGTCAAATGCCTCAATTTAAAAGCGGAGGTGGGTTAGCTGGCTCTTTACCTGAAATAACAGGAGGACTTTCAGGAGGATTAAGTGATTCATCATTATTAGCTCTTGATAAATTTGATTCTTTTGTAAAAGCTAATGACTTGCAAAATACTAGTCTTACTCAATTTTTTGAAAATAATGGATTACCCTCTGATCAAATTCCAAACGTATTAGAGGGTATGGGACTTTCACATCTTGCAGATGCACCTTTAGGCAACCCTACTACGGCTATAGATATAATAGATACAACTGGTATTAAGACATTATCAGATGTTGAAAACTATTCAAGAATGACAGGTGTTATGGAATCGCTTAAATGGGCCATTGATAAGCCTGAAGAAATTTTTCCTAAATTAGGTGAATTGTTAGAACACGTAGGTATTTCTGTTCCTGAATTCCCTGAGACAGCTATAGAATGGCCTCAATTTGCATGGGATTCTACTAAATTAATAGCACAAGCAGGCTACAAAGGATTAACTTATCTCGCTCATCAAACGCAGCAACGAGGTACTCCTATAATAAAAAACATGTATCATAGTAGGGTTAAAAAAGACAATCTTGAACCTTGGATTAATGAAAATGTTAAAGAACCTTTTGGATTAATTGATTGGGATTTTGAGCTTGACAAAGCAATTGCTAATGGTGCAAATGAAGCAATATTAGGAGCTGTTTACGGAGGAGCTTTTGGATCTATTAAAACTTACGCAGATTTGCCTATAAAATTTGGTAAAGGCGTTAATAGAATGGGAAAAGGTGCGTGGGATCTTGCAACAGGCATAGGTACTTTTTCTCCTAAAAAATCTGCAAAAGGATTAGGTGGACTTTTTGGACCTATGGTTGGTGCTACTAGAGAGCTTTATAGTTTAATAAACCGTAGAAGACTTTTTGATCAATTTATGAATACATTTAAATATGGAGGAATTGGTGCAACAGGTTTTTTCTTTAAAGGTATGTTGGATCATTACATAGGTAATGGCTTATTTAACCCAACTAAAATAGATAAAAATCTTTTACCTCCTCATATGCAAGGAGAAGATTTACCTCCAAGAATGGGGCCATTTGATCAAAGGTCTGCGTTTGAAAGAATTAAAGATAAACTTTCACTCAGAGCAACACCTGATGGAGGAGGATTTGACAAGTCAAAACCAATATTAGATAGTCTTCCTTTTAATGATGAATCAATAGAGCAAGTTAGTGGTTATAAAAGATCTGCATTTCAAAAACAATTAGATGTTTATAAAAATAAGATAGCTGATAGATTTGAAAATGACGAAGGCGGATTTTTCTATGATTTTGGTGTTTCAAATCCATGGAGTAGTATGTTAACTATTGGTGAGGGTGTTGGTTATCCAGATGATTTTGGTATTCCTATTCCTCTAATGGAAATGCATACAAAAAAATTAGAAGACACTAATAGTCTTTATGATTTCTTTACTAGTTATAATATTGGTTTGCATGAAACTAAACACGCTTTAGACTTTTTAGGAATGTCAATAAAAAATCCAGGACATTGGGATAAAAGCGGTAGCACTTATGAACCTGGATTTTATAAAGGACAACTTTATAGTTATTATACAGACATGATGGCTATGATTGATAACAAAGGTGACGTACTAAGTGGTGAAACAAGGGCAAATTTATTTGCAAAAGATCTGTCTATTGCTCCCCCTGATGTTTTAAATGATAGTATTTCTAAGTCTCATGGTAGTTATATTTTGGCTTTACATAAAACATTGGATGATGATTTAATGAATAAAGCTGTTTCAATTTTTGGTGTTGATAATTATGAAGATTTTATAGAAAAAGTAATTAATTCAAAAAGACAATTAACAAAAGAAATGCCTAAAAATTCTGTAGGTAGGGCTATTGAAACCGGAGCAGATGCGGTTAATTCAATGTTGTTTAAAAATAATAGTTTTATTTTTGATTACTTTGATAAAAAAAATCGCATTAAAAAGTTTGCTACAGGGGGGTATGTAACAGGTGAAGGTGGTCCTACTGACGACAAAATTCCTGCTATGCTTTCTAATAAAGAATTTGTTGTAAATGCAAAACAAACTTCTAAGTTTAGACCTATACTTGAAGCTATTAATAGCGGAATGGTTGCAGGATTTGCAGGGGGTAATCCTTCAGGTAGAGCAAGTATAGGCGGCGTAGTAACTCGACAAGCTAATACCGTTGATACTCCGTTGCAAAGTGTAAAAGCAACTAAAGCTGTACAACAAGCAGTAAAAGAAATAGATAACCAATTGTATAGATTTCGTTTAACACTTGCAGAAGCAGAATTAGCACTTAAAACTAATACTGATCAAAAAGTGTTAGAACAAGCTCAAGATCTTAAAATGTTTGTTTTACATGAAAGAATAATTCCTTTACAAGCTGAAAGAAATAATTTAATAAATCAAGAAACTACTATTACAGAAAAGTCAAACGAAGTAAAGAAAAAGGCAAATGCATTATCTGCTAAAGAGTTAGCATCTGGGGCAACTTTTGCTGAAGGTATTAAACAAGACTTTGCAAATGGGTTTAGAACAGCTTTAAACACTGGCGACTTTATGGAAATTGACTTAATAGATAGTTTTACTACTAATTGGTTAAATTCTTTTAGTCAAGGTTTTACTGATAGCTTGTTTGGTACTATGGAAAAAGATGAATCTGGAGAATATACTTCTACAGGCATGATGGGTCAACTACAACAATTAGGCGGCGGTGCATCTAAATTTGGTGGTAAAGCTTCTCCTATGGCTAAAGAAGGCGAAGAGCTTACTTCTCCCTTATTTGGTGAAGGTGGTCTTCTTGGTGGTATGATTAACTCTATTAAAACTGGTATTTCAAAAATAACTAGTGGTACTGGTGAAGGGGGAGGTTTAGGCAATATAATAAGTAGTATTGGTCCTTTCTTTAGTGGTCTTAGTGAAAATTTGTCATCTAGTATTAGTAGTCTCCTTGGGGGCATGGGCGGTTCAGGTGGTTCAGGCGGTGCAGGTGGCGGCTGGATGAGTTTAATTTCTACAGGACTAAGTTTGTTTGGACTTAATAACGGAGGTATAGTACCTTCAACTCCTTATTCTAAAGCAGGAGTTGATAGCGTTCCTGCAATGCTAACTCCAGGAGAATTAGTAGTTCCAGCTAATAAAGTTAAGGCATATCAAGACAATACTAGCAAACAACAAAACGTAGTTAACTTGTCAATTAGTGGTGACGTATCTCGCCAAACAAGACAAGAAATTATTAAAATGCTACCTACTATTTCTGCAGGGGTTAATGCAACCAACAAAGAAAATAACTACAAAGGTAGATAACTATAGGGTCACTCTTCGGAGTGGCCTTTTTTATCAAAAAAGTCAGCTAAAAAAGTGAGAAAAACAACGCATCTATAATGAACTAATAAGTTCAGTAAACCAAGTGGAAACCAGAGAGGAAATCCAAATGAAAACTTTTATCGCATCTATCATTACTACTATTGCACTTACTACTGCCGCGTCTGCTGGAATATGCAGCTGGGTTGAAAGGGTTGACATTGCTGGCTCTGTTAAAAGTTCAGCTGTGTTATCTGGTGGCATTGCCTTAGTAGCTACCGGAAATCCTGCTATTGCAGTTGTTAACGGCGCAGTTACTGGCGCAGTTGTTGGCGGTAGTCTTTTAGCCGTAGACGGTACGTGTTATGTTTTTGACGAGTACGATGTTGCAGAAAACACTTCTGAGTTTGTATATGATACTTACGCATCTGCTTCAAACTTAGCGTCTGAGCTTGAGCGGAAATTTGCTAACTATTTCTATAATGAAAATAGTGAAGTTTAATATTTGAAAGTAGGCGGCTTCGGTCGCCTATTCTACGGGCTTTTAACGAGGAGTTAAACAATGCAAGCTTTCTTTGAAAACGAAATCATTTGGGCAATTCTATTTGGTTTTGCTTTAAGATTTTTATTTATAATAGTCTTCCAGCTTACTATTGGAAAACCTTTTAATATAAAACTACCTGCATTACCTTCGGTTCTTGGGGTAGCAGCAATTGCTTATTATTTCCATTTTTCAGAAGAATATGCTGATATGGAATTTATAAATGGTTTTGTAATAACAGGTTTGTTTTTGCCTGAATTATTTCGAGCTATTTCATCTTTACTTACAACGTCAACCAAGAGGAGAAAAACATGACTGTTGTTTTAAGACTATATAGAGGCACAACTCGTGCCGAGGCTCAACAATTGCTTGAGGGTAAACAAGTACGTTCCGTAACTCATTGGTGTGAGTCATATGAAAAAGCTGCTATGTACTCTAAGGGTGCGGTAGTATGCTTAGTCTTTGATGAGGTGCCTCCTCATTTAGTGACTGTGCAAAGTTTGTGTAAAGGTGATAGTATTCATGGTACATTTACTGAATACAAACCTACTAAAGACTTTTTTGAGTCTTATCTGCATTGTTGGGCAGAAGATGATTCTTACGTCACCTTTACGGGTGGCGATAAGAAAACTATTGTTGAAATTGAATCTGCGATGGAGGTATAAATGGAAAGTTGGAGAAAACATTTGTTAGCTGTTTATCAACCTTGGTCTGATGAAGATATCTTGCAAGAAATAGAACATTGGAAAGATAAAATAGAATACACAGATGCGTATGATTCTGTTTCTAAATATCGTTCTAAGCTTGATGAGTTAAGATTAGTTCAATACTTTCGCACTGAAGAGGAAAAAGAAAATGGTTGAGTTTTTGTTTTTCTATTTTCTTTTTACTATCTTGGTTATTGTGTTTTTTATAATTCTTGGAATTGTTATAGCACCTTTTGTTTATATTTGGGAAAGGATATTTAATGGCTAAATGGTATTCTGATAAAATGCGAATTCATCACGAAACTTGTAAAACTAAAGATTACAAAGTATATCATTTTTTCTATACTGGCAACACACAAGGTTGGTATGGGAAAAGCCCTCGTTGGGGCTATGTAGGTATTTGCCCTTATAACACTGATGATGATATTATTCAGCGTTATATACTAGAGTTACGTGAAGTAAATTTAGGGCTTAGATCTAAGAAAAGATTTGTTCTTCAAATGTTAGAAAAGTTTTGGAGAAAAGAACAAATAGGTTTAAAAGTACTACATAAAGGTCTTTCTCGCAAAGAAGCCTTAGATATGGAAAACTTTTACCGTCCTGAAGGCTATACTATGCACAAGGACAAACGAATATGGAATGAAATCGCTGGCGGCTAAAGGAGCAAGAGCATGGCTGAGTTTAATGAATTTTTTACCGTCATGGAGGGAGACGTCCATGAACAAATCCTGCTAGATTTTGATGATATCGAAATATCGGTAGTAAAATGTTCTTGGACTTTTGAACCTTGGTTTGAAGTTTCATGGCACAACAAAGGTCAAGCTAATTGGGCAAACCCTACAATGCTAGAGGGCATGGAAGATTTGTTTAACTTTATGAATTGGCTTACACGTAAAGAAGTAATCAAAAAAGGAATGATTGACTAATGTTACTTACAGCAGCAGCCACATGTTTGGCTTTAAATATCTTCTTTGAAGGTAGAGGTGAAGATTTAATGGGGAAAGTAGCTATCGCAGAAGTTACTATGAACCGTGTTGAATCACCAAAACACCCAGACAATATTTGTGCTGTTGTCTGGGATAAAAAACAATTTAGTTGGACTCATGATGGTAAACATGATGACCCTACTAGATTTAAAGCTAAGGTTGATAGGATAGCTTGGAGGGACAGTCAATTGATTGCTCAAATGGTTATTGATAATGAAATTAGCTTAGACGTAAAAGGCGCAACTCACTATCATGCAGACTATGTAAAACCTTATTGGGCTAAACATCAAACTATGTTGTTTAAGCTTGGTAAGCATATCTTCTATAAGTGAGAAAAATAACGCATCTATAACGAATACCATAAAGGGTTAAATATGACTAAAAAAACACCTGAATACTACGAAGCAATGTCTTTCTCTAACTTAGTGAAAGCTATTGATGAACAGTGGTCACATACTTATGTTGACTATTCTGATGACTGCCCTGATACGACAGTTGAGATGGAAGAAATCTTTGATGCTATTGCAGAAATGCAAGGTGACTTTGATACTCCAACGTGAAAGACTTTATACTCTTTTCGAAGAGTATTTTGAGTTTCATGGAAACTCCTCCCTGTGTAGTTTAACTTGCCCATTGCTTGCAGTGGGTCTTTTCAGCTGCACAGCTGATATCAACCCTAGCTAGGAGAACTATAATGACTATTTCTAATACACCGACTATCGCTGAACTTACAAAGAGTTTCAACTACGTGATTAAACATGGTCAACCTTATTACTTTAAAACTAAAACAAAAGGTTGGAATAATGGCGATCGTGTAATTGCAGCAAGCCGTGTAGTTAACGGCGAAAATATCCATAGCGTAGCCTTTGAAATAGGTTGCTGTGTAAAATCAATCCGTAACTGGATTAAAACACTTGATAAAATTAATCCTCGTTTAGAAGGATAATAAATTTTTCCTCACCCCTTCGGGGGTGGGGGTTTAATAAAACTTTTTTTTTTTTTGAAAGATATAATGTTAACAATTATTACTATTTATTTAATTGTCGTAATG
>Ga0315320_10000092_pt1 | contig 67903 bp, 44 predicted proteins | sample M140m21515metaG_FD_203458 | JGI IMG/M metagenome (GOLD analysis project Ga0315320, IMG submission 203458) | Ammonia-oxidizing marine archaeal communities from Monterey Bay, California, United States - M1 40m 21515 | ecosystem: Environmental > Aquatic > Marine > Coastal | place: USA: California... | reverse complement strand
TGATTACCGGCTTCTTGATTACCGGCTTCTTGATTACCGGCTTCTTGATTACCGGCTTCTTGATTACCGGCTTCTTGATTACCGGCTTCTTGATTACCGGCTTCTTGATTACCAGCTTCTTGGTTACCGGCTTCTTGATTTTTGTCCTGCTGTTGCTTTTGTTTTTCTTCTAGATAGTCGCGGATGCGTTCGAACGCTTCACCATCATGCTCCGGACTTTGTTCGTTGGTTTGTCCGTTACCACCGTTTTGGTTGGTTACAGATTGGTCCCCAGGCTGTTGTTCGTTCGTGTCAGGTGATTGACTGTTTTGATTCGTTTGGTTTTCGCCAATTGGATTTCCAGCGTCTTGGCTGCCATCGTTTTGCTTTTGGCTTCCTTCGGAGGTATCGGTTTCGCTCCCAGAATTTTGAGCGTTGTTGGATTGATCGCCTTGGTTTTCTGAACTACCACTTCCTTTGGAATTCTCGTCTCCAGCATTTTCGTTTCTATTGTTTTGGGAGTTCTCACTGCTGCCGGACGTGCCATCGTCGCTTTGTTCCGAATCTTGGTCTCCCATTTGTTGTCCGCTTCCACCCTGGTCACTCGGTTGATCAGATGATTGCTCACCTTTTGAGGAACCTTGGTCGGACGTTGAATCACCGCCCTGCTGGTCGCCGCTTTGTGAATCCGCTCCTTCAGATCCTCCTGATCCTCCCCCACCTTGCTGGTGGTCTCCTTGTTTTTCGCTTGACTCGTCATTGCCTTCTTGGTCAGAGTCCTTGTGGTCGCTCGCCGGTTGCTCATCAGGTTCGGAGAGACCACCTGCGTTTGGATCGTCTGGGTTCGGCAGTTTTGATGCTTCAGTGATCTTGATTTCGATGGGATCACTATGTGTTATGTTCGGTTCAAGATTGACATTTTCATCTCGTGCGCGGTTATCAGTTGCCCTCGCGAAGATTCGGACGGTAGATCCGATCGGCAGGTTATGTTCGGCAGGTCGAAAGCGATATTCGGAGACTTGATTTCCCTTCTTTCCAGTGGTGTGGCTCCAAAGCACTGGCTCTGCGATCATCTTTAGGCTGGACCGAATTTCCAGATGCACCTGCTTTAGTCCATAGTCGGGATCAGAGGCATGCACTTCGATGACCTGCTGCGCATCAATGGGCACCTCTTTCGGAGATTGGAATGGCATTGTGATCGCGACTTCCGGTGGCAAATCAGAGACGACGCGAATTGGATAGATGATTGGCTCGGAATTTCCTTGTCCGGTTGAGTCTTGAACAGAGATGCGATAACTGTCTTGTTCAACCGCAGCTGACCGACCATCCGCGGTACGCAGTGTAAAGAGAAAGCTGAGCGTTGTTCCATCCTCGCTGATCACCAGATCTTTGGTACCTGCGGTTACCATGACAGCATCACCACGCAGTCGTGGATTGAATTCAATTCGTGCTTTGGAGACTGGACGATTGGTAGTAGCCAGAATTTGCACCTGTGTCCCGACGAGTCCAGCGATACTGCCACTGCTGCTGGTGTGAGGTGATTCGCCAGTGTATTCCGGTGGTTGGTACTGAATTGATTCTACAGCAACAACTGGTAAATCTTGTACTCGCAAACGAAATGGACCTGCTGTCGCGTCACCTGCGTTGATTGTGTACGGAACGACACCGCTTGCTGTGTGTGGGAGCAATAGTTTGCCAACGAAGCGATTTGAGTTCGCATCCAGAGTAAGTTCCAACTCCTCACGGCCCGAAGGTAAGTCCCACTGGCATGTAATTGAATCGTTGGTTGCAAGTCCTGTTACAGTCGCGGCAATTTCGACTTCGCGGCCAGCAACGGCTTCGACATCACCAGGTAAAACCTCTGTGATGGTGACGCGGCGTGCGGGTGCAATTCCTGCCATCGGCGCGGCAAGTCTTTGAACTGACTGCCACGCATTTTTTGGAGAGGCAACGGAGTATCCTAGCAATATTGCAAATGCGAGGGCTGTGGCGATCCACCAATGAAAGTTTCCGACAGCTTCTTCGGGAACCTCGTCGTAGTTCTTTAGCCGTCCGGCAGTGATCGAACCCATCGACCGCACAACGCGAGTTTGTAAGTCACTTTTGCGGCTCTCCTGCCTTAGCGTCACATAACTGGTCAGCGACTGGCGTAGGTCAGGCAGATTTTTTTCTAGAGCCCGAGCGGCATATTCAGGGCAAACCGTGCTGCCAAAAAGGGGAAGCACTCGACGTTTGACGTACCAGATTGCTAGGCCAAGCAGACCAATGAAAATGGTACAACGCACGGGGACATTTGGTGAGTAGATCCAATGATCAATCACCAGCCAAAGAAAGATGACAACGATCGAGGCGATGGCGAGTTTCAGGCCAACTCGTATCAATTCTGCCCACCAGAGTGATCGACGGGCATCTTCGATGCGTTCGTTGATCAGTTCGTCAGCACCATTGGGCTTTGTTTTTGGCCCTGGCCCTGGCCCTGGTGTTGGTGGTGCCGGCGGTGGTGGGGCAAGTGTGGCCATGGCTGACTGCCAGAAAGACGAAAGAAACCTAGACGTTCTATTATAGGCTCAGTCGAACTGACACCTTTTCACTCTTGCCCTTATTCTCGAAACAAATCCGGTTTGCACCGTTGTCAGGGTGCTAGGGGAATCTAGGTAGCGTTGTTGATCCGGGCGATTGAAAGGATTCATGAATACGGTTCAACTGCTTAATGTGGGCAAATTAACCTTTGGTTGCTCATTTTGTCCGTGAATACGAGTGACAGTGTGAGGATTTGCCCCGCAGTTGGTTCCCAGCCGTGATACACTCGCAGTAACTTCAATCTTATCCTCGCAATCGATACTATCTATGAGATATGCATTCCGTTTGGCAGAACTACTCGGTCACACTCCCGACCGTCGAAAACGGCCGGGCACGATCAAGTCGATCGTCGAACACACTGGCTTGGATCGGCATCAGGTCGCTTCATTGCTAAAAAATGAAGCCAAGTACATCCCTTTGGAGGCTTTGTCGCGGATTTGTGATTATTTGATCGATCACGGGTATGCCAATGCGGATCAGTTGCCGGGAGCTCTTTTTGCCGTTAACGCTGAGAATTTCTGGGAGTTGTTGGCTCGCCGCGGTGAAATAGAGATTGTGCTTGGGGTTCGTGAAAATCCAGCAACTCAATCGCCAGATAGTGCCACCGTTGTCGCCAGCGACGCGGTTCTGTTTGGTGAGCTTCTGAACGGGGTTTCCACGTTGGGCGGGGCCGCGAAGCATCAGGGGTCATTGGATGATGATGACGGAAAAAAATTGGCGGTTCCGATGCCAGACCGGATTCAACAATCGTTGGTATGGAGTCCCGGTGAAGTTTCTCTGGAGGATGCCCGAGGCAGGGCGACGGAAGTTTTTGATGGGTTCGTCGATGCTCAGGGAGATCGCGGGATGGTTTGCATCGGAAGTGTGAAGAGTAATCCGGTGGTTGAGCTTCTGTTTGCTGATGCATTCGGGTGTACTCCGTTTGTAACGGAGGATGATGTGGATGATGTGTCGGCACGATCCTGTCCTTTCTTTCTGCGTTATCGAGACAGTGATCCACAGCCAGGTGGGGCCTCTGCCGGGCTCCGGCTTAGTAAGAACGAAGATGCTCCAGACCCAGGTTTTTATTACGAGAACGATGATGGAACTTGGTCGTATGCCGGTGGTGATAACAAAGACACGGCGCTTGTGTTTTATCTCTTTCGTGAAGCGCTCGGCAGACTGGACATGGTGTTGAGCGGATTTTCTGGTCGTGCTACTCGGTTGTTGGCTAAGACGCTGGCGATTCGCGGAGAAGAATTCTGGCCACCTGTTTATGAAGAGGGTGGCGTTCAAATCGGTGCCTATCTGGTGCAGTACGACAATACTGATACTAAGCCAAGCCGAGATGATCTTTTATTCAATCCGGGGGGAGCCGCAGAGATCATGCCGTTGTCACGTGAAGCAATAGCGAAACGCATTGCGCGGCGATAGAGAAACGGTTAGAGATCGATGCACTATGGATGTTCAATCGACAAGTCATGGACTTGCCGATTTGCAATCTCCATGAGTGTCATTCTCATCAAGGTTTGAGTTCTGGTTCTTCATTCGGCAGCGACCAGCTCTCGTCAAAAAACCCCTGTGCTTTTACTTCGCCAGCAAATATCCCATCGTCTTTTGAATCGATGCCAATGATGGCCCAATCTGGCAGCATAGGAATTTGGCGGGAATTGCTTACATTCGAAAACTCACGGTAAGTCATGCCGCTGTTCACGACAACGTAGCGTCCGGGGTTGCGGGGATTTGGAAAGCAAAACACTGGCACGAATTTGTCCGCTTTAAATTTCTGTTTGCCAACTACCAGTGTGTCGTTGGTCCAAAGAATGGGTAAGCGGGCAGCAATGCTTCGCAAGTACTGATTGCTATTAAAGTCACCAAAGCAAATCAGGTGGTTGTTTTTGATTTGTTCTGCCGTAAGTTCCGTATCAAGGACGACGTTCACATCTCCTCGCATCAAGCGGCTCCACCGTTCTTTTGCGTATTTGAATTCATGGTTGATCCATCGTTGTGTTGGACCGTGCTGAGCCGGTCGGCTTGGAGCAACAAACAGGAATTTGTCACAGAACGCATCGTCAATCGGACCTTGGAGTCCTGGACGCTTTCTCAGTTCGGAGTCAATTTTATCAACGACCTTCCATGTGTCTCCCTTCGCAAACTCACATTGCACGCCAGGTGCCTCGCTCCAGTCATCTAAGTGAAAGATTTGTCCATCGATCATGGCTTTAACGCGTTGATCTGTTTTCGGCCATGCCGACTCATGAAAGTCGATTTCGAATCGTGTAATGCCACTGGTTTTGATAAGTAACGATCCATCTTCTTGAATTTCCCCCTCGATGCGACTCGGTTTCCAGTGTGATTCCAATCCGCTGATGGTTAGCCATTCGACTTTGTTGTAACGCAACGTGTAGGTGGTGAAGTCAAGCTTTGCTCGTGGCACGTCTGCCGGTTGCTTTGCCCATTTGGTTAGGGTTGTCTCGATGGTTTTTGAGGAGTCCTTGTCAATTCTGTGCCCCATGTTCTTGCCAATGATGTACGGAATATCAATTCCTAGATTTTTGGTTTTGGCAAACACGCGATCGGCGGCTTGCTTTTGCTTGTCCTTTTCGCCGCTGTATGGAATCGTTCGTGTGTTTTTAAGGTTGTTGACCCATGGCAACACGTCGTACCAATTCATCAATTGCTGGCGCGTTATATCAATGGGGTACGGTGTTTTTTCCGCCCAGCCTTGGTAAACGATAGTGTCTACAAATCCGGCCCCGGGATTCGCTGCATACCACTGTCCGGGGTTGTGAACTGCAAAGTGCCAGCAGCCCGCACCACCCATCGAGAATCCACGTATGGATATTCTTTGGTTGTCAATCGTGGCGATTTTTCCGAGGTGGGACAATGATTCATATACGTCCGTTTCACCCGCAAACTTGAAAGCGTTGCAGTGTCGGCCAAACGGATGCAAGACAATGGTGTTATTAGGCGTGTAGTACCCTGCTCTTTTCATCCGTTCGTTCAGAAATGGAATTTCGGTTTTGGTATCGCCACGCCCATGTAACCAAACATCTGTTCGATAAGGAGTGTCAGTACCCTCGTAGCCGATAGGAATTACCAGTCCGTACGGCTGGATTGAATTATCAATGTTTGAGCGGAAGCCTCCCACTAGTAGTTGTGGTTCATCTATGTTTTCTTCGCGGAAACCGAGCAGCCTTAGTTGGCGGTCTCCTTGTTTGACAGCCTTCAATCGCCGTTCACTCTCATTCAGAAGTTCAGCTGCTAATTGTGTTTCTGCTTGCCGGTAAAACAGGTTTTGAGTCAGGGCCAGGTGCACTGCCCGCACTAGTACCTCTACATCGGGTTGCCAGTTTTCCGCATCCGGGCTTGAGGCTGCCAATTCGTCGATGCGTTGCTGGATTTCCTGCACGCGACTTTTCAATGTTGTCCTGACTGCAGCATCAATGTCTTTGCCTTCAGGAGGCAGTTGATTGAATTCCTGAGCTACTGCGATCGGGCAAAGAAGCATGAGCAGACAGAATGCGATGAAATTGACTGGTTTTTTCATGTTTCAAATCCGGGTACACAAGTGAAAAATTCGGTTCACGACCCAAAGGCTATGTGGTCGGAACAATGAGCACAGGGATCGAATCGAAGGATCGCGAGCGCTAGTCGATATTGCTGTGACGTCTCCACGGTGGATCGATGAGGAAGTATCGCAAGATTCGAGGTGTGCTGGAATGTTGCAGTGCTGGAATGCCTGCAGCAATGAGATGACGGAGCCGCGCTGAGGCGTGTCTAAATCATCGTCCAGCGAACCGATGAACGGTTGCGATTCACGGTTGCAGGGCGAGCACACCTGCGGTCACATCCGGCGCCATCAGGCTGCTTGGATCCAATTCTGGGTCCAGCAGTAATCCATATCCTTCAGGCATGTACTCCAGCATCGCGGCTCCATCGACGAGTATCCCATCAACCGACTCATCTTCCGAAAAAAGGTCAGCCATTTCATTCACGAAGGTCTTGGCGTTTTCTTCTGTCGTAAATGCTACTAAGACCTCAACTTCTTCGACTTCTGCCGTTAGTGCACCAACGTTTTCCTCGTCGTTTTCACCTGCTTTGGAGGTGCTCAGCAGAATGAAGTCACTCGCAAGAATCTTGCTATGAATATCTGGCACGTTGCCGTTTGAGATAGCATCGTGGACATTCGGGCTTGGGTCAGACATGGCACTTGGTTATCAAGGGTCGAGGATATGAGGGGATCGGTGGATCCGCTTACGCTAACAAGCGAGTATACCGTTAGATCGACGCAGTGTGACAGCAGGATTGCATTGAGTTGGATTTGAAATTGATCTCTGACTGAAGTCTTGATGTGATAAGTGAGTGCATCGATTTGGAATTTGGCATTTTGATGTTCCCGCCTCGTGGAATAAAGTTCGGAAGAGGGTTTCGTAGGCCTCCTGTTGCTTGGATCAAACCTGCAAATGTGTTGCTTTTTGTGCTAGATTGACGATGTGATTGGTCATTTGGCAGGCGTTTACAGAACGGATTAGAGATTGACGAGTGTGAGTCTGACGTTGAGTACGTGCTGGCCGCAACATGAGTCGGGTCCGAGTGAGCGAGTGCTGTTCGACGGTAACCCTCCATCAAGCCGCAGTTGTGGTACTTCGTGCACGTGCTTTGTTGCAGACGTAGATTTCTGGAGAGTAGATGGCGTGCAAGCTCAACCTAATGAGAGATGTGTGACTGCGGTCTCGGTGTGTGTTGACCATTTGCTGCGATCAATCCAGAGAGTAGTTCCGGCATCGACTGAGTTGAAATTAAATGCACAGTGACTTGAATGCACAATGAAACGGATCGGACCGGTGATGATGAGCAGACGCTTCTGACTCCCCTGCAGTTTCTGCCGGGTATGGGGGCCGTTCGTGCCCAACGTTTCAGCCGTTTGGGGCTTCGCAACGCTCAAGATGTGGTTTTTCTTTTTCCGCGGGATTACGAATACCCGGCGCCGACTGCGACGGTGGATTCGTTGGAGGAAGGGCAACCAGCTGCACTGGTTGGGAAAGTGATCGATGCTGAGTTCGTTTCGAGGCGGCCTGGGCGATCCATGTTTGCTGCCCTGATTCAAAATGAATCTGGGGTCGTGCGAACGCTATTTTTCAACCAACCCTTTCGTGCTGATCAGCTCGAAATAGATCAACGGGTATTGATTTCCGGTACGCCGAAGATGAATGGAATGAAGATGGAGTTTGTTCATCCCAAAGTCACACTGCTTGACGATGCAGAGGACGTACCTGAGCCGAGGATACTACCTGTTTACCCGCTGTCCGATGGTATCAAACAGGCAGAAGTCAGGCGTATTGTTGCGGAGACGACAGATCGTCTGGCCGATCAACTGGTGGAAGTCATGCCAGACACATTGCGGCATGCTGCAGCAAACGAGTTGCGGAAATGTGGTGTCGATCTGGAAGGTGATCTCGTCAAAATTGATGTGGCTTTGAAGTCCCTGCATCAACCTGAAACTCGCAACCATTTACGCGCAGCCCGTATGCGTTTGGTCTTTCAGGAGTTGTTGGTCATGCAGTTGGCGTTAGCCATGAGACGCCGAAAATTGACAACCGATTTGCATTCTCCTCCACTTGCTGCGAGTGCGATGATCGATGCCAGGATAGTGAATCGCTTTCCATTTGAATTGACGGGCGATCAGAAAACAGTGATCGGCGAAATCAGTCGTGACATGGCACGTCAATTTCCAATGAACCGTTTGCTGCAAGGTGATGTAGGCAGTGGCAAAACAGTGGTTGCCGTCTACGCAATGATGCTGGCAGTTGCCAATGGGCACCAGGCCGCATTGATGGCGCCAACAGAGGTGTTGGCGCGGCAGCACTATCAGACGCTTACGGAGACGTTGGCGGAGAGTCGGGTAAGCGTTGGTTTGCTGTGCGGGTCACTGACCACAAGCGAGCGGCGGAAAGTAATTGAATCGGCAGCAGCAGGAACTGTTGATCTGTTAGTGGGCACCCAAGCTTTGATTTATGGCGGAATTGATTTCAAGTCTCTTGGCCTGTGTGTGATTGATGAGCAACACAAATTTGGGGTTGCTCAACGTGTCGCACTTCGAAGCGGTGGTGTTGACCCGCACTATTTGGTGATGTCGGCGACACCAATTCCAAGATCAGTCGCGATGACGTTGTTTGGTGATGTTGAGTTGAGCACGCTCAGAGAAAAACCACCGGGAAGGGGAAAGGTAAGTACTTACTTGGCCCATGATGGATGGAAAGATCGCTGGTGGGGTTTCGTTCGTGAACGAATTGACGAGGGTCGGCAAGTGTTCGTCGTTGCACCCCGTGTTTCCACTCCTGCCAACGAGGGGGAAGATGGTGAGGATGTGGCGTCCGTTGAAGCAGTGTTTGAAGATCTTTGCAATGGTTCCCTTGCCGATTATCGCCTTGGTTTGTTGCACGGACGCATGCATCCAGAAGAAAAACAATCCATCATGGATGCGTTTGTTGCAGGTCAAATTCAGGTTCTGGTCAGCACTACTGTGATTGAGGTTGGTATCAATGTCCCCAACGCGACGGTGATGACCATTCTTGGTGCACAGAGATTTGGATTAGCTCAGTTGCATCAATTGCGTGGTCGTGTTGCCCGCGGCAGCCATGAAGGACATGTTGGCGTTTTCACAGATGGTGATACGTCACCGGAGGACAATGAACGTTTGCAGGTTTTTGAGCAGACCGATGATGGTTTCGAATTAGCTGAAGCGGATTTTCGACTGCGTGGTCCGGGGGATATGCTGGGGCGGCAGCAAAGCGGGCTTCCACCGATGAGGATTGCCGACTTGATTCGCGACCAAGACGTGCTCATTGCTGCACGTTCGATCGCGCAGTCAATGATTGATGCGGATCCGGATCTCAGTGGTGCGGGGCTCAGTGAGCTTCGGAGTCAGGTTCTGAGGCGATATGGAAAACGTATGAACCTGGGTGATGTTGCCTGATTACACAAGCTGACCGTCAAGTAGCTCTTTTCTTTGTTTCATCGCACTCGCAAGTGCGTCACTGTGCGTGACGGCAATCAGAATAGCTCCTGAAGCTTGCTGCAGTTCAAGTAGAAGTGTACTGATTGTTTCAGCTGTGCTGCGGTCTAAGTTGCCAGTGGGCTCATCCGCCAGAATCAAGGATGGATTCATCAATAGTGATCTTGCGATTGCCACTCGTTCACGTTCACCACCCGATAATTCACCGGGAAGGTGATTGTGCCGGTCAGCCAAACCGACTGACTTAATCAATTCGTGAGCACGAGCTACCTGATCCGTTGAGGTCTTTCCAAGTGCCAAAGCCGGTACGAGAACGTTTTCAAGTACAGACAATTGAGGCAGCAGATGGTGGTCTTGGAAAACAAAGCCTATGTGTTGATTGCGGAATTGCGCTAACGCATTTTCATTCAACTCGAATGGATTGACGCCGTTGATGCTGACTGTTCCTGTGTCCGGCTGGTCGAGCGTTCCAAGGATTTGCAGGAGGGTGCTCTTCCCGCTTCCACTGGGTCCAACGATGGCGACTGAATCACCAGCTGATAGTTCCAATGATACATCCTGAAGCACCGAAAGTGGTTGTGTGGAGCCACGAAATGACTTGGCAAGGTTCGAGACGACCAAATGATGTCCAGCTTTGGATTCGTTCATCTGCATAACTGACAAAGTGCTAGCGTTGCGAGGCCGTAAAATGAGTATTCAACGTCAGCCGTCTGATCGAGCGTGAAGCCGACGAATCCACCTTCGGGTGATTGCATGGACAAAGCATATCGACTGATCGCGTCTGTGTTCACCTCAGAGATTGAGTCCAGATCAGCCAACGTCAATAAGCCGGTAAATGAACTCAGCAAATCAGCAAAAGGGATTCTAGTATTTGCGGTGAATCCGCCCTCGTCAGACTGCATTTCGGAGAGAAACGCTGCGGTATTCTGCTGTTCGTCTGGATTGAGTTTACCGAGTGCCTTGAGGGTGCCGATCGCTGCAGCAGTGGGGTTCACTCCAGGCCGTTTCGCGGCTCGGATCTCAAGGTAGCCGCCCTCTAACTGCTTCTGTGATTCCAAGAACGCTTCAATGCCGTCGGTATTGGGAACCGGGATTTCAATCAGTTGATAGCAGAGAGTCGAAAGGAAAGTCTGATAAGTACTGCCTGCCCTGCCTTCCGGAGTTTTGGCAAAACCGCCGTCATCGGTCCGCAGCGTTGATAGTAAATCAGCGACTTTCTGCCGCCAAGGCACATCGTCGTCTGGGATAACGATCTCGCCCACAGCCAGTTCCACGATCGCCGAACCAAAGATCAGGGAAATCAAATCAATGATCGACTCTTTGCGCGTCAGTCTCTGTTTCAAAAACTGGGCAGCTCGGCTTCCGATATCCGCGTCGAGGGCATCGAGAATCCATAACGCACGCAGCGCGAATGCAGTGTAGTAGGGATCGCTTTCGCCTTCACGGCCGGCAAATCCTCCATCCTCTCGCTGTTGGGCGATTAGCCACTGGGCGTGCCGGGAACGCAGCGAGGCATCCAACCGAGATGCACCCATTGCGAGTTGCAGCGTCAATTCCTGTAGGTAAGGAACGCTCACGCGATCCCTTGCGGATTGAAGTATTGTGGTTCATTCCCCTCTTTCCATTTGATATTGCAACCAATGGAAGGTGTCTGTTGCTCAGGAGGATTTTGACCATTCAGGACAGCATCGATTGCTGCTCGTAGATCTTCGCCCGTGACTGGGATATCACTCTTGGGTCGACTCGAATCCAGTTGTCCTCGATAGGCGAGTTTCTGGTCACTGTCGAAAAGGTAAAAGTCCGGCGTGCACGCAGCAGCATAATTCTGTGCTACTTTTTGTGATTCATCAAAGAGATAAGCGAACTGATAACCCCGCTCGGCCTTTTCTGATGCCATTGCTTCCAGAGAGTCATCTGGATATTTGACGGCGTCGTTGCTGCTAATCGCAATAACGGTCAGACCCTTGGTCATGTAATCATCCGAGAGAGACTTGAGTTGGTCAGCCACATGTTTGACATAGGGGCAGTGATTGCACATGAAAATCACGAGCAATGCTTTGCTGCCTGCCAAGTCAGTCAGTTCGACTATATTGCCATCAGTGTCGGGGAGAGAAAACGCAGGTGCCTGAGTACCCAGCGGCAGCATGGTGCTGGCAGTACGAACCATCGATGATCCTTTAAGGAAGATAAAGCGTGAAGTGTTTTCAGTGACCGATCAAACATGGTCATTCATGATTGCTGGGAGCAAGTTTGTTTTTACTTGCTTTGCAATTTGTCTAATAAACGCCCGGGGCTACCCATGGCGTGGTATCCGCCATCAACGTGGAGGATTTCTCCGGAGATGCCTTCACTATTGTCACCAAGCAAGAACGCGCCTGTGCGTCCGACCTCATCATGGCTCACATTACGGCCCAGAGGTGCCATGTGCTCATAGAGCGTCAGCATTTCTTCGACGCCCGCTGCTCGCCCTGCTAGAGTGCGAACCGGGCCTGCGGAGAGCGCGTTGACCCGAACCCCCTGTGGACCCATGTCATAAGCCAAGTAGCGTACTGTCGCTTCCAGAGCGGCCTTGCAAATTCCCATGACGTTGTAGCCGGGAACGCACTTTTCACCACCAAAGTAGGTCATCGTAGCGATGGCGCCCCCCGGATTCATGATCGGCTTGGCGGCTGCCGTGCAGGCGATCAGCGTGTAGACACTCACATCCATCGCCAATTTGAAGCCGTCACGACTGGTGAACACTGTTTCCCGCGCCAGGTCATTTCTGTCAGCAAAGGCAATCGAGTGCAGGACAAAGTCTATTTTCCCGAACTGCTCGGCGGTATGGTCAAATACGCGTTGAATGTCTTCATCCTTCTGGGCATCCATGGGGACGAGGAATTTGGCGTTTTCGTACTTGTCGGTCAGTTGGGCGACACGCCGCCGATTTCGCTTTCGCTCGTCATCTTCACGGTCCGGAAGGTGCGTGAACCCGCATTCACCCCCAGCTTCCATGATTTGTTTCGCAATGGCCCAGGCGATCGAATGATCATTAGCCACACCTAGAATAAGGCCTTTTTTTCCGTTGAACTGCATATCGAACGATTCCTGCTTGGCGAAATTTACCGTCGTACCCTCGAGGGTGACGGGAGATCCAGCGCACAGGATACCGCCTATCCCTTGGAGTCGTCTATTTCCCTAGAACATGACAAAATGAACTCCATGGCCAATCGACCGGCCTGCCTTCGTTGCCGTATTCCCCATTTTTCCGCCTGAGTGATCTGTTGAAAGACCGCACCCAGCCCCAGAAGTCCGAAAACCCAGAGATTCACCTCGTCGATCAGGTCGTAAATGCCCTGAAAACGGACATTTCACGCTCGGAATTTCTCGAATTGATTTTTCCCGCTGTGATGGCATCGTTGGGGGATACCACGGCGGGCATCGTGAATCAGGTTGCTGGCCAGTGGAATTGTGAGATTTGGGTGGGTGAACAGTTCGAAATTCCGGAATTATTAATCGGCGAAACCCTCGATCTTGGCAAAATCCGGTGTGCTGAGGGGTGGGCCGTTGCTCCGATGATTGCCGGTGGTGACAGCGGTCAGTCTGAGATCGCAGGATTACCAGTCACTGCTCCTTCGGTTGCTGCCTTCTTAGTGCGTGCTGAGAGTACGGCTAACGCAGACGCGAGCCAATATCTGAAACGCTTGAACCACATCACCCGTTTGCTCACTGCCACGCTTCAAAGTATCGGTCGTCGTGAGTTGCGGATTCGCCGCATCAGCCAATTGAAGGCTGTCATGGATTCCGCAGCACAGTGGCAAAGGTTGGAAGACGATATCGCGTTGTTACACGGTATCGCAGATACGGCCACTGAATTATTGGATTGCGAACGCGCAAGTATTTTTCTTTGGGATAAACGACGCAAAAAGTTGATTGGTCGCCCCGCCCTCGGTGTCGCAGAAGGAGCGTTGGAAGTTGATGACAATGTTGGTGTTGTCGGAGAAGTTCTTGGATCACAAGAACCAAAAATTTGGAATGGTGGAAGTGATGACGAGTCGCGGGTTAATCGCAAAGTTGATAAGTCACTTGAATTTGAAACACGATCACTTGTCGCCGTTCCGATGCGGGGACAACGCGGTGATTTGATTGGTGTGTTTGAGGCAATTAATCACAACGGGGAGGGATTCCAATCTGCTGACGCAACAATTTTAAGTGATCTGGCGACTCATGCTGCTGTTGCGATTCAATCGCTCAAGGCACGCAAAAAGTTAGCAGAAACCTGTGACCGGCTCGTCGAGGATGCTGCATCGGCTAGTCCACTGATAGGGGAACATCCAAGCATCACCAAAATACGAAAGACATCTTCGAAAGTTGCAAAGACAGATTTAACGGTTCTGGTGTTGGGCCAGAATGGTACTGGTAAGGAGGTGCTTGCCCGGCATATTCATTTCGAAAGTGAAAGACGCAATGCGCCGTTCATTGCAGTTAATTGTGCGGCTCTTGTTGAATCACTTTTGGAGAGTGAATTATTCGGTCACGAAAAGGGATCTTTCACTGACGCAAATCAAACGCGGCAGGGAAAATTTGAATTGGCTAGCAGCGGAACTCTGTTTCTCGATGAAGTGGGTGACATGAGTCCCGGTGGGCAAGCAAAACTGCTTCGTGTTCTCGAGGAAAAGGTTGTCGTGCGTGTTGGTGGTTCACAGACCATTCCGGTTGACGTTCGCGTCATTGCGGCAACCAATCAGCCAATCGAAGAAATGATTGTTGAGAAACGCTTTCGAGAAGACCTTTATTTTCGACTAAATGTTGTCAACTTGTCACTTCCGCCGCTATCGCAACGGGGGGATGACATTCTGTTGTTGGCCAATCACTTTTTGGAACAGTTCTGTTATCAGATCGGGCGATCTGTGCCAGTGTTTCAACCGAGTGCGAGGGTTGCACTGCAATCACATTCGTGGCCCGGCAATATCCGGGAATTAAGAAATACCATCGAGCGTGTTGCTTATCTATGCACTGATAAGAAAATCGAAAAAGATGATTTGATGCTGACCACCAGCCTGCGGAATACTGGGCAAGGCCAAATGCCTATTGCCGGTACGTTGAATGATGCGACGAGGCAGTTTCAGGTTGAACACATTGAACGAGCGGTCGAAATCTGTTCAGGGAATATGACAGATGCTGCAGAGTATCTGGGACTGCATCGCTCCAATCTATACCGGAAAATGGGGCAACTCGGAATGAAAACAGCAGAAGATGATGAACGTTCAGAGTAACGAAAATCTTTCATTTTGATGGCGTCCTGTCTTTGATGTCACTGCACCAAAACCGGACAGCTTTTTCGTACAGGTCGATACCTTTGGAAAGTTGCTCGAGTTCAAGCCATTCGTCTGAGGTGTGTGCCTGAGCAATATCGCCGGGGCCGCATACGACGCGATGCTTGAGTTCGTTGAACTCGCCTCCATCAGTGCCGTAACAGACTGTCTTTGGGGGACCGCCGGCTAAAGCACAGAACTCTTGAATGCAGGCAGCGTCAGGATCAATCCATAGTGGAGATCCGCCTTCGCACACTTGGTATTGAAGACCAAGTGCTTTTGCTTGTTCTTCAACCACTGCCATCAAATCTCTGCCATTAATGTTGGGCATGGGACGCAGGGAAACCCAAGCTACCGATTTTGCTGGTGTAATGTTGACCGCTTTGCAGCCATCACTAATGCCAAAGTTCCAGGACAGTACGGGCGGATTGAAGCGGTTGTCATGATAGGCCTCTGATTCTTCAGTCTGCTGTCGAATGTCGAGTAGCGTCTGCATGATGGGGACCATCGCTTCGTTGGCATTGATGCCGTTGGTCGTGCTGCTATGGGCAGCTTTTCCCTCACTTGTGATCCGCATGCCAACAATCCCTTTGTGTGCATGCACCACCGATAAACGTGTAGGCTCACCAATGATCGCTAGCGGTTGTGAGCGGACAATGTTGCGGTACTCTGCCGAATTCTTAACTAGATCTTTCGCACCCAAAAAACCAACTTCTTCGTCAGCAGTGCAAACGATCCAAAGTGGAGCTCGCTGTTGTTTGGCTGGTAATCTTGCAACTGCTGAAAGCATGGCTACCAGCGAACCTTTCATGTCACACGATCCGCGACCGTAAATGCGATCTTCTTGCACAACGCTTTTAAACGGGTCTCCACCCGGTCCCGTCCAGTCATCCGCAGGAACGACATCTGTATGGCAAAAATATGCCAGCCCACCGTATTCAGTGGATTCCGTTGCAGTGGGTTGCCGCCGGGCAACCAAATTCATCTTGGGCACACCTTGAGGGTCAAGGTAGGTTGTTTTTTCGACATCAAAACCGAGACATGTCAGGAACTCGCTTGCTGTCTCAGAGACCGCGGTGTTGCTGGTCGAACTGACTGATGGATGCCCCACGAGTTTCTGGAGCGTGTCGACGGAATGCTGTAGCGAGGACATCGTGAAGCGTGGTTACCTCGAACAGGGGAAGAGGATTGTTCCCGCCAAGCCTAGGTGATGTGCAGAGGGATTGCTATGCACCTTCAGAACATCTCTTTTAAGGTCTCAGAAATGCGTTGGGGATCTGCTCCTTGGATATCACTCAATCCGCTGAGCCATTCCATCGACTCTTTGCGACTTTCTTCGTTTGCTTTGGGGCTGATTGCTTGGTAGACAGATTTGGCAGCCGTTGCGGTGGGAGACGCAGGGATAGTGAAAGATGCCAGTTTGTGGGCCAGCGAGAATGGAAGCTCGTCAAACTTGTATGTTTTTTTTCGAGCATTGAATTGGATCGCGATAAAGTCATCTCCCTTTTCGACAACGATCACACGAAAGTCTTTTGTGACTTCGAAGTCATTGCCCACGGCGATGTTTGCGACAGCCTTCTTGATACCACCTTGGTAGAAGGAAGCCAGATCGGCCACTTCATGCAACGCCTCAGCACGCTCTTTTTGCTTTTCGTTCATTGGCAGTTCAGATGCCTTTTCTGCTGCAGGTTTCATTTCGCCCCACTTTGCAGTTTTGATAAGCATGGCAACATTAGCCAACTGCTTGTCAGCTTCGGCGACCATCTCCTCGGTGATGGCAGGCTTCTTCGGAACTACCGGTGGTTTGGGTTGGGGGTCAACCATTGGTGGTTCGGGTTTGGGATCAGGTGTTTGCACCAAATCTTCATTCTGCATCTTCTGTTCTAAGTCCGTCATGCCTCCGGTATTGCCAGATTTCTTCTTGCTTGGACCCAAGGTTCCCATCACGGGATCTGTTTCAAGCGGCTCGGGGGTTGCTTTTCCCCTTGGACCTTTTTTGGTCCCACCATTTTTTGCTTTGTCCTGTTTGCCTGAGGTGGAAATGGTGAGTGAACCATCTGCTTGAGTGATTGCGACTTCACCTCGATACACCATGAACCAAATGAGTATGCTAATGATGGCCACCATGCCCACTGCAAATGTTCCAAACATCATCAAGCCAAGGATCGGTTTTGGGCGCCGATGTGGATTGCGACTTGAATTGGATCCAGCCGTATCCTGGGCAGGCACGACGAGTGGGATGCCGTTGGTCGGCCCGCCTGTGTCTGTATCCGATGGGGTTTCCTTGGCGGGTGTACCGAACATGCCTGCGGGCATGCCAACGGTCTCCGTGGATTCGACAGCTGGTGATGAATCCGGTTCAACCGATTCGGGCAGGGCCGGTTCAGTAGGAAGAATAGCAGCAAGTGGGTCAGCACCGCCCAACGGGTCTGCAGCAGGCAACATTCCCGCCAAAGGATCAGCGGAGGGAAGGATGTTGGAAAGAGGATCACTGCCAACAGCATTCGCAGGTTCATCTGCGATAATCCCAAACCGTGCGTCAAGCTTGGCTTTCGTCTTTGGATTCGCGAGCGTCAGGCGGGCTTGCTGCGCCAGTTTGGCCGCTTTGGTCCACAGCTTTTGATCCGTGCCTTCTTTTTGTCGTTTTAGGTTTCCGACTACCTCGCGGATCTTACTACTGATGACTGCGAGATCCTGCTCTCCGTCCTCGATACCAAAAACCTGATAAGCGTGTGGTTCTTTTACGCCCTCAGGAATAGGCAGTAAGTCGTAAATGTTGGTGGCCGGCATTACTGGGACCGCTTGGGAAAGTTTGAATAACGGGTGGGTATCTGCTTCACTAGGTCTTTAACTGAACATGCGTTGAGTGCGGTTTAGGATCCTCTTGAGGTAGATAAACAGTATTAGTCTCATTGAGGACGATAACAGCGATAGCTTTCTTAGGTCTGAAGAAATCGGTTCATGCGAAAATTATCATTACAGCCTTTACCGCATCCCCTAGCTTGATGATTGCAAATGAAGCAATCCTCGGCAAACCAAATTGTCAATTCGCTCATGATTATGTTGCAGCCGCGGCGACACAATTGGAGCATCTCCACCAGTCAAGACAATCGGAACGGTTTCGGTGGCAATATCCGCCCGCTTGCAGTATTCCACGACCAGACGATCAATGGCGGCAGTCGCAGCTGTAAGTACGCCGCTGAAAATCGCATCTTGTGTGTTTTTCGCAGGGTATTGTGGCTCTCTGTCTCTTTCCGTCAGCAACGGGAGTCGCGCGGTTCCCTTTGCGAGGGAAACGAACTGCATGCCTAACCCCGGCAAAATTGCACCGCCGTGAAAATGTCTGTCTCTCGCCACGAAATCAACTGTAATTGCCGAACCAGCGTCAACGACAATCAGGGGAGGCTCCGAGTCAATACTTGCTGCGTAGGCGCAAATGAGACGATCGATACCAAGTCGATCTGGCTCGTCTACTTTCAGTTCCATCGGAATATCACGCCATGTTACCAAACGCACATTTGCTGCTGGACAGATGGTACGTAGATGGCTGGTCAATGCATTGGCTACCTGTGGGTGAACACTGGCAATGTGCCAAGCGAGTTCTTGCTGGTCAGCTTGGGTTTGCGCCCATTGGACAACGGACGTCTGCCAATTATTTTCATCGATCGGCAAGGAGTATTCGTGAAGCGTTTCCGCGGTCTTCAACGCCAATTTGATTGCGGAGTTTCCAATGTCAACAGCGATGTTGGTCGTTGTTTGCATCAGAACTTGTCCCCACCCGCTTTCGATTGTCGGGATGGCGAATCAAAGTCTTTGGCTTGAACTTCGTCTGACAAGTCCTGCGTCGGTCCGGCAAGGTGAGGTGGCAGACGCTTCCCCTGCTGGGCCGGAGTTCTGACCAGATCTGACTCTCGCAATACTGTAACTTCTTCACCTGCTTCCATCATCAGTTGCCGACGACGATCTACTCGTGACATGATTTCAGACATCAAACCCTGTAAACCATCTCCCGTCATTGCGCTGATCAGCAAAACTTCGCGACCGGTCGATTCGACTAATGCATCGCGAACATCGGCCGCGCCGTCGAGCTCACTCTTGGTGACTACGACAATCTCATCCCGTTCGCCCAGTGACGCGTCGTATTCGCAAAGTTCACTGCGGATTGATTTGTAATTCTGAACAGGGTCAGTGCTGTCGATCGGCATGGGTTCTACGAGGTGGACAAGTAGTCCGGCACGCTCGACATGTCGCAGGAACTCATGGCCCAAACCAACGCCATCACTTGCACCCTCAATCAATCCTGGGATGTCTGCCATGACAAATGATTTCGCCTCACTGACGTCCACAATTCCCAGATTGGGATGTTTTGTCGTAAAGGGATAATCTGCGATCTCCGGACGTGCGCTGGAGATGCGACTTAGCAAAGTGCTCTTCCCGGCATTGGGCATGCCGACCAAGCCAACATCAGCGATGGACTTGAGTTCCAAAATCACATCCCGAACTTCACCCAGTTCTCCAATTTGACGTTGGCGTGGAGTTCGGTTGGTACTGCTCTTGAAGTGGGCATTACCTTTTCCGCCTCTGCCACCTCGGGCGATCACAAATTGTTCACCGTGTTTTTTCAAATCTTTAATGACGAAACCGTGCTCTGCATCAATCACGGTGGTGCCCGGTGGCACCAGCAAAGTCTGATCCTTGCCTTGCTTGCCATGACGCAAAGCGCCCTGGCCTGGTGCCCCCTTCGGTGCACGGTACATGCGGCGATTTGCAAACGCGGCAAGGCTATTGACCCCCAGACGCGATTCCAGAATCAGACTGCCTCCATCGCCCCCGTTTCCACCATCGGGACCACCACGAGGGACATATTTTTCGCGACGCATGCTGGAACAGCCATCACCACCCTTTCCAGCTTGCAATTCAATTATCACACGATCAACGAACATGGCTGCTTCTACAGGGTTGGCGACCAGCTCGAGGCTGGGAATTTATGTTGCTGGTGTCCCATCGGGCCAATGGGCGATCATTACTGTTCGGTGTCCCCGACAATTGTCTGTCCTCTTGCAACTATCTTTCGTGTTGCCAGTGGGCTCAAGTCGTTTTGGGCGGGACGCTCGTTCCTCGGATGCTTTTCGGCTGAATCGCAGACCATGCACATCCGCACGACAGGGGCACGGAAACTCCGCGTGCCTGGCGGTTGGTGGCGAGCCTAACGTTGGCAACTCCGTCTTACAGGGTGCCGCAGTGACGCGATCAACCGATCATTTCTATCACTCAGTGGAATCCCGCGACACGGTGATGTCTAGGCGGAAGACGAATAAAACAGCGTTAAATCGGCGAAGCTCTGCAAGTGGCTTATCGAAATAACCATTGATAATCGAGGCGTTCATCCAGCCCATATTGCTCCAGAATGTACTTTTGCTCCTTGGGATCATCGAAAGCTGGCACTCCGAAACGAATCAGATCCTCCGTCTGACGGACGACATCGCCTGGGCGGTAGAAGTTCAGTTGCAGAGCTTTTTGCTTGTATTCTGTTTTCCCACTGTCCTCGGACTTTTCAAATGCGTTCGTCAAACCGAATACTTCCACTGAAACAAAGTCCAAGTTGGGATCTACATCCACCCAAGTTGCGACTCCCCATACGCCGGGGCTGGATTTGTCGCTGCTGTAGGGAATGTCGATACGGGATATCTCAACCGAGTTGTAGAGTGGAGCACTGATCTGCTCACGTACTTTGATCTTCTCCCGAGCAGTAGGCAGAATGCGGTCGAGGTACTGCCTGCCATTGAACTGATTGCGGAGTAAGAACATGGGAAAGAACTTCCGCTTGTCAACGCGGACAGTCTCCATTCGCTGGTAGACGTCTTCACCCGCGATCTTGTCTGCCGCTGGGCGGAAATCCCCACCTCGATAACGCACACGGTAGACCATGTACCACACAAGTTTACGCTGCATTCGCCCGTCTGGCCGCGGGACATCAATGTAGATTTGACGAAGTGGTTTGAACGAAAATTCAAAACAGAAAACCGTACGGCGGAAGATCACTTCCTTCGCCCGATCCACCAATGTGCGCGTCCGCGGGTCAAAGTGAGGTTTTGCATCGGGATGGCCAGACGCCTCTCTGAAAACGATCTGCGGATAACTGTTCAAAAACGGCTCCAATTTCAGTGGGCCATCGAACGTCTCCTCAGGCTTAATGGCAGTTGGAATCACCGTCACGACACCAGGAGAAAATTGTGTTTGCTCCTGAGTCGAAGGATCCTTGCGCTGGCCCTGTTGAGCTAGCACTGGCACGGTGCCAGCGAGGCAAAGTACGCAGCAGAGTTGGATTCTTGTAACAAGTGTCATGTCAGAACCGTTTATTGCATTTCATAGGAACGAGACGTCGGGAAGCATTTTCAGTTGCTCCCAAGCCTTACTGGTTATTGTACTCAGCGAACTGAATTTGCGTTTGAAATCGAGTCAGCTATGTGTTTTGGCGTGTTGTCATCAACTTGCTGACTCATGTCTTTATCTCTCGAGTTCAGCGTGTTCTGGGCAGATTTCTTCGTCGGCTGGCTATCGGAATCGGACTCTGTGAAGCGGATTGAACTAGCAAACTGCATGTCAGAGCCGCCGAATGTATCGATGTTGCTACCTTCCATTGTGAAAGTAGCAACGACCTGTTTGCCAAGGTTGTCCGATAAAAACATCACGATCCATCTTATCGGAACCCCCTCTGCTGAGCCATTAGCAACGGCTCGCAATATACGGATCCCGGATGCTGCGGTCTGTTCATCAGATTCGACCATTTCGACGAATTGTTCGCCGAGAAGAATTTGGACGTTCGATTCAAAAGTCGGAAGTGACCATGGTTCGCCATCGGTCGACTTTGATACCGTTTTTATGTCGCATTGGCCGATGCTGCGGTCGTTCTCGACCATTCGCATCATCGCCGCGGTAGGTTGATCTCGCATCATCCGCCACCGACGATCCATCAGCACATGAAATCCAAGTTTTTCACTTGTGACTGATACATGCTGAAGATTTGCGGCAAAATGCTTGCTCACATCGATCTTTCTTGCAACTGCTGGTAGTGCGATGGTCGCTTCCAAGGGTTGCCGAAGAATTCGGATTGTTGCTGTTACATCAAACCCTGGCTCTGCTCGGCCAATGTCACGAATTTCATGGAGTGCCATTGCCAGCCAATTGCAACTTTTGAGCTTCCGATTGAACGTGAGCTTGCCAATGGATCGGATGGCAGTGGGAACACCATCGATGGCACCGTCGACGTTGCCTTGGAACTGAATTCTTACTTCGTCATCGCTGATCGCGACGATTTCTGCTTTCACGTTGCAAGCCATTGCAGCAGTCAGATTGAGAACCGAGGCCATCGAATCAGCGGATATGTCGTACGTAGAACCTGCGCTAATCGGATTGCTGGGCAGCAATTGATCGATTGCCATGCTCGAAACTGGCGTATGCAAAAGTTCAAGTTCGTCACGCTCGAAAAAGTCCTCAACCCCGTAAATCTGCTCGGGCAATGAGTCATGTCGCACAATTGTGTCACGCACAGAGTCTCTCAGCTCAACTGAATGTCGAGTCTCGTTCAGAGTGCTTTCTGCTTTGGCGTGGTGGTAGTAACGTTCGGCTGTCAAGTTTCTACGCTGATCGACTACTTTTTCCGAGGCCTCGTCGGCAGCTTTCCCTTGCTCATTTCCCGATGCAGAACGAAGTCGTTCCTCGTAATCGAAAGACGCCTGGCTATTGATGGGCAACTTCAACATCCGGTCGCGTGAAATTAGCGGATTACTGGGACCGTTAACGTTCCCCTTCATCTCGATTTCCATGCGAACCCGATACAGTTTCTGAGTCCCTCTCTGGAGCAGGATTCCAGGAGAACCAGCCCGAGCAACCACTTCCGGTGCCGCTCCAAACACCGTGGATGCGGCAATCAGGAACTTTCGTCGATCGAGTGCGGTTGAAGGTTTTTGTTGCTGCATTTCGGGCTAGCTAAGGTTCGATCAGCGAGTTTTGGCAAATATAGATCTACAGATCCACTCTCTTAGATCGACTGGTTGCCGACGCTGATTCAGGGGAATCTGGGTAGAAAAACCATCACCACCAGGTCAAGGTTCTGAGCTTGCCATTTGCGTCTGCCAAATCGACAAAATCGGTTCTAATGAATCCACCTGTCGCAAAATAAGACGCGGTAAGATGCAAAGTGTCGGAAAAAGTTACAAACAGGGTGGACATTTCGCCATCGCCTCAGTTGTCGGTGTGCTTTAGGGAATAGCTTTAACTCTCTATCGGGAATGGGTTTAAGGTGTTTTCGCATCCGAATAATGAGTCTGAAACGATTGTTTGGCCCAATATTTCCTACACAGTTTCGTTGGTCAGTTGGTTTCCTGCCAGAGTTTGCAGTGCCAAGATTGAATTCGAACCGGCGAATTGGAAAACGGAATAGTGATCCAAAAGCGGTAAATTCAATAATTTGTGAACTTTTTTGGAAATGAATCGGTCTTATTGGTGGCATGCGGAGCCTGTCTTACGCGTACCATCAAAGAGGGCGTCGGCAAGGAGCCGTCGTCTGAGCAAAGGTCTGAGATTGTTTGAGTGGCGGTGATCAGCAGAAGTCAGTCACACAATTTCGGACTGGAGATACCCATGGATATCGTCCTAAGGATTGGGCGATCCCCGGGCAACATTAGCAAATGGTCGAGCGATCCGCCGGGGTCGCAGGGAAAGAGAAATCGACCGGATGCAAGCGCTGGGAGAGACGGAAATGCACGAAGATTATCGAGATGAAAAAATCAAAGAATTGCGGGATCAACTGACTCGTTTTGCACCCAAAACGAAGAAGGTTGAGCAGGCCGCTCTGACTGAAAAACTGTACGGTGAAGTGGAATCGGATCGCTCTTATGCATTTGATTACTGCTGTTTCCGTATCACGAACTACAGGCCGGAGGTGCCAACGCGGCACAGCATTGCTTCGGCTGATCTCAAGCATGATTTGCGTCTACTTATCGAAGACCTGAGTGATTCCGCTGATATCTCCGTCAGCGAAGTCCAGGAGCCGGTCCACACAGTGGATGAGCTCAGCAAGAAATTCAAAGTCTCCACCAAGACAATCAGTCGTTGGCGTGATGGAGGACTCGTGAGTCGCCGGATGTTGTTTGGCGGTAGAAAACGTGTTGGCTTTCTGCAAAGCAGTGTTGATCAGTTTGTTGCAAGGAATCGTGGGAAAATCAAACGCGGTGAACGTTTTAGTCAACTCAGTGAGGATGAGAAATCCGAGATGATTGAGCGTGCCCGGCAATTGGTGGAAGGCGGTGCCAGCCTCTCTGAAGTGACTCGGCAATTATCCGAACAGATGCGTCGAAGCCCCGAGACAATCCGCTATACGCTTAAGAATTTTGATGCAGATCATCAATCGTTAGCCATCTTTCCGAATCATCGTGGTGCATTGACGGGTGAGGATAAGCGTTCCATTTTTAAGCTGTACACACACGGTTCGACTGTTGCCCAACTGTGCAAGCGATTCAAACGCACACGCACAAGCATCCAGCGTATTCTTCTGGACATGCGTCTTGAGCAGATTGGCGAACTTCCACTTGATTACATCTACAACGAAGATTTTGAGTCAGTGGAACGTGAGGCAGAGTATCTCGGCGCTGTGCCGCAGCCAGCAACTGCTCCTCGCAAGGTAAGGGTTCCTGCCGGGCTGCCTAGTTATCTGGCAGCTCTGTATGAGGTTGCCCTGCTGACGCGAGAGCAGGAGTATCACCTGTTCAGGAAAATGAATTACCTCAAGCATGCTGCCAGTAGACTTCGAGAAAGTCTGAGCAGTACTGAGGGTAGCAAAACTGCGATCATGGATCGAATTGACGATTTGTATGAGGCGGCAGTTTTGGTCAAGAACCGCATTGTGCAGAGTAATCTGCGTCTCGTGGTTTCGATTGCGAAGCGACACGTGGCTAGTACTGATGACTTCTTTTCACTTGTCAGCGACGGCAATATGTCGCTCATTCGTGCAGTGGAGAAGTTTGATTATTCTCGTGGGAACAAGTTCAGCACTTATGCTTCGTGGGCGATCATGAAGAACTTTGCTCGAACGATTCCCACTGAATTCAAGCATCGCGACCGATTCAGGACGACCACCGAAGAGTTGTTCGTTGCTCGTCAGGATGAGCGTCTTGATCCGTACATCGAAGAAACCGTACAGCGGTCGCGGCAACGTGAGTTGTCGAAGATTTTGAATCGTCTGGATGAACGGGAGCAGAAAATCATTACTGCCCGTTTCGGTTTGGGGCGAGGCAAGGAGCCACTGACGCTTAAGCAGGTTGGAGAGGAAATGGGGGTTACCAAAGAGCGCATCCGGCAATTGGAGGCACGGGCGCTTTCCAAACTGCGGGATGCTGCTGATGAGGCCAATATCGACGTCGAGCTAGGTTCCTGATCGTTGCTGTTGAAGCCAGCGAAGTTGTTTGGCACAGATCCTTGGCATGAATAACCCATTGAAGCCACGCCCTTGGGCGTGGCTTTTTCTTTTGAATCCCACCAGTCGGAAATTGCTCATTTCCCTTCCGTCGTTGGCTTGTCATACTGCAGGAATGATCGAATACGAGCTGCATAAAAAAACAAGCGTTGAACTGTTGTCGCCTGCTGGCGATATTGAATGTGCCCATGCCGCAATCGAAAACGGAGCAGATGCGATCTACTTCGGTTTGGATTGTGGCTTCAATGCACGCCATCGGGCCACAAATTTCGGGTTAGGTGATCTAACGGAAATTGGCCACTTGTTGCGATCGCGTGGGGTTCGGGGGTACGTCACGATGAATACTCTTGTCTTCCCTGACGAAATGTCACCTCTCGTCGATGTTGTCAAGGAAATTGCATTGGCGGGCATTGATGCAGTCTTGGTTCAGGATTTTGGAGTTGCCCGATTGGTCAGGGCAGTTTGCCCTGATCTAGAAATTCATGCCTCTACGCAAATGAGTTTGACCAGTGCTGAGACGATTGAGGTCGCTGAAAAGCTGGGGTTGGCCCGAGTGGTGTTAGCAAGAGAATTGTCGGTTTTCGAGATACAGGCGATTGCTTCAGCCACTGAAATGCCTCTTGAAGTATTCATTCACGGAGCTCTCTGTGTTGCGTATTCCGGTCAGTGTTTGACCAGTGAGTCTCTGGGAGGGCGGAGCGCAAACCGAGGTCAATGTGCTCAGGCATGTCGTTTGCCATATGAGTTGATTTGTGATGGCGAGGAACGTGATCTTGATGATGTTCGTTATTTATTAAGTCCGCAGGATCTAGCTGGCTACGCTGCAATCAATGATCTCGTTGAAGCAGGCGTCAAGTCCTTGAAAATTGAAGGGCGTTTGAAGACGCCTGAATACGTTGCGAATATCACCAGTCACTATCGCAAAGCGCTGAATCAGGCGTGCGATAATCACCCTGTTGAAGTGACCGCAGAGGCGAAGAGGGAAATGGAACTGTCCTTCTCGCGTGGTTTCTCTTCAGGATGGTTGGAAGGAAATGACCACAAACGGCTTGTCCCGGGACAACACTCAGCAAAACGTGGAATCGAGTTGGGCCGCGTTCGTTGCGTCGATGGGCAGCGATTGCAGGTACGTTTGGCTGCCCCCGTTGCACTTGGGGATGGACTTTCCATTGGCTCCAAGTCGATCGATGGAAAGGAATCGCAGCAGGGTGGACGAATCTATTCATTGCATAATGTTGATGGTGATAAAACATCAGATGCGAACGAGTCCCAAGTCGCGTGGATTGGATTTGGATGGGGCGAAATCGATTGGCAGGTAGTTCAACCAGGTGATCGAGTCTTCAAAAATGATGATCCACGCTTGAATCGTCGTTTGCGAAAAACATTTACATCCGATGATCCTGTAAGACGACAGTCATTGCGGATGGAAGTGCAGGCGATTGTGGGACAACCTTTGGCATTGGCTGCCAGTCTCCAAAACGGCCTGAAGGTCGAACACATTGGCGACGTTTCATTGGATGAAGCCAGAAAGCATCCGATCGATATGGCGGTGCTTCGGGAAAAACTGGGGCGTTTGGGAGGCACAAGTTTTGTGCTCGGTGAATTGGAGGCGACCATACAGGGGCAACCGATGGTCCCGATGGCCATGCTGAATCAGATGCGCCGCGAGGTCGTGGAAAAATTGAATCGCCTGGTTCAGAATGCACCACAACGTGATGTTGTTGCGGCGCGAGGTCGCGAATTGTTGGCGCCAATTTTGGAACCCAAACTCAACTCTGATGAAGCAAATGACGGTGATTTTAAATCAGCCATTCTGTGTCGAGATCTGGGGCAATTGCGAGTTGTTTGCGAGTTGGGCGTCGACTTGGTGTACGCAGATTTTCATGATATTCGGCAGTACAAAGAAGCAGCGTCCATTTGCCGTAGTAATGATGTGCCTTTTGGATTGGCGTCAGTCCGAATGCAGAAGCCCGGTGAGATGGGTTTGTTGCGGGTTCTTGAACGCCATTCACCTGACTTGATTCTCGCCAGAAATCTTGCCGCCTTACAACATTTTCAGGAATGTGGAATTGAGACAATCGCTGATTTTTCATTGAACGTTTCCAATCATCGCTCAGCGGAATGGATTCGCAGTCTGGGGGCGTCACGCGTGACGGCATCATATGATCTGAACCGCGATGAGCTTGTCGGATTGATCGACTCGGTGCCCTCGGGTTGGATTGAGACGGTGATTCATCAACACATGCCCATGTTTCATATGGAGCACTGTGTTTACTGTAGTGTTTTGTCCCCAGGGACAAATAAGACGAACTGTGGGCGTCCCTGTGATACTCATCTGGTTGCATTGCGAGATCGTGTTGGAGCGGAACACACGTTGCAGGCGGACGTTGCATGTCGCAACACTCTTTACAACGCGACTCCTCAAAGTGGTGCGGAACTTGTGAGTGACTTGCTTCAACGCGGAGTGCGCTGGTATCGCATTGAATTGCTGGAGGAGGAATCCAGTCAAGTTCGGCAGATCGTGGATTTGTATGGCAAACTGCTGAAGCGGCAGATCACTGGGCAGGAGGTGTGGAAAGACTTGCGGGCTGCGAACCGGGTGGGAGTCACACGTGGAACGCTGGAATCAAAACGAAACCCGCTTGCTATTTTGTAAGCACGTGGCGGCCAAGGGAAATTCTCTCAATAACCCAGTTCATTACTTTTGGGCGTCAGGGTGATCCGAATGATCACGGTAGTATTGCTCAGCAGCAGGGTGCAAACGAAGTTCAGTCCATTGGCTGGCTTCCTTCATTGAAATCCGGTTCTTTGGATGGTCGAGTTCGTACCAGACATCGAGGACAGCGGTAATGAGTGCATCTGATGTGTCTTGCTTTGCCATGAGGATGGCTGTTGTTGCAAGAGTCTGGATTGTAGTCGGGGCAGATGTGTTCGTAATGTCATCCTCAAGCGGAAATCGATCAAATGCATGAACAACTTTGTCAGGATTGATTTCCAGCAATCGCCATCGACCATCTTTTCGGAGTTTGTCAAGGAAAGGGCTTTCCTGTCCTAGGCATAGAATCGCCGCTTGGGGTGCGTTTTCGGAAAGCAGTTGATCCCACGTGCCGGATAGTATTTTAATCTTGCCAAAAGCATTCGGTAGCGTTTTGATCATCAATTCAACGCACGCTCTTGATCCTGTCCCCACCGGACCCAGCAATACTGGCAGGTCATTGAATTGCTGTATTGTTTTAATTCCCGAATCTTTGCGTACCAACGCGTAGATTGGTTCGTAATACAGCGGTGCGACATGTGCCAACTCTTTTTCTGCGGGAATTGAGACCGCCTGTATCAATGCTAGATCCACTTCATCGTTGAGTAGCAACCGTGAGTTCTCCTCAGAGCCTAGGGTTGCTTGGATGTCAGGGGAAACTTCGGGATGGCTTTGTTTGATTTGGTCAGCGAGCAGTTTCGCAATGATGTTGTAACGCCCGCCTTCCACACCGCCTGCGATGCTTACTGATTTGGGCATTGCATCGGGCCAGTGCTGGATTCCAATGTGAAGCGAGACCGCCAGTAGTGGAGTAAGTAAAAGCCCAAGCAACATGGCAGCCTGAAAACGTCGATGCGTAGAAGATGAGTGAAGAACGCGACGGCCTGTGAGTGCGCCGACAACTGGGACTCCTTCAAACCAATGCCACGCCTTCAAGACTTGGGATCGTGGTCGGGCCTCAATGTGGCGGTCTTCGATGAAAGCATCCAGTTCATCCGCAAGTTTCTCAGCGGAAGCGTAGCGTTTGCCTGGACTCTTTTCGAGGCATTTTGCAACGATGGTTTCGAGATCCAGTGGGACGTCAGAACGAAGCGACCGTACTGGTGGTGCTGGCTGGTGAACAACCTGTAACAGGGTTTGTACGACTGTGTCTGCCAGGATGGGAGGCCGTCCTGTCAGGCATGCAAATAAGATGGCACCCAATGCGTAAACGTCACTCTCGGTGCAGACTCGGTCACTGTGGCCACCAGCTTGCTCAGGAGCCATGTAGTGTGGTGTGCCGATGGCTGCTCCACTTCCGGTGACGCTGCTGTCGGAATCCATGTGTTTTGCCAAACCGAAATCCGTCACATGAATCTGGTCTTGTTCGTCGATGAGAACATTGGCCGGCTTTAGATCGCGATGTAGAACACCTTTGTGATGAGCATGGTGAATTGCTCTCGCAACATCTCGTACGTATCTTGCCGCTTCCTTTGGTTCCAGTAAGCCTGAGTTGATCTTTTTCTGAAGATCGGTCCCTGGAATGAACTCCATGGAAAAGAAATGGTGACCAGCGCGGCGCCCAAATTGATGGACACCGACGATCCCACGGTGGCGTAGTCTCGCTGCTGCTTGCGCTTCTGTGTAAAAGCGGCGAACCTCTCCCTCGTCTGCAAGAATGCCGCTGCGAATCATCTTGATGGCAACTTGACGATCCAGTTCGTGTTGTTTGGCGAGGTAGACCACACCCATCCCACCACGGCCGATCTCTTCCAGCAAGACATAGTCGCCAAGGTCGTAGGGCAAGCATGGACCTTGATCGTTCGCCCCACGATTGGCTATCGGAAGTGTGACATCCGGGTCGCCAGAGGAATCGTTGGCAAGAGCGGATGTAGCGATGGTCTCCGCGTTATGTGCCAGAGCTCCGACATTGAATCCAGAGGATGATCCAGCAGGTTGCCCGCCGAGAGTAACTTCCCCAAAAAGGTCAGCCGCTTCGATCAAATCCTTTAAATCGTCAGCCAGATCTGGGAACAGCTTCAGAAAATCTTCACGACTGGCAATTTCTCCAGCATCAGACATTCGCAAATAGTCTGCGAACGCTTCGTCGAGCGGATCATTTGTGCGTGGTGATTCGGACATTTGGTAATCTGACTTCTTAATGGCCGATTTTGCTGGGGCATCGACCTGCCACTCTCTCGTTTACATCGCTCGCTACATCATCCTAGGCGGTAAAACAGTTGATTTCAGGCGCGCAATGTCATTCTTCGATGGCTACAACAGCATTCTAGATGGAATAGGCGGCCAATCCGCCCTGTTGCACAATTAAGCTCGGTTGAAACCCTAAAACCATGGGCTATCCTCGCTCTTCATGATAACTCGAAGCTTTTGGAGACCACGCTTCAATAAACCCGCGACTGCGGTATCAGACTTTCCCGTCCTTTCTACGATGGCTGAAAGGGGCAACCCCTCCATGTAGCGGAGCCGTATTGCCTCTGCTTGAGTCTCAGGGAGTTGGTGTAACGCACTCAGTAGAGCAACTACCGCCTCTGAACGTATCACCACACCACTGGGACTCGTCTTACTACCGGGTAATTGCTGGATCCAGCCACCTGCATGTGATCCTTGCCCGGGAGCTGGTGAGGCATCGACCTCACGGCGAATGGAGCGTTTTTGGGTCGTGACGTGACGGGTTACCGCCGTCGCGACGTTGTTCTTCAGCATACCGCGCAGCCAGCCAGCAAATTCAGCGGGAGTTGAGCCACGGAACGCTGGTAGGTCACGTTTCGCTTCCAAGTAAGTCAGCTGGACGATATCGGCGGGATCAATTCGTCGCCGTAAGCGATCCGAAAGATAGCGATGGGCCAGCATGAGAAGATAGCCACGGTACTGCTCCAGCAATCGACCCAAAGCCTCGTTATCACCCCCCTTGGAAGCAATCACTAGTTCGGTTGTTGACATCTGCCCGTCCACGCTGGCTTTTTCCTCTTCAATGCGAAATCAGTGAGTGCATAGAACGATCCTATCCCGTTACACTCTACTCGATCAGCCCACCTGCATCAGGAAATCTATTGTTGGGAATCGTAGGTCGTGCGGATTGATGGCGTTAATTTCGGGTTCATGCCCCCCCGGATGAACGGAATCTGACTGAGATGGAATCTCCTTTTCGACAGGACGAAGTGATGATAGAGAACACCCCTAGAAAATTACAAATCAATGTTTTTGCTTGCGGTCACTGCGCGATGGCCATTCTTTTGATGGCACTTTTGGCTGGCTGTGGTGGTCAAGAGGCGGGAGCCCCTGAGGACAAGGTGCCCGGGAGCACGGTGTCGGAAGATGGCCCAGCTACCCAGCGCACCCAAACTGAGGATGGTAATGCGACCGTGGGAGAGGCGAGGGCGACCGATCAAGAGCCTGAATCACCTCCGGGCACCCTCGAATTGCCGTCAGACTACGAGTCGAGTCCGGCCGCAACGGAAAGTAACGCAAACGAGACTAAATCTGGTGGAATAGAGCTTCCCCCCGATGTTGGAAGTCCCGCTGATTCAAGCAGTGCTGATGCCAGTACCGACGTCAAGTTTGCGACTTGGCAAGAAATTGATCAATTTGCAAAGTCGACCGGGCGTATCACAGTGATCGATCTTTGGTCGCTCGCATGCGAACCATGCTTGGAAGAGTTCCCTGGGCTCGTCAAGTTGCATCAAACGATGGGAGATTCAGTGCAATGCGTTGCCGTTGATGTTGATTACGATGGCCGTAAGAGTCGCCCGCCAGAATACTATCAGCAGCGAGTTACTGATTTTCTAAAAAGCGTCAAGGCTTCTGGATTCCCAACGTACATCAGTAAGACGCCTAGCGATGACGTCTTCAATACTACGAAGTTGATTTCCATTCCTGCGGTCGTGATCTATGACGCCAAGGGAGAAGTCGTCAAGAAGTTTGTTGATACGGGAGAAGCAAATGCCTTCACCTATGAGAAAGACGTGGTGCCGTTCTTGAAGAGCTTGGAAGGCTGAGTCAACGACCGTGCTCGTGGCTTAGTATTTGACTGGCATTGTCCTCGGTGGCATGCTGTGTTCAGTGACATGCTGCTAGCAAATGTTGTTCAAGGCGATGGCAGGTCGTCTCGATATTGTGATGTCGGGTAATCAAGCGTGTGGCAGCTTGTGTGCGAGGCACAGAGGACTTCGGATCTGTTCCAAACGACACAATCGCTGCAGCGAGTGATTCAGCATTCTGGGGCTCGGCCCAGAGAATGGTCGGCTCTTCGCGTTCCAGCTCAATCGTGCCACCAGCACGGGTAGCAATGACAGGTGTCTCCAGCGCCATTGCTTCCAGCACGACATTAGGCATGCCTTCAAACAGCGAAGGCAGTATCAGTGCATCGGCATTCGCGATACTCGGTCCAACATTGGACAAAGCTCCGCAAAATTTTACCGAATGTGGTTCTCGGATTTTCATTGCCCGCAATTCGAGTTCCGCTCGCAAGGGGCCATCTCCGATCAGTTGGATGTGGAGTGAAGGATTTGAATCGGGCCAGCTTGCTTGCGCTATGGCAATCGCATCGATCAAATCACGGTGCCCTTTCTCTTTCGTCATGCGTCCCACACATACGAGTGTCAACGCTGAGGGGTTGTCCTGTTTGTTCGTTTTGACTGTGGTTTGTAGCAACGCTTGAGTGTCAACAGGATTAGGGAGCACGATGACTGACTGAGAAGCTAATTGATAGAAACTCTCTGCAGATTCCGCTGCTATTTTACTGACAGCAATGATCTGTCGGGATTCTTTGTAAGCCTTTGCGAGGCGATGTTGTTTCATTCGCACAAAACGTTTCTCAACCAATGGCAGCGCCAATTCTGGCGGACTTACGATCGTGGAAACGCGAGGAATGTTCCGTTGCCGACTCGCAGGACCTGCGATCATCGTCATGTGAAAGGTGCGATCATAGATCACATCGATGGATTCATCAGCCAGCAATTTTTTGAGATGTTGAACTTGCTGACGCATGACGCCACCGGGCATGTAAATCAGTTGCTTCTTGCGAGCATCCTCGAAAGAGTGAATTGGAACATCGGCAGGAACCTGAGCCAAAAGGTCTCCAGCCTTTTCCATCACATAAAGATGTGGCGAGAAGAGTGATCGATCCAAATGGTTCAGCAGCATTAACGTTTGACGTTCACTGCCTCCACCTCGCATCGAGCTGATCATGAATAGAACACGACGGGTCATGGGCGTATCTCGACTTCAACCCACACCATGCGATGATCCGTTGCGTCGATCCATTGAGACTTGCGGTCATTGCGGCTGGGCCAAAATACACCGGTGTCCTGAAGGATGAGGCGTCGACTCGGAAGAACGTAATCGATTCGCATCTGCCGATCTTTACCAAAACTTGCCGTCGCGCCCGAATTGTTTGTTCCGGTCAATTCCGAAGCACCGATGCTGACAGGTTTTGAATCACACAGTTTGCTGTTATTCAATAACGCTCGAATGGCTGATTGCCGACTGTCACCAGACTCTGGGTCGGAGTTGAGATCGCCAGCGATCACAAATAACGCGTTGTCAGAAAGCCCGCCTGCCTTGCCCTTGTCATCAATCAGATGCGTCGATGATGCCCCTGCGAGGTAATCGGTCCAGAATCTGATCTCGTCATGGTTCCTGCATCCATTGTGGTCGTCCGCACCATCAAACACCGGGGGTGTTGGATGACTGGCAAGCAGGTGAACGATGCTTTTACCGACGCGAATTGGTACATCAGTATGGTTTTTGCTCGACAGTCTCAACTGCGACCAAACATTGTCCGAGTAGTATGGTTTTCCAGAGTCTGGGAATTTTGGTCGCAGTGCATCAGGCAATTGAGACCAACGGTAATTCTGAAATGTCCGAATTTCAGATTCGACAATCGGGAACCGGCTGTATACAGCCATAGCGTATTGACCGGGGTAGACGCCGTATCCCCAAGCGTCATTCGCGTCGTTCGGCTTGCCATTTCCATTCAAGTCCAGCATGCTGGGTTGTCCGGTGTTACTGGGGACGGCATATCGATATGGATATTCGATCGCGGGCAAGCCATTTTGACTGTTCTCCAGATACTCGTCACCAAATGCATCAACCGTCATCCCTTCCCTGTCGTAGTCGATTTCATTCACTAGCAAGATGTCCGGACGGACCGTCTGGACAATTGTCGCGAGTTTCATTGCTTGTTGGTTTTTTCCACCACGCAGTCGAGTAAGCACCTGGCCCGATTGCTCACCATAGAGAGATGCATTGAAAGTTGCGATTCGTATCGTGTCTTGGTCAGACGTGTCTTGGACCAGCGTCGGATTTTGAGCGAACGAGTCTTGATGAAACAAGGTGGAGCAGTTTGTAATCAGAAGGATGACCGCGATCACTTGGAATCGCGAGTGATGAAATCTCATGGACGATACAAATTCATTGGGGATTGCCGGGATCCGGTAAACCGTTGAAAGTTGAGCAGCACGATAGTCAATGCAACTCTTCTCCTTTAGTGTATCACTGATGAATAATCTGGTCTCACTCCCGTCGCATGAATTGCATCGATATCTGGGTTCCCGGTTGGTATCTGAGTCGAAAGTCGAATTCTGTGTCTGGTCACCTACTGTCGACTGTGTTCATATTTATCTCGAAGGCCGTGACGGTGAACAACCACTTGCTCTCAATCAGCAGGACGGGGGTTACCACGTCGGTGAGATGGATCATGTTTTTGCGGGAGACCGTTATTTCTGTTCTTTTGACGGCGGGCCAAAAAGACCAGATCCCGCTTCACGTTTTCAGCCTGATGGGGTTCACGGCCCAAGCCAGATTGTTTCCCGCGATTTTGCGTGGACTGATTCTCTGTGGCAGCGAGTGCCCCGTGAATCGCTGGTGATCTATGAATTACATATCGGAGCTTTTACTGAAGCAGGGACTTTTCGTTCCGCCGCTGCCAGATTAGATGAGTTGGTTGATTTGGGAGTAACCGCGATCGAATTGATGCCCGTTGCAGATTGTGCGGGAAGGTGGAACTGGGGCTACGACGGTGTGTGCTTGTTCGCTCCCAACCGCAATTATGGAACGCCCCAGGATTTGAAATCGCTGATCAATACCGCACATGCAAAAGGGTTGGCTGTTATCCTTGATGTGGTCTACAACCATCTGGGGCCAGAGGGCAATTATCTAGGTGAAGCGGGACCCTACCTCTCTTCACACCACAATACGATTTGGGGTGCTGCCCCCAATTTTGATCATTGTGAACATGGTTTGGGACTGCGACGATTTTTCACTGCCAATGTGATGCATTGGTTGGAAGATTACCACTTTGATGGTCTGCGATTTGATGCGATTCACTGCATGAAGGATGAGCGTGAAAATCATGTGGTGACTGAGATGAGCCAAGCAGTTCGATCGTGGGCCTCCAATGCGGGCCGACCTGCGACGTTGATCGCAGAAACAAATGTGTTCGATCCGGAAATGTCGCTGCCGATTTCAGAAGGTGGATCTGACTTTGATGGGCAATGGTGCGATGACTTCTTGCATAGTGTCTTTGCAATCGTCAGGCCCGGTGAGCATCTGTGTCATCGGAGGTACGTCACTGGGTCGGACTTGGACCAGACGGTCCGCATGGGATACGTTCATGAAGGCACGCTTCGTGAAGAAAGGGGCCGCAGTCAGCCTCGTGAATCAGTTGATGTTGGCCCGTTGATTTATTCGATTCAACACCATGATTTCGTTGGTAATCATCCGTTGGGAAAACGTTTGCATCAATTGACCTCCCACGAAACTCAACGCGCAGCATCCGCCTTGCTTTTATTGCATCCTGCTACGCCAATGTTGTTCATGGGTGAGGAGTTTTGCTGTGATAATCCATTCCAATTCTTTGTGGATTTTGGTGACAAGGTTTTGCGTGATGCGGTTATTGAAGGCCGTAAAAGGGAGTATCCACAGCATGACTGGTCCGCAGGCACTTTGCCAACTGACGCTGCTGCATTCCACGATTCGAAAATTGGCTCGGCTTTGGATGGCGATCGTGAGATGAGAGCGTGGTATCGGGATTTGCTGGCGTACCGTAAATGTTGGGTAGCTAATGGAATTTTGCAACCGACGACAATGCTGGTAGAGAGTTGTATCGAGAATGGAGTTTTCGTTCTTCGGTATAAGGCAGTTGCCGGTTCTGTGACGGTTGCCGTTCGATTGTCTGAGTTGCCAGATGACGGGGATGTTCATGAGTTTTTCGCACAGGGGGAACTGGTGATGGATTCCTGCCCCGGGCGATCTCAATCGCTGCAGTTGTTGCCCAACCATGCGAAGGTGTTTTTTGAAAAATTTGGCTGAATGACAATAGTTTCCTGATTTATTAAGATGTCCGAAGTAGTCACGTGGTTGCGAAAGCCTCGTTGTAAAGGCAGCAAGTAAATCCACTTCTGCGGATGTGCTGCGGAACGACATCAGGAGATAGTATGTGTTGTCCACGAACAGTTCGTTTTTTGTTGCTGCTTAGCTTTGGCTTGTGCGGGATGTCTACGCCGGTTGGTTCAGCATGGGCTGCGGTGGCGCCAAAGTCTTTGGAGAAATTACGGCAAGCGGATCTGATCGTTGTCGGAACGATCCAGACATTGAATGTCGAGTCGGAGCGGTCCAGAATTGAACAGGGATTTGGTAACTATGACTGGGGCATTTACTTAACACTGACTGTCGAAAAAGTTGAGAAGGGTGATTATTCCAAGCCCGAGATCGAGTGTAGGTGCTTTCGGATCAAATCACGTCGCAGTGCAACTGAATATTTATCGAACGCCGGGCATGATCCCATTCCGGGACCAGGTACCAAGGTGAAGGTCTATCTGAATAGCGATGGGACTGATTGGACCGTGCTGACTCCAAACGGGATCACTCCACCTGATGCCATTACAGATCAGGAGGTGTGGCCTGATGGTATTCTCGCTGAGGCACCTGAAGTGGCTGGCTTGTCCGGGCTGATGTACACTTATCTGCTACCACTTGAATTTTGGGGATTGTTGCTTTTTATCGTGTTACCCCTGACCCTTGGTGTTCTTTTTGTGGTGCGATCTCTTCGACGCAGGCGATCATGAATTGCAATCGACAACTAGTTTTCTGACTACCCCGATTGCCAGCAGTCATTCGATCCTGAGTGTCACTTGCGAGTGCATTTTGATACTCAATTGGCAATCATGGATAGTGAATCACACTCTTAAACGCATCCGTTACGTTGACAGCCAGCAACGCATGCAGTGAGATGGGTGGGTAGCCCTGAGCAAGTTTGTAGGCTCGAAGCGTTGTTGAACTGCCCAGCAGTCGATGTCTCAGGGGGATCTGGTTCGGTTTTGATTCGATGTCGAGAAAGTGTTGTGATTTGGTGAACAGTCATTTGTCATTGGGCGGAAAGAGGGGCAAATGCATGTTGTTGTGATCGGTGCTGGTGCGGCGGGAATGATGGCGGCATACGCTGCCGCCAGCCATCATGCTTCGGTGGTTTTGTTGGAAAAGAACAACAAGACAGGTGTCAAAATCTTGATGTCGGGTGGCACTCGGTGCAATTTGACTCACAACACTGATGCGCGGGGTATTGCTGATGCATTTGGGCATGCCAAGCGATTTCTCCAACCAAGTTTGGGAGCATTTCCTCCCAAGGCGGTGGTTGAGTTCTTTGAATCAACTGGGGTAGCTACCAAGGTAGAGTCGACGGGAAAGGTATTTCCAGTCAGCAATCGGGCTGTTCAGGTTCGGGATGCCCTGCATCGCTTTGCCGTTGAGGCTGGTGTTGAGATTCGGACGGGGGCCGGGGTGACCGGAATCCGTCCTGAGGGCCAAAAGTGGCTGGTCGAAACAGAGCAGTCTGCTATCACGACAGATCGTGTGATTGTTACCACCGGAGGAAAAAGTTGGCCGGGTTGCGGAACCACGGGTGATGCATACGCATGGATGACTGAACTTGGACATGCCATTGAGCGAACGCGGCCAGCACTTGTGCCCTTGCTTGGTGGTGAGCAGTGGATGAAGGATCTGTCAGGTTTGGTGGTTGATGATTCCATCGTCACCGTGCTGCCGGCATCAGGCAAGCAAAAATCGCTGGTACAGCGGCGTGGGTCCCTGCTGTTCACGCACTTTGGTTTTTCTGGACCTGCGGCCATGGATGTCAGTGGTGCAATCACGGCTGCCGCTTCTTTTGATCAGGTACAGATGGTCGCTGATCTGGTTCCGCAATGCTCAGAGGAAGAGCTGAACGCTGCACTCAGTGAGCGGCACGAGGGAGGAAGAGCAAAGGTTTCTTCACTGCTGTCGATGTGGCTACCCAATCGCCTTGCCAATGGAATCATTACACAGTTGGGGCAAGATGCTCGGCTCGCTGAGTTGTCTAAAGCGGCACGAAATCGATTGATACAGGACTTGAAACGGATGCAATTGCCCGTCAGGGGGACACGCGGGTTTGAAAAGGCAGAGGTGACCGCTGGTGGAGTTCGACTGAAGCAAGTTGATCCACGGACTCTCGAGAGTCGTATTCACAAGGGTTTATTCATTGCAGGGGAATTGTTAGACGTAGATGGTCCGATTGGTGGGTACAACTTTCAAGCAGCTTTCAGCACTGGACGTGCTGCTGGTATTGCCGCTTCGGCTTGACTGAGTTGTCTGTAACCAGCAGAGGTCTAGCCACTGACTGTGTACAAACCTTAGATTGAAGGTTCTTCCTCCGATTGAAAACGCCTCCTTCGAGTCATCTATCAGTCCCGGAACTATGCCAGATTTGATTGCCCAAGGCCCGATGAGTGAACATCGCTGGCGACGTGAATTGCCCGCGATAACCCGAAGTACCGGGGTATTGATCGGTCGTGCTGATGCTGATTGGAATGTGCCATGGGATAGTAAGATTTCCCGGGCTCATGTCCGCTTGTTACCGGTGACCGACAACCGCGTTGAGGTTTGTTGTGAGGCGTCAGCCCGAAATCCTGTGTTTTTCAGGGGAAAAAAAACAGCTCGTTTCACGCTTGTGCCCGGTGAGCATTTTGTCATTGGCAGTACTACATTCACGCTTGCAAATCGACCGGGGGCGTCTGACTCTGCCAGTGATATTGACCTGACTGAGCATGAGTTTGACCATGCCATGTTGCGACGACGTAATTTTCGTGATGCAGCAGGCAGAATCGAAATGTTGAGTCGTCTGCCAGATTTAATCACCAGCAGTAGTGGTGATGAGGAACTGCTGGTCCGTGTGACCAGCGTCTTGCTGCAGGCCACGACAGCAGCATCTGCTGTCGCTATTACATCGGTTGATACAAATGCTGCTGGAGAAGCCGATAGCGGTTTCACTATCCTGCATTATGACAGTCGTGTTCCAGATAAGGATGGACCAACTGTAAGCACCCGGTTGGTAAGAAAAGCGATCGAGCGTCGTGAGAGTGTGTTGCATTTGTGGTCAGCCGGAATGACTGAAACCAACGCGTTCACGTCCAGCGAGGAAGCAGATTGGGCATTTTGTGTGCCGCTTCGAAGCGAAGCCTGCATGGGTTGGGCCATCTATGTGACCGGACAATTGTTGCCAGATGAAAGTGGTTGTCTGGAGCATTCGCTTAAAGCGGCACCTGATACATTGGAGGATGATGTTAAGTTCGCGGAATTGGTAGGTTCCATGATCGCCAATTTGCGGCAAAGCCGAAGATTGGAACGTCGGCAAGCTGCTATGAGGCGTTTCTTCGCACCCGTTGTGATGGAGGCACTCGCTGGACGAGATACCAACGAAGTGTTAGCACCACGGGAAGCGAATTTATCTGTCATGTTTTGTGACTTACGTGGTTTTAGTAAACGAAGTGAGCGTGATGCCGATCAACTGTTGGAGTTGCTCGCCAGAGTAAGTGATGCCTTGGGAATCATGACGCGGCACATTCTCGATACTGATGGCGTTATCGGGGACTTTCATGGTGATGCTGCGATGGGTTTTTGGGGCTGGCCCTTTGAGCAGCAGGACGCTGCATGTCGCGCAGCAGAGGCAGCTTCACGTATCGTGACGGAAAGCACTCAGTTACTCGCAGAAAATACTTTCCGATTCGGCATTGGGATTGCAACGGGTCGAGCGGTTGCTGGGCAGATTGGAACGGTGGATCAGGTCAAAGTCACCGCGTTTGGGCCAGTTGTCAATCTTGCCAGTCGGCTGGAAGGCTTGACCAAAATATTTGGAGCAAAAGTCATCATTGATCATGATACCGCAGCGGCACTGAAAGCATCCAGTGATCATCCATTTCAACTCAGGCGGTTGGCTCTTGTCAGGCCGGCAGGACTGGAAAACGAAATCGAGGCGTGGGAACTACTTGAGCCATCGAAGCCCAACGTGCAGATTTTGAGCCCGGAACAAATTGCCTCGTATGAAGCGAGTCTCGATGCCATGATTGCTGGTGATTGGAGTGAAGCTTATGAACTCTTGCACGCCATTCCAGCTTGGGATCGGCCCAAGGATGTCTTGCTCTCTATCATTTTACGCAATAATCGCGTGCCACCTGATGACTGGGATGGTGTGATTAAAATGCCTAAACTGTGAGCAACATTAGTCTGTCTAACTCAAGTGAGATTTCATGTCCCCAACACGCCAGTCGCACGAATTGACGCCGCTGGTTTGGGTGGGATTGGGCATCGCTGGTCTTGCGCTTGCCATGGACAACCTGGCAGAAAAACCCACGATTGAGATGCTTGCTACTCGTGAAGATGAGAAGCAAATCATCATTCGTTCTCAGAATCAAACACATGAGCTTCCGATCCTCGGAGTGCAAGTCCGTTTGTTACCGGGTTGGTCGTATTTGGCAGTGAATGAGGACCAGTTCGCCGATCGACCAGTGTTTGTCCATGAGGCTTCGAATTCTGTGGTCCGGTTGCAAGCGGATGTGTTGAACGCTTGGCCGCCGGAGGGGTTAGATACCGAATTAGAGATAGGAAAACACCCCACCGGTAATCTTGGATGGGTACGCGTCGACCATTTACGACTCGGAAAACTTTTGTTGGCGGACCAAGGCGTGATCATTGTTGCGATTCAGCATGGTTCCAATGCGGAATTGAACGAGTCGATCCAAGAGTTTTGTACTGAAATTGGTCCTCTGGACTCCGGTGGTTAAGAAACCTCGCATTTAATGCGGGCTAAGGACGATTCGATTCAGCTGGGAAAATACGGTTTTGAAGCCGTTTCCGCGGGGTTTCTTGATTGCAATGGTGGCCGGAAGGGCTTCTGTGCGCCTAATCGCATCCTGCTACCCACTGAACTGAGGTGGATTTGAACGTTAGACTAAGCTTAAGCTACCTAGACTGCCTGAACGTCGGGTTTTATGCACACTCCTCCTTTTCGCGTTTTTAGCATGTCACGATCTGGGTTTTTGATTGCGTTTGTTGGTCTTTTCCTCCTCACTCCTGTTGCCACTTACGGGCAATTCAGTGTGCAGGATCGGGATCGACTGATTGGGACCATTGAGTCGACTGAGGCAGCTTTTGATGCTGAACGGCTTCCGGATATCGATGCTGCCAAAGCAGACTTCTTGGGCAAGGTTGCCGCAGTTGAACTGTACTTGCAAAGGGCAACTGATGCAGAGAATCGCGCGGCATGGCTTCGGTTTCTCGATCTAGCACCACTCACGAAAGCTATTGGCTCTGCTTCGCCCGATTCTGCCGTGATGGTGGAAGCAAAGAAACTGCGTGATCGTCTGATCGGAATGACCCCGGGATTGGAACTGAGTGCGGTTCGCGACTTGAGAGAGTCTGCATTGCATCTCTCTCAGGCCATCAGTCTGGGCAGCGCACAGGGAAAACGAGTTGTCGCCACGTTGGCAGCGTTGAAGAAAATGATAAGCGAGCTCAAGGAGAGCCCGACTACCGAACAATTTGCACAGATTGGTTTCTTTGTTGGAACGATTAGCACATCGGGCCAGGGTGATGAATTAGTTCATGCATTTCGTGAGGTGTTTGGCAAGCCAAACGTAGCTGTACTCGTCGGAAAACCATTGTTGACAAAAACGGTTGATCGTGAGTTGACGCGAGAGGAACCGGTGCGTCAGACGATTCTTGGAACGCGAATTGTCGGAACGGCCACAATGACTGGCACCGTCAGCGCAAACTTATTGCCATCGACTGATAGCGCTAAAATTGCGCTTGGATTCAATGCTAATTTTGAGAGTGATAACACCGGTTACAACGGCCCAGTGCGTGTGTTAACCACCGGCAAGGGAAAAATTGATTTGGCTAGGACGCTCAGTATTGATTCGTCCGGTTTCCATCTGTCAGGTAATAAGACGGATGTCGAGTTGAACACAACCATCGACGCGATTTGTCACAAAATGGAGATTGTTCGCAAACTGGCGTGGAAGGCCGCGCGTCGGCAGAAACCCAAAGCAGACCGTATTGCTACGCAGCGTTTGAAGCAGCAAGTCAGCCAGCAGTTTGAAGAAGAGGCTGGCAATTTGAATCTTGGCTCACAGTCAGGTTTTCTTGATGATGGGGTAACTGCTTTGCAGCGATTGTCCCTCGAAGCACCCATCCATGCGTGGTCGTCCAGTGAGCAAATGCTCGCAATCGATTCGCTCTTTCGAGCGGGTCACCAACTGGGCTCGGGCGATTCTCGACCAGCAATTGATGAAACATTCGATGTGGCCATTCAGATTCATGAGTCAGCAGTCGAAAACGCCTGTGCAACAGTATTGGCAGGCAGGACTCTGAATGAGAAAAAACTGGATGAGTTACTCGGGGAAATCGGTAGAGGAAATGAAGACGCTGCTGCGAATGTCGACGGAGACAAGCAAGGTGAATCAGCGGATGAAGAGCCGTTTGAAATTGTCTTTTCCCAGTTACGCCCCATTGTTTTTGAGGCCCGAGATCAGGTTCTTCGCGTTGGTGTACGAGGGCGACGTTTCACCAAGGGAAAAAGAGTTCTGCAAAAAGCTCTTGAGGTTACTGCGAACTACAAACCAACCAAATTGGACGATGGGACTGTTGTACTTAAGCGGGATGGTAAGGTCCAAGTCGATTTTGGTGGAAAAAAACTTTCCATCAGCGAAGCCGGTATGAAACCTGTCATTGAGAAATCGTTTGGAAAAGTCTTTCCGGATGTCATTTTAGATCAGGCCATTAAAGTCGCAGACGACGCCCAAATGGAATCTTTGCAGGGGATGGAATTTCGCCCCCAGCTTGTTCAGGCAGATGGCGGATGGCTTACTATTGCCATTCGATAGCTATATCATTCGCTTGCGCTGCTATTCTTAGTGTCGGCGTATAGAAATTCCACCCACCTGTTTATCAAGGTGCCCTTGTGCAATACCGGTACGTGCTCGCTCTTTGCTTTTGCATGATTTCGCTACCTGTCTGGGCCGCTGAACCAGAGGTGTTACGTGATCTACAATACGCCACGGTAGACGGGCGGCCACTTCTGCTTGATTTATATCTCCCGGCCTCGGTAAATGAAGACGAACAAGTCGAAGTCCGGGAGAGTGGTGATGTTCCATGTATCGTGTTTGTTCACGGTGGTGGATGGAAGGCAGGCGATAAAAAGTCTGCAAAGCAGAATGCCGCATGGCTTGTTGATCATGGTTTCGCCATTGCTAGTATCAATTATCGTTTGACGGATGTAGCCCAGTGGCCCGCACAGATCAATGATTGCTATGAGGCCGTGCGTTGGGTGAGACGGCAGTCAGGGAGGTACAGAATTGATCCTGATCGAATCGGGGCATTTGGTACTTCAGCCGGCGCCCATCTCGCTGCCCTGATGGGAACCCGGCTTTATCCGGGTGAGGAATTAGTTTCCAGCCGAGTGCAAGCTGTTTGTGATTGGTTCGGACCGTCTGAACTGATGACGATGCCCCCGAATAACGTTGGGGATGGTCGGACAGCCGAAGATGTCGCGCAGTCAAACGGTGCTAAATTGCTTGGTGCTACAGTTCGAGAGGTGCCAAAATTAGCAGCAGATGCAAGTGCCATTGAGCATGTGAATGGTAAAGCGGCGGCCTTTTTGATCATGCATGGTGACCAAGATCCAGGAGTACCCATCTCACAGAGCACACGTCTGCACAGAAAGTTGGTTACGAACGGAGCGTTATCGGCGTTGCATGTAGTGAAGGGTGGAAAGCATGGAGGCACTCTGTTTCGTACAGAAGATGTCAGGCAGCGAGTCCTTGAGTTTTTTCAACGCAGCCTCATGAAAAACTGGAACCAAGGGAGTGGACCGAATGCAAGGTTTCGTGTCACGCAAGCTTCCGGACCGTGGCGTTGGAGCGTGGTGCGTGACGAAGCAATCCGATGGAAGATGACCCTTCCCGGCACCGGACAGAGCACCGTGGTCAGTTGGGGCGATCGTCTGTTTTTTACCACGATGCAACCCGTCCGGCAGGATTCAATGGTCGGTTCAGATGTCATTGCATGGTGCTGTGATGCCATAACCGGTAAGACTCTCTGGAAACGCGATATTGCGGCAAAGCATCCGCTGCGTTTATCCGGATGCTTCAGCGATAGTACCGCACCACCTGCGGTGACCGATGGGCGATTTGTTTGCTTCTTCAATGCATCTGGCTCGATCACATGTTTTGATCTCGATGGCGATCTGCAGTGGAGTCGGGAGTTGATGGCCGTTGGCCGCAGTCAACCAACACTCATCCAGGGAACTGTGGTTTTTATTAAACAAACTTATATGCCCGATGAAGGGGGACACTTCACACATGAGCACGGAAACGCGCCGCTTGATATGTGGACCCAATTGCAAGCGATTGATCTTCAGACGGGAGAAGACAGATGGTCCACTGAATGTGGAGTCAATATGGGGTGTGTGCCACTTCTCATGTCCCGCACGGATGGTCGGGATGTGATGGTCGTTGGTCGTGGAGGCGGTCATTCACCACCAGAGAAACCAACAGGCATTTCAATGATTGATGCCACTGATGGAAGGACTCTCTGGACACTTCCTTTGCCGAAATTCATGAGCACGATGACCTACAGTCTGATTGGCGATGATGTTCTCGTCTTTGATGCTGGGAATCATCTGTGGGTCGATGCGTATACCGGAAAAATCAAGCGTCAGGTTTCCATCGTCGAAGATGTCACGCTTCGAGGGCATGGTGCTGAGGGTTGGAGGACCGAAAAAACCAATATCACAAATGTGAAAAAACCCCGATCGATCATCCAGCAGTCCAACGTTCTTGCGGGATCTTATCACTACTTCCGTAGTTACACGGAACCGTGGTTGGGAAGAGTTGATTCACGGAGTGGTCGCGTTGAGTATTTGCAACTGCCAGTGCAAATGCGTCCCGGGTCAGAACGACAGAAAGATGAGCTGCTCTGGGGGCCCGAGGACATGGATGCAATCACTGTGCGAGCGATGAAGGGCAGTAAGAAAAAGCAAGCCGCGGTACCCATTACCAAGTGGGCGTTCAAAGAGAACGATATGAAGGATTCAAGCGGCCATGTTGTGATGGGTGACCAACGATCCAAGGGTAATGGGTGGGGACACCATGCATCGCAGTTGCCCACGGTGATTGGAGACTATCTCTACTTGCCGACCATGGCGGGCACCGTTTACGTGATCCGTTGGGACAACGATGTCCTCGATGAAAATGCGATTGTCGCGATCAATGATCTCGGAGCTGTTGGCGAATCCTGGAATCGAGCCAGTTTGAGCTTCGCAAACGATTCGTTGTTTGCGCACACGATTGACGCTCTGATCTGCATTGGCCAGTGATTGTATCTGGAGCAGAGCAAGTTGCTGTGGACGCGGGGTCACGTGGCTTGTACGGACGCTCAGTAGAATGCGTTCAGGCTAGAATCGGGTTTGGTATTGCAGGTAAAGGAACTGTCCATCGGAATCGCTGGGTACCCCAGGTGTCAGTTGATAGTACTTTCCAGCCTGAAAGAAAGAGTAGCCTAGGAGAATGTCGTTACGGGGGTTCATGGAAAAGTTGAGCAGGATATCCAGCTCTTGCCCCAATTCACGATCTACCGCCGCGTTGGTTGGATTGAAAGCTGTCATGTCCGCGCTGTACGGCGTGGTTTTTTGATCCAAGAAAAAGTAGTGGTACCAAAGTAACAGTTCAACTTTTGGACTGAGGACTGGAGTCATGAACTGAAGGCTGACATCGTTAATATTCCGACGTCCAAATAGATCCATGAATCCCAGGTACCAATGCGATTGAGGAAAGAGTGCATCAAATCCATTGTCACCTCTTGCGGCGGGAGTCTCGTTATCTCCGGATGCCCAGTCGTACCAGAGCCATACACGTGCATTTCCGTTTTCGTGGGGACGCAGATTGCGTAGACGGTGTCCCATGCCAGCAGTAACGAAGCCTGCATTGTGCGCCTCATAGCCCGGACTGTTGCTGCCAAATTGGTAAGCACCTTCAAATGCAAATAGTTTTCCCTTTGCAGTTTCTCCGTGGAGACGTGTTCCAATCGTTTGGTAATCGTATTGCTCGTGTCTATTGGTAAGACCCAAGTAATAAGCATCAAGAGTCAGGTTTCTGATCGGAGATTGGGTGGCGTAGATTCCATAAAAGTCGACTTCTTGATCCGCTTCATCGCCGTTTTGTCCAGATGAAACATCACCAACAGGGTTTAGAAAAAACGTATCTGCTTTCCAATGGTGTCCTTCATAGATCGCTTTCACGCCATCAAATGTCCTGCGATCGTTCACCCAATTTAATGGAGAAACCAATCTTTGGGCGCCATAGCACTGTTCTTGACGACCAATACGAAGGCTCAATGTTTCGGTGAGTTTTGTGTCCAGAAAACCGTTCTGTATGCGATCAAGCGAACGGTTGCCGGGCATTGATGGCAGGATGGCGGCGTCAGATCCACCATGTAGATATTCACCGTACATGCGGAAAAAATCGTTGATGCGGTAGTCCGCGTAAAGACGAACTCTGGTCAGCCAGTAATCATCGCTGGTACCACTCAAGCCATTTCCCGCGATGTTGGTCTCATTTTGAAAACGGATGCGAGCCTCGCCCCCGAGGTCGACGCGGTGTCGTGACAAACCCTTTAGTTGATCACCCAGAAAAGATGGTCCCCCGTAGCAGGGATTATCCAAGTAGCCAAAGTCGTTCTCGAAAAACAGGCAACGGTATGCATTACGCATTGCTGATTCTGCGCAACGTAATTTCCGACAAGTGCACGCGGTTCCGCAATTGCAGGCAGTTATCAGGCTTGGCGGGACATCAATGATTGGTGTTGCTTCCGATGACACGGATGGTGTCTCAGGAAGTGTTTTTGCGATCCGCTCGATCGGCATGAAGTAGGGCATGACGAGATCGGATGGAGATGGCTCAGCATCACTTTCGGTATCGAATGTGATGCTTTCAAGCACTACCGGTTCGATCGAATAAACACGCTTGGAATCGAAGCGAGCCAAGGTCACGATGACAGTGATCCCTGCGGCGACGATTAGAACGCATGGCCAAAGCCCTCTTCGCATGGCACTGGATTCCTTTCAGCCATTACGAGGCTACCGGCCATGATGCCGGCAGCATGATGTAGGATTGAGCTATCGCTTGTGTTTGGAAGCTGCTGATTCCCGACAGGAAATTACTTCTTCCGAGGGCAGCTGTTGGTCACTATTGACGCTCATTCCTTCGCGGTACGGGGTATCCTGACCATCGTACCAGTTATGTAATCGGGTACTGTTTGGATCTACATCCAAGGCAATTCTGAGGTTTTGTGCTGAGGCTCGACCAAGTTCCGGGAGAACAGGATTGACCGTCCGAACCGGCGCGATGCTACTGACCGACACTAGTTGTGCGGGAAGTGTGGATTGGCTGGATTTCATCTGACAGACGTTGCTACCCTTTCGCACACGGGCTGGAATTAGAAAGGGCTCTAAGTACGTATATGCATGGAATCACTCGGCTTTATGGCAAAAAACAGAGGTTTTTGTCGGCCGGAGTGGGCGGGTTCGGTGGTCTCGTCTGCGACCACTCACATACCAATTACCGTCGATAAAAAAACGCAGTTTTCGTTCCTGTGCCTTGGTCACACCGATCCGCGCGGTTCGGGACAGTCGAGTCACTGTTTGCCCACTCTGAAAAATGCCCACAATGTTCGAGTGAACGAGATCGGAATGATCAAGTGAGCGATCAACATTGAGTGCTTGACATAGCATTGCCGGTCCCCGGGTCAGTCGGCTCAAATCGTCGGTCCCCCGCAGTCGTTGCATGCTGCTAAGTCCCCATACTGGCTCAATGGCCCGGATCAATACAGCACTTCCGGTTCCGGTCGACTGTGTGACGGCATTCATGCAATACTTGGCGTGGATCGGATAGACGTACAATGTTCCCGGCGGGCCAAACATCGAGGCATTTCCAGCGGTTTTTCCTCGTGTACTGTGACTAGCCGGATCGCCGTGCGACAAATAAGCTTCTGTTTCAACAATCTGACCACCAATCCACTTACCCCGATCTTTTCTTAGCAGTGACATTCCCAACAGTTCGCGGGCTACCTGTGCGGGGTCGCGGTCGTAGAACGAATTCGGCAATCGACTTTGCGAGGAAGGTGTTTTCATAATGACGAGTCAGAGCCAAGTGCTATCGGCGCGGTGGATCGTTCCCGTGACGAGTGAGCCAATTCATGGTGGTTGGGTAAAAATAGAAAATGGTCAGGTAGTTGCTATTGGATCTGGTCCGGCACCGGGGCCCAGTCAGAATCTCGGTGATGTCGCGGTTTTGCCTGGCTTGGTTAATGCCCATACGCACCTTGAATTTTCGGACTGTACAGGAACGGTTGGTGTGCCTGGGATTACTTTGCCAGAGTGGATTGGTCAGGTAGTGAGCACTCGTCAGGCGGCAGATGTGACACGCCGCAGTGAGGCCATCGAAATTGGCCTCAGGGAACTTGCAAGCACAGGAACCTGTCTGGTTGGCGAGATCACAACGCTGCCGTGCGGCTATCCGGCGGATACACATGGCATCGACCTGGTCTCCTTCGCTGAGGTATTGGGGTTGAGTTCGGATCGTGGAAAAGAACGTCTCGAGGTTGCGAAGACTTATCTTGGCCTTGATCCCCACAGTGGTGTGAGCCCACATGCTCCCTATTCTACATCTCTGGAAACACTTGAAGCATGCCTTCAACTCGCGACCAATGAGCATCGCTCTCTTGCCATGCATGTCGCCGAGTCGCCCTATGAGCGTGAATTATTACAAACGGGAGCGGGGCCTTTTGCAGAGGCACTTCAGTCGATGGGGGTTTGGCGGGACGACATGTTTCCGTGGCCACAAAATCCCTTTCTTAGTTTGATTGAGAGATTGGCACAGGCACCACGCGCGCTTCTTGTTCACGCAAATGATTTGAACGAAACTGAGATAGCCAAGCTTGCACAGTATCCTCAAATGACAGTCGTCTACTGTCCGAGAACACATCATTTTTTCAAGTACGACCGACATCCGGTGGCGAAAATGTTGTCGCTCGGAGTGCGAGTAGCACTAGGAACAGACTCAAAAGCCAGTAATCCAGATCTCAATCTCTGGAGAGAAACGCAGTTTTTATGGCAACATCGTATTGATATCGATCCACAATCTGTATTGCAGATGGCCACCTGGTCTGGCAGTCAAGCTTTGGGACGTAATGACTTGGGCTGCATACGACCGGGGTGCCTTGCGAGGTTAGGATGCGTTCGAACTTCTGCTTCTACTGTCGAAGAGTTGTTCAGCGATTTTGCGACCAATGACTATGATCCCATCAGACTCTTTACCTGTTAGCCACTATTCAGCCCTGCTTGGATTCCATCGGGGGCGAAAATACTGCGTCCACCATCGACTGGAATGCAGGCACCTGTCACGAAATCGTTTTCACTGAGAAATTGTATTGCATGTGCAATGTGCTCAGGAGTACCTACTTTGCCAGCCAGAGTGCTGGTAGCCATTGTTTGTGCGAACTCTTCGGTTGCATCTTCTCCCAATAGCACCGGACCGGGTTGAATACTATTTACTCGAATCCGCTGATTACGGTGTCCGAGTTCAACTGCTAGTGACCGGGTCATGGTTTCGATTGCGCCCTTACTCGGAAAGTAAGCAGCATGATCCAAGTATGGACGTACCGTGGCCCAGTCTCCAATGTTGATAATTGACCCACCCGTAGGCTGTGCCACCATCCGTAGCCCCGCCGCTTTGGCACACAAAAATGAGGCGACTGCATTGATCTCAAAGTACTCTCGGATTTCACTAGCACTCACTTCTTCGAGAGGTGTTGGTTGCCAAATTGCTGCGCTGTTGACAAGAATATCAATGCGGTTGAACGTTCCGACGGTCTCATCAACGATTCGTTCCGGGGTTCCGTCATCACAAAGACAGCCTTGAGTAACAATTGCTTGTTTCGAATACTCATCACTAATATGCTTGGCAAGACCCTTAGCCTGATCAACGCTTGTGTTGGCGTGTAGAGCGATTCGACAGCCAAGTCTGGCCAAGTGGACTGCGATGGCCCTTCCAACTCTTCGGGAGCCGCTACCGGTAACCAACGCTACTGGATCTGGACAGGCAAAAACATCTTGTAGTTTGGACATGGTGATTTGTTCGAGAAGTGTCGAAAAGACGGGTCTTAAAGGTATTTTGCGAGCTCGCCGCCACGAGCCGCCCGGGCATCCACTTTTGCCGTGACTTCCGGATCTTCAATCAGCGGTGGAGCATGGTGAGGCTTTATTCTGGCGTCAATGACAAGTGCCCCGCTACAACCCCAATGCTTGTTAACAGATTTGCCGCCAATGCCATCGATATCGCAGGCAGGGTTACTCCGTGTGAACGTTGTCCACAGCCAATTACTCATTGAGCGTGCGGTAAAGTCGCTGTCGTCAACGAGCGTTATTAACGGAAGTGTTTCAAAGGATCTTCTGTCAGCCATGGTTCTCACAAAGGTCCGTAGATCCTTCGACGATTCGGAGTCAATGAATCGAGGTGCCTCGATTGCGATGATCCCAGGAGCGACAATTTGAGGATTCTTGAATCCATCTGGAAGTTTCAGATTTTGTGGCAGGTTTGTACCCAATGTCCGTTGTAGTGGTCCGGTGGCCGCAATCACGACTTTGGAACCTTGATTGAATCCGCTTCCAGAGTAGTCAAGAGTGTCAATTGTTGTTCGTGTCTGAAAGTGCAGATCCCGTTTCCAGTCCACGCGGGAAAGGAGATGGTACAAGTATGCCTCAATATCGTGGATGTTGAGTTTGTTGCTCGGGTCATCAGTGATAAGAAGATACTTGGCCAAAGACAGTTGCCCATTTCCAAGAATCGCATTGGCCTGAGTTAACAGCTCCTGCGGTTCCGGACGTTCAAGATATGGCATGTATCGCTCGCTACCGATAGCGAGTAGGAGCGGGTGGACGCCTGCAGCGTCTACGGCATGCACCGCTTTCACACCTGGGATGACTGACGGAATGATTGGATCCGTGAGTTCGTGTATCAACTGACCAAAGGTTGTGTCTTCTTGTGGAGGGCGACCAACGACCGTAAACGGCCAGATCGCATCTTTGCGGTGCCAAACATGTTCAACTTGCATGACGGGGAATTCATGTTGCAAGCTGTAGTAACCAAGGTGATCTCCGAAGGGGCCTTCTGGCTTGGTCTGGTTGGGATTGATCGTGCCTACTATCGCAAAATCAGCGTCAGCGTATACAGGTGCGTGATTACCCGTGATCATCCGGATTCTTCGACCGGCTAAAGCACCACCAAATGTTAATTCTGTCAGCCCCTCGGGGAGTGGCATGACCGCAGCGACTGACATCGCTGGTGATCCACCAACAGTGATAGTCACGCGAAGAGGCTTGCCTCGATCCAAAGCAACACGGTGATGAACCCCCATTCCCCGGTGGATCTGATAGTGCAGTCCAACTTCCTGATTGTGCTCGTATTCATTACCTGAGAGTTGGACCCGATACATGCCAAGGTTGACCTGCATCAAATTCGAGGGCGCATTGGGATTATCACTGAGTACTTGGGGTAAGGTGACGAAGCCGCCTCCGTCATCGGGCCAGCATTTAATCGAGGGTAAATCGGTGATCTTACAAGTGGACTTCTGGACCGGGCCACGATGGACCTTACGAGGCAGCATGCTCAGGGCGGTGAGCGGCACACCTGCATAACGAAACGGTCGTTTAGGAAGGGCTGATGGATCAATCTTGACCTCAATCACCCGCCGGACTGCTTCCAGAGTTCCCCTGAATAAATACCTTGCTTGCTCGATCGAACCAAACAGATTTGAGGCGGCAGGGAAATCACAGCCCCGGATGTTTGTGAATAGCAGTGCCGGACCATCATTGGCATACACCCGACGCTGGATTTCCGCCATTTCTAGATGGGCATCTACTTCTTCATCGATCTGGATCAGGTATCCACCTTTTCGCAGGTCTTCGACGGCGTCTCGGGTTGAACGATGCTTCACAGTTGGAAACACTCTCGCACGCGGATGGTGTTGGGAACCAGATCAGGAAGGGTAGGATAACCGCGTCTGGGAACATAGACTAACGATAACCGTGTATCGGCCATCTTGCCCATCCCATCCACAACCACTTGAAATACGTATGTTGGACAGTAATCCAATTCCAGCCCCGGAAGTTTCAACCGTCACCGAAGTTTTAGAGCAGAAAAGCGACGTTTTGGTCGCTGGCCTGACTGAAGAGGGTAGCCTTTCGTCAACATTGGAGGCGGTCAACAAACTGACCGGGGGTTGGGTCCAACGTTTGATCGAAGATGGTGAAATTCGGGGAAAAAGAGGTGAGTTGACCCTGCTCGCCTCTCCGACTGATACCGGACCTCGAATGTTGCTGATCGTTGGCTTGGGATCAGGTGAACTGGATCGACATTTGGCTTTTGAGTCCGGAGCCATGGTGGTTCGTCGTCTGGGCGATCGTCAACGTGAACTTGTCATCCTTTCCATCAGTGAATCTTTCCCTGAGGCTGCTCACGACGCGTTGGTCGCAGGAACTCTTGCTGGATGTGAACAGCAAGCAATTTATCAGTCCGAACCTGCACTCTTGATTCCTGAAAAAATTCAGTTTTCCGGTGTTTCCGATGATAGCATCCAACGCGGATGTGCGATTGGTGAGTCCATCAACCACACGCGCCGTCTGGTCAATGAACCACCCGCCGTTGTCTTCCCTGAGAGCTTCGCAGACAAAGCTACTTCTCTGTTTGAGGGAACCTCGGTAACGGTTGAAGTTTGGGATGAGAAGCGATTGATCGCAGAGGGCTGCAGGGCAATCCTCGCGGTCGGAGCAGGTTCGTCGAAATCGCCCCGTCTACTCATCCTGAGGTACAACGGGGGAGGCTCCGAAAAACCACTGGCGCTCGTTGGCAAGGGTGTCACATTTGACAGTGGTGGGTTATCGCTCAAACCCAGTGCTGGAATGATCGACATGAAATGTGATATGGCAGGTGCAGCTACCGTGGTCGGAGCCATGCATGGAATTGCTAAGTTGGGGCTGCAACGCAATGTCATCGGATTTTGTGGACTTGCGGAAAATATGGTCAGTGGTGATAGCTACAAACTGGGTGATGTGATTGAAACCCGCAGTGGAAAAACTATCGAGATCCTCAATACCGATGCTGAAGGTCGTGTTGTACTTGCCGATACGCTGGACGTAGCCATCCAGCATGAGCCGAGGGCGATGGTTGATCTCGCAACGCTGACAGGTGCTTGCATGGTTGCTTTGGGAACTGACGTCGCAGGCTTGATGACCAACGATCAAGAAGTTTGTGATGAACTTCAGGTCGCAACCGGGACTGAGGGCGAACCGGTCTGGCAGTTGCCGATGTTCGATAGCTTTGATGAGAAGGTCAAGAGCAAGGTGGCTGACATTAAGAATGTTGGAGAGGGGCGTTGGGGAGGCGCGATCACTGCAGCGAAGTTTCTTGAAAACTTTGTTGGAGATATCCCGTGGGTTCACATTGATATTGCGGGACCCGCATTTGCAGATGGGCCAAAACCATCACGAGATGCTGGGGCCACGGGAGTAATGGTGCGCAGCCTCATTCGCTGGGTAGAGAACAGTAGCGTTTAGGTGAAAGCAGCGGCTTGCTTTGTAAGGCGTCGTTGCAATTAGAGGACGCTAGCCTACTTGATCCCAGGCCAGAATTTCTTCCACTTGCTTTCGGTGCCCTTGGATGCCGCATCGCTATTGTCCCCCTGCCGTTGATTTGCTCCATCAAGCTTCGATGCTAGCTCGCGAATTGCGTGCGTGATGCCTGCTCGTGGAGCTTGTACGATCAACGGGACACCATTGTTGCGGACTTCAACCATGGTTCGGTAGTCGTTGGGAAGTAATGCGAATACTTCGCGACCTAGCGTCTCTTTAGCCTTCTTTAAACTGATTTGGCCAGATTCCAGCCCAGCGCGGTTAACGACGATCTCAACCTTATCCTTCAGGTCCTCCATTTCCTCGAAGCTCATCATCAAACGCACAACGTTGCGCAAACAGGGCAGATCCAATTGTGTCACTAACACGACTTTGGAGGCACTCTCAATCGCAGCCATGTCAATCGGACTGTAAGTCTTGGATAGGTCAATAATCAGGTGCGTGAAGGAAGCTTTCAGTAGCCCGACGACTTTCCGAATGTTGTCATGAGTAATTGCGTTCGTGTCGTGCAATTCAACGGGTCTGGGAAGCAGGTAAAGACCGCTGCTGTGCTTGGTGAGCGATCGCTTGAGCAGTTGAATATCGAGACGGGATACATTTTGGACAACGTCGGCAAGTGTATAATCGGGGATTGAATCCAGAAATACGTCAGCGTCGCCGAGAGCCAAGTCAAGGTCCAGCAGAGCAACGCTGTTCATGGTGTTCTCCGCAAGCACACAACCGAGATTGACGGCTGTGCTTGTGGTTCCTACTCCCCCTGTCGCACCAGCAATGGCGATCACTTCACTGCTGCGGGCTCCACCTTCCAGGTTGCCGAACTTCTGGTGGCTGACGCGTTGAAGAGCACCCGAGAGCTCCCCGTCAGATACCGGAAGCGTTAGGAATTCACGTGCACCTGCACGCATGGTCTTGAGAATCAGTTGGCCGTCTGTGTCACGACTTGCCGCTAGTATCGCAGTGCCTGGAATTTCTGTCGTCAATCGTTCGATCAGTTCAATCGCCTGTCCGGGATTACTGTCGAGCGATACAACTCCAACATCGGGGGTTGTTTGCTCCAATACATCAGGAAAGAATTCGTATCGAGAACAGTCTGCCTCCAGCCACACCGTATCTAATCCTAGAAGCATTGCTTTCAGGGATTCGCGCGTAGCGTCGTTCGGATCGACGAGTGCAATTCTTAATACGTTGCTCATGAGATTGATTGCTCAGTTTATTCCTGACGATTTACAGCGCAAGCGATTGTAGACATGTATTCGCTTGCAGTCTCATCACTTCACAGGTGGTGCCGTGATGGAGACTCCTTCGCCTACGACAACTGGTGCTTCGCCGGGAATAATCGCTCCGGGTGGAATGGCTTCTTCGTATCTGAATTGCCCAGGCATGACTTCTGGCATCACATTGTAACCATCGCCTCCGACGTTGCAGTTGTCGCTACCCAGCAGATTGGGAACTTCAATGTGACCGCGAAGGTACAAATCGGTATCACTCGGTGACATCGAATTCAGACCCGGCCCACCACGAGGCACTTGATGTGGATCCAATGCTTCGACAAGTTCAGGGGTTACTGTGATCAACAGTTCGATGTCATTTCTAGCTTCAGTAATCCGTCTAAAAGCCGCACCGATGTAAGGCAATTCACCAAAGAAGGGGGTGGATCGTGATACTGCTTCTGTCCGGCTTTGCAGCAAACCCGCGATTGCGAAAGTTTGGCCTGCTTGCAATTCGACGGCAGTCTCGACATATCGAGAACTGAAAGCCGGAACATCAATGCCCTCAGCACTGATCGACCGGGATGGGTCGGGCTCTGTCACTTCAGGGCGAACCTCCAAGCGAATCCGACCGGGGCCGACAACGAATGGAAGAAAATCGACTGCCGTCCCAAACTCCTCGTAGTCCACTGTGACCGAATTATTGCTTGGCACAATGTATGGAACGCGTCCACCCACGTTGAATCTGGCCGGACGACCGTGGGTTGCAACCACTGTCGGTTCAGCGAGAAACTTGATCAGATCCTGCTTGCGAAGAGCTGAAATCAGAGCCTGGAAATCACCGGCATTGGCAAACAGCTTATTTGTTGCGCTAAGCCCAGCACCGGCGGTTGGGAAAGCCGTCGTGGTACTGGCCGCTGCGCTGATCAAACCACTGGGTGCAGAGTAGAAGAACGAGCCCGTTGATACACTGCCCCAGTCGATGCCGAGATCTCGCAGCTTTGTACGCGATACTTCCATGATTTTAGTGTGCAGTAGAACAGTCTGAACTCCTACCACACGAATGTTGTTAACAACAGTTGTGTAGAATTGCTCTGTAATCGCAACTGCGCGATCGACATCATCCACACTGGTTACCGTCCCAGAGATGATCGCGCTATCTTCAATCGGAATTACCTTGAGAGTTGCCAATGGAAGCTGGCTCTCCAAAATCCCTTCCACTTGTCGTGCATCCGCCATCACTATCACATCGACGGTGTAGAGCCGGTCATTGGTGTCCCACAAATTCAGTTGTGTTGTGCCAGGTGTCTTGGCGAAAATCTGTATCTGATTCTGGGAAACTGGTGTCGCCCCGACTACCAACTCATTGTAGACCTGGAATTTTGGGATCCGCTCTTCCAGTGTGAGGATGCGACTGCTCTTTACAATCATCTCAACCCGTTCCGAAGGTTGCGAGATGTTGTGGGCTACAGCCGAGCCTGTTGAGGCCAACACACCCGGCGCAGTCTGTGCGCAAGTCGTTAGAGGGCACGCGACGGAGATCGTCGTGGCAATCAATACTGCGGCTATGAGCCGTGCCATCAATCGGTTCGTTTCCATCGCTGGGTCATCCTTGCTGGACCAAATTCGAATCCATTCGAATTCTGTGATACCGTGCGAGATAATTCTCACAGCGGTATTGTCAGAGGTCAGTGCGTGTAACGGTTGTAAATGAAAGGTGTGTAACAGGGTCAGCCAACTGTCAGCGGGCTGAGCAAAATAGTTGTACCGGAAAATCCCGGAGCCGATTTTGAGTGTGGCTGACTCACTCGTTCGAGGGCGGTTGAAAGAATGGACTGTCTTCGCCATTCAAACGTTGATAATCATCTTCTTGTTGAATCTGTACGGGAAGGCTACCTGTCATTGGTTTTTGAGGTTCGGCATCCGGAGCGCCAACTTCCCCAATCAAGACAGGCAGTTTTCCAGATACAATCCAATATTCAAGCATTCGTCCTTCAACGAGTTTGAACATTGTGAAGCCTTCTACTGCTGCTGCTTCGACCACTTCTGGATCGGCTACGTTCTCAGCTTCCAGCTCTGCTCTCGCTGCTTCCTCTTCTTCTAATCGTAGTCTTTCTTCCTCTGCTTCCTCCGCTTTGCGATGATCCTCGATCATCGCGATAAACTTTGCAGCAGCTTCATTCGAGCCATCTTCAAGGATGTGATCCTGATCGCTCGCTCTGTGCAACTCGATGTCAGCCAGTTCCTTGGCATAAGACCATGCGTCTTTATCTTTCTCAGGAATGAGAAGTTGAATGAATCTGGCGGTTTTTCCTCGTTCTTCGTCAGTTCGCCGTGATGTGTCTCCGTCGATCGAGAAGACACGAATTCCCATGAAGACCGTCTGTGATCCGCTCCGGGGAATGAATTCGCCTTTCTCGAAGAAGCCAACGACGTCGACTCGGTCGCCCGGCTGAAGTGAACTCGAAATGCCTAGGTCACTTGCGTCCATATCGACAGCTTTCCAACCGTTGGGAACGCTTGACCAGTTTTCATCCATTAATTTGACGGGCATGATTGGCTCGCCATCAAATAATCGCTGTTTGGCGTACTTGCCCTCGACTTCTGCTAACCGGTTACTGGCTCCCTCAGGAACCTTGTCTTCGGGCCAGCGTTCCAAGGCGATCTTTTCAGCCGTGATTTTTTCGCCTACATCGATCGTTGCCGAAGTGACGAAGATCTCGACCATGTTGGTTGTGTTCTGGTTCCCTTGCGCTTTTAACCATTCGCTGGCCAGAACGGCTGCAACCGTACCACACACGCATGCAAGAAGCAGATAGATCGATTTATTACGCATGGCACTATGTCGTCTGAAACGAGTCACCCGTCGGGTTTTGTAGTTAGTCCCATCGTTGCCGAGGCACGGACTGAACTGCCGTAAAAGTCTTTTTCGGCGCAAAACATTGGATCGCTGCAACCCGCAGGATCGTTGAGCTATCATCAATACGATCGGCCGGCCCAACGCAACCGGTTGCACTCGCCCAATCGTCAGATCTTGACATCAGAATCATCCAGTTACGGATGCTCAAACAAGCATTCCTGCGATCGCAAAGTACGCAATCGAGCCAATTGCCATTGGGATTCCGTAAGGCAGCAAGTACATGGAAGGCTTTCTCTCACGAGCGATTTCTGAGAGTTTCTGCGGGTTTCGGACGGTTTTCCACTCGTGCAGAATTTGATGGGCCATGGCAAGATGCTTTTGCCATTGTCCACTGCGGAGGATCATGAACATTGCCATGACTCCCCCCACAAGGGCGGTCGCGGCAAAGGCGTATAGGGTAACGGTCGTACCAAGCCAGGCTCCGACACCAGCCAATAGTTTGACGTCACCAGCGCCCATGCCCCCGACATTTCGAAGAACGAGCAGAAGCATCATTCCGACAAATGTCCCCAGCAAACTCCATCCAAGACCGGTCATGCCATCCTGCATGGTCCAGTGCAACCACCCGCAGGCGATGAAGGGAAAAGTAAGCCAGTTGGGAACCTTCAAGATCGCGCCGTCGATGATGGCGGCAACGATGAGGACGACGGTTACGAACCAGACTGTCCAGTTTTCAGCAATGCCTTGAAGTAGTGTTTCCATAGTGAGTATCCCCGTAGTGTGTTAGCGAGCGTTCGGTGGCGAAAAAAGTGTGGAACTCTTAATCGCGCAAGATGTGTGGTTTGACGTCCTTCAGCGCGGACCTATCAGCCAACTGAACATTGCGAACAGAAGCGTCACGAGGCAACAAGACAGTTGCCAAGCGTAGGTGGCGGCATCGGCGGGCAGTAGTGGGTAATTCATGGGAAGATCCCGCAGTGGGCAGGAGGCGGTACGAGCAAAATCGGACCTGAGGGGAAGCGTCGAGGCGTTGACCCAAACGCAAACATCCCGGCGCCACGGCGCGGTTCCGTAGGAACTGGAACCGCACCGAAAAGCGACGAGATATATTGTGTTTGCCGCTTGTTTCAAGCGGCCGGCGGTTTAGTTGCCGGCAATTGCAGTGCCAACTTCTTGAAACTTGGTGTTGGCGCTGGTGCCAATAGCTGTGACGGCTGTCAGGCATACAACAACAATGAGTGCCAACATTACGGCGTACTCAACTGCGGTTGGGCCATCTTCTTCTTTCAGGAAATTTACGATGCTGTCAGCGAAATTCTTCATGTCTCTCTCCTCGCGAGTGAGAAGCATACCCGGAGGATATGCGACGACGACTTAAAATGTGCGATTCAACGTGAGTCGCACCTCAGTAAAGGGACAGCCTCGTCTCCGACTTTCGTCTGACACGCCTTGGCATGCGGGTGCGGTCATGACCGCAAACACATGTTCCCTTGGCAACCCGGCGGTCCAACAAGCTCGGCAATGCGTTCGTGCACTGCAAGTATCTTGGATCCGTGGCTTTGCGCCCCGCCTTTACAGACGGTTTGCCCTTGTCCAGGGAGCAAGGCTGACCAAAATAGAATTGATCGCGTTCTTGCGACTAGTTCTATCTTGGCAGCAAGTCGAACAACGACTCACTCACTTCAATAGAAAGGTAAGACACAATCGATCACAGTCAAAAAACTCTGGTCAACGAAACCTTGTGGATCACAATGATGGTCCGGATATGACGATTATTCCTAATGGGCAGTCACTGACGGGGTGATAAGACCGCAGTCCCGTCTGTCAGGATATTCAAGAACATAGTCTTGCTGGGTCACGAAGCCGACCTGACAGTGGCTTGCGAGGGCATTGCCCTCTCTCTGATACTCAGTTGAGAATACTCGGTTTCGCCCAATTTCAGAGTTCGTTTGCGAGCAGACCTGATGCAGGCATAACGCTTGACGGTCTTGGCTTATTCTGCAGTGATCTTTGTTGGTTGCTGGAGATACCTGACTAGATTCCGAATTTCGGCAGCAGAGAGTGAAGTCAGAAGACCATCTGGCATCGGGGACTTATCAGTCATTCTTCGGCTCTGCAGCTTAGTCTTATCGAAATTGAGTCGTTCGGTAGCGGTTTGAATTGAGAGCGTGCGATCTGTTTCATCGGTGACGAGACCGTTGAAAAGGCGATCGTCGTTGGTTAACAGAATTGTCATGCGATAATCTTTGGCAACAACGCTGCTAGGATCGATCATATTGCTGAGCAAGTAGTCCGTGTCGTTGCGATTTGATCCTGTGAGGTCAGGACCGATCTGTTCACCCTCACCGAATAAACGATGACAGTTCTGACATAACTTCTTAAATAATTGCCGTCCATTACCGAGATCTACTTCCCCAAGCGAGGAACTTTGAAGAGATGTTTTCAGCTGATCAATCTTCGTCTGCATTTCTTCCGTAGTCGTTCGGACTTCTCCCCATACTCGTCCAACCAGTTGATTGAGATCAGGGTCGCCGAAACCCTTGATTTGTCGCACTTGAAACGCTGAAAGATCACTGGCTGGGATTTTTCCTTGTTCAATCGCTTGCAGCATCGCTCGCGCAAAGGATTTCCGAGATACAAGCATGGACATGACCTGGGGACGGATTGGACTGCGAAAGTTGTGATAACGTTTGACCAGAGCGTCACCAATTTTTGGCTCGTCGAATTGGGACAATCCACGAGCCGCAAGTAGGTTTACATGCTGATCAGAAAGGAGATCCTCACAGATTTCTCTCATTCCCACAGCATCGCTCTGGATCAGGGTCTGCAACGCAGCCAGTCGAACTGCGGGTTCCCATTCCCCCTTTCCTTGTGCAATAATTCTCAACTCTTCGATGGCTCGCCCGTCACCAAAGACCACTCCCAGTTCTCGAACCAGTTGAAGTATTTCAGGCATCCGCATCTTGATGATTAGATCCCACGACTTTGGTCGTGGAGCCCTTATTCTCCCTTTCAATCCTCGGTTGGCACCCTGTAAGACTGTGCGCAAATAAGTGCCTTGTTGCTCAGCCGCATGCGTCAGTAGTTGATCGAGAGCGCTCGGAAAGGCATCGATTTCTTCGGCGATGCAGCGAGAAATCAGTTCCAGAGTTTTAGGTATTTTGCATGCCTTGGCGACGACTACCAATTCAGTTGGGTTTTGATTGGCAACAGGAATGAGTCCATACCAAATCATTAGTGGTAAGTTGTGGTCTGTAGTATCTTCTCCATGCTTTACGAGAGCCTTGGCCAGCTGAGGGCGGAATTCAATCGGTAGTCGCTGCAATGTCGACGCTAGGGTCAACCGAACAAGGGCCGAGGTATCATGATTGGCCATCGCAAGCAAATGTGGCATCAATTCACGTGCTTGTTTCCCGACACGAGCGTTTTTATCAAGCGGCGATGCTCCCATAGCGTCATCAATCGGCCAGTCATCGGTTAGAAGCCGAATGGACCAACTTCGAAGTGATTCGTGTTCAGCCTCTGAGAGTTCGCGCAGCAATGATCGATGGGTGCCACCCAACACATGCAGGGTGAGTAAGGCTTGCACCTTGATACTCGGAGTGCTTTCGGAAGAATTCAGAAGTTTTGTGAGTAAAGGGTAGCTGGATGTGATGTCACGTGTCATCCGACGTCGTGCCAGTTCAAGCCTTGCTTGGCGTATAAACCAGTCATTACGACTCGTGTGGGCATCGACCAGTTCGCTCAACGACCAGTGGGTAAGGTTGGTTGGTCTGCTCGAAATAGACGGCTTCGTGTTGCGGATTTTAAAGATTCGTCCACTAGTTCGGTGCACACCCGTGTGTTCGTGGCACTCGCCAGCATCGCTCCAATCCAATATGAAAACAGCGCCATCTGGACCGGATCCGAGTTCCATGCCACGGAACCAGGGATCTTTTGCGAGGAGCATGTCTTTCCCATGGGAGGCGACATAACCTGAACCGTTGCGGATCAGGATTTCCTGATTTGCTCGTCGACCGTGGAAGTTCAGAGTGAAAAGGCGATCGCGATAATTCTCTGGCCAGTTGTCTGCCTGATATACCATTGTCCCGGAGTGTGCGTGGCCGCCACCGTAGGAGTTTGCTGTGCCATCTCGTGATTTGGTCCAGCTTTGCCCAGTATCAAAGTGCCAGTGATCAGCATGGAAGTCAATCAGTTCGTAGGTGCGTCGGTTTGGGTCCAATACAAATGGTCGTGTGAAATGGGCCCCCGGGATAAGATGCCACAGGTGTCCATTGACTGTGTTCACGAAGAAAGCTTCACCGAGTGAATTCCAGTCGTGCCCCCATGGGTTGGTTGTTCCGGTGGTGAGTACTTCGACTCGCTTGTTTTTCGGGTGGTAACGCCACATTCCACCTTCGAGTGCGAGTCGGTTTTGATCAGGCGTTCCCGGCACTCCGATTTTCGCAGGGCATGAACCACCACATCTCCCATACAGCCAACCGTCAGGGCCAAATTGCAGACCATTGGCAAAGTTGTGGTAGTTCTGCTGTGCAACAGTAAATCCGTCAAGAACGACCTCGCCGGCGCTGTCGGGGACATCATCTTGGTTACGGTCAGGAATGAAAATCAACTTGGGTGGGCACATCAGCCACACACCATCCAATCCTACTTCCATACCGGTCAACATTTGAACGTCGTCCGTGAATACAGTGCGTGTCCTGAATCGATCTTTGTGCGTGTTGTCGAAAATTACAATTCGATCTCGTAAGTCGAGTTGGAATCGCTGTTGGCGTTCTGCGTACGTGTAGTTCTCAGCAACCCACAACCGACCTTTCGCATCCCACGACATGGCGATCGGATTCTGGACGTCTGGCTCAGAAGCAAAGGATTTTGCAATCAGGCCCTTGGGCAATTGCATGCTTGCTGCAGCGAGTGCTGCAGGCATCAACGTCTCATCAGAGAGCGGCTCACTGTTAAACAGTTCGGGGAAGTCTGCCGCTGCACTTGTCACGAATAGCAGACTGAGGATCAACGTGAATGAACGCATTCTCATAGTCTTTGTTAAGCCAGGAGTGGTTGCACAACTTTGCCGTGTACATCTGTGAGTCGAAAATCCCGACCCTGAAATTTGTGTATCAACCTTTCGTGGTCGATTCCAAGAAGATGCAAGGCTGTGGCGTGTAGATCATGTACGCTAACTCCATTTTCAGCCACGTTCACGCTGTAGTCATCAGTGCTGCCATGGTTGACTCCACCTTGCGTGCCACCACCGGCCATCCACATGGAAAAGCAACTTGGATGGTGATCTCTGCCATAGGAGTTTTCAGTCAACTTTCCTTGTGAGTAGATGGTTCGACCAAATTCACCGCCCCAGATGACGAGTGTGTCATCCAGCATGCCTCGTTGCTTGAGGTCACGTAGCAGAGCCGCAGTGGGTTGGTCAGTATCCTTACACTGTTTTCCAATTTGGTTGGGTAAATTGTTGTGTTGATCCCAGCCTTGGTGAAATAGTTGGATGAATCGTACACCTCGTTCTGCAAGTCGTCTGGCAATGAGACAATTGTATGCATATCGACCAGGCTGATTTACCTCGGGTCCATAAAGATCCATGATGTGCTTTGGCTCATCTGAAAAGTCCAGTAGATCGGGGACAGACATCTGCATGCGATAAGCTAATTCGTACTGCGCGATCCGAGTTTCAATTTCGGGATCCTTGGCCTCAGCAAATTTGATCTGATTCAACTTCTTGAGTGAATCAAGCATCACGCGGCGTTGATCTCGTGAAATTCCGGCAGGGTCAGAAATATCGAGGACTGGATCTCCCTGGTTTCGGAATTTGACACCTTGGTGCTTTGACGGCAGGAATCCACTTCCCCACAAACGGTCGTACAAAGGTTGCCCCGCCTTTCCACTGCCTCTACTGCTCATGGCTACAAAGGCCGGCAGATCATCATTGTTGCTTCCCAGCCCATAGCCAACCCACGAACCGATACTTGGGCGGCCCGGGATTTGGGATCCTGTCTGCTGAAATGTGATTGCGGGATCATGGTTGATTGCGTCGGTGTGCATCGAGCGAATGATACATAGATCGTCAGCCATGCCTCCGATGTGGGGCAAAGCGTCACTGATCCATGACCCTGCTTGGCCACATTGTTTGAATTTGAATACGCTGGGCGCAACCGGAAAGCTGGCTTGCGCCGAACTCATCGTGGTTTTTCGGTCATCGGGATAGACACTACGTGGCACTTCCTCGCCAAAACGCTTGGTTAGCTCTGGCTTGTAATCGTAAAGATCCATTTGCGCTGGACCACCCGATTGAAAAAGATAGATCACGCGTTTTGCACGAGCATTGAAATGTGGCAGTGTTGGCAGGCCACGGTGCACCGTTGAGCTTGTTTCCTGTGAGTGACCATCACGATTCAGCAGGGATGCTAGGGCGAGGGAGCCAAAAAGCATCGATCTTCGGGAATACAAGTCCTGTTTCATTGGTTGGGTTCCTATTCCTTGCTGATCGTCTCATCGAGGTTCAGCAATATGCTGGCAACCATGGTCATGGCTGCATGATCAACTGCCGGAATTGTCTGGTTACGTTGCGTTTCACCCGTCGCCAATAAAAGCTCTGCTTCGGCCGAGTTGAGCGTGTAGTGCGCCAGAAAATTCGCATGAGTTTTTTCCATGATGTCCAACTCCGTAACCTGAGGAGGCCGTCCAACAGATAATTGGTATCCAAATGCAATCGCCTCTTCGAGGTTGTTTTTGTTATGCAAATACATGCGTTCAGCCATGCAGCGGGCGGCTTCAATGAAGACCTTGTTGTTCATCAAGGTCAGCGCTTGGAGAGGTGTGTTCGTGGTTTCTGTTCGAACTACACACACTTCCCGTGCAGCGGCATTGAAATTCATCATCGTGGGTGGAGGTATCGTTCGACGCCAGTAGGTGTAAAGACTTCGACGATAGAGATTCGCACCTTTGTCCTGCTTGTAGCTGTTGTTGGAAATCGACTTCCATACTTTGGGTGGCATGTAGGGTTTCGTGGATGGGCCACCAAGTTTTTCAACCAGAAGACCACTCACTGCGAGAGCCTGATCCCGCAATGTGAACGCAGGTAGTCTGCTGCGGGGACCACGAGCATGCAGTTGGTTCTTCGGATCACGTTGAAGCAATTCCTCCGTTAACTGTGACGATTGTTGATATGTTTGACTCAGGAGGATCTGTTTCTGGATCGCACGTATATTCCAGTTGTTTCTGATCAGTTCCAAAGCCAACCAGTCAAGTAACTCTGGGTGGGATGGTGGAGAACCTTGTGACCCAAAATTTTCGCTTGTCTCAACCAGCCCATGGGAGAAAAACTGTTGCCAGATGCGGTTGACTGCGACGCGGGCGGTCAGCGGGTGTGAGGGGTCAAATAGCCATTTCGCCAACTCCAGTCGGTTCCTAGGTTGATCTTCATCGGAAGCTGTTAGCGATGCAGGCACGCCAGCACTTACCGGCGAGGAACGGTCAGGCATGTTGTACTGGCCCCTCTGCAGAACGAAGGTTTCCCGCGGTTGGGTAAGTTCGTGCATGATCATTAATGTCGCAGGCGAGCCCGCCTGTGGACGCTTCAGCCCGTTGCCTTGTTCTGCTCTCGCGTTACGAAGTTTGACTGGTTGTGGGGGGATAAGTTGATTCTCATCACGCCCCAAATTGGGCCAACTCTTAGGTATCTCGATGAAAGGTGGGCTGTTGCCATTGTTGGGGCCAACACCCCATTCAGCGACGTTGTTGAAATAGGCGAATAGTTGATAGTATTCGCGCTGGGAAATGGGATCGTACTTATGGTCATGGCAACGCGCGCAACCAATCGTCAAACCAAGGAAAATGGTACTGAAGGTATCAACACGATCCACCACGTTCTCTGTCCGCCATTCCTCGGGTATCGAACCATCCTCGGAATTGATTCGGTGGTTACGACCGAAGCCGGTTGCAATTTGTTGACGCAACGTTGCCTTGGGTAGCATGTCACCCGCAATCTGCTCGATGGCGAATTGGTCGTAAGGCTTGTTGTTGTTGAATGCCTCAATGACCCAGTCTCTCCAGACGTGCTGGTATCGATAGCGATCATTTTGATATCCATCTGTATCTGCATATCTCGATGCTTCGAGCCAGCGTATTGCCATGTGCTCACCATAACGAGGTGAGTGCATCAAACGTTCAATCAGTATTTCAACTGATGACTCGCTTCTGTCAGCAAGGAATTCATTCACCGCTTGCGGACTCAGTGGCATCCCTGTTAGATCGAGTGCAATCCTTCGTGCGAGAGTTTCGCGGTTAGCTGGTTGCGATGGTGACAATTTCTGATCACGCAACTTAGCCAGAACGAATTGATCGATCGCCCCTTTTGACCAGTTGTCATTTTCCAACTTGGGGGGAGACGTTTGGCGAGGTGGCGTGAATGCCCAATGACTCTCAAAAGATCCACCGGTTTTAATCCAATCGGTGAGTATCTTTTTTTGTTCCGATGTGATTTGTTTAAGTGACTCCGGAGGCGGCATCTGTTCATCGGGATCATTCGATAGAACACGGCGAATCAGCTCGCTGGAATCGGGATCCTCTGCATTGACAACGGTCATTGCAGAATCGGCCAAATCAAGTCGTAGTTCAGCCTTTCGTGTTGTCGTATCAGGTCCGTGGCAATGAAAACAATTCTCTGAAAGAATTGGCCGCACATCACGATTGAAGTCGAGGTTGCCAGTATCGCCAATGGCCAAGATCGGGCTGAATGAAAGCAGCAGGCAGGCTGTAATGCGGATCATGCAAAGCAAGGGATAGGTCCGGAAGGGCGTGCAGAACGCGGGACGAGGCGTGGGAGTGGGGATCTCAAGAACTAACATGGTAACCAATTCCATCAAATTCTGCAGAATAGCACTGTCCGCTCAATTCCATGTCATCAGCGCCAGTTGGGAACTGAACCTGATTGCGGATGGAACATTGCAGGGCAGATTCCCGCCTCGCGTTAGTGAGGCCATGTTTTCGGTAAACCGACTGGCTTACGGTTTGGATAGCCATTGGAAAACCGATGATCCGAGCCCCTCTGTTTGATTGATCAATGCAGAGCCGGCACCGGTAGATTCGTATGCTTTTGAGACAGTAAGGGGAATGTTTTTCTCTCCCATAATCGTCAATGCATTTGGTGCCCTCAGTGCAAGCAGCATCGGCAGGTCACCGTACTTTACAGCACCTGGCACAAAATTTACGTCCTTGTACCCGTTCAGGTCGGCAAAGCGAAAAGCGTTTGTGTCGATTGCAGCCCTTGAGATTGCCGTTCCCGCGATTGCCGAGGCAGGGGTTGCCCAGGTGGATGATTTATCCGTTGACAACAGATTGATCGATTCTGTGGAAAGCGTTTTTGAGAACGCAATTGTGGCAAGAAGGTCAGCACACCTGTCTGCAACCAGGGTTCGGTTGTACCCGAATGTGAATGCTGAATAGGCTCGTTTGTCGTCCACGATCCGTTGTTGTGAATCGTCGGCTGTATCAACTGCAGTTCGTAACTCGCCTTGGTCAAGAAGGTCTGGCAGCACAACAAAGACGTCATTATCGAGCAGTTCCTGCAGTTTGACGTCGGGCTGCCCGTCCTTGGTAAACAAGGATGCTTTGCCGATACCTGTCGTCCAAATAACAGTTGTTTTCGGTTGGCTTCCTACTTTGTGCAAAACCAGGAGTGGGACATTGGCCTGTCGTGTCT
>Ga0315320_10000091_pt1 | contig 68145 bp, 60 predicted proteins | sample M140m21515metaG_FD_203458 | JGI IMG/M metagenome (GOLD analysis project Ga0315320, IMG submission 203458) | Ammonia-oxidizing marine archaeal communities from Monterey Bay, California, United States - M1 40m 21515 | ecosystem: Environmental > Aquatic > Marine > Coastal | place: USA: California... | reverse complement strand
TAACAAACACAGCTCGTTTAACAATAGGGACCATCATCTCTCTAGCAATAGAGGAGAAAGCACCGCCTAAAATAGTTTCTAATTCTGATCCAATCATACGCACTGCCGTAGCGGTAACACGGTCACCTGATGGGATAGCACCGGCTGACATTAAGAAGGCCACAGAGACCTCTCGTCTCATAGCTTCAACAGCAGCAGAAATTGATTGAATTTGTGGCGTTAAGGTATCTGACGGGGACAAAGTGAACACATCTTCTCGACGTGCTGAGATGTAAGAACCGTTATCTCTACCGGCTACGTCTTCAACATTAGTCACACCAGCGGGATTAATACCAATCCAGAACGCACTAGCTGCGGCCATACCCTCAAGCATAGCCTGCGTGTACGCTTCTAGTGACTGGATGTCACCAAAGATTTCTTCACAGTGCGACCGTCCGTAGTTTTCTCCGGGGATTCCGATCCATCGAAGGCAAGCGTAAGGAAGAACCTTGTACTTACCTGAGGAAATAAAGTCACCCTCTTCGTTTTCACGTAACACGTCCCATTCTTTTGCTTCTTCGTTATAAGTCAATCGAACGTAAACAGTATCATAACCTTTTCTGTTATTAGAATCAGACACACCGTAGTTTTCTAACGCAGGTAAGCTAGAGTCATTAGCAATAAATTCTAAGTGGATGATCTCAATAGGCTGGCCTACGATATCACGTCGTACAACATAATGATCTTGTCGGATAAGACGATAATTAAAATCATCTTCCATAACAAGAATACAATCACCTGTAATGATTAAGTGCTGCAAGGCTGAGAAGATAGTTTCTCTAAAATTCTTTCCTACAATCTTAGTATAAACCTGCATAGATAAAGACTGTAAGTATGCTTCTAGTTTAGGCTCTAAATTAATACCTGACTCAGCTTCAAACTGAAAGAAGGGTAAATCATTTAAAGGAATTAAAGCACTAAGCATACGACTAGCTAAGTTAGTTACCCCACGGCTTGGCATAGATGAGGAAGGTTGAATAAGCTCATCTTGTTCTGTCCAAGTCTCAGGAGGAAGAACGGAAGGAATAGTCAAGGCTGAGCATGCTCGGGCACGATCTAACTTACTTGTCCTATCCGTATCTAAAGTTCTAAATCGTTCGTAAATACTTCCTTCTGGTGGGATTGGTGACATTAGACTGGCCTCCCTGTAATACTGTTATTTCCTCCCATACCGGGTGTAGGGGCATTAGGATCTGTTCCTGTTTGACCGCCTCCGGTTTCGGGGACTGCTGTGCCGTAGTTCTGCATAGCGTCTAACAATGATTGAGTAAAATTAAGGTTAATTTGACCGCCTTCAGCTTGTTCATCTTGTTCTTCAATTTCACCAGCTAAAAGAGATTCCATTGCCTCTTGAATAGACTGCTCCATCATAGCAATTTGAGTTTCATTATCTCTTTGTGACAAAGCAAATGCTTCTCGTTCTCTTTGATACTCTTGCATTTGGTCAAACTGTTGTGCTTGCATTTCTGCTTGCTGCATTGCGGCTTCATTTTGAGCGGCAATAATAGCAGCCGTATTAACAGGTTCTGGTGCGTCTACTCCGCCGTAATAAGGCCCAATTAAAGAACCGTTTAATTTTCCCGGTAGGATAAAGTAATTTTTCATTGAGGTCTACCTCCTTTAAATCCAGAAAACCTTGTTAAAGGATCCGATTCATTTGGTAAAAGTTTTTGTTTGCCCTTAGAAAAGGTTTCGCCTAATTTGCGTAGGGATTGTTGTAATGCTTTTTGTTTTTCGTTAGCAACAAACTTTTGTTCTTTGGAAGCAGCAAAAGCTTGTTCAGCAGTACCAAACCCCAAGTTAGCAGCAGCTAAACTAGATCCCATAGATTCAAAGGCAGATGAATATAACCCACCGTATGTAGTAGAAGTTAAAGAAGCTAACTCATTAAAGATTTGTTCTTGTTGAGCTTCGCTCATCCCTGTAATTCCGCTGAGGTTTACATTACCATGCGTTGATGTATATTCAGGGTTAGTAGTAAATCCAACCATAGAATTAAAAGCGTCGTTATATCCTTGTTGACCAAAAAAAGATGATCCTTGGTTTAAAATACGTTGCATATCTTGTTGTGAAATAGAACCGTTAGAAGAAGGAGAGAAATTTAAAACACCTTCATAGTTAACATTTTCGTATCCCATTATAGGATTGCCGGATTCGTCTGTAGAGATTTGAACTAACTGCTGATCACTGTTATTCCACCAGTCCATCATACGGCTGTACTCTGTGTTTGCTCTAGCTTCGCCTTCTCCTGCAATTCTGTTTTTAAAATAAGCCTTAGATTCATTAAAAGCATCTGTACTAGGTGTACCAAGATAAGCGGTAGGATCTTCTGACATAAACTGGTTTCTTGAAATAGTTTTACCTGTTAAAGGGTCAACGTAAGAAACAGTTGGCCCTGTGTTTATACTTCCTACCTCTAAGTTAGAGGCGGCAGCTTGCCTAGATCTTTTTACCTGCTCATATCTATTAGTTAAATCGCCGAGTGTTCTGACTTTTTTAGTAGAAGGTCTTTCTAATAAGCGTGAGGCTTCTTCAATACTACCAACAATAGAAGTTAATTCTTTTTCTGTAGCCTGAAGATAATCATCTTTAATTTCAATACCTCTCATAGTACTATAAAAGTCATTAGAAATAGATTCTACTGCTGGAGCAAATCCTTGATAGAACTCACCCTGTACATTGTACTGGTGCTGTAGACCGTAATCTCCCACACTATCGTGGATGTAACTTTGACTTCCCCACTGGTTCTGTTGACCTCGGTGTAAGGTAGTGTAAATCCTATCAGCCACATCTTCAAGTCGGTATTCTGCTTGGCCTGTTTCTTGCATTGTATCTAAATCAAATTCTTCAAGTGATTCTGTTATATCTGCGTTTCCACTCATAATTACCTCCTGTTCTGCTCTGCGCTAATAGATTTTAATTTTACAATAAGTTCCTGTTGACCTGCTCTATGAGCTAGGTTCAGCTTTAGGTGAGGATCCTTTACGTCCTCTAAGCTTGGGTTCAGGGGAGGATACAGATTCTCCAGTACTTCCACAAGCTTGGGATCTACATAAGGAAATTTCATTTTCTAAGTTCTCCACTTTCTGGATTAAGTGAATAAAAAGCATACGCATTTCTCCTTGTGACATAGCCACACCGCTTCCACTTAATCGTAATCGTCTAATAACTTGATCAATATTGTGCATAGTGTTCTCCTAATTATCTGTTGTATCTACGATCTCGCATTGACCGCCGACACAAGCAAACGTTTGACTAGCTTTCGTGTTGTCTTCTTTTTCATACTCAGAGAGTTTATCCCATCTGATGATAGGCATCTTATCGCATGCCGTCTTATAGGTAACCTCGTTGACCGGCTCGAAGGGAGCCTGCTTGTACACATGCTCTGTCCGAGGCAGGAATGAGATGCCCTGAATATCATTAAAGTTTTTATACACCCAGTCACCGATTTCCATGAACTCGTCATCAGAGTATTCGATTGTGACTGAGGGATTGTGATCTGTCCAGCATTGTTTGTATACCATCCACAGTTCGAGGTGACGCATGGCCGAGACATCTGTTCTCGTGACCGCTGAATCTGGCGCACCAATTGGGAAAGAAAAGATGATAGTGGAATCTGGGTTGAGAGCGCACGGTTCGTTGGGCACACCTTGATCCATCATGAGCTTGCACAGTGGATCCTTAGCGTCCATCCTAACGCGCCTGATGTAGTGCTTGGCATACCGAGGGTGGATACCCGAGGCACTGTCCACAAGACACGACACCGTACCCGATGGCTTGACCGTAGTGATTGCCACCGATGGGTTGATACCAATTCTATTAGCCCAATCAGCATTCACTTCATGAGTTAACTGTCGCCACCTCTTGAGCCTCTGTCGAAGCTGGCCCATAGAAATCTTTCCATAAGTAATACTGTTATCCCAGATACCTGTCAAGGAAACTCCAAGGAGTCTTTCTTCTTCGCTGTTCTTCTTCCATTCCTCACTGAGGTAGGGGAGATGAGTCAACGCTGACTGACACGTACCGAGGATGGTAGCCTGCTCAATCTTCAATTCAATATCACATGTAGAATCTTCTGCTCGGATGACCACTTCTGTAAGGTTACAGAACTGCTTATGCCGCAGGGTAATCTCACCACATGGGTTAGTACCAAACTGCTGAGAGTTGTCTCTCATACCAGTTTTAGCCATAGCTTCCTTGGCCCCGTACCGATTAAAGATACCACGCTCACCTGAGTGTGACTCGTAGAGGTTAGCCCATTCAACCAAGAATTCGGTCATGCTGGGCTTGTGGTTGTACACGGCAGAGTTATTAGCCAAGGCTCTCTGTCCATTTGTGTCCCACCAGTTACCGGACTTACACTTAGCCATCTCAATATCTGAGAGATCGCTCAATGAAATCATTGCTGAACGGCGTACGCCACCAACAACAATAGCTTTACCAATACAGCAAGCGATGTCATGAAGATCAACGGGTCGGAGCCTAGAGCCACGTTTGTTGTAGAATAAATTCGTAATAAATCTAAATACGTCTTCCAATGGTTGGGGTCCACTGGCTCGTCCCCCGAAGACCTTCAATCTTTCGCCTGCTGGTCTTACCTTGGACATGTCCCAAGTAAGGTGCTTGCCATCAAGTAGATTAGTAATCAATTCAGTCACGGCATTAGCCCATCCCTCTTTTGAATCTTCTACAGTAATGACTTGATCTGTTCTAATGATTTCTTCTGGCAGAGTAGGCCACTTATGGGCCACGTCTTCCTCAACAGAAAATCCGACTCCGGTTCCGTTCATAAGAATATAAGTTAATTCACCCATTTCTTCAGGGCCATTCAGGCACAAGTAAGAACAATTATAGGTACATGTGTTGTCCCTATCTGCTGCTTCTCCAGCAGTCATAAGTGCCCTCATACTTGGCATAATATTTTTATTAACGATGGCCTCTCTAATGTCGGGCCTTTCGCTGAGTTTGGGAAACTTTTCTGACATCCACAACCAGTATCTGTCAACAGTTTCTTCCCAAGTTTCACGTCTCTCTGCGCTTGAGTTCCATCTAGCGTAACGAGACTGGTGAATAAAGTTACCAAAAAAATCCATGTGCTTCTCCTTTTGTAGCTAATAGCTGGGTTTTTTAGACATACCAGCTTGGTTGCCAAAGAACGGGCTTTTCGCCAATCCTTAAAATACGAATTGCAGTAGCTTGACCAAGGGCATATTCTTCTGATAGCCCCTTTTTTTCATACTCTGCTAGAATTAATTGCTCTCTGTTGTGAGGCTCTACAGTATCGAGTAGACGCTCCGCTTTGACCGGACCCACCTTAGGGATACCGGGAACTTTATCTGTGCTGTCACCCATGATCCACTGCTTACAGAAGAATCTGTCTGCTTGATCGTAGGTCACGTATCTAGGTTCCCATTCCTTATCAGGGTTCCAGTGCCATCCGGGTACGCCTCTAAGATCCTTATCAATAGTAACAGCTATAGCCTTACCTGCTGATGCAAGCTTGCCCATAATGTCATCTGCTTCTATAATATCTTTCTTAAAGCTCTCGTAGATCTCACTCATAGCATCAATAACATACGACATCGAGTCAGGTTTAGCTACGACATTCCGGTGTTCCTTATACAAAGGCCAGTATATCTTTCTAAAATTATCTGCTCGGTTACAACTAAACGTTAAAATAACATGGTTAACATCACCCGGTGTCCACTCAGCTACATACTCTTGAATGTTCTGAATGAGATACTGATCACCGTATATGTCAACCTTGCAAGCTAAACGATAAGCAATAATATCTCCGTCAATCGCTGCCACTTTCGGTTGTTGAATCATCTTTAAAAATCTCATTAACGTCAATATCTTCTGATAACAATATGTCTTTAATCTCATTCATAACTTTATCTGTATCTACCCTACGATTTTGTCGCCTCGCTACACATAGTTCGCATGTACAAGGGAATTCCTCTAGCCATTCCTCAAAAATTAGACTAACATCTTCTTCTAATTCTTCAAGACTTTCGGTGTTCCAATAGTACTCGCAGAACGGGGAGATCATGTCGTGTTTATATTGTAGAGTTCTATCTGTCAGGTTAGCTAGGGCTTCTGACTCGTGGGTTCTCCACTCCCCTGTTTCATCAACAAGAGTTCTATCTCCTCCAGAAACAAAGATAACTTTTCCGCCTCTTGATTTAATTCTTTCTGTTTCATTAAGATATCTGCAATCATCGACAAGGATAACTCTTTCGTAAGATGAGTCACTGGTGTCTTCTTCAAGCAAGGCTTTCTCAACATGTTCTTCCCACCTTTCAAGCCAGTAGTCGGGGTTCTCTTTTCTTTTAGCTGCGCCTAACTCTTGGCAATGCTTACGGTACTGCTTGGGATTAGTTTCTTTGTCGTAACCTAATGCCTTAGCTTCTTCTTTTAATTCTTTAGCAAAAGGAATATAGATCGGTGAGTACTTAGCTTCGTACAACAACCTCATTAGTTCACGAACAATCGTCGTTTTGCCAACGCCTGCGCGACCCGCGAATGCAATCATTTTCATATAACCACTCCTTAATTTCTTCTGCTGTTAAATATTTAGGAATATCAAACTTAAGTTTTTGTAATATAACACACGTTTCTGTAGAACATAAGCTAGGTATAGGTAGCTTTAGTAACTTACCTACGTAATACCATAAGGTCGTGTACAATGTAGACGACTGTTTATATTCTGTGTTGTTTAAATTGTCTAAGACTTTAGGATCGTTAATGATTAGTTCTTCTAAGAATAAACATTCATCCCAGTGCATAAGTTTATGTACAGCTTTCTCGCTGCATATCCTCATACCTTTTTTATGATCCATGTAATAAAGAGCGGGACCAACAGCTAATGCTATGTGTCCCCACTGTACTCTTGAAACTATTGTTAGCAACCTATGTTGCCATCTGCTGTGGTCCGGTTTGTATAAATAAATTTTTAATGGGTATCTGCCCATGACTCTCCGATCACATACTCAGCATCCACTGGCATTTTAACCTTAAGCATTTCTCCTGCTTCTTTTGCACAGTCAACCAATGTAATGCCAACTCTTTTAGCAATATCTTTTTTACAAGACACTTGTATCTCATCGTGTATCCAGCCCATAAACTTTACACCTTTATCTACCATTTTACGGTGGGCCAGTACGAGCCAGAGCTTAGATATAACTGCGCCATTTCCCTGTAGTAAAGTGTTAAGAGCTGCGTGATCACTCCGTACAGGAACACGACGACCATCCAACAATTCAACACTACCATGCTTCGCCGATTGAAACTGGACATTCTGAATTACTTTCTTGAGTGCAGGCAATTGCCTTAGGAATTGATCTTTAAGTTGTTGACCATCACGGGCGTTACCGCCGACAATCTTACCGATCTTTTCTGATCCGGCACCATATAGGAAGCCGTAGATAAATGTTTTAGCTTGATCTCTGTTAGTCAAGCCAGCAGCCTTCATGTTAGTGTCATGAATGTCACCCTCAAGGATTTGTTTAGCGTAGTCACCACCATCGTACTCAGCCATCTGGTGTGCAAGCATACGCAACTCAAGGCCGCTAAGGTCAGAGCCGACTTGTACGTCACCATCGTGTGGTTTCCACAATCCTCTAGCTCTTGGGTTCTTATCTACCTGAGCGACATTAGGTTGCGAGTGAGTAGCACGACCAGTAGCAGCACCTTGATGGTTGAAGTTACCATGAATCCTGTTGTCACTTGCTGACTCAGCTCTAATAATCCAATCCTCTACCATGCCAAGAAGCTTTTGGATATCTCTGTAACGGAGAATCTCTTTAGCTTCTGGAAACTTAAGTCCTTTAAGAACTGAAGTATCGCAGTTAGGGTTACCCTTATCACTGACGGGTGCGTTCCAACTATACTTCTCATTAAATCTATGAGCAATTTGTTTAGTAGAGGCAGGATTAAATACTGTAACCTTAGACTTCAATTGTTTTCCGGTCTTTTCTGACCAACGTTCCTCTGTAATAGTGGGAAAAATTTTTTGAAGGTTATCCTCGATTTCTGCTTTCTCTCCAAGTAGCTCATACTGTAGTTCAGTACCGTTCTTGGTGTCAAAGCCAAAGCCTTGCTTAGTCATGTCAGCACACACATGTCCGACAAGATGTTCAAACTGAACAACCTTCCTGTTCTTTTCAACCCAAGGCTTTTGGTAATCATAAATTTTATTATTAACTTCTACGTCTTGCACACAGTAGTCAAGCATCTCTTCGGAGTACGCTTCCCAGCCACCTTCGTAGTCCTGCTTGTCTTCACCAAGCTTGCGACCCCATGCCTCCAAAGAATGTGAATGAACCCCCTTCTTATTATGAAGAGGGAACTTCACATCTTTCTTGTCAGGATACATCAGTCGAGAAACAACGAGAGTATCAAGAACAGGGCAGCTACGAGTAAGGCCAAATCTAGAAAGAACGGGGATGTCGTACCCGATAAGATTATGACCAACCCACAGAGAAGCGCCATTAAGCAGTTCAATACCCCGCTCGATGTCGTTGGGGCCGTACGTGTAGACTCTCTCTGTGCCTGCCTCTCTTGCCACGATGCACCAAACTCTGGTAGCCGCGGGGATTGCTTGTCCTTTTTTGTTGATTGTTGTGTACGCGAGACCGTTTGCTTCGATGTCCCAAATGAGTTCCAAGTCACTTATCCTCCTGAATGGACGTTCCTTCGCCAAATGGATTGGCGTTAGCTGATTCATCAAACATTACTTCACCATTATCTCCAAATGCAAAGTCCTTCTCAAGCAATCTGGATGTAGTGTGATCGTAGTAGAGAGCAGATGCAACTCCACAGCGACCCGTAAGTCTGTTCTTAAGTACTCTAACGATAGTTGTATTACTAATCACGGGATCTGGATCCTGCCTGTTTCTTTCGAGGGCCACTACAGTATTCGGCACAGATGACAACGCACCTGAGCCTCTAAGGTCTTGAAGTGTAATTCTGTTACCTTCTTCGTACGCTTTGTCCGTCTTCTTAAGTTGTGAAACAATATCAACGTGTACACCAGTACGCGCACACAGCGACCTGAGTTCCTTCATCAAGGTGTCGATGATGATACGCTCACTGCTACCACCGTCAACGTCCTTGCCTGTGAACCCCATCAGTCCAGCCGCAGCCGCAGTGATGTGGTCAAGAACAATAACTTCAACTCCTAATGAGATAGCCATGAACTCCATGCGAGCAAGGAGGTTAGCCATCGCATTGTTACCAAGGTGATCATACACATAGAACTTAGTCGAAGACAGATCCTTCTTAGCCTTAGCGTATTCTTCATCGGAGAGATCATCAATAACATTAATGTCAATAGGATCTTTACCCATCTTAAGTCTAAGGTCATTCATCATACGTGACGCACGGATAGCACGCACAGGCTTGTTGAGAATGAGAGAGATCATGTCATCAATAGTTTCTTTAGGTGACTCTTCCAACATGATAGCACCAACAGAACGGCCATCACTCAGGTGGTGATGAATAAGTTCTCTAAGAATAGTTGACTTACCTGAGCCAGTGCCTGAGGTCCAGAGAGTAATTTCTCCGCTGCGCTGGCCGATAAAGAACTCTGACATTTTATCCCAAGGGAAAGCCCACACTTCAGCTTCCTTCTCGTCTTCGCTGTCTTGGATGTCACTGACATGGAGGATCTCATCAGGGCTGTACGCCTGTGCCTCCCAGAAGGCCGTGACAACAGCCTTAGAGTTACCCTTGATGACACACTCATTCGCGTCCTTGTACGGCAGAGTAGCGATCTTAGCGCGTCCGGGTGGCAATAGTTCAGCAACCTTGCGTGCTGCTTCTTTGCCGGGTTCATCCATGTCAAACATAAGAACAACTTCTTCATAGGAATTAATAAACTCCAAGTTCTCTTTGACACTCTTGACTGCTGATGCTGCGCCGTTAGGAAGACTCACAACAGGCCACGTACCAAGCAACTGACTCACAGTAAGGCAGTCGATTTCGCCCTCTGTGATCACCAGCTTCTTGCCACCGTTAGACTTGAACAGATGCTGACCGTACAGCTCGCATCCTCTGGGTGTACCAGTCCACTTGAACTGCTTGTCGGGGCCACGCAAGTGCTGGGCAACCACCTCGCCATTACGATAGTAGTTAGAGATGTGTACCTCTTTACCACCGATGTTTGCAATTTGATAGTTATACTTACGACACGTTTTGTGATCAACCTTTCTATCCTGAATGTCAATGCAAGAGCCAGAGTACTTAGTAAATTCAGTTGTTTTCATAGGGGTAGGTTCCTTAGGGGTGTTAGAGTTTCCGTGGACATACGTCTCACATCTAAAACAATACTTGTGTCCATCAGAGTAGACAACCATGTTGTCACCTGATCTGTCATGACCGTCATCAGCACACTTAGGACACTGCTCTCGGTCAACCATATAACTTTCTTCTTCAATCAATTTCTTGTACCTCAATTTCAAACCAGCCGTCTTGTTCAGGACCATCGGTCCAACGTTTACTAATACATAAGTTTTCTATTTGTTTATCGTCTTCCCACATTACAGTATTCAATGCGTCAAGGCAAGCCTTTGCGTAGTTGTCTACGTCACCACGAGGTGATCGCAACTTAGTTGTCTTAGGTTTAATAACGTATATGTCTAGCATAACTGAAAGCGGCCCTTGGAAAGGCTTATGCTCCCCAAGGACCGCTTCAGCTAATTTAACCATGCTTTTTCTAAACTCTTTGTAAGGTCCAGTAAAGTAAGCATGTCCATATTTAGACACTCTCGGACGACTAGCAGCGACTGGGTTAATATCAAATCGCCACTTCATGTCGCCTCCTTTAACCGAACGGAACTTCGTCGGTCATGACTGTCGTTGGTTCGTCGGGCTGCTCTCCTTCGGAGGAGGTAACCTCTGAAGAACTAACGGCATTGCCTGTACCAAACGGGTTAGAGTTAGAAGATGAAGAGCCATTGTCAGTAGCAACTTCCTTAAGTAGAACCGCATTGAACTTCAGACTGAGGTAGGTTTTACCCATGACCTCAACCGGGTAGATGACGGAGTTGATGTTTACTGTATCGCCCTTCCAACAGAAGCCCGGAGTACGCGCTTCGACACCTTCAGTGGTGAACATCTTGGGTTGATACTTAGATTTAAAAGTAATGAACTGTGATCCATCCTTGCCAGTCTTAACGAAGGGTTGGTCAACCTTCCACTTGGTAGCGTACTCTTGAAGAGTAGTTTCAAGTGCTTCGTTATGTTCGACAGTAACCTTGTATTCTCCTTCAGCATTATACTTAGTATCAGGCTTGGAGACGTGGGAGTACTTGACAGTGAGGTCATCAGTTTTAAGGGACGCAGTAATTCGATCAGCCATTGTTAGTTTCCTTTGCAGAGTTCTCAATAAGTTCTTTAAGTTGATTAGTTTGATTGTTAATGTTTGAAGCAAGCATGGTGAGGGCACCATAGATTTCTTCTAGATAAGACACAACAATTTTAGCCTGAACGCCAACGGGCTGTTCATTAGTTGTAGTATCTTCAGTTACATTCATTTCTTCAGTTGTAGTAGTTTCTTCTGACATTATGTTCTCCTTTCCCTACGTTGCCGTAGTTTGTTATAGCATGGGTTTTTAGTTCCGCATTACTTCTAGTATCGGGTAACCATCATGTACAACTGCACATGAAAGCATAGGTTTTACAAGATAATTTTCACCATACTTCATGGCAAGATGTTTCGCGTCTATTCCACATCCAACGGACATACCAAAAATCCTATGTGACTTAGGGCCGCACATCCAATTAATTGCAGCCTTAGTATGGTAGTGTCCCATGACAACCGATTGGTTTCTGAGTTTTGCCGCATTAAATGCAGGATAAGCAGAAGAAGAACCAGTTCCGTGGTAATAATAAACATCGTCAATTTCAACATTGTTCACCCACTCCCAATTCTTAGTTTTGTACAGTTCACTGTAGTCCTTAAGGTACACTGAGGGTACACCAGCGTCCGCAGCAAGCCGATGGACGCGTTCGTCATGATTGCCAATGGTAACGTACGCATTGGGGTACGCCTTGTACCATTTCTTAACTGTTTCAAAAGCTTTATTGTATTCAGTCAACGCGTCAGTAGACTCAGGGTGAGCCTTGTGAAACGAGATAGCATGGTGATCAATGACATCACCAATGAATACAGTCTGGTCGGTACGGTGCTTACGCCGGATAGATCTAACAAACTCAAAATAATCCGGGTGTGTTGCAGGGGCATGGAGATCCCCAATTACTAATACTTTACTCATTGTTGTTCTCCGGGTCATGGTGTGACCATTTGTTTTTTACTTGTTTAAGAATCTGACATACTCTAGACTCGCATACACCAAGGGAGTAACCAATTTCTTTTTGTGGTATTCCTCTTGCTCTCATATTAACACATTCAATTTCTTTAGGCGTCAAAGCAAACCAATCAAAGTTATCTTCCCAGTCGTGGTCATGTAACTTTTCTTCTTTTGCCGGAAGATTTACAATTGCATCGTACTCTTCGTTACTCGTTACTTGAAACTCTTTACTAATAAAACGAGCATTAGTAGCACGGTTTTTTCTTTGGTTTCTTTTATGACCCATACCAGTACGCATAGCATCAGATATTCTAAAAGGTAAAGTAGAAAACAAGTACTTCATAAATGGACCTGCTTCAGGATTCCAAAGCTCACGAATGCGAAGAGCATAGATGTACCCTTCACTAATGCACTCTTCTTCTTCCCAGTTAGACCACCGGCCTTTACGCCTGATAGTACGTACAACAATAGTAATACAAGTAATGAAGTCCTCTTCGTTGAAAGGATCAAGATCACCCGTAGTCTGGCTCGTCGTCATATTCAACTCCTTCGATAATAAATTCAATAGTTAAAAGATCACTGTTTACGTTTTCAGGGTCGAGTACTTTTTCTCCAATGGTGTTTACATTATCAAGAATAATGTTTACCCATTTAATAGATGGGAGGTAGATATTAAATGTAGACTTCTCGTTGTCCTTAAGATTGTCTTCAATCATATCCAAAACATCTTCCATATCTTTCTCACCAAGTATCATAACATCATGTGGTGGAATTGTCATCATCTTCTGTCTCCATAATAATACCAAGTTCGTGTACAGTTCTAATCATTTCTTTAGGGATAGTATGTACTGCTCCTCCTGCTGATCCGTCATGCTGGATGGCATCTGTTAGTGATATAGCGTTATCTCCTTCATTTAAAACAAAACCTATAGTAGTAACAAATACACATTTATCGTAGGCCCACTGCTGCATGTCTTCAGCGTCAACCCACCCGGGTCCACCTGAGGTCTGAGCATCGACCCAATCAATACGTACCATTGTACCAGAGTCTACAATATCTTTTAACCAATCAGTTGAAGAGATAGGTGGATCTAAGGATTTCTTCTGCGTCAAGTCTGCCTCTTTCGGGAGGATCGGGGACTGGGTGTTCCACAAAGTTTTCAATACTTTGTTTGAATTTAACGAGTTGGTTCTCTTTATGTATCTCATAAAACATTATCCTTACTACTTCACACAGTTGTTCAGCAAAGTCACAAGTAACACCAAAGCTATCGTGAATCATAGAAAAGTTTTTACATCCTGCACGAGACAGGTAATTGACTACCATGCTCATGTGGGCTGCGTCTAATGAATGCACCCAGTTAGGTGGGATTGCAGTCATCATCTTTCGTGGATTCATTTCATCAGTGAACTGCCACATCTCTGCTGTGTGTCGAATGCGTACATCGTTCTTAAGTAATAAAGCTATATCAGTAATATACTCAATGTGTTCAGTGTAGTACTGTCTAACTTTAAAACCATTAGGTGTCACCCATTCAAGTGGTTTCTTTTTTCTTTCGTCATCATTATAACATAACTCAACACAACTTTTAATATACTCCTTGGCTAGGTTAGGTTTAATCAAAGCTTCTTGTAATGATTCCCAGATGACTGAGGTACACTCAACAATAGCTCCTTGCCAGCTCAACCCTCTTGGCTCAAGCATCTCACGACACCAGTCAAGGTGCCCCTCTGATCGTATGTACTGACGTGCTGAGTAGTATGTAACTCCGTAAGGGTCGCACATAACTGTGCGCTTAGGTAGGTTACGAGGCATCTTTTCGTCGTCAGTAGTTTCTTGCCAGTGCGTTAAGAACAACTCAAAGTAATCATTTTCTGTTCGTTCAGCAAGCATTTTGTTTGTTGACATCTCAGCAATAAAGTTGTACATGTCACCGGGCTTGGGTGTATCACATACATTTACGTAAGGTGCCAAGGCTTCATCAAGCATAGCAGCAACCCAGTGCTGAATGCCGTTACAAGTGCCGTCCAAATGAACTGGTATATAAGATAGTTTAAGATTAATAGCGTAGAACAAATCAAAAGTAGCAGCAAGTCTACGAAAAGATACATTTTTTTTCTTCTTGTCATCTTCCCACAACCTTACTGTTTCTTCTGGAAACTGTGCTACTTGACTTAACATGTCTATGTTATCATCTACCCACTTAACGCGATCATCGAATGGTATCTTATCTTGATCCCATAGGTTAGCTACATTAACTTTAATCCAATACAAACCTTTATCGGTTACTCTTGTTGGGTTAGAGAACTCAATCAGTGCCGCATCAAAGTCACCACTCTGAGGTGATAAGATGGTTGACTGTGTGTAAGCACGACCCCGAAAGTCACATGAGTAAGCATGATAGAAGTTTAAATCACCTAAGTCATTAGCAATAAGCAAACGCATTTCCATTTGCATTCTCTTTTGTTTTGATTTCTCCCATTCACCCCAGCTCTCTGTTCTCTTTTGTTTCCACTTGCCTACTTCCTCTTTAGTTCCTTCTTCAGGATAAGGATCAGAGAAAACAAATTCATCCAACTCGAAGGGTGGTAAGTTACATACTAGGTTGTTAGATTTATACAGGTTTTCTAGTACTTTTAGCACACGTTTGTTTACTCGCCACTCTGTTTGTTGCAAGTTGTTCAACGTTTCTGCTGAAGATTTGGAATGCTGTGAGTTATTCTTATGGTAACTACCAGCACGAGAGTTATGGATAGAAGACTTTCTATACTCGATGTTTAATGAGCCACCGTATTGATCTGGTGTACTACAAGGCCATTGGTGTGGGATAGGAGGTGATACCATAGGGTAATACAACCACTTGTAGTATTGATAGAACGCATGGAACTCTTCAAAGTTCTTAGTAAACTCATCACGAAGAGTTACAATAGTATACTTCTTAATCTGATTGTTCTTAACAATAGTAATAGTATCATCAACAAAAGGCATCACACTATCTTGGTCACCTACCATAAGGGCATAGAACGACAGTGCAACTACATTTCTTTTTTTGTTATCCCATTCAGGTAACGTCTGGCATTTCTTAGCAAACGCTTTCATACGTTTCTTATTCCAGTTCTTAAAGTAATGTGATTGTCTAAAGAAATCTTCAGAGTAATGTTCTTTAGCTGTTCTAATACCAATGGCAAGCCACAACTCACGGGCGATGCGACTGAGTACACTTTGTTTAGTCTGTCCCTTGAAGTCACCTAAGTTATTACTGTCGTACTTAATACCATCAGCAGTTTGAATCAACCTAGATGACAAGCAACTATCTAACAATACCTTTACAACAATACAAGCACAACGCTCAGGTCCAAGCAGTTGCGCAATGGTAAGCCAATAAGGTTTCTTCTTAATGTCTTTGTATTGTTCTTCTGTCCACTCTAAGTAGTTAGCTAAGTACTCGCTGTAATCAAATACAAATTCCTTCTCACGAGGAGAAGACGAAGGGCTATGGTTAACGTTATGAAGGTACTTACTAATTGATTGGTTAGCAGCACGATCTTCATTCGATAGCTGAAGATTAATCAGCCTCGTTTGTTCTTCTTTCGTGTGGTCTTTCCATGTTTGCATTTAGAATTACTTTCTATATTGTTTAACTTTTTCTTACCGAAAATTTTATCGTACTCTTTATCGTATTTTTTCTTATCGACATCTCTATACTTATCTCCTTTACCGTACATAAGTACCTCCTTTCTAAATCCTCCTGCTCTCACCTTAGAGAACAGGGGATGAGGCGTAATAAACTTTACGTAGATATTCTTCCGGTCTTTTTCAAGTTTGTAAGATCACATTACTTTCTTTAAGTTAGGTTGAATAAGTTTATTCTTATAGCCTAATAGCTCCGGGGGGACTCGAACCCCCATGAGGTTTACCCTCGACGGATTTTAAGTCCGTTGCGTCTGCCAATTCCGCCACAGAGCCGTAGTTTATTTACAAGTACCACACTCCTCTGCGATAGGACCACGGGTATCTGTTCCAGTACCCTTGCAAACAGGACAATTAGGGTTTGTAATAATCATAGTATTCCTTACAGCTCACAATCATCGGGACAATCAATACATCGACTACTATCTTCATCGGCTTGAACGTTATTAATAATTTGATCTTCTTCTGCCATGCCTTCAAACTCAAGGGTTGAATTAGGCCAATTATTTACATGATCAATAGCCTCGTCAATATCATCAGCTTCTACAATGACATAAGCAGTATAGGAAGTAGAAGTACTAATCTCAACGGCAATCTCATAAGTTTTCTTCATTGTAATTTCTTTCTTAAATAGGGCCGGGACGATAGTAACACATGTACACATGATGCCACCAATCAATCCTACTAGTAATAAATAGTTTAAAGGATATTCTTGGGTCAAGATCTAACGCAAACATACTAGCTATAGTATAACAAGCAGCATTAGGAAATAATTTCTTTCCTTCTAGATGAAGTGCCGCTGTTACATCTCCAATTACTTTGTATACATCTTCATGTTTCTCCTGTAAAATATTTTTAATGGTATCAAACGCAGGGTCTTCCTCACCTTTAACAAAGCTACTACCCCAACCCGGTATAAGAAAGTTATTATCGAGTAGACTTAAAACATAGTCAACTGGATTAGGATGTGAAAACAAATTTGATGTTTGTGTAAGAGGTCCATGTGTTTCTCCTAGTGTAAGTAGAGCTGAAGCAACAGCAGTAAAAAAATCTTTACCTAACTGTGCTGAGTTAATAATAGTATTAGAACTAGCATTGTTTCTTTGTGCTAACTTACCATGTACTTTAATTAATTCATCTTCTAAGTTATAATCGTTCATATACTCTTACCTTTCAATGCCCTCGGCAGGACTTGAACCTGCGACCGATCGGTTAAAAGCCGAATGCTCTACCAACTGAGCTACGAGGGCGGGTGCCCCCCGAAGGGGGCGGGGGATTAGACGGTCATGGCGTGCTTCATCACCTTACGGGAGAGATCGGCTCTCTTGCCCATAAGCACATCACCAGCACGACTCTCGTAAGAAGCCTTGCGTCCACGGTCAGCCGTCTTGTGCTGCACGTAGTTGGTCACTGCGTTAGCAGCAAGCCACATAGAAGCAGGCACATTCAGTGCGTCACGTTCCTGTTCAAATGTAACCTTGACATTCTCAAGGAACCTGATGGACTCCTTGATCGAACGGTCACGATCCTTAAGGACATCATCACCCACAGTCATTGCGAATGATTCCATCCAGAACGTTTCAAGCATACTAGTACTAACTTCTTTCTTTGCAAGTTCGTTGACAGTAGTAGCAAACCAATCGCGTGACTTGCTGTACTGACCCAACGCTCGGCGCATGTCAGTAAGCTTAGTCTGGAAGTCACCGTTGTGACTGATCGAGTAAGTCTGTCCTCTGGCTTGCGACAACGCAAGCTGAAGCGTGTTGTTACACACCACTCGCACTGACGTACCGAATGCACGAAGAGAGAACTTACCATCGTGACCATTAACAAGACAGAAGTAATCGTCAAGAACATCATTCTGATTACCGACTTCAATACTGCCACCCTTGAGTAGCAGAACAATACGCTTACCTCCCATCATAGAGAAAGCAGACTCAACATGAGCAAGCTCTGAAACAGAGTAAGCAAGTTGAGCAAGCTCACAGTTTTGAAGGACGTTGTAATCTTGAGACACATAACCAAGTACTTCTTTAGTATCTTCACGGTATGTCATGCACCTCTTGTGATCCATTACAGTTGTACCCTTATCGGTGTAACCGAACACACCATCAGTCTTGTGAACGTACCACTCAAGTCCAGCAGCTTCAACTGCTCTTTCTGGTGACATCTCTTCTTCAACAACGTAGCCCAGTCCGTGCCAAGCCTTGGTTCCCTGAAAGACGGCGGAGTCGGTAGCAGTAATTTCGTGTGACATAATTATAATTCCTTAATCTCTATCAAAAAGTTTCATAACCAAGCTTAACGCAAGCCCGGTAATTCCTAAAGCAATGAAGTAATCAAAACAACCCATCTGATATATTAACAAGCCATCAGCTCCAGTCAATCGGCACCTTCACTTTCATTTGAATTATCATCAAAGTTAAGCCAATCATCTGGGTGTACATCGACTGAATCATCTTGTATATTTAAGTTATCACTAGCAGAGCTAGACCAATCTTGTCTTTCTTTTTTCTTAGGCATCTTGATCTTATCCTTTGCTCGATCAAGTTTTCTAAAGTCATTGTTATTCTTCGGGGACACGTTAGTTTTTCCTTCCTCTTTTCCTGAGGCCATACTTGTTTTTCTTTGAACGTCGGGGACGACCAGACGTTTTACCTTTAAAATCTTTTACAATCCTTAGACCTTTAGCCATTGTTGTTCTCCTTAAGCGCGACCCAAGAATGGGTGAATTGCGGTAGGTTGCTGATCTCCTTATCAATCTGATGGGCACACCAACGAATCTCCTCTTGTGCATGTGAGTCAGAGCGTAGCTTGTAGAACCTAGCCCATGCCGACAAGCTACCAGATACAATGAACTCAGTCATTACATTCTGGGGCAAGACAGATCGTGCTTGTTCAGGGCATACACCTGATTCAATTAAATAATTATACATATCAATACCGCCCAGCATATGAGTCAAGATATCATCTTGTGTCTCATCTGATTCTAGGTCAACATATTCTTTTGAAGATCCCTGCTTGATTGACTTGTCAGGTCTCTTTCTCCATGTGTCTAGGATATCATATAGTTCAGGGTCACTGTCGATATAACGACGAGACATTTCATTGTATGAAAATCCTACCGTATGTTTAAACCACTGACGAGCAATGAAGATAGGAACCTTCGCTCTAAAAGTTATAGTACTATGAGTAAACGGAGTGAAGTGATCCTTTCTGGCAAGGAACTTAATTAGTTTTAAGTCATGTTCAGAAAGTTTATTGGCATGTTTACCGAACGATACACGGGCTGAATTAACAACAGTCAAGTCTCCACCCATGCTATCTACATAATCAATCTTCATTGGTACTAGAAACAAACTCATCGGGTTCTCCCATAATTTCTGAGGATATATCTTCAAGACGGTGAAGGATACGAACATGATCTAACTCATTGGGGTAGTGCTGTTCGATGTGGTGTCGGATGTCTTGCTTGTGACGCTCCGACAGTTCTTCTTCATATGAATGGAACTGCATGTCTTCCATTAACTGTCCACGGTATTCAATCTTTACCATTACTTTTCCGTAAGCGCACATGGTGCTGTCTCCTTAAGTAGATAAGCTTTAAGTTCATTAACCAACCATTCAATCTTAGACACATCACGAAGGACAACCTTCTTAATGTCAGGCTCTTCATTAAACTCATAGCTGTAATACTGTAGAGTAATGAAAGCCTTGTTTGATATAGTCTGCAAGTCATCAACAATTCTGTCATCCATTGGCGACATCCTTTCCGTCTTCAGCTTCGAGGTGTGCCTTGAAACGTTCGGCATCCTCTTCGTTAGTAAAGCCATCTTCAATCTCTCCATCTGTAATACGACAGACACAGAACCAAGAGTTACTCTTAACAATTTCCCAAATCATTTTATTTTCCTTGTGAAAATTCATAACGGTACTTAGACAAGATAACATCAAACTTAGACGAGTCAATGTTATCCAACTTATGTGAGTGAGGTTTAATATACTTCTTATTCATATAGTTCTTCCACTGCTGTGCAATACTAGGGAACACCTTCAAGATACCTTGAGGCTGGTCCTTACTAGCAGGGAAATGATACCATACTGGATCATGTACATTTAACTCACCATCATTATGCAACTGTTGCACTTCATTAAGGTTCTTGTTTTGTTTAGTTCTATCTACAATTAGATACAACTTGTCCTTCACTACTAGGTTAGTAGCTTTCTTCCAACAACCTGCAACAACGAACCCATCACGATCAACTAGCTTACGCATATTATCTCCTTGGAAAGTAGTTATTATAACGTGGGTTTTTTAAACGCTACTTTCCTATCGGGGATTCAATCAGATTTCTTTAGGCAATTGTAACATATAAGTGCAACTACACAAAGAATGAGTACAGCAGTAATGAAATCTATCTGGGATCCTGAGACCCCCTCTGAGACGCTTGCCTCAGAGGGGACTCGGGATACCTCTAGTGTCGAGCAACCGCTCAACGCACACCTCCGGCGGCCTGAGCGACAGCCCACTCACGTCGGGACTTCTTCATGTCCGCAATGCGGTCGATGAACAAGTTGGGACCAAAGTTAACCTTCCACACAGTACACTTGATACCGTGCTTGGCTTTGTAATTCTTCTCGATCTCCCTAACTTCATGAATCAGTTCAAGAATGGTGTCCCTCTTCAGGTCCACTTCCCAAGTTTTCTTGGCCGTTGGATCTGTCTTGTTGATCCAGAAGGTCACCTTTGCAGTGAACGGCTTACCGTCCTTGCGGGTGATGTTGCCACGGACGGGTGAGGAAACGCTAGTGTTGTAGTTAGACATAATAGTCTTTCTGCCCTTAGGGCATGGAAATAAACAGAGGCCCGCCACATTGGCAGACCTCAGGTAATCATTTAAAATCTCTAGGACTCTTTTGTGCAGCTTCGGCATCATATCCCATTTCAATCAAACAAAGATCGTGCATAGTCAAGGGACCAACCCCGACACGTTCAGGGTATCTGCCAAACTTCATGAATATCTCAATCCATTTCTTTACGCAATCATTTTGATTACCGTAAGGGGAGACATCTGGGCCTCTTACCAGCCCATCAGGACAGGTCACATCGTACCAAATCTTTTGGTTGTCTTCCATGACCTCGATATCAACCACCACATGGTGATCAAGGTAATCGTACTCTTCTTCGATCATTATTTAGTCTCCTTATAATCAGGGCCGTATTCCATTCTCTTACGGATAGCGTCCATCTCCTCAGAGATCTCCTTTACATCAGCCATGAGACCCTCCACTACAGGGACAATAGTCCTAAGCCTGACACACAACTGCATCAACTTAGAACTATCTGTAGTGAAATGAGGGCGTATGAAAGAGGCTTGAGACCTCTTGTACGTATCAATTGCATTCTGATTCATGGGTATTCCTTGATTGAATCAAACAGTGGTTGGCCTGACCTGTACTGTAGGTCATAGCCGTGAAATCGGTGGACTCTTACAGAGTACCGAAGGAGATTCTTCATGTAATCTTTTTCGCTGTTGAATCTTTCGCATAGATCCTTGGCTATCTTGAGGGCATCCTCTTCTCTCTCAAATTTCCATACTCGGATAGCACAGAAACCCTCGGCATTCTTACACAAATCATCATAAACAAAGACACGAAACTCTTCGTTAAGTTCCATTAGTTTCCCTTTCAAAGGAATTTAGCAACTCGTTCAAAAGACTCTAGATCACAGACACCGTGATCTCTCCACAAATCATCCAGATTGTGGGTAATGTAAGACTGACTCAGCTTACACTTGCGGCCACTAAGCTGGTGCCTCTTCCGCTCCTTCCGCCACCATGCTTCTCGCTGCTTGTTGATCTCAAAGATCCTCTCTCGGATCTTCTCAGCATCCTTCACCTCGATACCGCTCCGGGGATTGGGATTGACAACCATTCTTTTATCTCTCATTGGATTCCTTTCAAAAGTTTTAGAATGTCTCGTTTAATATCATTATAAGGACACTTGTCCCCATACTCCTTGATTCTGTTGACAAACTTGGGAGTCGGTGGACCTACTTTCCAGTGAATTTGTTCACTAAGATACCAAAGCAATTCCCCCCACCACCTGTGAGAATCAGGGAACTCTTTCTTGCTGTCTGAGTAAACCCAAGTGTCGCCCGTGTTCTGATTCATTGTTTACCTCCTGTTATAAAGTCATGAATAAATTCAATTTCTGCTGGTGAAATCCCTTTAGTCTTAAGTTCTTTGGTGATCTCTTTTTCAAGACGCTCGTCCAGTTGACCCCAAGTTTCCTTAGCTTCCTGAATCTCTGGGCCGATCTCCTCTCGACGATCCGTGAGCTTTCGGAGCATCCTGTCCGACATATCACGGAGGATTCCCACAGGCAATCTGAATTCGACCACATCATCGTAGTCGTAGCCTTGGGTCTCATTCAGGATGCTTCTGAGTCTGATCAAATTGTCTTTGATCTCTTTTTGTGTCTCTTCAAGAGACTTGATTGTTGAACCGACGCGATTGCGGGTCTGCGCCAATTTTCTAGTATGGTCACGCATTGTGTTTCCTTTCTAAGAAACAGGGTTAATTGGATACCTCGAACTCGTCCATCTTCTGAATCAACAGATCAAACTCACCGGGTTCCAAGCTCTCCCGAAGAGAGAACAAATCCACGCCGCCGAGGAAATCAGGTTCCTCAGGAAAATCGGGATTCTTCACACAACCAGTGAAGACCACCGAGACACCATTGATCTGCCGAATCGAAGCAGACACCCAGTCCTCAGTGGAAGCCGCAAGCATACGACGGACGATAAGAAGATCGATATCACTGCATTCGTACATTGGAGATAACCTTTCGGAAAGAAATAAGCAGGGGCCACCTTACGCAAGGCAGTCCCAAGAATCCCTACAGAGGCCCGGAGAGGCCGCCTGAGGGCTTTGAATGATAAAGATGACCCGAGACCCCACTTGATGGTCGGGGGTCTTAGGGAGGATCCTACGGCTTGGCCTTCCCACGGGGGATTGTGCGAGACCTTCCCAAGGAGGATGATAGTGGAACAGCCGCAAGGGGTCTTGGTGCGGGTGGTCTTGAGGGGTCTTGAGCGGAACTCTTGGGGGAGGTCCGTCATATTAGCCGACAATGGTAGAAATGTTGTGACGGGACACACGGTTGCCGAACTTATCGACAAACAGCATGTGTGATGACCGCTCAAAGTCACGGTAGGCGTTGAAGTGCGCCTTGTTGCCGTGCTTGTCAGTCGCCACAGCGGTGACATGCTTAATTCTCTTGCTCATACCCGCCAACACCTTGCGGGCATAGATCAGCGCAGGCTCACCTGTGGTCCGAATGCCCAGATCAGTGACATGATGATCCGTCCGCACAGCCTTGAGCCGAAGCTCCCTGATAGTGGAGGGATGATCGTGAGGAGTGGACGAAACCGTGTGAACGTGGTCCCTGAACTTCTTGTTTCCATTTGTCATCAAACTCCAGAGGCTGGCTTCCAGCTCCTTGAGACACATGTAACGAACCATGTGATAGTGGGGTCGCCACTCATTGCGGCAGTCATCAAACTTCCAACGCTGACTGAATGCGTCCTGATCGCCAATCGAGTAACGAATAACATCGTACTCTTTGGCATTCTTCTTCCAAGTGATAGTTGCGTTTGAGTTCGGGTGAAACATAGTAAAAACCTTTCCCATTGGGGATGATAGTGGAAGGCACATTAGAGCCACGCACGATGCGTGATCCAATGAAACCAAAAGTAAAACAGAGTGAAAGTGACATCCGTGTCTGAGATCATCCTTGATCTCCTTTCTGAAATAACCCCGCCCCCCGTTAGGGGAGCAGAGTTACGCTATCAGCTCTTGTCAGCCTCCAATCTAAGGATGACGGCTCTTCCGAGCAGCAGGCCACTCATCACGAAGATGAGGGCGTACCCGAGCATAAGCATGCTCACGACACCATACTCGGCAGTCTCTCTGAACGACGCCAGAAAGAGAATCATACCGAAACCCACCGAAAAAGAAAGGAAGGCCACCAAGGCCAACACACACTGCTTGAGGGCATACATCATGTACACCTCCTTCAGTCGTCAGTATCAATAAGAGGAAGAAAAGTCATAACAGCACAAACAACAATAAGCACAATCAGAGCAATAATATTAATCATTGTATGTCCTTTCGAGACACGTGATAGTGGAAGAAAACAAGCGACACCCTCGGTAGAGGGTGGGCTTGTGCAGGGCCGGGCGATTAGCCCTGTGAGGGATCGTCAGAATCATCGTCTTCTTCGCAGACGATTTCCATCAGAATTTCACCATAGTTAGCAGCCTCTTGATAGTTACTACTTTCTCGCGAACTTTCGTCAACGGACTCACCGTTCGCCCAAACAACTGTGTGATAATAAAATGCCGAATCTTCACCGAGATCGAACATCAGGACAGTAGAGAACGTGTACGTCACTCCACCTACAACCACTTCAACTGAACCCATTTGTCGCACACCTGAACCAATAGTATCCGAAGGCTCAGTCCACTTCTGAGTAAGTTCCTCGTCAAACCATGTCAACGAGTCGTTAGCTTCGCGGGCATCTTTCCAATTCTTAGGAGTCATGTAGGCATCTGTTGACAGCATGATATCAAGAATCTCTCCTTCAATCTTCTCGATATCCTTCCTATAATCATCAGCCATCATCTTAGCTCCTTCCGTACCTTCTGTTCGGTAAACAAACTCGCAGTCGCTAATAAAGCGTCGGGTAACTTCGTACATTTTTTTGAGGGAGGTGATAGCGGTAGTGGTGACGTTAGTCATGGTTGGCTCCTTTCAAGAGCTAAGGGGGGGTACTGGGGGACTTTCCCAGTGAAATTTTGATTATCCCCCCATGTAAATTCCTGACCCCCTAGTCGATTTTCCAACCCGCCAAAAGGATTGCCAAGTCCTTACCGTCTACCACAGTGTCTAAGTTAAGATCCCAAGGGGACATATAGGTGTAGTCCTTCTGAGGCCACGGAAGGTCAATAACATAAGGTGGTCCCCAGTCACTTAAGAGTGCGCTGAGGTCATCAGCATCAAATTGTGTTTTAATAACAAAGAAGTGAAACCTACGGTGGCACTCCGTAGGGGTAGGCCATAAGTCAGTGCGGTTCCGCTCCCAGCTAACGTAGATCTCGTTATCTGAGATTATAACTTCATCATAGGGAAGCATGGGTTCACCCGGTTGCGAAGAGACCGGAGATCCCGCCAAGCGTCCCGGTACAAGATCGAAAGTGTAGGTAACACAAGCAGTTACGTTCTCGTCCCACTTGAGTTTGGCTGCGCCTTCGTACACCGTACGTGGTCCATCTGTGTAGATCTGATAGTCCATTACTGAATTATCATTATTAGTATCATCTAAAGGTAACAACGGGAGTGTAGCCAGAATCAAATAATTTAACATGTCAGACTCCAAAGAGCGGCATAGCCGCAGTGAACTTTGAGTAATCCCCCCGGTAATCAATAGGGGTACTTAGTTATATAATATATAGGTATAATAGAGGGAGTCTATAGAAAGAAATCTATAGACTCCCACTCTCTTTTGTTATACTGTGGGTTTTTTAATATGGCTTTGGTATAAACCTTTGATTAAGAGCTTCTGTTAGACTCTCAGGAGTCGTATTAAGACTGTCTAATTCCTGACGTGGTGTCGTCTCAGGTTTACGCTGTCTCATTGCATCTACATTTGGTTCCGTTGCAGAAGTTGTAGCAGGCGTAGACTTAGTAATCTTTGGAGGATTTTTAGGTCTTTGTATTTTCTTAGAATTATCTTTAAATCCAAACAAAGGCATCTTAGTATCCCAAGACCTTAACCCGAGTGACACAATAGGCATAAACGGTAAGGGAACAGTAGATGACATGTTAGCTGCGCCGCGTGAGATATTACCCTCTTGAATATCACCAACGCTTTTCATTGTTTTAGCGGGTAACTGAAGAATCTTATTAATCATAGCCAACGAAGCAAAGTTAAATATCTGGGTGTTTTGAGGTCTTTCTCCTCGCAACACCTGTGTAAGAGCCACAATAGGCATTTGATTCATACCAAAGAAAGGAACTGACATTAGGGCATCTCTAATTTCTGACATAGGGTCTTTTTCCCATTCTTTTAGAATTTCTTCAAAAGTCTTAGAGTTTTGCATTTGAACTAACTTATAATACATGTATCCCGATATAGCGTGACCTAAGAAAGCTGAGGCAAATAACGCTGGGCTTACAGTTTGCGCTTTTCTCAATGACCCAAACACAGATGAGGCATAGTTTGTTAATTGAGTAACTAACCTAGAGAAAGCACCAAGTCTTCTAGAACCTAAAGCAGCATTCTCTGAAAGAGTAGGCTGTTTAGCGTATCTGGTTGACGCATTAAAGGCAATTTCTCTAAGAGCCATGATAACCTGAGATGTTTGCGCTCTTTCTTTAGCTGAAGAATTATAATCAAAGTTAATTGTTTTCATCATTTCTTCAAATGGGATTCCTTGTTTAATTATGGTATTGTAGTTTTCTAACCAAAGTTTTTTAAAGATAGGAGCTAACTCTTCTGAGAATAAACCATTTCTCATCATGTCAATAACAGCATCTAATGTTTCAGCAGAAAGTTTAAGTTGTTTTAAATTATCTTTAATTTCAGTAGATGTATAACGAGTAAGATCTCCCATTCCTTGCACAACTTCGTAAACCGTATCAAAGGATGCGTTACTTTTAAGGTTTCGAGAAGAAACAGAAACAGTATGACCATCCGAATGAGTAAATGAAATATCTGCATTAGCCTCATTTACAAACATAGAGTTTAATTCATTAATCCATTTCCTAACACCACGGGCGCGGTTAATGGCTGTTTGATAATCTAATCCTGTAGATGAAACTTTATACATTCGTTGGACAGCTTTGTCTGCTCTGTTTTGACTAATTTGCTTAGGGTCGATACCCATCTTTAACATAAGAGTACTAGACTCTCGTTGTAAATCTCTGGTAATATGTCCCATTCCTTGGATCCACTGTTGAAGAGCTTCTCTGTTTCCTAAGTTTTTAAAGAAGCCAATAGATTCACGCCCTTCTTGTCTAATAGAATCTAAGGATGATTTAAGTTCACCGATAATAGCCATAGGGGTTTCTTCAAGTAATGCCGCCATGCCTAAACGAGGGCCAACACTTAAAGCTGTACCAGCGTCAGCAATAGTAGTAAGCATACTAATAAAACCAATAGAACTTTTATCTGTCTTATCGTAAGACAAATTACCCATAGCCATATGGTAGGCATCTTCTAAATACTCTAAAACTTTAGAATATTTTTGTTGCTCTGTTTTACCTAAAGTTCTCTTTTCATAACCCTGTAAATTAGAGTTTACAATAACATGTTCAGGTTTAAAAGTAGAGTCTTCATTAGCGTATCGAAGTAATCTAATTAAATCACCTACGCCAAATCCTTGCATACCTAAAGCATTACCAACAATTTGCCTATCAAAGGCTTGTCCTGCTTGACCTCGTTTGACAGCATCAAAAACTTCAAGCGGGTCAACATTAAGAAACCTCTCAATGTTAGGATCATCTAAAAGTCTAGCGTTATCTACAAACCTATCGTTTATGAAACTATAGGCAGAAGAACCAGATGTTAAAGCATACTCTTCTGCTACAAACTCAATAAGTCTTTCTTTGTTAGCACTAGAAGATGATTTTTTACCAGATCTAGGTGTCTTACTATCAAGCCTATTTTCGATATTATTCATCATTTTATTCTGTTTTTCTGATACGGTAATATTTTCTTGGTTAATCGACTCGTAAAAATATTGTAACTCTTCTCCGCTTAATAAATCATATTTGCTCAGTTTACCTTGTTTTATATCATTTGTAAAGTTAGCCCACGCATCAGCGGGTGTTGAAGCTTCGTCTAAATACTTCTGGTAAACACCACTAGCTAAATCCATTCCGGTAATACGAGTAGGAGCATCAATATCTCCTTCTAGCCTATCAGCAAAAACTAAAGAAAATAAATCTTCGTGGATAAATTTATTGTTTCTGTCTGTCATTGTGCTGTATAAATGATCAGCAAAGGCTTTTCTAAATGTTTCTCTTAGATCAGGATTATTAGCCATTTCACCTCTTGTAAATAATTCATCAGCAAATTTAATAGGGACAACACCACTCATAATAGCTTCCGCTGCAAAGGTAGAATCAAACCTACCGTTATCAACTTGAGCCGTTAAAATTTGTTGATATACACCATCTTTAGGATCAGCCCAAGCTCTTGCGGTTTCAACTAAGATATCTAATGTATGATCTAATTCAGGATCAGTAATTTTGCCTGTTTCTGGATCAAAAGGAAGTTCTTCGTTTGCTTTTTTATAGATTTTATCTAATTCAGCAATACCGATTTGTTTAGCTTTAGTTTTACCGGCCCATCCTGTAATTGCTCCTGAATCGCCGTCTCTGTTCATAACCATTTTCCAAAAGAGTCCTGTAAAGGCTTGATAAGAAGCAACGCCTGTCATACCTCTAGTAGAGTTAATTCTTTTAAGATCTAACAAAGGTTTCATAAGAGGTTCAAAAACACCATCTAAATGAACTTGAAGTCCTTGCATAGTAGGAAGAGCGGTATTAAAAGATGATGTAGACACAAGATTTTTTGTATCGACCATTCCTAATAACAGTAAAGAAATACCAGACTGCCCATCTTTATTGTTAGCTAAAAACGCAAATCGTCTTGCCCCAAATGGCTGCGCTAAATTAAGCATAAGTTTTTCAACAGTTTGTCTTGACATTAATCCCATAGAAGCATTAGCCATTAGAGTAAACATAGGACTATCAATAAGAGTGCCTTTACTAGCATCTTTAACGAAACTATCTAAATGTTTTGTGACAGCTCTTAATTTATTTTGTGTATTATTATCTAATAAATTAGGATTAAACCTACCATCTGCTATAGTAGCAGCTTTAATGTTTTCATCTAAATATGCTTCTCTTTGTTCTGGAAGTGTTCCTACTTCTGTGGCTCTATTATATAAATGGTTGGGTTTAAAATCTGGACGAGGGTCACCTCCAATCATCTCGCTTGAAATCTCGTCTGGATTATTATAAACAACTTTATGTAAATTAGCCTCAATATTCATAGGGTGAGTAAGATCATCAATACTTACAGGAGAAGATTCGGCTACACTATAATAAGAACGCAAACGAGAAATATAATGATTAGAATCACTATACAATTTAGCAAGTATATCAGTATCCTCATTAAGTAAAGCTCGTGTATCTTTCCCTAAAATAGAAGTAATAGCGAATAAAATACCAAAAGTTTCATTACTACGTACCGCTTTAATGTCTTCTTCATCAATAAATTTACGAATGTGTTCAACTCTGTTACTATAATCTACTCTAGTTTCAGCACCAAATAATTCTTTTTCAAGAGCTATAAAAGCATTAAAACCGTCTTCATCTTTTAATAACTGCTTTGCTCTAATGATAAACGATTGCATTCCGTCTTTACTCATTCGTTTACCAATAGCGTGGCCTAACTCTTCTAGTACAACCCCAGCAGCACCTAACTTACCGATTTTATCAAATTGTTTAGCTAAATTGTTAGCTACTTCAATTCTTGTTCTAAGTGTTGCTGCACTTGTATCTGATAAACTGACATTAGCGTCGTTAGCTACCATAGTAACAGAATCATCTTCATCAAACAACTGCTTTAACATTGTATTGTTAGACCTATCATTAAAAACAATCTTAAGAAGTAATTTATCATCGTTAGTTAAAACGCCTCTTGTTACAAGAGGGTTAATAGCTTCAATAAATCTAAGGTGTTCGGGACCATTATCAATAAACTGTTTATCGCTAAACGCAAAGTCTACCGTATTAACTCCCTTCATAGCTTCACTGCCGTCTGTTCTATCTAAAAGAGAAGTTTGTTCTGCTTTAGCTACCGCTCCTACTTTTGCAGATTCAACAGATTGACTGTCATACACTTGATTACCGTTAACAACAGGAGTGTTGTTATCATCAGCTATATCGGCACTTCTAATAGTACTAGTAAACCAATCATCAACAAGATCAACACTGTTAATATCATTGCTTTTAAAATCTGGATCGTTTTTAATTGCATTTTGTTTTTTAGTTTGAATAGCTTTTTTAATTTCTGTTAAAATAGGAAGAACATTATCTTTAAAATCGTTAAACGCATCTAAATCATTAACAGCTCGTTTTCCTTTTAAACTGTCTTTAATGGCTTGTTGTTTTTTAAAGATATTATATTCAGAGCTATTTTCAGATAAAAACGGGACAAGTCTAGCAGCTCTGTAAACATCGTTTTTATTTCTAGCTACGTTATCGTCTGTATTAAAGATTTTATCTAATTCTACCGGAGTTAAGTTTAAATCTCTTAAAATACCCTGTGCCATAGTTTGTTCTGCTGATGAAAGAGCAGCTTCAATTTGAGCATTACTGTAAGTAACAAACTCTGCTTGTTTTGCTTTACCTTCTGAAATAAAACTATTTCGTTTGTCTACAACAAACTCAGCTTCTGGTTTACCTTTAACTAAACCTTTAATAGCCTCACTAAGAATTGCGGCTTGTCTACGAGTTTTACTAATAGATGATCCAAATTTAGTAAATGGGTCATGGCCGGTAATGTTATCTCCTAAACTTTTTCCAAAAGGAAGAGACTCTAAACTAAGAGTTGAAGTAAACCTTATAGCGTCAATCATATCTTTACTACCAATTGAGTTTACAGTATTTAATTTTTCACCCGCCATTAGTTTAATTTTAGCATTACCGATAATTCTATGAGGAGCTGTAACGTCTCCAAACTGATTGACTAAAGCTTTATGCTTTCCACCAAGTAAGTTTTCAGACTTACTAGACAGTAATCGTTCAAGAGTCATATCGGGGCTAACTTTACCAATTATTGTTTCAATATTAGGATACCTTTCTAAAAGGTCGGCAGCAACTGATTCTGTTAAAGGAATGTTTCTAGTAATTTCAGACAACAAAGCAGTATTATCAAAAGCTTTAGTAGCTTGCTTAAGTCCTTCTGCTTCTAATGTAAGAATGTTTTTTAAATTTTCTGGTTTTTCTAATGCTTCTACTAATTCAGGAAAGTCTGTTTTAATTCGATCCATAGTTTCAGAATCTAACTTATACTTAGCATCTTTCCAAATTCTATAAGCTTGAATTTCTGCTGATGTAATTTTATCTTGTGATTTACCTAAAATAGCAGAAACAGTATACCTCTTAGCGTAGTTTTGAGCGTAAGCACTTAAGTATAAAGAAGGAGAGTCACCAGTAGAGAAAACACCAAGAGCATTTAAAGCGCGTTCAGGGTTATCACCACCGTAGCTATCTACATATCTAGAATTAGGATCGTCTAATAAGACCTGCCCTAAAAACTCAGCATCGTTAGCCAACCACGCTAATAAGTTACCGGCTGTAACATCGTTATTAACAATAGTATTTTGAATAGCTTCTTCAATGGTTTGACCGGGGAAAACAGAATCAACCGATTCTCCCCTAAGATCATATAAATCCGTAATATTTCTTTTTGCGTCAAATCCCCATTGCGTTAAACTACGTAATGTACTTTCTTCTTCTAAAAGAGAAGCTTCGATAAGAAGATTTAATTTTTTCTCCATATCTTGTAATGATCTATTGTTTTTAATAGCGTTAATAATTTTATCTGGGTCTGTTTCTTCTAAAGAGTCAACAAAATCTCTTTTTTGTTTTTCAAAAGCAGAAGAAGCTAAAGCAATGTCTTGCCTTGTCTTCATAGCTTCTTTATTAGCTAATGTAGCAAAGTAATGTAATAATACAACATCATACTTACCCTTTGATGCTGCTTCTTCTAATACTTTGTTTCCTCCTAAGTTTTTTACGTTATCTACAAAGTTGTCTAATTCTGTTTGAAGTACAGCTCTAGTTGTTCTTAATGAAGGAGAATCTGAAATGTTTAATGCTACTGTATCAAAAACAGAGGTAGGTAACATTGATTTAAAAGCAATAGGTTTGATATCATCAATATTATCTAATGTTTTAACATAAGCTAATTCTTCTATTGTGAAAGGATCTTGCTGCACAGTAACTCTTTTGTCTTTAATTTGTTTCTCTAAAGATCGCATTGTTTTAACGTTTTGTGTTCGCTCTAACTGAGCCTTACGAAGAATAGTAGCAGGAGCATCGTTAAAGTCAGATAAGAAAGTTTTAGGTAAATAACCTAAAGCACTAGGAAGCGCATTAACCTGCTGTTGCATTTCACTTCCAGTAATACCTACCATAAGATCATCAATAGTTCCGTCTCTTGCATCAGTACCGCTATCAACAATTTTAGACAGCATTTTTCTAAGGACATCTAATTTTTCTTTTTGTCCGTTATCCATATCTTCAAATAAAAGATTATCAATACGTCTAATTTGATCTTTAGCGTTTTTTCTTAATTTACGTGACAATTCACTATGGTTTTTCCACTCGTTTAAAAATCCTCCGTGAGTAGAAGACTCAAACTTACCTTTAGAAAGAACAGGCATATCTTCGTCTTCAACAAAAGAAGATGCTTTTTTAGCCAAGTCAAGTAAAGTCAATCTTCTAATTTCAGCGTCAAACACCTCAGGATCACGAGAAAGATTATCTGGCTTCATACCAGCAATTGAAAAAGCGGCGGTTTCATCAGGACGCACTAACTTTTCAATTAATAAATCTGGTCCTTCGGTAGTTTTAGTATAGATACGTCCGTGATCAGGACCAATAGCTAATTCCCTAAAGAAGTTTTGAACAAATGCTTTTCTACCCATAGGAGATAAATTATCGAAAATTTGCATAGCAAACTCTTCTTCTAATCCTAAAGATGTAAGCAATGATTTAAATTTCTCTAAATCGAATTTATGTGCCTGACGAATATAACTGTTTAAAGACGATAATTTGATATTATTAATCTCATCTTGATCTGTAATATCTTTCCATAATCTACGGGCTTCAGGATAATTCTTATTTTTAATGGCATCTTGAAGATCTGTATTTCCTTCAGCATCTCTTACCATATTCATAATAAGTTTTCTAATTCCGTTTGCTGACTCAGTGTTGTTTTTAGCAAATCCGTTGTCAGTAAGAACAACAGCCTGACCCATCATTTGACGAAGAAGGTTATTAAACGAATCAGCTTCAGACAACTCAATGGGTCTATTACCGTCAATAATAGAATTAAGTTCCTGTTGTTTTGATTCGTTATCAGCAACCATTGCTCTAAGACCAGTAGGATCTTTAATTGCATCCCCTGATCCTCTAAGAGTAGAAGCTCCTGTAAGGCTTTTCCTAACGCTTCTAAACTTAGTTAATACGGTTCTAAGCTTTTCGTTATTCATATTTGAGCCTTTACCAAACAAGTTAGTATTAACCCAAGATAATCCTTCTTTAGCAGAGCTTTCATGAAAACCGTTTGCTAATAACTGAGAAGCTGTTCTAGCCATACGTTCAAAGTTAGATGTAGTAAGGGGAATCTCATTATCACTAATAAGTTTATCTCTGTATGTCACAAAGAAGTTTTCATAAATAGCCTTAGCCATAGATCCTACTCCCGCCCCGTAAGGCTGGGTCATACTAGGATTTTTCATAATTGCTTTAAGATCTAATAAAGGATTACCGTCTGCATCAGCGTAATTAAAGATTTTAGCTGAAATTTCAATAGCCTCATCAAGATCAGGACTAGCCTCTCCTCTGGAAGCTGCCTTTTTAACTGCTTCTCTAGTAGTAGGATCGTTTAAATCATTTTGAACAATTTCTTTAGTTCTTTCATAAGATGTTTTATAGTTAGATTCTAAAAACTCATCTAATCGACCCGCATCTACTTCTTTTACTAATTCAGATAAGAAATCTCTAGTAGCTCCTGCTCCTTCAACGCCATTAACAATTGAAACCATGACGTTATTACCAGAAGCATCAGCATCGAATTCTCCAATAGTAGGGAACAACTCTTCTGAAATAGCTTTTTGTTCTTCTACAGATAACTTTTCAATTTCACCACCAAAGAAAAATTCACCAAATGACATATCTTCGGGGACGTTTTCTCGTGTTTCTGGCTTAAGTTTACTACGCCACTTTCCGCTTTTCCATGTTTCAAAAGCAGTAGAAATTAAGTTTTCGTAATTAAAGGTAATTTCAGTAGCAGCAGCTAAGGCAGCATTAATTGTATCTGGCCTAGCATCTGCAATAGGGAAACCAAATCCTAATCCCCTAAAGGGATAAAAAGTATTCCCATCTTTATCTTGTTTTGAGAAGTTCCAAGCAAAATGTTGTCCGCTTGTACTAATCTCAGAAGATAACATAGGGAAAATAGCATCATGAACTGTAGACATAAAAGCTGGATCGCTTCTAAGCATATTAATCTTATTTTGCTCAACCCGTTCTTTAATGTTTTGAGGAAGTTTTTCAGTCAAAGATCTAATAACAGGGGTAGGTAACAAACTGTTTTCTGCTCTAACTCTATTTGGAATATCTTTGACTTTTAAGTTCTCTAACCAATTTTCTAATACATCTAAGTCTTCATCAGTAAGATCATCATCTAAGAAATATCCTTGACGTTTTTGAACAACGTACTCATCAAACATATTAATAAGCTGGCTATCAGTTTCTTTTTGAATACCTGTTGCTCTATTAGCACCCAAGGTTCTCTTTGCCTCTCTGCGTCCACCTGTGACCACGAGAGACGTTTCAGACACAGAAGATGTAGTAGCCTTTTCCCCTAACAGTGCGCTTCTAACGGCTCGTGCTGCTCTCTTTGGGCCTAACGCTGCTCTTGTTGATCCTAATTCGTTAGGACGAGTAAGTTTTCTATTCCCTAAACTATCATTTAAATCATTTAAAACACGAGCTGCTTTTTGTTCTGGGGTAATTGACGGAGTATCATTAAAGTAATCGCCAAAATCTAATCTATTAATAGCTCTAGTAAAATCACTATCCCAAGAATCAGCATCTAAAGTATAAGCATTATTATTATCGTAATACCTACCTCCGTTATTATTAAACTGTGTAGTATAGAAACTTGCTTCTTCATCTAATACGTCTTCCATGGAATCTAATAAGTTTCGTATTGATCCATCTCCTTTATAGAGACCTGTTCCATCAATCTTATTGTTATACATATTATCGTAAATTCGTTGTAAACCGGGAATAAAAGTATCCCTTAAAGCGGGTGCTACTGAGACTAATTTATCTTGGAGAGCATTCATAACAATTTTAGAATCGTAAGAATCCACTTTTTTATTTAATGCCCCAGATTCAGTATCAATTCGTAGCATTAATCCCAATAAGTTATTAGCTTTAAGAACACCAATAAGTTCTTCTTTATTGATTGAAATATCGTAAGAAAACTCAGTTTCAATACTACCGGTAACATTTTTAGGGCTGTTCTTAGCTCTAATAATATGGCCGTTAATAGACTGCAATGCTTTTAAGATAGGTTTAACAAATCCAATAGCTGGTCTAGACTCAGCTATAACACGTTCAGCAGCAAGCCTAACTTTTCTATCGATAATATCTTGTCTTCTACTTTCAATAATACGATCAATAGCTTCTCTTTGGCTCTTTTGTTTTTTCTCTAAAGCAGCGAAATGTTTCTTCTGTTGATCTGTTCCGTTCTCCGCTAAATAGTCTCTAGCGGACTTAATTTGTTCATCTACTTCGATAGTATTAATCTTAAGACCATCGCCTCTTTCTCTCCACGCTCTAGGAAGTTCACTCCGAAGATACTGGGCTGCGTTAGGATCTTTACCATCCCTAGCCCTTGCCATCATCTCTTTAACAGAAAGTGACGTTCCAATGCCTTTCTCCATAGCCATAGCCCACTTATTGTTTTTTATTTGCTGTGGATCATCGCTTTCACGCACCACAAGCATTTCAAGAGCTGCTCCAAATTGTCCTTCTGATAGAAGATTAATAAACTTTTGTGTACGCATATCGTTTATTTTATTAGCTTCTACTAAACCGAGTAATATCAAATTAGTACTTGCTTCATTAGATCTTGCCCTATCTGCATTAGGCGCAGTTTCTGCATTTCTTTTCTGTTCCCTGAACGGTGCTAAAGCTTCGTCAATTTCATCTGTTGTATTCTGATACTCGTCGCTTTCATCTCGTGCTTTTTGTTGTTCTCGTGTAACTAAATCATCAGCTTGTTCTTCAACGGCTTCTCTAATGACTGCTTCAATGTTTTGAGTCGCTTTACTTTTAAAGATATCATCTGTAAAGTTTCTATCAATAATAATATTGTCATACGCATCTCGTTGTTCTTGAGTTGCATTGTCCCAAGCTTCTTTAATTTTAGCAGCAAGTTTTGTTTTATCTTTAATCTTATTAGGCTTTTCAATACCCAAAGCTTCAGCTAACTCATTAAGAACTGCTTTATTAAAGTTTAAATCTTCAACATTACCCTCATTAATTTTATCTCTAATAGCAGCTACTTTTGCAATAGCTTCATTTAGTGATGTCTGCTGTTCTTTAGTAAGTAGTGAATTACCTTCTTCGTCTACAAGAATAGCTTGTCCTCTTCTAGCGTCATCGGCAGCAAGTTCTTCAAACGAGAAGTTATATGCTTCATTAAAGGCTGACTCTGTTGAAATACCTTCTTTAATTAATTGATCAAATAAAGTATGAGGAACTACTTCATCTCCTTTGCCGATTTCTTCTAAGAAATTATCTTCAATAACATCTTTAAGAGAAGCAATCTCATTAGAATCTAATGGAGCATCATCAGGGTTTAAAGCAAGTAGTTTATCTAACACTGCTTTTTGTTCTAGAGTAGCTCCGTTTTTCATTTTTCTTACTAAAGTTTCATCCATACCAAAGAGCATCATAGCAGCAATTGGATGCATATCTTCTTGTTTATTGATATCGTCTAACAGTTTTTCTTTAAGTAGTTTATTAAAAACTGCTTGGTTTGTAATAACGCTTTCTTTATTAGTAGCTGCATAGTTTGCTGCTGCTTGAGCTACTTGAAGTCCTACTTCTTTAATATCTTTATCCATATTTTCAATAGTAGTAGAAGCTTCTTTAATTTCTTCTTCTAATTTAGCAACACCTTCAGTATCTGCTTCGTCTGGGTTATTTTTGTTGGCTTCTCTTTTAGCGGCTAAAGCTTCTCTTAATTTTTCAATTTTTTCTTCTTCGGCTGCTAATTCTGTTTCTTTTGTTTTCTTTACTTCAGCTAATCTTTCAGCTTCTACTGAAAATTCATTACCTTCAGTTTTTGTTACTGGTTCTGCTGGCTTACCATCGTTAGTCAGTTCATTTCTTTTTGCGTCACTCTCAAAATCAGTAAGTGTTTTAACAGTTCCTGTAACTAGAGTATAACGCAAACCTAATCTTATTGCTCTATCTTGGACTTGATTTACTAAAGCGTTTTCTACTCTAATAGTAAAAGCTTCAGCACTAACAGTTTCACCTTCGGGAATACTATTAACTACTTCATCAACGGCTTTTTGAAAATTAACAGCTCCTGAGTTATGTGATTTTTCTGATAATTGATATAATTTTTCTTCTAACGTTCTAGCACTATTAGATGCGGATTCATCAGTTTGACCAAACTCAATTTTAGGAATAGCTTTATTTACACTAAGTCGTGCGTCTGCTGTCATATTATTTTCTGTAGCTACATTAATAATAGATTTAGTTACATTCCACCAAGATGTTTTTGCGATTCTTTCGTTAAAGTTCTTTTCAGCAAATGCTGTTGTTTTATTAAGCCAGTTATCAGGGCTTACTTCTGACCACTTATTAATAAGATTAGCTGTTCCTGTAACACTTGCACCAGCAGCATCAAACGTTCCACCAATAGCTGGTCCTAAAAGACCGCCCATGACACCGCCCATTAACATAGATTGGGTCATTGCTCCCGATTGGTTTCTCATATACGATAAAACATCAGCTTGTTCTTGACCAAACATAGCAACATTTAAAGAATCTTCATAAGCAGCCGCATAAGAATATTCAATTCTTCCCCAAACTAATCCTTCAACCGATCCGGCAATAGCTCTGTACATAGCTTTACCTGTTACCGATTTAGGCAGGTAGTCATTACCTTTTAAATAAGTAAGTAAATCAACACCCTCGTCTTTACCTGAAGTAAGTAATCGTCTACTAAGGGGTACTAATAATTCAGATAAAATCTGAGTAGGCATAACTTTCTGTAACAAACTAAGTTGGTCTGTACCTTTTTTTAAAAAATTAGATAACCTAAAAAATTTAGATTCTCTAGTAAGAGCAGCAATAGACTGCCTATTTAATCGGGTTAATAAACCAGTTCTTGACGCAAGCTGTTTTGAAGTACCTAAAGAAAGTAACCTTCCTGTTGCTCTAAGACCCCCTCTAGTAATCATACCACCTGCTTTTAAACCACCTGTTCCAATAGTAGCAGCAATGTCAAGACCTAAAGTAGGATCTAACATAAAGCCATGACCAAAGATTTTTGCGTAAGCTCCAAATGTTTTGTTACCTTGTGTTTCTTGTTCTAATACCGCTGCTTTATATTGAAAACGTTTTTCATTTAAACCAGCAGTAAAAGCAGCACCGTTTGATGAGTTCTTTAAGAGATCAAGAACATCGGGGTTATTAGATAACCAATCTTTAATTTTAGGATCCAAGTTATCTGATGTTTCAATGGCGTTTAAAAGAAGATCTCTAATTCCTTCTGTCTCTTTATCCCCCATCCAAATTTTATCTTTATACCCAAGAAAATCTAAAACAGGACCATCATCTCCAAAGTTAGTAAATGCTCCTCCTAAAGTATCAAAACTCGATACAAGAAACCTTCCCGCTCCTTCAAAAAATCCGGCGTTTTTATTCCAAGAAACACTGTCTTCTAAAGCCATTGCTTCTGATTGCCTTAACACAAAGTTTTCATCGTAACTAGGATCAAAGGTTGCGTTTTCTTTTTTAATCATATCAAGAAGCATCTTAATAGATCCCTTTGTCTGATCGTCGGCTATTGTCATACTAGCCCCTCGTGATACAGACTCAGGTACTTGACCAAACATAGACATTACTTTATGTGCATTAATAGCGTTTGTATAAGAAGCCTCAGACCACGACTCGCTTAAGTCATAGAAAGTACCTCCTAAGTTATCAGGTACGTATCCAATTAAACGGTTATTCATTACATTAGGGGCTGTTAAAGGGAAAGCCATAGCATATTGAATCGTTTTTTTAAACTCTTCTCCGCCTTCAAAACGAAGATTTTCAATTCCCGCTTCGTTAGCAACTTTAATCATTCTTAAAGATTCTCTATTATCCCTAGCAATACGTTCGTTAACTTCCTTAGGATCTAACCGAAATGGGGCAAAAGAATTGTACATAATATTGTCGTATTCTTCTGATACCGTTTTTGCTTCTTCTTCATCTAAAGCTGCTTCAGCGGCCATTCCATATTGAAGTGCAAAGGAAGTGTTTTTAACTCTTTGTTCGTATTGTTCCGTAATATCGGAAAGTTTTGGTGTTTTAAAAATCTCGTTCATTTTTTCTTGTTGAACAGAGTTATAAAAATCAACTGCGTTTTTAGAGTAGTTCTCACTACTGAAATTAATAGGCATATTTTTTTCCTTTATTGTGTGTTAGGGGGTAAATCAGGGGTGGGGAAGGGATAATTTTTATTAGGGTCACGATCTTTTGCATCGACTATAGCGGTATTTACGGTTGTTTTTACTTCTTTAAGATTACGTCCTTGAATCTCTTCTGCCTTAGTTGCATATTGGGTTGTCATTGATCCTTTTTTTACATCAAATTCAAAAGGTGATCTACTTGTTCTTCCCCAAGAACTGCCTTCTCCTACTTGTTCTTGTGTAAAATTACGAAAAGATCTAATACCTCTATCAGTAGCGTAATCAACGTATTCCATAGGTCCAAACGTCTCATTGCTTTGTTTTATAATTCTATTTTGCTCTTGACCACTTACACCGAATAAATAAAACTCGTATTCACCGTTTTGTTGATTATAACTAGAGTAACCCATCATCTTATTTCCTTCTGCCGTTTCAGGTTGCTCAAGTCTTTTTTCAACGTCTCTAATAGTAGCACTAAAATCATCGGGTGATTGGGTAGCATAAGCATGTTCTAAATAAGAAAGAACAGCAGCCGAAGTATGAAGACCTAACATAGATGGTCCATCTTCATAGCTAACACCTACTTGTTTATCAAACATAGTAGGAGAGGTATCTCCTCTTGTTGTTTTAATTTGTGTAACAGGAATTACTCCGTCTCCTCTTTCGTATAAAGTTTTATCTAAAATTCTGTCTAATCTTGTTATAGTCTCTCTTGGTAATGACTCATCATTAAGGCTTTTCCATTCATTAGTACGTTGTAAAAGACTTTCTTGCGTATTAGACGCAGCGTTAACAGAACCAAGAATAGAAGCTTGATTAACTTGCTGTCTTGTAATAGTGCCGTTAGTGCTGTCAGTTAAAGTTGTATTTATGCGGTTCCAATAATGGTTATTAACTTTAATATTAGTAGCAGTAGGAGGTAATCCAGCACCCGGTTTATATGGAGCTAATCTTAAAGGAATACCCATAAGATTATTATTAGCTTCCGTTCCATCTATCATCGGTGTAGGTACAGCACTAGTAACAGTTGTATCTTCAATATCAGTAGGCAACGCAGCCATAACGACTCCGACTCCTTCGGTTTGTGCTTGTTTAGTTATAAAATCAGCCGTTGGAGAAGGAGCATCACGTTGGTCTGTATTAGAAGCTAATAAACCGTTTTGAACTGCGGTTGATAATTCACCAGATTTTATAGCCTTATTAAGTAAATTTCCATTGCTATAACTAGAAAGAACATCGTAATATGTATCAAGATGTACTGCCTGAAATTCCTTTAATTCAGCTTCGTTTAAATTATCCACAGAACCACCCAATTGAGTTACAACAGGATCAACTTGATGTACTTCTTCGTCGGCCCAAGGAGTAACTTGAGAAAATTGCCTAAGGACATTTCTCATAATTGGTCCAGACCTTTGACTTGGATCTACAGTTCTAACCAAAGGGTTTGTAAGATCAACCATAGGAGTAGGGGTAATTTCAGATACAACACCTGTATCACCTAAATTAGAAACAAAATTAGTTACTCTAGTAATATAATTACCGATATTTTGAGAACCTGATTCTGTTTGCCCTTCAGTTAAAATCCACTCTAAGCTGTCTTGTAAACCACCAGAAATTGCCATGTCTCTTGGACTTGTTGAGTCACTAAGAATTTTTACAGTTGTATCATTTAAATTTAACATAGCCCCCGTAAACTTCCATACAGATCTTCTAACAGATTGGTCTGCCATTAAAGGAGAGTTATTAAGAGAAGATAAAGTTTGTAATGTAGCTACAGTTCTTTGATTATCTGTAAACCACTGCTCTCTTTCTTCTGGTTTTACGTTTTTTAATTCATCAGTAACTTGTTCCATTCTTGTAACTATTAACGATGCTGAGTCTCCGTTAACTCTACCAGCAGCAGCCACTTGATTGCCTGTATCAGCTAAAAGAAATGGGAGTACTACATTATTATCTTTAGATAACGTAAGTTTTGAAGTATCTGGATCAATAGTAAACAGGCTAGAAGAGTTAGCAATGTTTTGAGATATGGTCTTAATCATATTACGACGTATACCTTTTAATTGAGACACTAAAGGACTAAGCTCATCGTCAGCTTTAGGGTCATCAAGCTTTGTAATTAAATCATCAAACTCTCTCAAGAAATGACTTTCTCTATCGGTGTTAGGATCCGAGTTATTATACTCATCTACTATATCTCTAAATTGCGTTTCTTGAGGATAATCTAAAAGTAAATTATCAAGATCTCTAACAGTAGATTGAATAGGAGCAGTAACAGCAGTTGAATCGTAACTATCTTTTGGTGCTTTCCAAAACTCATTCCACATTTCTTTGTTAATATCTTTACCTTCAAAAAATTCTTGAAGAGGATTATAAACATCTTTAGGTTCAAAGCGTTGTGCAATAAGATCAAGAGCTATCGCAAAGTCTCCTCCTAATGGATCTGTTGTTAAATCAACTCCTGTGTTAAGGTTTCCCATAATTTTAGCATTAGACGCAATATCGTCATTCATTTCAGTAGCAGTTGAATACTTGCTTTTAAATCTAGGATCTGAATTAAGGATAAGCCTAGCTTTTTTTTCTTCTTCAGTAGGTGTTTCTGTAGATGACCAGTTAGCTTTTTTCTGTAGATCAATAAGTTCTTTTGTTTCTACAGAAGTAACATTACCTTTTTTATCTTCTTTAAGCCTAGTTTTAATTTCCGCTTGGACTAAAGTACTAATATTATTCATTGTTTGCATTGCATTATCATCTGGGTTAGCAGTAGTTAATGCTAGCTCAATATAAGTTTCTCTTACATCTGGAAGATCATTAGATGAGGGAGGGCGTACAGGACGGTCTAACATTGATTGGACACTACCAATCTTTAAAGTTAACGCTTCTGCTTCTGCTGGAGATAAACTTCTTCTAAAATCGTTTTGATACAAATTTGAGGTTTGCTCCAGTGTTTGCTGAATAAGAGCGGAGTTTTCTGCTCTAAATTGTACATCTAATAAAGAAGGATCTTCTTTAAGTTTCTTTACTAAATTCTGTACGTTTTTTCCTTGGTACTGTAAAGGATGATAAGACATAATAGCTGTTAACATCCCATCAGAACCTTTAACATCAAACTGCATATTTCTAATATTATCAATACCTGTAGAAATAGTATAAAGATTTTCTGCTAATTGACCGGGTGCTAAAGCAGGGTTAATTTTTCTTCCGTTTGACCAAGCAGCAAACATTTGAGATGGAGATAAATCCGATGTTCCTGCTGCATCTGTAAAAGGCATAACACCGTTAAACATATTTTCTTGAGATGCTTGTGCTGTACCTATATTAGATTTAAGAGTTTCAATTTGTTGTACTTCTATTGTTTTATTTTTTACTAAAGCATCTAAGTTTTGCATAATAGCGGGACTATCAGTAATAAGATTAGCAGGAATACCATTTTCTGCTGCTCTATCTAGAATAACACCTAAAGTTGTAGACCTTACCCCTCCCTCAGGACCAGTAAAATAGTCGGGGTTAGCCGCCGCCATTTCATTTAATGCCATAGTAGCGTTCATAACAGTAAAATCAGAAATAACTTTAAACTGATCTTTTAAACTTTTTAATTCTGTTCCTTTTTGCCAGTTACTAATTTGACTCCCTAATCTAGGAAAACGTTTTATAGCGTCACTTGCAGCTTCTTCTCTAAATTCTGCTTGGCTAGGGATATCAGGATTTGTTGATACAACAGGATAACCTAAAGTTTCTTTTTCAGTTTTTATAACCCAATCCATTAAAAAATCTTCGTCATTTAATGCGTTAATTTTAGCCTGTGCGCCAGCCGCTTGATTACTAAAAACTGCTTCAAATCTTTTTGTTAACGGTTTTGCCATAGAGTAAATAGCATTTATACGCGTTAATTTAGCTTTTTCATCAAAATCGGGGTTAGCAATAATTTTATCAGAAGCTATTTGTAAGTCTTCTGCTACTTCTCTATCTCCTTTATCTTTAGCTTTGTTAATTTCGTTAAAAATTTCAGAGGTTTTTCCCATAGCGTTTAATAACTCTAACGCCATATTAGGTCCAGTGTCAAAAGCTGATCTAGCGTTTTGACTAAACTGTGTTTGGCCTTGTTGAGATACATCAAGTGTTTCGGGAGTATCATATATTTCACCGGTTTGTCTTTGAACCCGGTCAAGCTGGCCCGGAATGCGACCCATCTGTTGTCTTTGATCGTTTTGTGTCGGCCTTGGTGGCATAGTTTATCTCCTTATATCGCAATATGTATTAGTTACCATCCGGTGATACCTTCGCTTTGTTTAAAAGAACCACCCGCAGAGGATCCTAATTGTGCGCCCGTTACAGCTCCGCCCAGAGCGCCATTAATTATTGCCCATGTTGTATTAGGATCTGATGGCCGTAGACCGGGTACATAACCATCTGCTTGCTGCATAGAGTCATCAATTTGATTAAGATTATTCCGATACTGTTTTTTAATAGTTTCTTCTGCATCAAGATTATTAAAGAACTCTGTCTCCCAGTTCTTAGCTCCCTTGTGTTTCATTTGCTCACGAATACGTTCTGCTGTACCTGAGTTAGTACCCATTTTCTGAGTAATTCTAATATTATTAGCAGCAACAGTTAATCGTTGGTTTTCTGACATAGCCTGCCGTCTATCTTCTGTAGTTGTTTGAAGATTCATACGGCCTCTAGCATAATTCCTAGCCATTTGTTCAGCATTCATTTGGTTCTGTAATCGCTTCATTGCATTAGCATTAGCGACTCCAAAGATCTGTTTACCTGAGTTCCAAGCTTCTTTAATTGTTCTATCATTATACTGAGCAACTTCCATTGCTCGTTTATCTTTTGCAGCTTGCCGCCCTCCAATTCCTCCTAAGACGCTTCCTGCAATCATCGTACCGGCCAGTATGTAGCCCATATCAATCCTCCATAAAAGAAAGTATTTTATCTAAGTGTTTATCTATATCTTCTGTATATACGTGCATAATCGAATAATTAGCTTCTTCTAAAGCCCTAGTAAGACACCATCTAGACCAATCAATGATGTCTGTAGGTGGATTAAAAGGAGATTCAAAGTCAATTATTTCTTTTTCTTTTTTATAAATTCTATTTACACTTGCTAATTGTCTTTCTTTGTCTTTACGTTCTAATATAATAAGCCTGTCTATGTTATACACTGGGGTTTTTAAAAGTAGGGCAGGCCAAACCTTTACACACATGTTTTTCCAAATGTGATCTTTAACTCCCTCTTCAGCAATGTGAGGGTCAATCTCCCAGAATCCCTTGGGGTTTTCATCCTTAGGGGTATAGTAGTTAAACTTCTTACCAGCAATAGGTAATCCGTTCTCTCGTAAAAAATTCATTGTGAATGAGGTTCCAACTCGTGGTCCTATTCCAGTAACTATTCTCATTGATTAAATTTCCTTAGAAGTCTATTTTTAAAATAACTTGGTCTTTTCATCTGAAGATCCTGTCCGTTTACTTGGACATTACCTATAGTTCTATCGTAACCGATACTTCTAATTCTTCTATCGTCGTTTTCCCAGTTCTGGATGATAGCTTCATTCCTCATATATTCAGCTTCTGCAACTTTATCGTCTACATTGATCCCTAAAGAATCTTCCCAGTATGATACACTGGACGCAAGAACATCTACTCTGTCGTCATGTTTAAGCGAACCCTTCATCTCTGTAATACGGGTAAGCTGACGTTGAGTCTCTTCTTGTTTAATTACCTTAGGATCTACAACAAGTCTATGAGCTGACATAGCTGGTTCAAGTGTTCCAATAATTCTTTTACTTTTATTACCAGAAACTCTAAACTCTTCAATACCTGCGTTGCATCCCATACGCCGCATGACGGGTAACAGGATTTGACCAAACATAGCATCACCAAAGTTAGACTCAAACCTAATAATATCTACTTCTGTTTCCATAGCCATCGTAACGATTTTCTCAAGTGTCCGCTCAGAGTACCCACCCTGTAAACCATCCAGCTCAAGAATAAAAACATAACCATTAAGATATCCGCTAACACAGACAGCGGTTTCATCTGCTCCTCGACCACTGGGGTCAATGTGCATAACTTTATGTACATAGTCCTCATAATTTTGCGAAACCCACATAGGTTCATACAGTACGTCTCCACTTAATCCAAAGGATGGTAATTTTTTATTAACAAATTTAGATGCCCAAACAATCTTTTCAGGGGCTACTGTATAATCACAATCAAGTACAATTAAATCAGCCAACCTAAGGGGATACCTGTCAGCGTCAGCCAGTGAGGTATCTAGGTGGTAGTGCAATGAGAATAACTTAGGTCCAACCTTGGCTTTACGCTCCATGAGAAGCTCTAGATCGAACCTCTCAGGCTGGGTAGACTCTCCGGGTTGGAGATCTAATTCTAATATATAATCAGCACAATGGTCAATCTGACCGGGGCTGTCAGGATCTGGCATCAGGGCTGGAAACTTGTGGATTGGATACCCATCGGCCATCTTACGGTAAATGGACTCAGAGGTCTGAGGCGTACCTAGGATGCGTACACCGCCCTCTCCGGGGTTACGAATTTGTTCGATCTCCCAGACCTTCGTGAGAAGCCGCTCACGGCTCTCTGCGGTCTCCGAGTTCTTTTCGATCTCCACATCATCCAAGATCACCCAATCGGCGTGAGACCCCGTTATCTGCCCTGTAACGCCTCGTGCGAAGCAGCTTAAATCCTGCCCGTGAGATGTCCTGTTTTCGACGTTAAATCCAAAGGCATTATCCTTGGTATTTGGGCCGGGTTCCATGTGCTGACAGTACGGGACAAGGGACAGAATACGGCGTGTCATGGAGATGAACTCCGTAGACTTATTGGCCGTAGCTGACATAACCATTACCGTAGTATTAGAATCCCTTAACAGTAGCCACGATGCAAAGCAAGCCGTCAGGACAGACTTACCAGCACCTCGACCGGCTTGAAGCTGAAAGCCCTCAGGGCCGTTCTGTAGCTTCTCTGCCATAGCGTATTGTAGTGGTGTAGGCTCCCCCAAGCCTAGATACTTGAAGCAGGCCCACAAATGATTCCTGAAGTCATCAAGCATTTCTTGGGGTATATTCATTTTTTCTTTTTACCTTTCTTCCACGAGATACGTGCTGGTCCCTTTTTAGTCTTGGCTTTAGAATTGCACTGAGACTTAGTAGGACGGCAAGCGGGGTAAGCTCTTTTGCTTTTACCCTTGGCAGATTTACGACCACAGGGTTTACCTGTTTTACAATCAATCCAGCCCTTACCATTATTTCTACTAAACCATTTTTTTAAGCCTTCGCTTTTTTTCTTAGCCATTACTTCTTCTTCCGTTTTTTCTTACCCCCAGTACCCCAGTTTTTAGCACCGACTTTACGGCATTTAACTAGCGCACCAGACGCATAGGCAGAGGGCCATTTGGTGTAGCGTGATTTAACTTTTTTAGTACAAGCGTCACTTGCTTTTTTCTTTTTCTTAGCCATTAGCATTTCCACCTTCGCCTTGCTTTTCGTAAACGACTGTTAGGATCTTTAGCAGCCTTAGGGAACTTTTTCATCTGACCGGCAGACCTAGCGCAGTAACTTTTCTTACGAGAACCACCACCCGGCTGAGGAGCTTTAAGCTTAGAACCAGTCTTACTATTAATCATTCGACGGCCTTTTGCAGTTAAACCGCCTTTTTTACTTTTACAGCCGTTTTTAATACCACAGCCTTTCATGGCCCCTTTACTTTTTCTTTTTGCCATAGGACTTCTCCTTACGTGGTGCTAATAGTTTCTTAACATCTTTGCCGGTATTTCTAGTAGTGGTGCCACACGCACATTTAAATTTACTTTTCATTTACGACCCCTATTCCTAGCCCGATTACGAGAGGCTTTTTCTTTAACAATACGCCCAGCTTTAGTGTGCGACATGTCTTTACCGTCACCGTTACCGTAAGTACCTGCCTTACGGTTAGCGGCGTTTAATTTAGCACGATACTTTCTGCGTTCAGGTGTACTATGATAAGAAGTATTATACTTGTTTTTCTTAGCTTTAGATTGTGGATTTTTATCATAATAATATTTAGAATTCTTTTTACCTGATGGCATAGTATCTCCTTGAATGCCCACCTTGGATTTTACCCCAAGGTGGGTCTGACTGGCCCTGAAGGTAAGTTCAACAGAACCAAGGTAGCGAACAATTAAGTCCCGAATTTAAACGGCGGATCAAGATTCATTTTATCAATGGTAGACTCAAGTCCTTCCATATCTAACTCATCTCTGTGATCCACGATCACACGACACACAACCTGATACAGGCCGGGTGTGCATTTTGAAGGGTCATCAAGATCTTCTGATAACCTACTAACTAATTTATCTTTTAACGTTGAGATATCACTCATTGTATTCCTTAGATAGATGCGACAAACACTTCTAAATCAACACTAGCGGTATTAGCCTGAGCGTTGAACGTGTCAATCTCAGAGAAAGCTGAGAAAGCCGCTCCACTTGTGTTAGCTTCTAGGTCATCGTTGTACATACAAAATGTTTGTCCAGCTTCTAGTTTAACATAAGCGGTATCACCACTTGTGTCTAACATACCCAGAGTAATGTAGTTTGCACTGTCTTTGTTTGTAATACGAATATATCGAATATCCGTTTTAATAAAAGCTCCAGCTCCTGCTGTAGTACCTAACGTAAGTAGAGTTCTAGCAGCAGCAGTATCAATAGTAACAATCCTGTGACTGACTTCATTAATAGAAGCAATAGTTAATGTGTTAGTTACTCCACGATTAACCCCGTTAAGTGTAATAGCCTCAGTATGAGTTACAGTAAGTGTAGCCGGTACAATGGTTGTACTCATGGTCTTCCTCCTCCTCCACCAAAGCCACCACCTTTAGCAACACGAGTACGAGTAACAGCAGTTTTTCGTTTCCTGCTTTTATTTTTTCGGCCACCAAGGCCACCTTTTCTATCACTAGGAGGAGTTACTGAACGACCAGCTCGTTTAGCTTTACGGCCACCTTTAGATGCTCGTGATGCTTTAGCTTTTCCTGCTTTAGCAGCAGCTTTCTTTTTTTGTTCTTCTGACATTGCCATGTTAAATTCCTTTCGTTTAACCGAATCTATCCGGTGCGTGTTTAATAGGAGACCCATGAGGGACTTTTGTTTTATAAGTGTGATCAGCAGGTAAATCACCCAAGGTGTCATACTTTTGAGCTAGACCACCTTCAATTTTTTCAATTTCAGACAAAAACGAGTTGTCAACAGTAGATGATTTTAACCAATAAAATTCATATAAATCACCATTAAAGTTTTGACCATAGCTACCAGAGTTTTCTCTGCATAAAAGATTAATTTGCGGCATACTTGACGAAAGAGTAACATCATCAATTGTACCGCTTAATCCAACATCCGTTCCATTTACTCTAGCAAACGCAGTACCTAAACCATTTGTTGTTCCTACAACAATAGTATAATAACTGTTAGTGCTTAACACAGACGAAGAATCAACTGTATTAAGAGATCCAGTTCCTTTAGATCTAATTCTAAGTGTACTTCCATTTCTGGTACTTACTTGAAAACAACCTTGTGTATTGCCTTTCCCAAAACTTAATATACATTGTTCACCACTAGTCGCAGAGTCTGTTTTAATAAAAAAGACAACAGCAAAGTTATTTGCAGAAACATCTATATTAAGATTATCTCCAACTGCTGCGTAATTAGTAATTAAAGAAAGATCGTTAGAAGAACTCCCAGTTACGTTATTAAAAAATTTTTTAGTAGTATCTGCTTCTAAAGTAGGCTCAGTACTGGCTTCAGCCGTAAACTCAAAATTATTATCTGAGAAATCTCCCCAACTAGACGCTTTAGCAGTACCATCAGCAGGACGTTGCATAGTCTCAGAAATTAAAGCTACTTTACAGTCAGCAATTTCACATTGTGTAGGAGAAAAAACCCCGCCTCTTTGAAAGCTCCATTCTCTGTCCCACGGCTGTGGGATAATCCAGTTAACAGTAGACGCTTCAAGAGTTCCTTCTCGTAACGATAAAATATATTCTTCGCTGCCTCTACCAAGAATGAGATTTTGGTTTTGTTTTAAAGAACATTGTTTTTCGTTTTCGTTTGTGATACCTCGGTTCTCTGCGTTAATAGGACCATCAATAGTTAATGTCATAATTCCTACGTCACCGTAAGCAGTATGAGGTTTTCTTCCTGATGTTGTAGGCATTATTATTTCCCTTTATAATTCTTTTTCTTTTTATCGTCTTTTTTCTTGGTAGTCGCCATTTTCATAGCAGCGCCTTTTTTCATTTTAGCTTTACCTGTTTTTTGTCCTTTAAAATTAGGCATAATTAATTTCCTTTTTCTAAATCTCTAAGACGCACTTCGTGGTCTTCTGTTCTTTTTGCGAAAGTTTTAAGCTGCTCAGAAAGCGCTGCCAACTGACAGTTCATTTTCCATAACATACTTACAATACCTCCGCCAATAATAATTTCAATAACAGGAATCATTTGTAAAGAATTCATGATTATCTCCTTGCACTGACAGCAGACTGCCCAAAATAAAAACCAATAATAGCAATCAACGCTGTACGCAATTCGGTAACAAGAAGAAATCCTTTTACTTCATGAAACTGTTCTGTAAACAAACCAAAGATGCCACCAAACTCACCCTCGACCCACGTAGGGATACCAAAGAATGAAAGAATAAAAGGGGCACCTACCATTGCAAATAGCACTGTAATAACAATAACTCGTCTTACCCACGTACCGCCTGAGCCACCTCGTGCGTCAGCACGGTCAGCGGAGTCATCAGCAGCAGCTTGGGTCTTAATAGCCAACTCTGCAAGAGCCGCTTGTCGTTCTACCATAGAGCCAATTAATTTAAAGATAAAACCGGAGAGACCTCCGCCAATAAGGGACAGCAGTTCGATGGGCATGGTTTAACCCTCCCAAACGGTCTTACCAAAGACCTTCAGTGCTTCCCAAAATCCTTTAAAGAAATTGATAAAGGTTTTGTAAATAGCTTTCATGATAGCCTCATTTCTTTTTCTTTAAATATGCGTTAAAAATAACAGCATCTTTTCTTAAATCAGCCTGATCTGTTCCGGGGTTATTATCCCAAGTAGCAGGCGATGCGACAGCATTTAAACCTCCGAGGAAGTTAGTATAACCGTCAATCCCTAAAGGAAGGGCTAAAAAATCATCGGCAATATTCCAAGTTCTTAAGCCGATGTTACTCAATTGAGTAGCGGGAGTTACATTTAATGCCATGACAGCACCTCATTTCTTTTTCTTTTTGTATGCAAGATAAGCTCTTGCAAGAATTTTTGCTTTTGTGTCGTTTGACTCGTTATTAGTTGTAGCAGGAGAATCAAGGGGCGTACTATTATTAACTCTAGTTAATCCTGCTTTTTCATTAGATCCAGCAATAAGATTAACAAACTTACCACCAAAAACTAACTCATCGTAAAGATTATCAAATGGCCCTAAAATTTGTCCTCCAGAGAATTTTTTAATTGGTGCAGTAACACCGTCATAACCTACGGATGGCTGGCCGTTCCCCGCTAATTTTTGTAATAAAGGCGGCTCACTTAAAGGAGTAGATGATCCCGCATCAAAATATAAAACATTAGTATTATCTTGTATTTTGTTTGATAAGAATAACTTTAATTGGTTTTCTGCGGTAAAGTCTTCTACTTCTACTTGTAACTGAGGAATTTGAACATTAGAAGAACCAAAAGCTTCAGCAAGTTCAGTTACAATTTCTTTACTGCTTTCACCGGGAGGCATACTACATGCAATACCTTGAACTGTAGCTGTTCTTCCTTGACCAATGTTATCTCCAATATTAACTAAATCTCCTGTAGATCCGGCATAGGCAGGATCATCACCATTGGCAGTAGACCTACATAAAATAATTCTTTCGGTAATATAAGTACCAGCGTCATAAGAGTAACCTTTAATTTCAAAACTATCTCCTGTACATTGAAACGCATTAAATTCTGTAAGGGTTGAATAAATCTCACTAAAAGTTGCTATTCCTGTTTGAGTTCCATATCGCCAAGTATGACCTCCAAGAAGACCGCCTGTTGAACTTGTATTTAAAGCCATGTTATTCCTCTTTCTTTTTATAGCCCATCATTTTATTAAGAGCTTCTCTTCGTTTTTGACAACCTCCGCAAGGTTTAACTTTACCTGCTGTGGCTTTACTGATAACATTCTTAACAGTATCTCCAATGCCCCTAGAAGGGCCATCGTAGTCTTTACATTCCATGCAGTTAGCTTCCGTAGGCTTACCGCCAAATTTGTTAATAGTGCAAATACGTTCATCTGCAAGTTTACCTAAATGAATACAAGACATAAGTTCTCCTTAAGAAACGGGTGTACAGGTACTGTCAATATCACAGCACGTACACTCATCTACAACCGGAATCCACGAAAGGTCAACCGGATAGTTAATTGAGTCCACAAAATAGTGGTCTCTAATATTTAAACAATTGCCGCTACATTCTGCCTTAGTGTTAGAAATCCAAGAATACGTACCCGCACCAGAATCATAAGAGATAACTGTAAGGGGTTCATCTTGGTTTGTTCTAGCGTCTAAAGACCCAGAACGTGTACACTTAAATGCGTCGTAGTTACAAATGTCGTGATAATAATTTTTAGTATTAGCAAAACTAAGCTTCATACCGCCTACATTAGGTACACCGTAGTTAAGTAAGTTACCGCTAGACAACGCCTCAATGGCAGCAACAAAGGAACTATGAGCTTCTGAGGGGAACTGAAAGGGATCCGATTCTCCTGAACAAGTACCATTAGTTGTGTCATAGCAAGCATCTTTACCATCGGCAGTTTTAAAGACATTACCTTGAATAAAGGTAGCACAGATAGTAGGTGTACTTAGTGTAATCCTATTTGTAGTATCTGTACCAAAGATAGCTACCTGTTTAGGTGAAGGTGAATCAGCAAGCCACTGTGAAGAAGACCCGAATGGGTTACTATTAATAGTATTAGCAACTGATGTTCTACCTACTGGAGGCGATGACCTATAATGTAATACAGGCCCAAACGTACTACCTTGGCTACTATTAGTTAGATCAGGGATCCTAGCAGTGTTAGTATAATCGTTCTTAACCTGTCGAAGCCCTCTGATCTTAACACCATGAGAGCCAGTCCAGTAGTACCTGTTACGATTAACAGAGAAGTTACTACCGATAAAGTTAGGAGCTGCCATACCATAATCAATAGATGATGGATAAAATTCCTGTAACAACAAGGGGCTAGTACTAAGGTTGTGGAATACAGAATCTCGAATAAACAAGTTCTGAATCTGTTTACGACCATAGTGTAGATACTTAGTGGACAGAGACGACACAGCCCCATCAGTTAACGGGAACAGTGGACCTTCTGGAATATTCTTACAAGCATCCGTAGTAGCATCTGTAGATAAGCAATACTTCTGGACATTAGAAGAAACCACAAAGTTATCAAAGTATAAATGATTAATAGCATTGTGACCAAAGATCTGCTGAGAGTTAGCTTTTTCGTCTAAGTGGAAATCCTTAAATAAGAAGTTTCTAAACGTCCAAGTACCAAAGTTTTCTTTGTGTCCAGCCACACCAGCGTAAGCACCGTTAAAGGATCCTAAGATATCTCTAACAGTAAACGAAGGTCCGGGCATATTGATAATTCTAGAGTGACAGTTATCAACCTTAATGTTGATCATCATCCTATTTTCAATAAATGAGTTAAAGTTATAGACCCCACGAGGATTAGGACTACCGATAACTGGGTTGTAATCGTCTTGAACTTTAATACCGTATTTAGTATTATAGTTATCTAAAGACCACTTCACGATATCAGTATCCTTCTTGTCAGGATCGCTGTAGTTATCAATATTCTTGACCCATAAATCAATAATAAGACTGTGACCTTCATCGCAGATTAAGTTATCCGTCATGTTGTCCACTGTAAAGTGTTTGACCATGACGGGGTTCTTAACTACTGGTCCCGGTACAGCACTACTGGTAATAGACTTAGCATAAATACCCATAGTCCAAGAGTCATTATCAGCCAACTCCATGAGATCGTGGTTATAAAGACCAAGGATAACACACTGTCCGGGTTCTGTACCAAGACAGAACGACGTTGATGTGTGTACTAAGTCAGTCCCAAAGATACCCTTACAGGCACTAAGTGCGCTGTTAGTACACGGGTAAGTCCCACTGCAAGCGATCTCAGCAGCAATATTAGTACCATTAGATGCAGATAAATTAACAGTATTAGATGAGAAGAAGGGCCACCACTGTACTTCAGTCATACGACACGTACAGTTAGATCTACAATAGTTACAGGCTGTAGTAGCACAGTCAGCACATCCAGTACCATTAGCTAAGATACCGCAACAGTTGACACCACACACAGTGGCATCCTCAGAACACTGGTAGTCTTCTTCTCCGTCCCTGATCTTTCTACATTTATTATACTGAATTTGACCCGCCACAGTACCGTTAGAAGCCCGCGTAAGGCTGTCTCCACAGATAATGTCACCAGAGCCGTCTACAAGCGTAGAAGCCTTTACAGCGTCCACACAGACCGATGCGAAGTCAACGTTCTCAATGAGAAGCCTACAGTTAGTACCCGTAGATTTCAAACACTGGTTTACAGAGGATCCGGTCAGTGAGGTGTGGACAGTAAGATCCTTAACGTGCAACGCAAAGGAATTCCAAGCCATATCTACCTTATCTTGTCCCGGTGGGAACCATAAGATAGTCTTACTCTTACTATCTGGGTTTTTTGATTTAATAACTAAACTCTTTTTCTGTAGAGCATTTCGACACCAGTTAGCACCCTCAGCATACGTCAGAGATTCTGAGTCCTTAAGGTTGGGCCAGTGGTACTCACGAGGAGTAGTATCTGTACCGGGATTAAGAATGATCTCAGCGTCATGCCTTGCTGCTTCAACGCTACCTGTATTAAGTAAGGTAAAGGCTGCTGCAACTGTAGTCACATCGGCTGTACCAGCACTTACTTCAGAAGCATTACCCACTGTAACTTGCACAGGAGCTGGATTATAGTTAAACCAGAATGACTCATAACCATTAAACAGAATGTTCTGTTGACTGGTTGCACCAAAGATATAACGATTATCGTAATAAAAAGTCTTGGCTCCACCTGAGGTATAATAACTAAACCCATTAGCAGCAAGATTCCATTTATTAGTAGAACCAATAGCTGGAAAACTATTCTTATAGTTTAATCCACTAGCTCCCTTTAACAGCTCAGGGCCATCAGGAACACTTCTAGGCCACTTAGCATTACTTAAAGGCCAGTTCTGTCCAGCAATTGGACCCCAGTTTTTATAATCACCGGGAGTTCTATCGCCAGCTACTTCACCAGTAATAAGAACTTCAGCATTACCCGTAGGTGGTTCTCCGTACAGAAGTCTAGACGTACCTACACCTAAACCATCATTACGTGAGTTAGCTGTAACTCTGGCTCGTACTTCATGAACACCTGTAGTAAGACCGCTAGTTTCAAGCCTAACGGTATACTCTTCTAAGCTATTAAGAAGATTACCGCTATCGTCTCGTTTGACACGAGCAACAGAAGTTTCTAACGGGTGAGCATATTCTTTATTAATAGAAGCCACACCATTGCCAGCAGTAGCTCCGTCAAGATAGAATTTAACAGAGTTAATACCATCCATGTGAGCAGCCGACACGGTTAAATAAAAACCTAATTGAGTCTTATCTAAATCTAAATACTCATTAGCGTAGTTCTTAAACGGAATCTCAGTCCATCTAGCCATAACCTGTGGCTTACCCTTAGCAACTAAGTTAAAGTCATGCTTGGGATCGGTATGATACCAGACATCCTCATTCCAGTTCTGACTTGTTACAGCTTTAATAGTAGGAATGTCATTAGCCTCTGAATTTCTATCTACGTAAGAGCTAGTAGTGCCTTGCGGATCGGGAATTAAATCAATCTTACGAGTAATCGTAGCTGACTCAACGCCTTCAATAAGATCGTCAAAATCTTCGTCGTAGCTAGTATTTAAAATAATACTTTTAAGTTCGTCTTCACGTTCTTTAAATTGCCAAAAGAAAGACCCGCAACTATCGTAATAAATGTTATAAGAGATAGTAGGTGAAGTCCCATATTGTTTAATGGTATCTTCTAATTGTTCTGCTGCAAGAAGACAATTAGGAACACTTTGAACAATACCAGCTAATTTAAAATCAGTAGGATAATCTTGAACATAGCTGCTACAAGGGCCGCCTGCTTCAGTAACATACCACACTTCAACTTGATAGGTATGAGGACGAGACGGCATTAACATAGCTCCTTCTGTTTCTGCTACGAAATTACCGGAAACGTCGATATAACTGTTACATCCTTTATTCGTTGGGTCATCTGCTGATGTCCAAGTGTTACAAAATACACAAGTATTAGTATCTTCACAGTTTGCGTTAAGTTGTTTGTAAACCCCGGTATCGTCAATACTAGATTTAACAATACCTCTTTCAGTTTGTGAGTCTTTAGCATACTTGTGGTCAAGTCTAAAGTAACAATTAGAAAAATTATCATCTACATTTTCTGTACAAGTTGCATCATCGACGCTCGCGGATGTACTAAAAGGATAACAAAATTTATAAACAGATCTAACTTGTGTAGACCACACACGTAAATAAGTAGTGTTATCCGGATTACCCGACCACCACCCTGAGTTAGTATCCGTTAAAAAAGCGTAAGCACTATTATTAAACTCAGTGTTTTGAAGAAGTTCACTCTTACAGTATGTGGCTGCATACCACGTAGAATCTAATTTAGTAAAATCTGCTTTCACCTTATCTCGTTCTGTAGTGTTTTTCATTGCCTGAGAAATTTCAGTTTGATCAAAACCTAAATTTAATAAGTTTTGTGTATCTCCTGAGGCTGAAATAGTATAATTATCGTTAGTAGTAGCAATACTAGCAGCACCGTCGCTGTTATTAAAAGCAATAAGCTTATTAAATTGATTAGTACGTTTAAATTTAAGGTCGGTGTTTGTAAGTTTAAGAGTAGTGTACACGCCTTTACCTATAGTAGGGGGATTAAAGCCACCAACAATGCTCCTATTATTACACTGCCCACAAGAACCGTTTGTTTTATAATTACATAATTGAATGTTTTTAATTTTAATAGTTTCTAAAACAGGTTCTCGAAGTAAACTACCATCTACAGTATTACTTTTAATCATACAAGCTCGGTCTCTATCAAATGTAATCGGCATATTACCTAAGATTTGATATTCCCCGCTGTCCATTGATGCTTCCCACTCAGAACTTTCTAAACCAGCTTCAGAATTAGATGGTTCACCACAATACCCATATTCAATCTGTTGATTATAAGGGGCGCTTAAACTGAATGTAATACCGTCTTGAATATTGCCGTCTTTATTGTAAGCTAAAAAGAAAAAGTCTTTAGTGACTTCCCCGCCGCCGCACGACGATGGGATATAAGCTCTACACCCTCCGTTTAAACAACCGCCAACGCTGTTGTCTTCACATCCGGTAGTAAGAAAACAACCACATTCGTCAATTACAATTTCTGATAAACAAGGGCAAATAGTAGTTGAAACAGGCGACCAACAAATAGCATTACCATCGTCAATTTTAGTCATACACTCATCAAAAGTACCAAAACTTATACTACCTCTATCGCAATCAGTACAACAATTATCGCCACATGTTTGACAACTAATATCAAAACCACCACATTCATCGCAATCGTCAGGACAGCTTTGTCCCCCAAATGTTCCGCCTACTCCTTGGCAACAAGCACAGATTTTGTTAAGTTGCGTTTGTTCATCCGAACTAAAACAACCGCTCCAATCTGAAAGACAATCGCAAATATCGCAAACACAAAAACTTTCATCTATAGTTCCAACGCCTTCACACTCTGATGTACAAGCGAATCCATCAAAAGCACCCGGAACAGCATCTCCTAAAGTTCCTCCCTTACCGTCGCATGTTCCTACATTAGACGAGCCAAAGTTTGAGCAATCTCCTTGAATGCCTTGTCCTCCGGGTTCTAAAGATCCTTCAAAGTAAAACCAGTACTCTACTTCAATACCCCATAAATTATTTTCATAGTTTTCTTGAGGAGTAATAGTTTCATTGGTGAAAGCTTTAATAATCTGATTATCAAAGCTTCCTAATTTCCAATTAAAAGCAGGCCACTCACTAGAACAATCTTGATCTAAAGAATCTCTAGTTCGTATATTAAGAATAACTTCCCCACCACTATTTGTCTCATCTTCCCAAAGTTCTTTTAAACCAATAATTTCTTTTTCGGGATCTGATTGAATAGGAAATCTATAAGTATATACATCACCTACTTCAACTCCGGGTGCTAAACGAGGAACTCCAGTACTACTACCATCTGTATCTACAGGGATAAACGAAGTAGGAGTAAAACGCCGTCTAATAGTACTTTGATCTTTAACTCTTATTTTTAAAATTAAAGCCTCATAAGAAGTGTTTTGCATAAAATCTAAATCTTCAGCAAACTCATTTAAACTGGGATATCTTATTTGAATTGTGGCTGTAGCATTTGAAGCATCCCAGTTAACGTTATTATTTCTAATAACCATACTTCTAAAAGTTGTTAAATACTGACCTGTTAAAAAACCTTCAGGGTTATTACTACAAAAATTATTCTGAGCAGTAGCTATAGTATTATATTTTGTAACACCATCTGTTTCATCAATGTCGTGTATACTATCAGAACACTGTTGATTTTCAAACAAATTAAAATTATAACCAAACTTAGCATAAACAATATTATTTGGATCACTATTACCTTCTGATAAAGTAGCATACCAATTAGTGCTAGGCCATTGATAGCTGCTTAAAATACCTGTGTTTTCTTCTGAACAACTATTGTTATCTCCGGGGTCATTATCGACAGTGCCAAAGCAGCATCTACCTATAGGGTTACAAGGACCGCCAACGCAGCCGCAATCAGTATCAAATGAAGGTGGTGTAGTCATGTGTTCTCCTTAAGCTGACGCACATTCAATTAGTTGAATAACATTTTGTGTACTAAATTCATTAGTATTTTTTACCATTACCCCAGTACCAATAGCAATGGGAGCTAATTTAATTACGTCACCGTTAACTAAATTCTTTCCGTGTACTTCTTGATTCGAGCTAATAGAAGTAGGAGGCCCATACACAATACCTTGGAAAGTTCTGTCACTACTAGCGTCTGTACCGGAGTTACCATTTTCTGCTAAGTTAACTGCACCAGTAAGAGTAGTACCAGATGATAAATCAGAATCTGTATTAAGCACATACGTATATTGACCATAGGCACTAGAATCTACTGTTGAACTTACTACATAATACCAAGTAGCGTCTACAATACTAAGCCAGTTAGATAAAGTAACAGTAAAATCACTTGCTGGTGATTGGTTATCTACAAAATTAAATACTAAGTTAGCACTATCTACAGCAACAGTTCCCGATGTGATTGCAGCTCCAGCGGGACCAGTATCTCCTTGGGATCCTGCGTCACCCTGTGCGCCCGGTGCGCCAGCAGCTCCAGCAGCACCTGAAGGGATGTGAGTTAAGTAAACAGCGTTGGTAGCACTAATGGTTCCAGCAAATGCTACATTATCGACAGTTAACGTAGCTATTGTACCGTTATTTGTAACCCCTGTTAATTTATAAACAGCAAAATTCTCGGGGGCACCTTTTTTAAACACTTTAACAAAATCATTAGATCCGACACTAAAAGAAGTAAACCAGTTTTTTACATCAGCACCATCAGCGTTTGTATTGTTTACAAAAATTTGTGTAGTAGCTTCTAAAGAATCGCTTAATAAAATTTGTCCGTTGCCCGGAGTAGTAGCAGTAAAAGTATACTCAAACGTATTACCACCGGCATCACCAGCAGTACCTAAACTAGCAGGATTAATTGGAATATAAGTTTGATTTGAACTTTGATATTTAAGTAAAAAACCATCAGTAATTCCAGAGTCATCAACATTTGATAGCGTGTTTAAAGGAACCTTAGTTAAACCACTTTCTGTCATCACTCTTGTATTACTAGTATCATCAAAAGCTGGTGAAGAAGTACTAATAAAGATATCAGTTAAATTAATATCTGTATGGCTCCCTGAACAAAAGTTAAGAGTAGATGCTAAAATACCACTACAATTACCTGCTGCTTCGCTTACTGATTTAGGTTCCCAAAAACCAGATGACTCGTTGTAAGCTAATACATTATTTGATGCGGGAGTATTATTTGAAACATTGATAATATCTGAAATATTAATAAGGTCAAAAACTGATTGTGTCTTAAAGTTTGTACCGTCACGATACAACACAGCCCTAGAAGCATTCGTATCAGCATCAACATCATTAAGATCAAAAATAGATAAGTTAATGTCTTCAACAGGGATATATCCATCTGCACCAGTAGTAACAATCTTACCGTTACCTGACAAATCAGAGAAGGTAATCATATCCATTTCGATAGTCCACAGAAGCTCTTGAATCAAAAACATTTCCTGACCCTTTTGGAAGTTAAGGAGATTAGACGTTAACTGTCCACCGGGCTGGTACGTGACAAAATCTGTAATCGAATGAGTAAGACGTTTAATAGTATATTCATCTGTTGCTAAAGGAGCGGGGAAAACTAATGTCTCAGGAGTAGCAGAGTAATTTAACAATGCTGATCCATCTGGCTTTTTAGTTTTTTCTAATTGAGTAACCGTAGCCTCAGAAAGATAAACATAGTATTTAGAATCATTTCCAGATTGTTCTGCAATATAAACAATATTACCGTTAGTATCTGTTTGAGGTAATCTAAATAAACCTTGACGTTGTTCTACAGGGTAAATACTAAGAATATCAACACCAGCGTAGTTTTTTCTTGCTTGAAAAAAGACTTCTACCTGCTGTGTAATACTCACGTTTTCTTTAAACACCGTTTGAACAGGAGTTAATTCAATCTGAATACACGATTCTGCTCCTCCTGTGTTACCGATATCTTTTGACACAGTATTAAAATACTTTGAATCATCTGTAGTTGTACCTGTATTACCTACTGCACTGTTGTAGTTATAAGAACACTGTCTAAAATTTGTGTTATCAAATGCCATTTCTAATCTCCTTTAGAAAGGCCGATGTGGCCCGAAAGCCACACCGACCCGGAGAACGGTTATCTTACCCAAGAGCTATAGGTAGTGTTAAACCGTCCTTTAATTTCAATATTTGTGATATTCATCGGAGATATATAATCCGACAGAATGCTAATGCTTACTTCGTCTCCGTATCCAAAGATCTTAGAGACTGTTTCCCCATCAACAACAAAGTTATCTAAAGGCATTAGATCGCTTCGTGTTGAAATTTCTTTGGATGAAAACTCAATAGGAGTAGTAACCCTATTTCTATTATCTACTTCAATCCTATAGTTACCAGTATTATGGTGACGGAGGTGCATGGTACGCAATGATAGGATACCGTCAATAACGTTACCACCTTGGTCTCTATAGAAAATAGGAGACAACTGAATTCTAGTTGTGTATTTAGTACCCACATAAACTGAATTAGCCGTATCATATTTACCTTGGACTGTTACTGTAGAAGCTGTAACTCCTGTTCCAAACGATTGAATCGCTAAAGACTCCCCGTCTACGACAATAGTATCAATAGTAGGATTGTAATATCCATCAAAAGTAAACTGTGTACTATCATCCGCAGGTGAGTATACAGCAGAACTAAATTTAGTAAAGCTGTTATCTAACAAAGGAACAGAAAAATCTTTTTCTTGGAACAGTTGTTTTTGAATATGGTGAATCGTTCGGCTTTCATCTGAAGTTACTGTAACAAAATAAATATTAGAATCGTAGCTATTCATAGCCACCACATCTCTATCGTATACATACTTAAAGAAAGCGTTTTGAATTACTTGTTCACCAGAGTACCTGTTTGTGTAACAGAAAACTTCTTTTTTGTTTTGCCTATTGTTAAATAAAATTGTATCAAAGGAAGGCACAACAGTTGAGGTTGAGTATTTTTCAGGTAAAAAGTCAGGACAATGATAGCTGACTTCAACCGCGTTATTCATAGACACCGTTTTGTCATTAAAATATACATACAATCGTTTACTATCAAAGAAATAAATCTGTGATCCTAAGAGTATGGGTTTAATAAGAGGAGCTGTAGAATAGAACGACGAGGGAGATACTTCTGCTGTGAACGGGGAGATAAGGTTATCTGATCCAGAGATAGTAAACTGAACGTCTGACCCCGTATTAACAAATAAGTTATTTTCAAACGGAGTAAGATTAATTACTTCTGTGTACTTATTATATGAACAAGTAACATCAATAGGATCCTCATCGGTAATGGACGCTGCGTCATCTAAGAAGAAATTAGTAATATCGTTTAACTTAGATGAGAATACCTTATCTTCTCCAGCCATCCACAACCTGTTTCTAAAATAACCTAGAGCTTTAATCTCAGACTGCTTACCATCTTCAAACAACTTAGGACCGGGATTACTTGTGTCAGTACCTGTTGTCCGTAAGTTCCAATTAATAGTAGAAAACGACCATCGCCCTAATGGGTTACTGTCATCAGGTGCATTAAAACTTAACTGGTGAGGCATACGTGCTTTATCAAACATACTAAATGGATGAGGTGTACGTACTTTGTTTAAGAAAGGTTTTTCTGTATCAGACTGTACTCTGTAGTAGCCCGGAAGAGCGTCAGCATAAGCGTTCTCTACATAAAGAATCTTACCTAAACCATACTCATGCGTAGTTAAAGCTGGGCTACCTGTGTTATTAATAATATCAGTATAGTCCGTTAATTCTTTTCCTTCGTATAACAACCCCATAGAAATAGCTGCTTCACCTACAAGGTTAGTAGAGTAGTTAGGAATACCATCGGGGATAGAACCTAACACAGCTAAGTCAATAATATCATTGGGATCTGTAGGATGAGGGGGTAACTTAACATTAGATAAGTCACTGTAAGCCTGCCCTAAGTACTGCTTAGTTCTGTCAACGTAACGGTTATCTTCTACCGGAATTTGTTCAACGGCTCTAACGTACTGCCACAGAGCAATGTACCTACTATGACCGCTTGTATTACAATCTGATGTCGATATGGTAGAGTCACAAGTCAACCTAGAGTGAGCAATGTCGTATACAATATCACCCTGTTCAGTAACAATACCGCTAGAATCTTCAACACTGGCTTTCCATTTTCTTTCAACCGTAGCACCAATTTGAACAGAAGGAGTCATACCTTCGGCCCAAACAGATGCTTTTGGAAGAGGACCAACGTTGGTTCTTCTGTTTCCTTCTAAATCTACAAGAGCTTGATTAACTTCCCAAGGATACCAAATGTTAGCATCTAAATCTGAAGCAACTTTAGAAGTATAGTATTCGGGTGGACCGGGGTCAGCAGCAATAACAGTTTCTTCGGTATCGTCAGTTGCAAATTGTGCTGTAGATTCTGACCTAATGTCAGCCAAAGCTTTCCAAACACCGTACTGATTATATACTTCTGTACCACCAACGTAAGCTTTATTAGGAACATACAGTAATGCTGTACCATCAGGATCAACAACAGAACTGGTGTAGTAAGTAATTTCCTGCCCCTCATAGTCAATCTCTTCTGTGACATTACCTGACAAGTCAAACTTGTAGCCATCTTTGTTAGAACTAAAGCCTGCCTTAACAAATTTGTTTACAAAGAAAATATTAGTACCAATAGTAACAGCATCTAATGCTTCATCAGCTTCGTAGGCATCATTACCGTATGTAATATAGTCATAAATATCTTGCACAGTTTCGTTAATTTCTGGTGTCTGATTTAAAACAGTCTCGTTTACAGTATCAATTAAATAAATGTAAAACAAATTATCTGCTGGACCTCTAGCTGAATAATCAATAACAACTAAATACCTAAGAATTTCACTGACTGAAAACCAGTAATAAAAAAACTTACGTTCTCCTTCTACGCCGCCTCTAAATTCCGAGGGCGTAAATAAAGTTACGTTCGACGAAGTAATATAATTTCCATTACCGCCTGATTTTTCCATTTGTAATCTAATAAGATCGTCTGTAACATCGTAAGTAGCTGCAATTTCAATCTGATTTAATCTAATTACTTTAGCTAATTGTTGTGCAATTAAAGCTGACGTAGTTAAACCTTTAGTACCTACAACAGAAGCTTGATTATCAGAAGGTAATAAATTACTGTTAAAATTAAATGATCTAATTACTCCATTAATAGGATCTTCTAAAGTAACTGTTTCTGCATCAAACTCGTTGTTAATATCTGTACCGCCTGTAAAAGGACGAACAGGTTTAACTACAGAGTTATCAAAGCTTGTAGTAGTAGTTACATCTGTATTACCTTGGGTTCCTGCTGTTACTTGAGTAATGGTTACTGTACCACTAGCTGAAACAACTGTAAGTTTAGACGATGTGTGTCCGTTTAAAGAGTCAATGGCGGCTTTAAGAGAAGCTGCTGAAGCTTCTTTTGTTTCTTCTGACCTAAAATAAACAGCATCAATAGCTCTTGCAAAATTAGCTGGGACTATTTCAAGTGCGTTATTTAGTTTAGCAGTTGTAGCAACACCAGTATTTCCTGCGGAACCAGCGGTACACTGTTCAAAATAAACAGTTCCGTCTGTATTAACAACACAATGAATTTTACCAAAGCGTGGTTTAGGAATTGACACGCAAGAATTAAGCCATCCATCTGAAACTTCTACTCGTGAAGTAGAACCAACTCCGTCTACTTGTTGTTCAATTTTTAAATTACCGCCGCCTGTATTAGTTCCTACAAGTCTAGCAGCTCCGTGCCCATGTGGTGTTGATGCTATAGCTGCTGCAATGTTTTGAGCTGTTTGTCTTCCGTTTGCTCCTGCTAAGAAAACAACATTAGTACCATCTGAATCACCATTAGCTCCTATGTTTTTACAAATATATGTTTTAGTAGTACCATCAGTAGAAGTTAGTGTAATAGTTTCATCTACTGTCATAGCGCCTAAGAATTCTACATCCCAACGAGCAGTTGCATTGTGTCCGTTTGAACTATAAATAGCTTCTTGTAAAGCAGATACTGTTTGGCTAATAAACTGACCGGGATTAAATACTGTTTTACCGCCTACAATAGTTCCTGTAGTTGAGTCTAATGCTGTATAAGTTACAGAAGTAGAATCACCAGAAATTAAAGTTATTTCCCCTCCCTTAAGAGGAGTAGCATTAAACTGCAAAGTAGTAATTGCTTCTGTTTCATAACCAGAATTTGTATTATTATTAGCTAAATAAGTTATACTAGTAGCATCAGTAGAAATTAAATTAATATAAGAATTAGGGATAATATCATCTTTAAAAGTAAAGTTAGTAGACCCTACTTGAATTGTAGGAGTGTTTAATTTCAAAGAAGCGATAGCACCAAAGTTGTTAGGTAAATCTAATGATCCATATTCTTGATTTTGTCCACCAGATACTCCAGTAACAAGTTGTTTACTACCCGGTCGTTTTTCAATAGATTTTTCTAAAGTAGGTAAAGCATTTTCAACTACCTGAGATTCTGAAATCAATCTTTTAGAAGGAGCCTGTCTACCTACGCCACCGCTAAGGGTGTTAATAGGAATACGAGTATTAAACCCTTTTTGTCGGGCACGACGGTCATATGGTGGCATAGTTTATCCCCTTGGGAAGCGAGCATTTCTGTTAAAGATCTGCCTGTTAACAGCATTGGAGATAGAATTTTCTGGTCCGTTAAGAATGTTGTATCGTTTCTGTGAGTTATCTTGACCCTTAGCTGCTGCCTCATAGTAAAGACTCAACTGAGCTAAGTAACTATCAACATCTCCATCACCTTGTGACATCATTTGGTATTCTCTAGCTGCCTGCATAATAATAGCTTGCTGCACAGAGGTATCCATATCTTCCCATTCTAATTTAAGAACAAGATAAACATGATACTCACAATTATTTTCCCACAAAGATGTGTCATCAGTAAAGTTAAAAAGGTAAGGAGGATTTCCTTTAATAACTCCTCTGATTTGTTCTCCATCTTTATTTGTATGTGATGATGTAAGCCAACCGCTTAACGTGTTTAATGGTAATTCAATTTCACTGTTAGCTCCCGGTGTATAGGAGCGATTAAGCTGGTTGTTAGCTAAACCACGCATCTGGTAGTCAATAACTTTTTGATCTAACATAAACTCAGCAATGCTTGTATCTACACCGCTTTGGTTTTCTAAATCACTTACAATGTTTTCTCCTGATGCAATTAACATTTTATTAATAGCATCTAATCTAGTCATATAACCCATAGTTTTTCCTCCTTAGAAAAAAACACCGCAGCCCCCCTTCGGGGGCCACGGCGATAAATTTTGCAGGTAACGACAACTCCTGCTGCCGAGATAGGATCACCTCTTTCAATAGAGTATGTAAGACATAAAAATATCCTCCAATAGATCCTATAACGATTAAGCCGGAGTATTAACGTACTCAGCAGTTGCCTTAGCGAATCCAAGAGCATCGGATCGTTCCAGCTTCGTAGTACCCGTCTTGTAACCACCACAAACAATAGCAGCACACTCAGGACGCAGAACGCCTGTACCAGCCATCATCGAAGCAACAGTAAAGTTAGTGTTACGACGGATATCTTCAACGGTATCAACCTTCATGCCCTGAAGCGACAGAGCAGCCACAGACTTGGCCTGCCAAATCACAGCCTTGATTCCAGAAGTACCTCCAGTACCTGCGTTTGCGACAACAGCACCAGTAGCTGTGTCATTACCTAACGTAAAGTCAAGGTTGTAACGAGCTTCACCGATGTTACCCTTATCAAACGCTGAAGCAGCCGCTCCAGTCGTGTAAGCGTTCCACTGCGGAAGATGGTTAGTCTTGATAATACGACAACTCATGTACTCAAGCGAGTCCTGAAGAGCCATCATACCATCACGAAGACCAGCACCAAGTCCACCAGCATCAGCCACACCACCGAAGAACGGACGGCCAGCACCACCACCAAGGTCACCAGTGTCCCGAGCAACACCAAGCGCACGAATATCGTGGAAGGTCTGCGGGGGAACAGCGCAGTAAACATTAGAGGTGTCAGCGTTAATTTCCTGCAAGTGAACCATAAAGTCTTCAATAGCAGCAAGCAACGCAAGCGCACCATCGGCACGGTTAGCATCACTAGCATCGGCAGCATTACCAGATAAGTACTCTAATTTAGTACTAAAAGCTGATCCATAAATTGGTCCTTCTTTAAGGGTTTTGTTCCAATCATCAGTACCAGTATTTAAGCGGGGATCGTTTGCAATAACTGATTCCATACCAGCACGGATAATGTAAGAAGCAACTTGAAGGTCACGAGCGTTAGCAAGCGTCTGACCAGCCTGACGGGCCAGTTCCTGACGATACTGCCACTGCGTAATCATAAGATCGACGTTATCAACTTCAAAATAAGAAGCAATAGGACGAGCATCAAGATTAACTGCAAAGGTTTTACTAGCGTGAGCATCAGTATTACCGATCAGTTCTTCACCAGCAAACCAAGCAGGCTTAAGATTCACAGTACCCATGATTGGGAACTCCATTGATCGGCCCGAAGCAATAGTTCGTGACTCGACGAGGGGTTCAAAAACACGGTACTGATCGTAAGCGTACATCACTTCGCCAGACCAAATAGGAAGCCAGAGTTTGTTATCACCGGCTGAACCACCAGAGGTAGCACCGTCCATAGTAGTACGGAAAGCTCCTCCAGCAAACGTAGCATTATCAGCAGCAGTACCTAGATTACCGACACCTTTAAAAGAGTTAGTTCCACCATTATAAGTCATAATAATTCTCCTTGAGAATTGTGTAATTGTTTAATAATAAAATAAAATTACAGCAATAGTCACGGTTAAATTATCCTTTCGGGTTTAACGTAAGCTTGTTAATCCAACAAATATCATAAACATCTCTGTTTAATCTAGTTGTTTTCTTAACGTGGAAGACTCTGCCAGTTAGTCTTCACCATTCGTTCCTCTACAGCACTCCGATACTTAGCATCTTGCATGTATCGTGGGTCTGATCGTGCTTGGGTAAATTCACCGTAGGAAGCAAAACCTTCTACGACGGGCCTACCCGCTGGGTTTGGAACTTGATTTGGCTGAGGAACCGGCTCCTGCGCACGAGGTGCATTTGCCATAGCCTTGTCATACATCGAGGCAATGCCTTGGAGGGTGATATCATAATCAGGTCCAGCAAGCCTTTCATTAAGAACCATCTGCTTCTCTTTAGAAAGGTTATTTGCTGCCCACTCTAGCATTCCTGATAATCGTTCCGTGCCGCCGACCGTCTGAGCTGCAATGCCAAAAGCTTCTTTCTGTTTAGCTTTTTGTGCAAATACAAAATCATTAATCATAGCGTCATTGAACCCAGTTTTTTGTTTAATAGATTCTCTAGTTTCTGGAGTCAGTTCGCCAACACTGACAAGTTCTTTACTCCAGTT
>Ga0315320_10000090_pt1 | contig 68172 bp, 60 predicted proteins | sample M140m21515metaG_FD_203458 | JGI IMG/M metagenome (GOLD analysis project Ga0315320, IMG submission 203458) | Ammonia-oxidizing marine archaeal communities from Monterey Bay, California, United States - M1 40m 21515 | ecosystem: Environmental > Aquatic > Marine > Coastal | place: USA: California... | reverse complement strand
GAGATCTTAACCTGTAAACTGGGCTCGTTGGGCGCGGTAGCCACTATGTAAAAATTCTTTGCATCCACTTGTGATATTTCCATCTGCCCTGGGCAGATTTACAAATTTGAACTAGGTGTAACAATCCTTGTGATGCGCTTCAGCGCTGTTTTAACTGATATTATACGGCATCTATCGGCCGCGTATTAAAAACCAAGAGCCCCTCTAATACAAGATCGAAAAAGCACTATTTTTATTGCTGTCGGCGATTATTTTTTGTGTTTTTCTAAAAGAGGGATTAGACGAGCTTAATCCCTTGTTGCAGTGACTTTCGTGTACCGAGTCACAATCTGCTAATTTGCGTTATTAATCAGAAATTCTTGGCTATATAAGAGGTATTACGTCAGTTTTTACGATCTCAGGCGATGTATTTGTTGCTTGGGGCGAAAATTTCTCTAAATGGAATAAAACCTATAAAATTCAATTAGATAGAGGTTGGGGTGGCTTGGGCCGATGAGGGCAACTTGTTTTGAAGAAACTTAGTATCATCTTACCCGTCAGGAATGAGTCGGGCTTAATAGTTTCGCAGTTACAGCGCTTGCAAGCTTATCGTGAGAGGGGGCATGAGCTTATTGTTGTGGATGGGGGGAGCAGTGATGACACCTTGGCGAAAGCGAGCAACTTTGCGGATAAAGTAGACAGTAGCCCGGTGGGGCGTGCTCGGCAAATGAATCATGGTGCAAGCCTTGCTACGGGTGAAATCCTGCTGTTTTTACATGTCGATACGACCTTGCCAGAGCGGGCTGATCAGCTGATTAATCTAGCTCTGTCAGAGCACACCAGCGCTTGGGGCTGGTTTAATATACGCCTTAGCAATAACCGTTTTGGCTACCGTCTTATAGGAAATATGATGAACATACGGTCTCGTCTAACCTCGGTCTGTACGGGGGATCAGGCGATTTTCGTGCAACGTGAGCTGTTTGAGAGCATGAATGGGTTTCCAGTTATTGCGCTAATGGAAGACATCGCTATTTGTAAGCTACTGCGCTCCAAGGGAGGCGAGCCAGCACACCCAAAGGTATTAGCAGAGACATCTAGCAGGCGTTGGGAGGAAAAAGGGCTTCTCTCTACAGTGTTGCTGATGTGGAAGCTACGCTTTCTTTATTTTATTGGTATTAGCCCTGCACGCCTGGTCACTATGTATTACCCCAATCATGATTAAGCAAGGGTCAAATGCCAGACTTCTTGTGTTTGCGCGTGCGCCTTGTCTGGGGCAGGTAAAAACCCGACTATCTGCCAGTATTGGTGATGCCAATGCTTTGCGACTTTACCGTGCAATGTTGGGCCGCTTGGGGGCGCTGTTGGAAGGCATGGATTGGGATTTGTGGGTGACCTCGAATAAATCTCATAAAGATTTCCTATCTATTTGTAATTCAAGGAATATTTATGATCAAAAAGAGGGTGATCTAGGGCAAAAAATGCTGCATGCAATCAGCTACAGTTTGGCGCAAGGGTCAATCGAATCCGTGGTGCTTATTGGCAGTGATTGTCCCGCTCTGGACTCGGCTTATTTAGAGTGTGCGTTTGCGGCTTTGCAGGAAGGGGCAGAGGTTGTCTTGGGTCCTGCTGAAGATGGAGGGTATGTCTTGGTTGGGATGAGGCAGCCGGTACCGGAAATGTTTTCGAATATTAGCTGGGGCTCAGGCGCTGTTTTAGAGGAAACTGTTCAGCGATTACAGCAGCTAGGCCTATCTTACCGTTTGTTAGAAACGCTTTGGGATGTGGATACCGTGGATGATCTACCGCGTTTAAGGGAGCTTTCTCCTCCCTTGCTCTGGGAGCCGGCTTAGTAGCCCATTGCGGCTTATCTGGGGTCGAGTGAGGACTCGAAAGCTATCAGCTTTTCAGCGATGCGGTCTACTTGGATCTTGTAGTCACCATTGACGATACGTCGATGAAGAGAGACCAGTTTCGTTGCGTTGATGCTGGGAAGCTCTTTGATAGCTATCTCTAGCGCGGCAAAATCGATATCTGCATGCAATTCTGATGGATCGGGCTCTGTCGTCAGCAACCGGCTTGCTGTCAGCTGCGTGACTGCAGATCCTGGCTGTCGGTTTGACTGCTGATTGCCTGTTGGCTTAGCTACTGGTTTCTTCACAAGCGTGCTACTTCTAAATCCTTGGTCTGTTTCGCCTACTTTCTGGCTCTATTGTCTCGAAATGATTAACAACTTAACTTAAGTAATTTCATTACTGTTGACTCGTTCCGCCAGATTGGATCAGCGGCGGGTCTAAATTATAGCGACAGCTAATTTGATATCTTTAAACGTAGAGCGAAGATCGCCTAACGCTGTACAACAGCCGAAACCAAGGCCGGGGAATTGGTTTCAACTAATTGATTGCAAAGGAATTTTATTGATTTTGCGACAAGAATTAATAAGAATAAAATAAGCTGCCGAAGTGATCACTACGGCTTCATGGCTCAATTTCTGGCTGTATAAAAGAGCAGAAACTGCAAAATAATTTAGTAAAAACCATAAAATTTAATTTGAATACCCGGAGCGGAGTGACTTTAAGTGCTATTACGAGCAGGTATATGGGTATCGACGGTTGGCAAATATCCAGGATAATTGGCGTTTTATTAATATCTGAGCCAAAGCACCTACTGTTCGTGTCAGTTCTATATGCGTTGTATCTATTTGAATGTTTTGCTCGAAATGATGTGTGTTGTCGTATTTGTTGAATTCCACTCTTTTCGTGGAACCTGCTTCACAGTTTCTGTTCTGCGATTAGACACGCATGGATTTATCCTGTTTCATTATCTTGTCAAAGATATTCCTGTGTATAGTGCTGGTTTGGGTAGAGCATGAATATTGGTGGTGAGGGGCTGGGCGGCCGCGGGGTTTACCACAAATTACCCTGGAAAGTATTCGACTTTTGGTGGCTGCAGCGCCACTCTTCGGGACCAAGCTGATTGGAGCTGAGCAGAAATGACTCCTTAAAGCTTCAACCTTCGATTTGTATATGGAGGTTCCCGGGAATTGGCAGATCTTGGGTGCCACATATTGGAAATATGTGAACTATTATAGTTGAAAGCAGGTATTTAATAATTCTTGTGATACCTGTTTAAAGCCAGCGTACCCTTTATTTATTACAGTCACGCCCCATATTGAGAGCTCATACAAGAGTCCATATAAGAACAGTAAGATTAAGCCGCAGAAAAAGCTAAATAGATTTAGTCTGGTTGTCGTAGTAATTGTCGTGGTAAAAAGTGAATCAGAGAAATGACCAAATGCATGCTGTCATAGAAACTACAGATTCTGAGTTCCTCCAGTACTGGAACAAGTTGCACGTAAATGATCCGATGCAAAATCCGATCTATATGCAGAAGAATGCAGATTGCCAATCATCTTTAGAAAATATCCCGCATTTTATAGACCGCTCATTCTTGGTGCTCGCTGCCGATGAGCCTGTCTTCGGTTGTAGCCTTACACTGCATTTAGACGAACAGGGCCGTAAGTGTATTGGTTACTTTGGGCGTGAGGCATCTACTCATGTTAATAGTTCTACCATGCATGCTTCTTCTCATAGTTTTAAGCCCGAGGCTGTTCGACTGCTGCAGGCACATGTGAATCAGCTCATTGAGGAAATTCAACCGCATAGTGTCAATTTTCTTGATCCTGTTTGTCACGGTGTTATGTCGCCAGTTACCCAGGTGCTTCTTGAGAAAGGTGCGCAACCAGTTGTGCAGAAAGCGCAGGTGATAGACCTTTCCGTTTCCCAGCGAGAACTTTACCGCAATATGGCGAAAAGTTGCCGAGGTTGGGTAGAGTGGGGTAGAAGAAACCTCGAAATTGATGTGATCAGTGGTGAATCATTTGAATCTTCTGTATTGCAGCATGCCGAAGCCCTAAGTATCAATAAGGATTCATTCTCTGATGATAGAATGACGTATGCGGCTCTCATTGCCCAGGGCAATGGCTTTCTTGTGCAAGGGCGTTACAAGGGCGAATTGGTGTCCAGTAGTTTGTTTGTTCACACAGAAAAGACTTGTCATCATGTTTTTATGGATAAACTAATTAACTCTCCAGATCGACCGGTGCTACATGCGCTGATCTGGCAAGCTATGCTGCACGGTAAAAGTAAAAACTGTAACCAGTTCGATTTTGGCAGTACAGCTATTATTGATGCTAATAATACAGTTCCCTCTAAGCATGAACTGGCGGCAGCTGGTTTCGGTGGTGAGTCTCATGCCCGACTCCGGGTAACTATTGAACGTTAGCATGCTGCGTGAACGCATCCACTAGCTGACGTTTCTTTAGGCTATTTCTCTATATCTTGAGCTAATGTTATTTCCTTCGGTTTGATTCCTAGGCGGGGCTTTTCTTCAGACTTTTTGTCTGCATTTTGTATACAATTCTGTATGCACTTCTGCGTTTGACTAATGCCATATGAGCGGGTCTAATTGAGAACAAGGTGGTGGTTTCTTTGCCTGTCCTCAACATTTTCTTTGGGACGCAATCGAATGCAAATACAAGCTTGCCAGTCCGTAGTATTTTTATCAGATTTGAGTATAGAGCTCTAAATTAATGATTGAAAACTCCCAGATTCTGTTAATAGATGATGATGCCAGTTCTAGCCAGAATCTTAGGACGGTATTGTCGTTCTTGGGTGAAACTATTACCACTACTGGAACAGCAGATTGGCACTCTAGAATTAGTGCTGAAAAGATGAGTTCGCAGTTTTCTGCAGCGATAATTGCGGTTTGTAATGATCAAGCACTGGAGACATTGCTAGAGCAACTCTATCGATGGGAAGCTGGTTTACCGTTTATCCTGATAGGTGATCATCGTGTAGCCCCAAGCTTAGATTTAGAGCTGCAAAATCGAATTACGGCTCAGCTCCCAGCAGCTCTTAGCTATCAACCCTTATTGGATGCTCTGCACAAGGCTAAAATTTTTCATGATCATTTCAACCGGCTGCGTGACTTCGATAATATTCGCGATTTCAACATGTTCCGCAGCTTGGTGGGTAAGAGTGATGCCCTCGAGAGGGTGCGTTACATGATGGGACAGGTGGCCAATAAGGAAGTGAGTGTCCTCATTACCGGCGAATCGGGAACTGGTAAAGAGGTTGTAGCAAGGAACCTGCATCTAAACTCGAATAGAGCCGACAAGCCCTTTATTCCGATCAATTGTGGTGCTATTCCCCGTGAGTTATTAGAGAGTGAGTTGTTTGGTCATGAGAAGGGTGCATTTACTGGTGCAATCGCGTCACGAGCCGGTCGTTTCGAATTAGCAGATGGTGGTACGCTATTTTTGGATGAAATTGGTGACATGCCGCTGAGTATGCAGGTGAAATTACTGCGCGTACTGCAAGAACATAGCTTCGAAAGAGTGGGTGGGGTAAACACCTTGCAGGCGGATGTAAGAATTCTGGCTGCGACCCATAAGGATCTTGAGCAAATGATAGAAGAGGGTGATTTTCGACAAGACCTCTATTATCGTATCAATGTATTCCCCATCGAGATGCCCTCCCTGCGAGAGAGACCTGAAGATATTCCGCTGCTGCTTAATGAACTAATAAGCATTATGGAGGCGGAGAACAGAGGTTCAGTACGTTTTAACTCAGCGGCCATCGATTCTCTGTGCGAGTACAATTGGCCTGGAAATGTAAGGGAACTGGCGAATTTGGTTGAGCGGATGGCGATACTGTACCCGCATGGCATTGTCGGTATAGAAGATTTGCCTCCAAAGTTTCGTCATCCTCCTCTTGAACCGTCAATCGACAGTGTTGCTTCTTTCGACGGTGCTGATGCTCCAGCGGAAGGCAGTGTGGTGCCACTGCAGCAAAAGCATCAGATGAAAGGAGAACAGGCGAGTAACGCCCTGCTACCACTTAATGGCCTGGATTTGAAAGAGTATCTCGCCAACCTAGAGAAAGACCTCATAGAAAAAGCACTGACTGACAGTAGGGGGGTTGTTGCCCGCGCGGCTGATCGGTTGCAGTTGGGGAGAACTACCTTAGTGGAGAAAATGCGAAAATATAATTTACAGAAAACGCAGGATGTAAATACCGCGCAGAACAAGGTGCAAGATAAGGGCGCTAGCGCTGCGGAGGCGAAAGTTGATGACGACAAGGCTGCCTCAGTCTAGCTGCTGCAAATCACATGCTTTCCTATGGTGGCAGAGCGATTACGGCTTTACCCCCTAGATCAGCCGATTCGAGATCCAGCGTAATTCGGAGTCCGGAATTGCTGGCCTGTTCAATACGAGTGAGTAAGAAATCCCAGTCTGTTGCGAGCCAGATCTCTGTCATTCTGGTGTCAGAACCCTCACGTATACGTTCCAGTTTCACGGTGTTTAAGTTGCCTAGCGTCGTACTAAGAACTTCATTACCCGTTATCTTGTATTGATGCGTCTCGATTTTGTCTGTGTCGATTACGTCGAACGCAAACTCTAATCCTAATGCAGTATTTTTCATCAAGGCTTGTCTGAGAGCAAACTGGTAACCCAATTGATCTGATACTCCCAGGCTTAGGGGTAATTGCCAGCTTTCATCATCTTCACTGCTAAGAGCGATCAGGGCATCCCAGTTATAGGAAATGGCCTGGCTTTCATTACTAATACCGGTCAGTACATAGGAGTATTGCCGCGGGACCAGGACTTCATTTTTAAAACTAAACTCGCTGGTTTGTTCTAAGTGTGCAAGCGTTTGTCCTGCAAGCTTGGCCTCCAGTGTGTCGTTTAATCGATAAAGTGTATCGGTTAATTTGCTGAGGCTGCGTTCAGCCGAAGCAGTGAGTCCATTGGCGCTGGCTCTGTATTTTGCGGAATATTCTGTGACAGCTATTGGCTGTGCGAGGCTGGAAATTGGAGTGAGTGATGAACAGAGAAGAAATGCCGCAATAAGGTATTTCATGTGGTTGCGAGGTTTGTGCCACTTGCCGATAGCGCCTCGCCATCCAAATAAGCAATGTCGTTGGCATCCATAGAAAGTCGACCATCGACAAACCAGGAGACAACTGCAGGATAAATGATGTGTTCTTTCTTGTGGATTTTATTCGCCAAAGTATCGGCTGTATCTGTGCTTTCAATGTCGATGGGTACTTGTGCAATCACTGGGCCGCCGTCTAATTTTCCAGTAACGAAGTGCACAGATACACCATGTCTCTTCTCTCCAGCGTCCAGTACTCTCTGGTGTGTGTTAATGCCGGGATAATCAGGCAATAGAGAAGGGTGGATGTTCAAGATCCGTCCCTGGTATCGTTCTACGAATTGAGTGCCGAGGATGCGCATAAACCCGGCTAGTACTATGAGGCTAGGAGAAAAACTATCGATAGCCTCGGCGAGAGCTTGATCGAATAAATCGCGGCTTTCATATTCACGATGATCTAATACCGTCGAAGGGATGTGATTTTGTTCCGCCCTCTTAAGTCCATAGGCATTGGCTTTGTTGGAAATGACACCGACGATTTTATAGTTGTCAGATGTGCTCTGCTCTATCAGTGCTTGAAGATTGCTTCCGTTGCCAGATATAAGCACTACTACTGAACGATCATTGTTAGGCATGGTACAGAATAACTCGATACTAAATCATTGTGACTTGAGGTTGTTCGCTATTTTCGCGATTTTCAATGTGGCCGAGAAGAAAAGCCTGTTGAGCATCTTGATTTAGAATTTCCATTGCCTGCTGGGTTTGCTCTGCCGCAACGCAGACAATCATGCCAATGCCACAGTTAAAGGTGCGCAGCATTTCGCTGTCACTGACACCTCCGTTCTCCTGTAGCCAGTCGAATATTTCGGGGCGTGTCCATGCGTCAGATTTTATCTGTGCTTGCGCATTATCGGGCAGTACACGAGGCAGATTTTCGGTTATACCGCCACCTGTAATATGAGCGAGTGCATGAATATCCACAGACTCGGCCAGTTCAGAGATTGTTTTCACATAAATGGTTGTTGGTGTAAGCAGTGTTTCACCCAATGTGCTGTCAGCGAATGCTTGGTCGAGTTTGGCGCCGCTGACATCAATGATCTTGCGGATTAGTGAGTAACCGTTGGAGTGCGGTCCTGAGGAGGCTATTCCAATCAAGCTATCACCTATGGACACTTTCTTTTGGTCGATAATTTTTGATTTTTCCACGACACCTACTGAGAAACCCGCGAGGTCGTAGTCATTGCCGGAATACATGCCGGGCATTTCGGCGGTTTCGCCGCCAATCAAAGCGCAGCCGGCCTGTTCACATCCTGCACCTATCCCTGTGACCACCTGTGTAGCATTGTCTACGTTCAAACCGCCAGTTGCATAGTAGTCGAGGAAGAATAATGGCTCGGCGCCACAGACGATCAGGTCATTAACGCACATGGCGACCAGGTCTATACCAATGCTGTCATGCTTACCCATTTCCATGGCGAGTTTTAATTTGGTACCCACACCATCGGTGGCGGAGACCAATACAGGCTGCTGGTACTTCCCGGGGATTTCACATAATGCGCCGAATCCACCGAGCTCCGATAAAACTTCGGGGCGATTGGTTTTTTTTGTGACGACCTTGATTTTGTCTACTAACGCGTTGCCTGCATCAATATCCACACCGGCATCACGATAGCTTAAAGATTCAGTGTTCGTAGAGGCGGATTGCTTTTGTTGGTCGCCAAGTGTCATTGCATATTTCCTTTGTAGCTAAAGTAAATCAGGCTGGAAGTAGACTGCCAGAAAACGAGCAGGCATTTTATCAAGATGCAATGCTCACGTCAGTGAATAATAATGGGAATAGGTGATTGAGTGGATCGTGGTTTGGCGATGTCGGAACTGTCTCAAATTATGCCTTGTGGAGTGATTTACAGTATTATCCGGCTATGATTGACCGTATTCGCATTATTTCCAAATATTGCTTCTTTCTTGTTCTGGCGCTTTTGCCCTCGTTTCTGTTGCAACCCAGTGTGGCGCTGCAGGTTGGGCGATTATACAGCCAGGAGATTGCTGTTTCTAATGATGGGGAAGGTGAGCGTAACCGTGCATTCCGGGAAGCGCTGGCTGCTGTTATTGTGAAAGTCAGTGGCGATCCGCGTTGGTTAGAGACTCCCGCCATAGAACGGGCTATCTCCCGGGCGCAAAGTTATGTGGAAGCCACCAGCTATTCTAGTGAAACGCTGGAATTACCTATAGAGGATAATTCCACGGAGAGTGATGATGCTGAGCTTCAATACAACACGGTTGAACAACGTATTATTTCGGTAAATTTTTCCTCCGCCCTGGTTGACGATTTGCTGAGCGGGGCAAATATTCCGATATGGGACAGCAATAGACCAAGCGTACTGGTGTGGATGGTATTGCAGAGTGTGGAGGGAGAGCGCAACTTTTTGACGGCAGATGCAAACCCTGAAATCGTGCAAGCTATGCAAGAATTCGCAAGTGATCGCGGCCTGCCTATAATATTTCCTGTTCTAGATTTTGAGGACAGGAGAAGTTTGAGCGAAAATTTGGTTTGGGAATTGGATGAACAAGCAATAAGTGCCGCCAGTGCACGCTATGGGGCAGACAGTATATTGGCGGGGCGTCTACATCTTACTGCGAGTGGAGAGTTGGTTGGTTTATGGCAGTTTCTATTTCAAGATGAGGTGGAAGTGTTTGATGGCTTTGACAGTGATTTGCAATCCTATCTATATAACCCTCTTAATCGCATTACCAGTCGGCTCGCTGGTCATTTCGCTATATCGTCGGAATTGCTGGATCAGGAAACTGTGCGCCTGCGCGTCGATGGCATTAAAAACCTGAATGCCTATTCTGCCTTGATAAACTATGTTGAAAACCTTGGTTTGGTGGAAACCGTAACCACTGCTGAGTTAGACGGCGAGCAAATAGAATTACAGTTAGGAGTCTTGGGAGACGCTTATCAGTTATATGAGCAAATTGCTTTAGATAGAGATCTGCTTCCAGTCAGTAGTACAGTCAACACTATAGATGTTGCTGGAAACCCACCCACTTTTTTGCATTACCGCTGGACCCGATAAGTTATGTCTGCCTTTAGCCCTGACCAGTTGACGCTGGGGGTTACTCTCGATGACGATGCTCAATTCGAGAATTTCCTTACCAATACAGATAACCAACAGCCCGTTGATTATTTAAAGCAGGCTGGCGGTGAAGCTTATCTGTATTTATGGGGCAATGGCTCTCCCGGGCGAAGTCACCTTTTACAAGCGGCGTGTCATCAAGTGACGGCGGCCGGTGGCAGTGCTATCTACTTGCCGCTCGCCGACAAGTCGCAATTCAACGCACAAATTTTACAAGGTATTGATTCACTTTCACTTGTTTGCCTTGATGATATAGATGCTATTGCGGCTGACCCTGAATGGGAAGCATCATTATTTACTGCCTTTAATGCAATTCGGGATAGTCAGACGCGGCTGATTGTAGCGGCAAAAATGGCGCCCCAGCAGCTGGAAATTGCCTTGCCTGATTTGCGCTCAAGGCTTCAGTCCGGGTTGATATTGCAATTAAAGGAGTTAAGCGACGAAGATAAGCTGCTGGCATTGCAATTACGCGCTCGCAACAGGGGTATTGAAATGTCGACTGCTGTTGCTGAATTTATCTTGTTGCGGGCAGAACGGAGTCTGTCGGTTCTTATGAAAATACTTGATCAGCTTGACCAATCAACTTTACAACAGCAGCGAAAACTTACTATCCCTCTGGTTAAGTCAACTTTGGGTTGGTAGCAACTCTGGGTTGATAGGTAGTGCTTTAGTATTAGTTGGTGTTTGGCATTAAGTATCTGAGAAGGCCAATGCTTTATAAAGGCACTTGGTAATGTGTGCGGTACAGTCTTATGAAGACAATCAACAAGAAGAAAATCAAGGTACAAAGCACAACTTCAATCAGGCCGAACCAAAACCTTTGTGGTTCAAATGCAATGAGTACCCCGTGCATGAAATACAACAATATAACAAAACAGACCCAAGCATAGGTTCGCAGATGAGCCCTATGCAACCCGCGCACAAATATCGCAAGTGGTGCTGCCTGTATTAACCAGATGACGATACTCGCCACTCTTAGTTCCCCGAACACCATGAAGGCGCTTACCAAAAAATAAAACAGCAGGGCATAGTAACTTAGCAATAAGGCTAATTGCGTTTGCCTGATATTTTTGGGCAGCTTGTTATGGATATTCATGAGTACCCTTGTTTATGCAGATAGCTTCTGCGCAATAACTGAAACACGCTTGCCTAGTGCCAAACAAAGTGTTTCTTCATCGTCGCTTATGGGGTTGCTGCCTTTTGCACCTGCCAAATGACTGGCGCCGTAGGGTGTGCCCCCAGTGGTGGTGGTGTTTAGTGCAGCCTCAGAATAAGGGATTCCACAGTACACCATACCGTGGTGAATAAGAGGTATCGCCATGGTAAGTAAAGTGGTTTCCTGACCTCCGTGCAAGGATGAGGTTGATGTGAATGTGGCTACTGGTTTGTCAATTAGTGAGCCAGAGGCCCAAATAGCGCCTGTGCCATCAATAAAATATTTTAATGCGGCGGCCATATTTCCGAAGCGAGTAGGGCTGCCGACAATGAGCCCGCTGCAGTTCTTCAAATCTGTTTCACTGCAATAAACAGCTCCCTCGCTGGGTATTTCCGCCTCGCTTGCCTCGGTGTTTGCTGAGACCGAAGGTACTGTTCGAACCCTGGCTTCGATATTGCTAGTCTGTTCTATGCCGCGTGCAATGAGTTGTGCCATCTTCTCGGTGGCACCATAGCGGCTATAGTAAAGCACTAATACATAAGGTGAACTCATGCCCTATTCTCCGATTAGCGGCAATACGTTTTCCGGTGGCCTGCCAATTATTGCCTGGTCGCCTTTGATGACAATGGGGCGTTGTAGGAGGCGAGGGTGTTTTTGCAATAAGTCGAGAGCAATTTCTTCACTGAGTGTGTCATCATCCAAGCCTAATTTATCGAACTCGGCTTCTGAGCGGCGCAATATTTCCTTAAGCGGTACTCCAAGCTTTTGTAATATGCTTTTTAAATCTTCTATGCTTGGCGGCGTTTCTAGATAATAAATGATCTCAGGCTTTGCTTCGTTCTCCTCCAGCAACGCCAGGGTGGCTCTGGATTTGGAGCACTTGGGATTATGGTAGATTTTTATATCACTCATGGTAATTCTCCTGTTACTTTTACCGAATTAGCCAGCGTCGTCGGTAAATGTTCTTTCTCCTAACTGCTCTTCGGCGATGGAATCCAAAGAGGATTGGAAGTCCTGAATTGCGAGTTGTTCAGCTGTGCCTGAATTTGATTTAAGTGTATCAGCATTATAATGACGCAATGCTTTCCATACTTCTACTAGTGTACAGTTATTGACTGTGCGAGCAGGAATATAACAGGGTTGCTCATCTGCAGTTCGGCAAATAAGGCCAGTCTTTTCCAATACTAATAATGAGTCTTCTATAACAAGCGGATTGCCGCTAAGCATGGAAGCCAGTTCATTTTCTGTTAAGGGCGCGAGCCCAGAGGAAAATCGATTGATGATGACGGCGGCTACTGACAGCCCAAGCTCTTCCTGTTGTGCAATACTTAAATTATTTACGCCCCGTTTCATTCGGGTTTTAGCAGGGTATTGATGGTAATAGGCAATACTGCTACCGATGAGTGCGACTAGCCAACCGATGTAAACAAAAAACATTACTGCTACTGCTGTAGCAAAGGCCAGATAAATAGATTCTCGCGATGAGGCAATGAAAAACCCTTGAAACATTGAGCCCATCAGTTTCCAGATAATGGTTGTTACAAGGCCGCCAATCAAAGCGGAGCTAAAATTAACTTTGGTATTGGGCAGAAAGCTGTAAGCAAAAGCAAATGCGAGCGACATAAAAAGTATAGGAGCTAATAAGGCAAGCAGTTCGATGACGACACTTCCATAACTTAAGCGTTCAAGTAGCTCGTTAAAGAAGCTGGTGTTTACTGAAGAGGTAATGGTTATTGAAAGGAACAACAGCAGGGGGCTAACAATAACGGCGAATAAATATTCGCTGACACGGTTGGACCAGGATCTTCCTTGTCTTACTGACCAAATATAATTAAAGGACGATTCAATTTTTCGCATCATGTCCAATGCGAAGTAGAGAAGCAATCCTACGCTGGTTACCCCAATAAGTTCGACCTGAATCGCATCAACATAAGCCAATATATCTGCCGTAAAATTGTTCGCTTCTTCTCCAAGGGGTTGTAGCAGGGCGAGCAGTGTAGGTTCTAGCGCGTTGTGTACTCCCAGGCCTTTTAGCACGGCGAAGGTTAGGGCGAGCAAGGGAAAGAAACCTATGACCGTAGTAAAAACGAGGCTCATGGCTCTCAGAGATAATTGCCCTTGCAGAAGATCTCGTACAATGGCGACAATTATTTGGCTGCTTCTGATTAGAACTCTTTTCCACAACGACAATGCGGCGCAATCTTGCTGCCATAGGTAGTCATGCAGGGAGATTCGTATTTGCTCGAACTGTTGTCGCAATTGCGTAACTTGAAGGCCCATAGGTTAGCTTCGATGAGGTTGAGTCACCATTATACGACAAGCGCAAGGATATCTCCGCTACAGTTATCGCATCCTACACAAAAATAAAGAGCGCTGGAGGCGCATAAGTATCAGCAAGAGCTTAGTTGCTAAACAGGGCTTGCAGGAAATTATCAATGTTGTCTTTGTCGATAAGCTGTTTTTCCTCGTCTACACGCCCTTTGTACTCGATTGCGCCGTCTGCAAGCGAGCGCGGTGATACCACAAGTCGATGTGGGATACCCATAAGTTCTGAGTCGGCAAACTTTACACCAGGACTAGTTTTCTTATCCCTGTCATCTAATAAGGCCTCAACGCCCATAGACTGTGCTTGTTGGTACAGTTTTTCTGAATATTGTGCCACCTGCTCTGATTTGTGTGCATCAATTTGTACAATCACCAGTTGAAATGGTGCGATGGCATTAGGCCAGATGATGCCCTGTGCATCATGGCTCTGTTCAATGCAGGCAGCGACTACGCGGGTTACACCTATACCGTAGCAGCCCATTGGCATGACAACCGATTTGCCATTCTCATCGAGGACAGTAGCATTTAAAGCTTCGCTATACTTTTTGCCGAGTTGGAAGATGTGGCCTACTTCAATACCGCGCTTTATCGATAATGTGCCGTTTCCGTCGGGGCTAATATCGCCTTCCTGTACCTTGCGAATATCGATAATCGCATCAGGTTTACATTCATCATTCCAGTTGGCATTAATAAAGTGCTGCCCTGGTTGATTGGCTCCACAGATGAAGTTGCGCAGTCCTTCAGTGCTGATGTCCGCGATGGTGCGAATATTAAGCTTGGATAGGCCAAAGGGCCCGAGACAACCAACTGGGCAGCCGATGGTCTTCTCTATCAGCTCGTCGCTGGCGAATATGATAGGTGAGGCCACTTCTTCTATCTTTTCTGCTTTGGTTTCACTGAGTGTTTGATCGCCACGCAAAACCAGGGCAAGTAATTCATCTGTTCTTTGACCTTCTTTATCGGCAGCATGAACGAACAAGGTTTTAAGGGTTTTTTCTGGCTTTGCGTCCAGTTTCTCGGCTACTTCATCGATAGTGGAGGCGGTGCCGGTATCGACTAACTCTCTTGAGTTTTGTTCTTCACTGCTTTCATCGTTAGGGGTGGGCAGACTTCCTATAGCAAGCTCGATATTTGCTGCATAGTCGGAGTGGCTACTAAATACTATTTCATCCTCTCCGCTCTCGGCGAGAACGTGAAATTCGTGAGAGGTGCTGCCGCCTATGTTGCCAGAGTCTGCGATTACAGGTCTGAAATTTAGACCCAATCGGTTGAATATGTTGCAGTAGGTTTGATGCATCACAGCATAGGTTGCATCGAGAGATTCCTGATTCACATGGAATGAATAGGCGTCTTTCATAATGAATTCACGGGCACGCATGACACCAAAACGAGGTCTTCGTTCGTCTCTAAATTTAGTTTGAATTTGGTAGATATTTGCAGGCAGTTGTCGGTAACTGCTGTATTCGTTGCGAACGAGGTCAGTGATGACTTCTTCGTGGGTTGGTCCTAGACAAAAATCACGTTTGTGGCGGTCTTGGAATCGTAACAGCTCTGGCCCCATGCCTTGCCAGCGGCCGGACTCTTCCCAGAGCTCTGAAGGTTGGACGACGGGCATTGAAACTTCCATGGCGCCAGATTTATCCATTTCTTCGCGGATGATTTGGCTAACTTTATGTAAAACGCGTAAACCCAGTGGTAGCCATGTGTAGAGACCGCTGGCTAACTTGCGTACTAAGCCTGCACGCAACATTAATTGGTGGCTTGCAACTTCCGCATCAGAAGGTGTTTCTTTCACTGTTGCTATAAGGTATTGACTGGCTCGCATGGTTGATCCGTTTCAGGGCTGAATAGTAGCTATTTTAGAGTAATGTAAATGTATTTGTTGGAGAACAGCTTAAATCCATAAAGAAGAAAGGCAGCCGCAGGCTGCCTTTCAGGTCATTCTCAATAGACTTTAGCTATAGGCTCTGGCTTGGGGCTCTTTTTTGCCCGGAAGCGAGGGAGCGTAATGCTAGAGTCTAGAATTTGCCCTATAGAGCAAATTCTTTAAGTTTCTTAAGAGGCAGCACTTTAACGCGAGTGCTGGCAGGCTTGCGTGGAATGTCCATAAGTTCGCCGGGACGAAAAGGGTTAGGGACATTCTTACGGGCGGGTCTGGCAGGACGCTTTACAGATTTGATTTTCAGCAAACCTGGCAGTGTGAACTCACCGACAGCACGCTTTTTAACGTGACGTTCTATGAGAACACCAAGTTCTTCAAGAACAGCAGAAACTTCCTTCTTACTTAGTGAAGTATTTTCTGAAATCTCGCTAAGAATCTCAGTCTTTGTATATTTCTTTTGAATAGCCGGAGTTTTGCGCTTTGCAGTAGCGTTTGCTTTAGTTTTTGATGCAGCTTTTCTTGGTGATTTTTTAACAGCCATGCCCGCTCTCTTTACAATTTAAATAACAAGTGAATTTAGTTTTTGTTTTAGCTTTGCCAAATCTGTTCCTGGATAATCGAAACTTTGCATTGAAGTTAAATTTTAGCTTCTGCTTAAGATTCTGATTTTCCGCAGTCTTTCGGAGGATGTATTTATAAAACATTCACATTGAGCTAGCAAGTAATTCCAACAACTTTCCTTAACTTTCTCTTTCTTCTATGCGCTTAATTAAAATACCGGTAAATAAGGCGTCAAAATTAGGGAGAGGTGCGAGTAATAAAGTAACTCTTTATATAAATGTTCCTCCATAGTTTGTTATCTTTGTCAAATCAGCTTCTTCATATTCGTGAATCAGTTCGGTCTTTTTGTCGGTGTTTTTTGACCAAAGATATTTATAGGAATATATCTATGTATTCGGGGTGCAATTGTTTAACCCCAGTGAGGAGAATTGTTGGTGACATTTCAAATGCAACTATTCAAGAAAATATAGAAGGAGCCTGACGACCTCGTTTCTCATTCTCGATGTTTGGCTGATTTTTTCAGGATTAGGTAGTGTGAAAAATCAGGGTGGCATACTGGCCTACAGTTTGTTCATCAATCTGTTTTGAAATTCCCTCAGACTCGAACAAGGTATGAGTCATCTCCCTAAGTGTCGCTTTTCTGAAAATCTCCCATATTATTGCCAGCCTTGTTTAGGTGGAATTCAGAGAGCATAGCTTACTATTGCTTCCTTAGAGTGCTTATTGCTGCTGATCGGAGGCATGGTAATGCCTCCGATCAGCAGCAATAAGTAAAGATAGAGCTCAAAACCTAAGGTTGAAGCCTAAAGCTAGCTTTAAAGCCTAAAGAAAGGTGCGTCGGAAAAAGCATATAAGGTATAATTACCGGTTTTTAGCTGCCCGAACCCTAAGTGGCAGCTGTGTTTGTACTCAGGCCTTTCAAAGGTTTTGGGCAAAGGCCTTGGGGCTCACGAGATTTGAGGATTAAGTTAGATGCCAATTTACGAATACCAGTGCACAAAATGTGAACATAGATTGGAGGCTTTGCGGAAAATCAGCGATCCACCACTGCTTGAATGTCCAGATTGTGGCACGCCGAACCTTAGCAAGCTGGTTTCGGCTGCCAGTTTTAGGCTGAAAGGTGGTGGCTGGTATGAAACTGACTTTAAAACGGGAAACAAAAAGCAATTAGCAGAGTCAGAGTCCGCATCTCCTAAAAATACCGAGCCTGCCAAATCAGCTAGTGGTAGCACTGCAAGCTCAGATTCAAAAGCTAAGGGCAACAGCAAAGCCAAAGCGAGCACATCGCAGGCCTCGTCCAGTTAGTACAGGGTGAGTACTAGGTCGTGTCAGACAGCCATAAATACAGACAGAATTCGTAACGAATTACATATATAGAATGCATTGAGACAGGAAAACGCTATGCGCAGCAATTATTGCGGTGAATTAAATGAGAAATTTGTAGATCAGGAAGTTGAGCTTTGTGGATGGGTTCACCGTCGCCGTGACCATGGTGGTGTGATATTTCTCGATGTGCGTGACAGGGAAGGCATAGCTCAGGTGGTATTTGACCCTGATGCTGTAGAGAGTTTCGCTATAGCGGAGGGAGTGCGTAACGAGTTTGTTATCAGGGTGGTGGGCCTTGTGCGATTGCGCCCTGAGGGTACAGTTAATAATGATATGGGTACTGGAAAAATAGAGGTTCTGGGCAAACAGCTGGAAGTACTTAATGCTGCAGATACACCTCCCATTCACCTGGATGATCACACTGAGGTCGGTGAAGATATTCGGCTTCGTTATCGCTATATTGATTTGCGCAGGCCAGAAATGGCGGAGCGCCTGAGATTCCGCTCAAAGGTCACTAATACGGTTCGGAATTTTCTTGATGAGAATGGCTTTGTTGATGTAGAGACACCATTGCTAACCAAGGCGACTCCGGAAGGTGCGCGAGATTATCTGGTGCCGAGTAGAACTCACCCAAGTAAGTTCTTTGCCTTGCCGCAATCCCCACAGCTGTTTAAACAAATTCTAATGGCGGCAGGAATGGATCGCTATTATCAAATCGCCAAGTGTTTCCGTGATGAGGACTTGCGCGCTGATCGCCAGCCGGAATTTACACAGATCGATATAGAAACTTCATTTATGGATGAAGAACAGATTATGACTGTTATGGAGCAGTTGATCGGCGGGGTATTTAATAAGCATCTTGGTGTCGACTTGGGCAGTTTTCCCAGAATGTCCTATGCTGAAGCCATGCACCGATTTGGCTCTGATAAGCCGGATTTGAGAATAGATTTAGAGTTGGTTGATATCGCTGACTTGATGAAGGATGTTGACTTCAAGGTGTTTAGTGGGCCGGCAAATGATGAGCAGAGCAGAGTAGTTGCTTTGCGTGTTCCTCAGGGTGCTAGTATTAGCCGGAAAATTATTGATGACTACACCGCTTTTGTCGCTATTTATGGTGCAAAGGGACTGGCATGGGTCAAGGTGAATGACATAGATGCTGGTGTCGAAGGGCTGCAATCACCGATTTTGAAATTCATGCCGGATGAAGTCATTGCTGCTTTAATGCAGAAGTTAAATGCACAGACTGGCGATATCATTTTCTTTGGAGCTGATAAGGCTAAAGTAGTCAATGAAGCAATAGGCGCATTACGTATAAAAGTTGCTGAAGATCTTGGCTTGGTTAAAGAAGGTTGGGCACCTCTATGGGTAATTGATTTTCCAATGTTTGAAACAGCCAGTGATGGCAGCTTGACGTCTCTCCACCATCCTTTCACTGCGCCTTCTTGTGATGCCAAGCAGCTTGGCGAGGAACCATTAACGGCCCTATCTCGTGCCTACGACATGGTGTTAAATGGCACGGAGCTTGGCGGCGGCTCAATTCGTATCAATAAGCCTGAGATGCAGCAGGAAGTTTTTAAAGCATTAAATATAGGTGATGAGGAAGCGCAGGAGAAATTTGGCTTTTTATTGGATGCTTTGAGTTATGGGTGTCCACCTCACGGCGGAATAGCTTTTGGTTTAGATAGGCTCATTATGTTGATGACAGGAGCGACATCCATTCGTGACGTGATTGCTTTTCCGAAAACGCAGTCCGCTGCATGCCCATTAACCGATGCCCCAGGAGCTGTTTCGAGCAAGCAATTGCGAGAGCTGAATATACGACTGCGGGAACAAGCTGCGGCCGTGAAATAAGATTTAAGAGATGTTTATCGGGAGTTAGGCGTTATGGCGGGACATAGTAAATGGGCCAACATAAAACACCGAAAGGCTGGGCAAGATGCTAAGCGCGGCAAGATTTTTACAAAGATTATTCGTGAGTTAACCGTAGCCGCGAAGATGGGTGGTGGAGATGTCGCAGACAATCCACGATTAAGAGCTGTCGTCGATAAGGCTCTTGGCGCCAATATGACGCGAGATACTATAGATCGCGCCGTTGCTCGAGGTGCTGGTACAGCGGAAAGTGAAAATCTCGAAGAGCTTACTTATGAGGGTTATGGTCCGGGTGGTGTGGCTGTATTGATTGAGACTTTGACAGATAATAAGAATCGAACTGTGGCGGAAGTGCGCCATGCTTTCACCAAGTTTGGTGGCACTTTGGGGACTACTGGCTCGGTGGCCTATTTGTTTGAGCGTACCGGTATTATCAGTTTCCCTGTGGGAAGCAGCGAAGAAGAAATCATGGAGGTAGCGTTGGACGCAGGTGCTCATGATATCGTCAGTAACGCTGATACCAGTATTGATGTTATGACCACGCTGGAAACTTTTGGAGCGGTGCAGGATGCCCTGGCGGCTGCAGACCTGATTCCTGTTTCAGCAGAAATGACTATGCTGGCTTCAACCGAAGCTGAACTTGATTTGAGCTCAGCCGAGACCTTATTAAAGATGATTGACCTTATGGAAGAACTCGATGATGTTCAGAATGTTTACCATAATGCCAATATTTCGGATGAGATTGCTGCCCAATTGTCAGCTTGATGTGTTGTGTTTTATGAGGAAAGGCCCCGTAGTCTTGCTCTCAGCAGTGAAACTCAGCGTATCCAAAATCTGGCGATAAGCCCAAGGAATATCCATGGCTATAATTCTCGGTATTGATCCTGGTTCCAGAATCACCGGTTATGGCTTGATTAATTCGATTGGTAATAAGTTGGAATACGTCCATTGCGGTTGCGTGCGTACTAATAGTGATTCGCAGCCGGAGCGACTAAAAACGATTTATACTGAACTCTCCTTAGTTATCCAACAGTATTCACCACAGCAAGCCGCTGTCGAAGAGGTGTTTATGGGAAAGAATGCCTCTGCTGCGCTGAAATTGGGCCAGGCACGTGGCAGTGCGATGGTTGCTTGTTTGTCGCACGACCTCCCTGTTGCAGAATATTCTGCGCGAAAAGTGAAGCAGGCAGTTGTTGGTAGTGGTGGCGCGGATAAACTGCAAGTGCAACACATGGTTAAAGCGCTTTTATCGATAAGTGATAACATAGCCGAAGATGCGGCGGACGCCTTAGCTGTCGCCATCTGTCATGCCAATACTGAAGCCAGTTTAATTCGTATGGCTGGAGCAAAATCATTCAGCAGGAAGAGATTTAAGTGATTGGGAAAATACGCGGGATCTTAGTTGAGAAGAAACCTCCAGAAATACAGGTAGACGTTGCGGGAATCACCTATGAAGTGCAGGTGCCCATGAGCACTTTGTACGTGTTGCCTGAACTAGGGAAGGAATTAACGCTTCATACCCATTTTGTGGTGAGAGATGATGCGCAACTGTTGTACGGCTTTTATGATGCCAAAGATAAAGTCATGTTCCGCTCATTGATTAAGGTAAACGGTGTTGGCCCGAAGATGGCACTGGGAATTCTGTCGAGCATGGAAGCGGATGAATTCGTTAGAACGGTACGCAACAATGATATTAATGCCATGGTGAAAATGCCGGGTATTGGCAAGAAAACGGCGGAGCGGCTGCTCATCGAAATGCGTGACCGTATTAAAGACTGGGCCAACGTTGACGAAGTAGGCGCGGAGCAGGAGTCGCCAGTGCCTTCTTCTATAACCAATGACGCAGAAACAGCCTTGGTTTCTCTGGGATACAAGCCGCAGCAGGCAGCTCGTGCGATTGCCCAGGTATTGAAGGTGAGCTCAGGTATCAATGATTCTGAAGAGTTGATTCGTCAATCTTTAAAGACTATGGGATAAATTGTTAATGCCAGTATTCCGGCAAATTAACTGATTGAAGCGGGGAAAGATGGAAGAGGATAGACTAATATCGCCACAGGCGGCACCGGTTGAAGATTCTGCCGATCGCGCAATTCGTCCGCTTTGTCTGCAGGATTACGTTGGTCAGACTGAAGTCAAAGAGCAGATGGATATTTTCATCAATGCTGCCCGAAATCGGAACGAGCCATTGGATCATACTTTGGTGTTTGGCCCGCCAGGGCTGGGCAAGACTACCCTGGCGAATATTATCGCTAATGAATTACAGGTTTCGATCAAAACAACCTCAGGCCCGGTGCTGGAAAAAGCAGGTGATTTGGCGGCTATGCTGACCAATCTGGAAGAAGGCGATGTGTTGTTTATCGATGAAATCCACCGGCTTAGTCCTGTTATCGAAGAGATTCTCTACCCGGCTATGGAAGATTACCAACTCGATATTATGATTGGTGAAGGACCTGCTGCACGCTCTATTAAGTTGGATATTCCTCCGTTTACCCTTGTTGGTGCCACCACACGTGCCGGTTTATTGACTTCTCCATTGCGAGATCGCTTTGGAATAATCCAACGTTTAGAGTTTTATTCGGTAGAAGAGTTGACCAATATAGTAAGCAGATCGGCGCACATTCTGGGCACGGAATCTGATATGTCTGGTGCCGCAGAAATAGCGAAAAGATCGAGAGGGACTCCACGTATCGCCAATCGTTTGCTACGCCGGGTCAGAGATTATTCCGAAGTAAAGTCTGATGGTGTTGTTAATTTAGAAACGGCAGCCTTGGCGCTCGATATGCTGAGTATCGACAAGAACGGATTTGATCATATGGATCGCCGCTTGTTGATGACTATGATTGAAAAATTTGAAGGCGGCCCGGTCGGCATCGATAGCTTAGCGGCGGCCATAAGTGAAGAAAGAGACACGATTGAGGATGTTTTAGAGCCCTATCTAATTCAACAGGGCTTTATTATGCGAACGCCTCGAGGCCGGGTTGTAACGCAGTTTGCCTATCGCCATTTCGGTATTCAGCCGTCTGCACAGATGGCGGATTTATTTCAGCAGACGCAGAGCGAAGAATAGCTTTGTCTCAGCTTATGTAGTTTGCCTAAGGCAGCCATCCGTTTTTTGCCAAATAAGTTAGTTATTGCCACGATTTGGACATGTTTTGCCCGCTAAATGCCTGGATTTACCTTGTGAAGGTTACATTTAGTGAGTTAAATGCCTTTTCACAAAACTATTTGCGGCTTTGGCCGAATAACCACTCTGAAGTCGTGAATTTTCAGCCGACTTTTGTTGTCATAATAATGGATTCTAAATAGCCTTTGTCTGTAGCAAGTCTAGTGAGACACGTCGGGTTTGAGTTAATAAGGGTGACAGTAACCACTGTCTTTTCTGGAGAAGTAAATTGAACGAAGGGATAACACCTACGCTACTAATTTTGGAAGCTAGCTTACCGGTGCAATTGGTATTGCTTACGCTATTGCTGCTTTCCGTCATTTCCTGGGTGATGATTTTCCAGCGCTGGATGGTACTAACGGCAGCTGAAAAGGGCGTTGTGAGTTTTGAGAACCGTTTCTGGTCTGGCATGGATTTGAGCCAGTTATATAAAGAAGGTAGTCAAATGCAAAAGGAAAGTATTCCTATTGTTGGTATGGATAATATATTTCGTGCAGGTTTTAAGGAATTTATGCGTCTAAGACAGCAGCCCTCGGTGGACAAGGAAGCGATTATGGAAGGGGCGCAGCGAGCTATGCGTGTTGCCTATTCGAGAGAAGAAGAAAAACTGGAGAAACACTTACCTTTTTTAGCAACGGTTGCGTCGGTCTCAGTTTATATCGGCTTGTTTGGTACCGTAATCGGCATCATGAATTCCTTTATCGGGCTGGCAAGTCAGGCGCAGGTGACTTTACAGGTGATTGCCCCGGATATTGCAGAGGCCCTCATTGCTACCGCCATGGGCCTTTTTGTCGCTATACCGGCTGTGGTGGTATACAACCGCTATTCAGCTAGCGTCGATAATATCACCAACAGCTACGTCACATTCACAGACGAGTTTTCCAGCATTTTGCACCGACAGATACATAGTGATTGAGCATAGAACTCTAGAAGGGCTGGACTGATGGAAACGATTGTCCGCAAAAAGCGGAGACCAATGGCTGATATTAATGTCGTCCCCTTTATTGACGTCATGTTGGTTTTACTTGTGGTGTTTATGGTGACCGCACCACTTCTCAATCAAGGTGTCGAGCTGGAGTTGCCAGAGGCAAACAACGAGCCACTGGCGATTGATGAGAACCTGGAAACGCTTGTTGTTTCGCTAACAGCAGAGGGTGAGTATTTTATCAGTGTGGGAGCGATTGGTGAGGATAGGGCGCCAGTTACGCTGGAAACATTGGGCAAACAGGTTGCTATCATTATGGAAACTAATCCTAGTATTCAGGTTTTGGTGGAGGGTGATACGGTGGCAGATTGGGGAAACATGATTGAGCTAATTACCACTCTGCAAGCTGCTGGTGTTACTACTCCGAGCTTTATCACGCAGCCTCTCAGTGAGATTTAGCTTGGGCTTAGCGTAATATCCGATGAATAACTCATTTCATAATTTGGTTATTTATAACGGTTATCCGCTTTCAGTTGTGGTGGCCGTTATTTTTCACAGCTTGATTCTGGCGCTATTACTTTACCTTCAAAGTAATAGGAGTACTGAAGCTCTGGAATTGATACAACCAACAGTGGTGAAAGCGCTAATAGTGCAAGAGAACCCTCAAGTCGCGAATGAGCGAAAACGCCTTGAGAGACAGCAGCAGCGAGTAAGACAACAGGAAGAGGCACGAGTCGCTGAAGCGGAGCGCCAGCGTCAGGAAAAGGCGCGCGCAGAGAAGCAGAGACAGGAGCGTGAGCGTGCCGCGTTGCGTGAACGTCAGAAGCAAGAAAGATTAAATGCTGAGCAATTACGTAAAGAGAAAGAACAACGGGAGCGCCGAGAGAAAGAACGCGAAAGAGAAGAGCGAGAAAGAAAAGAACAGGAACGAAGGCAGAGAGAACTTGCTGAGGCGCAACGGCAACAGGAAATTCGTGATCGTGAGCAGCGCGAAGCGGCAGAATTGGCCACGTCAGAGTTTGAAATGGTACAGAGTGGAACCGCTTTGATTCAGCAGCTTGTTCAAGAAAGGTGGTCTCGACCACCTAGTGCAAGGAATGGAATGCGTGCGGTATTGCAAATACGGATGCTGCCAACAGGGGAGTTAGTCGATGCCGTTATTACTCAATCCAGTGGTGATCCAGCCTTTGATCGATCCGCTGAAAATGCGGTCTATCGTGCGGCACCGTTTAGAGAATTACAGAATTTACCGATTAATGTGTTTAATGCGAATTTCAGATCCCTGTCTTTGATATTCGAACCTGAGGATTTATTGAATTGAAGTTACAAATAGTCTTTCGCCACTTGCTACTAAGTGTGTTATCCCTGATACCTCTTACTGCTTATTCGGAACTGAGTATCCAGATTACCCAAGGGGTGGATAATCCCATCCCTATTGCTGTGGTCCCATTTTCCTGGGAGGGAACCGGTGTCTTGAGTGAGAATATATCCCAGATTGTAATGAGTGACCTGGAGCAAGTCGGGGAGTTTAAGGCGCTTTCGCGGTCGAATATGCTGAGCCTGCCGAGCGAAGAGCAGGAAGTTTATTACAGAGATTGGCGCATCCTGGCCCAGGACTATTTGCTCGTAGGGAAGATAAGCAGAGAGCCTCGCAGTCAGTTGGTGCACGTGCAGTATGAATTTTTTGATATTAATCGTGAAATTAAATTAGTGGGTGAGGTGCTAACTGGCAGTGTGGCACAGTTGCGAGATATTGCTCATGAAATAAGTAATGTTGTGTTCGAGCAAGTGACGGGTACCCGCGGAGCATTTACTACTGAAATATTGTATGTGGTGGCGGAATATATTAGCCCGGAACGTACCAATTTTAGGCTTGAAAAAGCGGATTATGACGGGCAACGAGCACAGGTACTGCTAGAGTCGGCAGAACCTATTATGTCACCAAGCTGGTCGCCAACAGGAGAAGACGTTGCTTATGTGTCTTTCGAAACAAGGCTTCCGCGTATCTATATTCAGAATATAGCCACTGGAGACCGACGCCAGATCACTAATTATCCTAATTTGAACAGTTCGCCAGAATGGTCACCTGACGGCACAAAGCTGGCAATGGTGTTGTCAAAAGATGGCAGCCCCGATATTTATGTACAAGACTTGGTGACTAACCAGTTGATTCAAGTAACAAATCATCCGTTAATCGATACAGAGCCCAGCTGGACTACGGATGGGCGCTCGATTGTGTTTATGTCCGAGCGTACTGGGCAGCCACAAATATATCAGATAGAGATTGGCGCCAGCTCCTTCGATGTCGAACGTCTGACTTATGACTGTTTTCAATGCCTTAATGCCAAGTTCCTGCCGGACGGCGTTAACCTTGTGCATGTGCGTCGAGAAACTCGACAAGACCCGAGCTACCAGATTGCGGTGTTAAATATAGAAACCTTGAGAGTTATCACTTTGACTAGCACCTCATTAGATGAATCGCCCAGTGTTGCGCCAAATGGCAGCATGATTATGTATGCCACAAAATTCGGTGGCAGGGGCGTGTTAGACGCCGTATCCATTGACGGCCAAGTGAAGTTCCGTTTACCATCCACGCAGGGCGATGTGCGGGAGCCAGCTTGGTCTCCATTCCTGAATTAAGCTATTTTATTTAAGTAATTGAGCGGCAGATTTTTTAGACAACATTGAAGTCTTTGGAGGACTCAGAGAGTGACAAAACAAAGCATACAGACAATTAAAATGGGCCTGATGGCCATTTCGCTATTTGCCTTAGTGGCATGTAGTTCAACTAGCGACACTAACACCGACGAAGGTGCGGTTAGCAGTGAAGGCTCTTCTGGAAGTGTTTCCAGCAACTCCAGTGCTCGCACCAGCGCTGGTTCAACATCGGGCCAACTAACCCAGGAAGAAATACGTGAGCAGAATGCACTGCGTCAAACAGTATTCTACTTTGATTTCGATATTGCCGAATTTAAGCCCGCTGATCGTGAAACTCTGTCTTTTCACGCGAGAGATCTTGCTGCGAATTCAAATAAGCGAATTCGTTTAGAGGGGCATGCTGATGAGCGTGGTACGCGTGAATACAATCTGGCACTTGGCGAGCGCCGTGCTAATAGTGTTCTTAATTACCTCATTGTAAATGGTGCTGCACGATCACAGATTGAAGTGGTTAGCTATGGTGAAGAGCGACCAGCTCAAACCGGTCAAAGTGAAAATGCTTACAGCCGCAATCGAAGAGTTGAGGTTGTAGCTCGCTAAGCGCTATAAACCGGTATTGAAGAATTATGAGACACATCCTGAAGGCTGAAACTTACAAGCTACATGTTTTTTGCTGTGCAATTTTGCTTAGCTCAACGGTTACAGCCCAAGGGGTTGGCTCAGTTGTAGAATCTCAACCCTTCACACCTGGCCAATCTCGACCAGTTAATTCTAGTGCTCCTGCTGCCAGCAGTGATGCCATGTCTCTTTTGTTGGATCAGATTCGTGATTTGCAGCGAGAAGTTCAGGCTTTGCGTGCAATGGTTGAAGAGCAAAGCTTCGAGCTACGCAAGATGAAGCGTGATTCTCTTAGTCGTTATACAAACGTTGATGAGAGATTAAGTGATCTTGAATCAGGAGCGGCAGTTGTAGCGTCTAATAATGTTGCTAGTAATAGAAATATGCGCAGCACGACTAATGATGCTTCAATGGCTGCTGCCAATAACGTGCCTGCTTCAAATCAACGCGCTGCCTCTGATAATTCGCTGCAAAAGCTTAACACAGCTACTAGCCGTCCATCTTCAATACAAAACGCAGGTCGCGGCACTCTGGAACCGGCTGTGCTGAGCGAACAGCAGCTTTACCAAATGGCATATGACTCGGTAATCAAAAGTGATTTTGAACTTTCGATTGCTGAATTTGATCAGTATCTCAGTATTTACCCGGAAGGGCGTTTTGTTACTAATGCTCACTATTGGAAGGGTCAGGCCTACCTTTATTTGAATCGCTTTACAGAAGCAGTGCTGTCCTATGATGTGATCATTAATCAGAAAGAAGAGTCAGCGAAGCTGCCGGATGCGATGTATGGCCTTGCGTTGGCTTATGAAGGTATGGGTAATATTCCTCGGGCAAAGCAATTGCTCAATGATATTAAAATAAAGTTTCCAAACACCGGCGTTGCAAATTTGGCAGATACCCGGCTCCTTTCCCTCGATTAACAGAAAATACAGACCTGCAATACGTTTCGAATTTCATTGATTCGAGTCATTTAATGAAAAGCGGTGATTCTTAATTGCTGCTCGGCTGGAAAATAAGTGCAAATGACCGGTACACAAACACTCCGTATCACAGAGATATTTCACTCCCTTCAGGGCGAGTCTCGAACCGTGGGCATACCTACAATTTTTGTCAGGCTTACTGGGTGTCCGCTGCGTTGTCAGTATTGTGATACAGCTTATGCCTTCGAAGGTGGGCAAATCATGGAATTAGCTACCATCATTACAACCTTGGAAGGCTATAACTGTGAATACATAACAATAACGGGGGGAGAACCGCTAGCTCAGCCAAATTGTTTAATGCTAATGCAGCAGCTTTGCGATCAAGGATATGAGGTCTCGATTGAAACAAGTGGAGCTATGCCAATTGAAGCTATAGACAAGCGTGTTTCTGTTGTTATGGACCTAAAGACACCAGCTTCGCTTGAAGCTGATAGAAACCGTTATGAAAATATTTCCTATTTGAAACCTCGTGACCAGGTTAAATTTGTTATCTGCAATGAAAAAGACTATCAGTGGTCAAAATCAAAGTTGGAGCAGTACGATTTGCAGAGTAAGGTTGATGAGATTTTATTTTCACCTTCATTCGGTGAATTTGAACCGGCACAGTTAGCAGAATGGATTCTCAGGGACAAACTGAAAGTTCGTATGCAGATGCAGCTACATAAACAGATATGGGGAGAAGCTGCGGGAAAATAGCAGCTTAAAGTGATGACTTTGAAAGATAAGGCCATAGTATTAGTGTCTGGCGGTTTGGATTCCGCCACATGTCTTGCCATTGCAAAAGGCAGAGGATTTGAGTGCTATGCACTGAGTTTCGATTACGGCCAGCGTTCAAGTAGTGAGTTGGATGCAGCTCGACGTTTGGCGAAGAATGAGAATGTGCGGGAACACAAGATTATCGAGTTAAATATGGGAGATATTGGTGGCTCTGCGCTTACAGACGCAACAATATCAGTCCCTGAAAAAGAGACAGAAGGGATACCGGTCACCTATGTTCCAGCCAGAAATACTGTATTTCTTTCCTATGCACTAGCCTGGGCTGAAGTATTGAATGCCAAGGCGATTTTTATTGGGGTGAATGCTTTGGATTACTCTGGTTATCCAGATTGCCGTCCCGAATACATTGCGGCCTTTCAAACGTTGATTAACCTTGCAACCAAAGCGGGGGTAGAAGGGACTGTTATTAGCTTGGAAACTCCTCTAATTGACTTGAGCAAAGCAGAAATTATCAAGACCGGGGCAAGCCTAGGTGTGGACTATGGGGCTACCGTATCCTGTTACCAAGCCAATGCTAAAGGCCAGGCCTGTGGCCAGTGTGATAGCTGTAGATTTCGACAAAAAGGCTTTGAAAGTGCTGGAGTTGACGACCCAACTAGCTATCAATAAGCCAAATCGTCATCTAAGTGCAAAAAATGGGTTTCATGACTTGTCTTTTTTTATTTTGATAGTACTATGTCGCCCTCTCGTGGGGCGTTAGCTCAGTCGGTAGAGCAGTTGGCTTTTAACCAATTGGTCGTGCGTTCGAGTCGCACACGCCCCACCATTTTCCTCTCTTGCTATTTCTTTGTAATTTTAGGGTTTGTAGCGCTTTGGTGGACACCTCGCCTTAGCTACTTTGATGGGTCCTGCACTTTTTCTTTTAAGATCATTCTTGCCCAGGGAATACGACGCTGCTGGGCCTTGCATTATACCTTTGTGTACTACTTTGTTGGCTGACTTATTGAACCCAGTATCTTTTGATTGTGGTAAACTATGTGCCCGTATTTATTCCTAGTTAGTTAATATGAGTCAAAGCATTACTTTAGATACAAATTCAGATTTGGCAGCCGATACCCAGCTGGTGCGTGAATTCCTCGATAGGGCGGTACCTCCTGCCCCCATTAATGAAACAAGCCTGCAAGACTATCGTGAGCGCATTAAAGCTTTAATGGCTGCTAAGAATGCACGCTTAGTGGCTCACTATTACACTGATTCGCTGTTGCAGGAGCTAGCAGAAGAGAGTGGCGGCTTTGTTGGTGATAGCCTAGAGATGGCGCGTTTTGGTCGTGATTGTGACGCTGATATTTTACTAGTCGCGGGCGTGAAGTTTATGGGGGAGTCGGCCAAAATATTGAGCCCGGATAAAACGGTATTAATGCCGACCTTAGAAGCAACCTGTTCTCTCGATATAGCGTGTCCAGCTGACAAGTTCTCGGCTTTTTGTGATGAGCACCCTGACCGTACGGTCGTTGTTTACGCGAATACCTCTGCAGCTGTGAAAGCTCGTTCAGACTGGGTGGTAACCTCTAGCATTGCGCTGGATGTGGTCGAGCATCTGATGGAGCAGGACAAGAAAATACTGTGGGCACCGGACAAGCATCTTGGCTCGTATATCCAGAAAACAACGGGTGCTGATATGCTGATGTGGGATGCAGCTTGCATCGTGCATGAAGAATTTAAAGCGCGTGGCCTGAATAATATGCGCAAGCTTTATCCAGGCGCTGCAATTCTGGCTCACCCTGAATCGCCAAGTGCCGTTTTAGAAATAGCTGATGTGGTGGGTTCTACAACGCAGATTATTAATGCTGCGAAGACCCTGCCAAATGCTGAATTCATTATTGCTACAGATCAGGGCATTTTTCATAAATTGCAACAAGTAGCGCCGGATAAAACATTTATCATTGCGCCTACAGCGGGGAATGATGCAACTTGTAGAAGTTGTGCACAGTGTCCCTGGATGGGAATGAACTCGCTGGAGAGTCTTTGTCTTTCTCTGGAGACTGAGAGTAACGTTATAGAAGTAGAACCACAGCTTGCCGCCGCAGCCATGATTCCCCTACAACGTATGTTGGATTTTGCTGCGAACAACCAGCTTAAGGTTCGGGGCAAGGCCTAGTAAACCTTAATGAGCTAGGCATTTTGCTGAAGCTCTTCTATTTCCTGGATTTTTTGCCGTAGCTTGGCTTCTTCGGCGGGGGTAACGCCACCTTCGCTTTCTATTTTCAGTGCTAACTGTAGCTGTTGCCTTGCTCTTTTGTAGTCTGCAATAAGCCTGAAATATTCTGCTCGCGCCTGATGTACCTTGCTAATATTTCCAGCCTGGCCCTGAGTTTCCGCTAATTTATACCAGAGTTGAAAATCGTCGGGTCGCGATAGACTATGACCTTCCATTACTTTCGCAGCGGTGGCGTATGAGCGCGCTTTGATCAGAGCATCAACATAGGCCATTGTCAGAGCATGGTTGCCAGGGTTAATAGCCAGGTGGTGTTGGAGATAGTTTATTGTGTGGGCAGCCTCACCCTGAGCAGTGAGAATTTCTGCTTGAGTCACTACATAGCTTATTCTATTTGGGTCTTTTTTTAAGAGTGGGGCGAGTGTTGCGTTGGCCTTTGCATACTCTTTATTTTCCCAATAGGCAGTGGCTAGGCCGTAGCGGTTTGCATCACGTGAAAAGTCACTGCTGCTTTCTTCAAGTAGACGCTCGTAATTCGTGACCAAGTCGGCTTTATTTATCGCATAGTGTCCCACCACGCGGGCACGCATGACCTGATACTCGAGGCTCGGGTTATATTGTTGTTTTGAGTAACGCACTGTTCTGCTTCTGGCACCAGCGACACGTGATTCAGTCAGTGGATGCGAGAGCAGGAATTCGGGAGGAGAGCGACCAAACCGGTTAATTGCCATCAGTCGCTCAAACAGTGTAGACATGCCATTTGGGTCAAAACCGGCAGCAAACATGGTGTCCTGTCCTACCCGGTCTGCTTCTGTTTCATTGCTTCTGCTAAAGCGTAGTTTATTCTCCAGGGCGCGCCCTTGTGCAGCGAGTACTGCGGCGGAACCATGGTCTGTATTTGAAGTCGCCATCACAATAACACTGGCCAGTAGCGTGGCCAGTTGTGGAATACGACTGTTCTGAGCTTCGTCGATTCCTCGTGCAAAGTGCCGCTGGCTGACATGGGCAATCTCGTGTGCCATAACTGAGGCAAATTCTGCTTCGTTTTGTGCGTTCAAAAATAAGCCGGTATTCACCCCAATAATGCCCCCTGGGGCCGCGAAGGCATTGAGAGCTTCACTGTCAATTATCACGAATGACAGGCGGTGATCCTGAAGTTGACTTCTGGAGGCTAATCTATAGGTGAGGTTCTCCAGATAAGTGTTCAGTAGGGGATCTGGTACTGTGGGGGCATTACGGCGGATACTGCTAAGAAATTGCTGGCCTATCTCGTATTCCTGCTCAAGTGAAACCGTGCCAGAAATGCGGTCTCCGAGACTGGGCAGGGTGGCTTGGGCATGCAGCAGAGTGGGTAGTAGCGCTGCAAGTAATAGCGCTAACAAGGCTTTAAAGCGGCTTGTAGACATAAATATCATCAACATAAACAATAGACCCAGATTACCATAAATAATTCGCTGTTTTTTGCGGATGTTGAACGAAATTTAAACGATATGATTCATGGTCTTTAGGCGCGATAGCTTGATAAAATGCAGCGATGCAAATAAATGTCGATATAGAGATAGATCTTAGTGGCTTGCAGTGCCCGATGCCGCTGTTAAAGGCTAAATTGGCTCTAAATAACATGAAATCCGAACAAATCTTAAAGGTAGTGGCAACTGACCCTGGGTCCGAGAAGGACTTTCACACGTTTGTTGGTCAGAGTAATCACCAAATTCTGGATTTTCAGAAAGATGATAATGCCTATTTTTACTGGATCAAGAAAGGCTAGCAGCTAACTGGGGATATCTGGAAATGAAAAAGCTGATTAACGATTTTTTTGATCGCTACTTTCACGATGAAGAATCAATCATTTTGATGTTGTTGCTGACATTAGGTTTGATTGTGTTGGTGCTGTTGGGTGGCGTTTTAGCGCCGTTAATAACAGCTATTATTATTGCTTATCTTATGCAGGGTTTGGTCAATACCTTGTTGCGCTATGGTCTCTCCCAGCGTATTGCCTTTGTTGTTGTGTACGCGGTTTTTATCGGTGTATTCCTTTCAATGCTGCTATTTCTATTGCCGTCAGCCTGGAATCAATTGCGTCGTTTTGTCAGCGAACTACCGAATCTTATTAGTCAGTGGCAAACTTCGTTGTTGAGATTGCCAGAGAATTATCCCCATTTATTTTCCGAACAGCAGATACGTGAATTTATTGACGGGGTAAGAGGTGAGCTTGGCGGATATGGACAAACGGTGTTGGAATATTCTTTGGCCAGTATTCCCAGCATTATTGCGTGGGTCGTATTCATAGTATTGGTGCCGATTTTGGTCTATTTCATGATGAAAGATAAATCAGCATTGATTAACTGGGCAGGGAATTTTTTGCCGAGAAACCGACCACTGATGAGTCGAATATGGTTGGAAATGGATCAGCAGATTTCGAACTATATTCGCGGCAAGGTATTAGAAATATTTATTGTTGGTAGTGTCAGCTACATCCTATTTGTGGTTTTAGGGATCAACTATGCATTATTGCTTTCGGTGTTGGTGGGTTTGTCAGTAATCGTCCCCTATATTGGTGCAACCGTAGTTACAATTCCAGTTGCTGCTGTTGCCTACGTGCAATGGGGAATGGGCAGTGAGTTTTATACGGTTCTTGTTGCTTATGGAGTGCTCCAGCTCATCGACGGTAATGTACTGGTTCCCGTTATATTTTCGGAAGCGGTCAACTTACACCCTGTTGCTATAATAGCTGCCGTGCTTGTTTTTGGTGGCATTTGGGGCCTTGCCGGGGTTTTCTTCGCAATTCCTTTAGCGACGTTGATTAAAGCGATCATGAACGCCTGGCCAAACAAAATGCAAACAAAGCCAGGTGATGTTGAGCAGGAGAGCAGCGCGGTCTAGGTTGATGCCAGAGCCCTGTGCTAAAATGTCAGGCTGAAACTAGCAGTAGGTATCCCATGATCGATCATATCCGCGGCAGTATTGTCGCCATCGTCACCCCCATGCAGTCTGATGGTTCTCTAGATTTCCCCGCGTTGGGCAAATTGTTGCAGTGGCATATAGAGTCAGCAACCAATGCGATTGTCATTGTCGGCACCACCGGTGAGTCAGCAACTCTGAGTACAGAAGAACACTGTGACCTGGTTGCCTATTGCGTGGACAAAGTGAAAGGCCAGATTCCTGTGATTGCGGGAACGGGCTCGAACAACACAGCAGAGGCTTTGTTTTTAACTGAGTCGGCGAAAAAGCATGGAGCTGATGCAGCCCTGCTCGTAACGCCTTACTACAATCGTCCCTCACAAGAGGGGCTGTATCAACATTTTAAAGCAATAGCAGAAGCAGTGGATATTCCGCAAATTCTTTACAATGTCCCTGGGCGAACTGCCTGTGACCTGCAGTTGGAGACGGTTAAACGATTGGCTGAACTTGAAAATATCGTTGCCATCAAGGATGCCAGCGGCGATGCCTCTAGAGGCCTGGAATTAATCGACCAATGTGGAGATAAGCTCGCCATTTATAGTGGTGAGGATTCTCTCACTCTGCCACTTATGCTAGCCGGGGCTGATGGAACAATCTCAGTAACTGCGAACGTGGCGCCAGCATTGATGGCTGAAATGTGTTCATTGGCGTTAGCCGGTGAAGAGGCCGCAGCCAAGGCTATCGACGATAAGTTGCTTCGACTTCATCAAGACTTGTTCTTGGAGGCGAATCCAGTGCCTGTTAAATGGGCGCTACAGGCTATGGGGAAAATAAAGAGTGGAATTCGGTTGCCGCTCGTGGAACTGAATAGTCAATATCACATCAAAGTTCGAGAGGCGCTCGCTGAGGCTGGTATAGCTGTTTAATCGAGCTTTACAGTAGGTTGAATTCGGATATTCGGGAACAGTAATTAATGTATAAACCTTTGCTTATTCTAAGTTTGGTCATGGTGCTGACAGGCTGTAAGTATCTTACAGGTGAAAATGGTCTTTTTCGTGATCGAGATGGTGATTATCGGGAAGCCCAAGCATTGCCGCAGATGCAGATACCTGATGAACTAGATAGTTATACCCTAGATCAGCTATATGTCATTCCTGAACACCTTGTTTTAACGACTCAGCCTTTTGAGGAGATTCCTCGCCCCCAACCGATTGAGACAAACAGGCAAGGGGGAGTCGTTATTCAAAACCTGGGTGAGAAACGCTGGGTTGTTCTAGATGCTGCCCCTGGACAGGTTTGGACGCTGGTTCGAGATTTTTGGGCACAGCTTCAGGTTGTATTGGATTATGAAAACCCGAGTAGTGGCATCATGGAGACCTCTTGGTTGGAGGTTGAGCATGAGCAGGAGATCCGACACAAATACAGGATAACTATTGAGCCCGGGCTGCATTCTGGCTATTCCGAAATTTATGTTCTACATCTGCAAGGTTTGAGGAGTGATCCTCTGCCTCTAATTGTTAATTGGCCCGAAGCTTCTTCCTCTCTCTCTAAAGAGACGCTGATGCTCGGTAGCCTTTCGCAATATCTAGCGGATAGAAATGACGTTTATCAGGCTTCTTCTGCCAGTTTGTTGGCCGGTAGCATTGAGGCTGCACGAAAAGCAAATATCATTGATGATGATCAGCGTGGTCAGGTTTTGGAATTACGGCTTGCTTATGAAAGAGCCTGGGCATTAGTGCGCGCTTCCCTGAAAGCTGCACAGATAGAGATTGTGGATAGTGACCCGGATCAGTCTCTTTTTACTATTCGATTTTCGGGTGAGCGTGAAGAGCAGGACCGCCCTGGATTTATAGGTCGGCTATTTGGTCGTAATAATTCCGATTCCATAGCAGAGGAAAAATCTTTTGCCGTTCGATTGCTGGAAGAGGGCGATATTGTCACGGTAGTTGCAGAGCCGCTTGAAGCTTCTGCGGATTTGACCGAGCTTACAGCTGAGTTACTGCGAGTTATCACTAATAACCTAAGCTAGAAGTAATACTTTGGTGATGACCCCTTCGTTACAGGCCAGCTAAGCCTTTGATGCTGTATTTTGCATTGTCGTATTTATAGACTGGAGTGCCATGAATACCTTGTTAATAATAGCTGCTGTAGTGCTTGTTGCTATAGCCGTGGTCTCCTGTATTTGGCTGCTGCGAAAAGTACAGCAGTTAAAGTTTGTTGAAATATCCCTAAGAGAAAAATTACTTGCCCGCGAAGCAGAGTTGAGCAATGCCAAGGGTAGTCTTGTTAATGCCCAAGGTGAAGCCGAATCACTTGTAGAAAAATTACAAGCCCTGCAAGAGCACAAAACGAAACTTGAGACGAGTCTGGAATTGGAGAGAAAGCATCAGGGGGAAAAACATGCTTTCTTGAGTGACTCAAAAGAACAGCTTGGCGAAGCGTTTGAAAATATTGCGAACAAAATATTCGAAGATAAAAGCAAAAAACTTTCTGACAAGAATAAAGAAAGTCTGTCGACAGTATTAAACCCTCTTCAAGATAAGATTCGACAGTTCGAGAAACGTGTAGAGGATACTTACGATAAAGAGTCCAAGGAACGGTTTTCTCTGGCCAGAGAAATCAAACAGCTTCAGGAATTAAATAGTAAGATTAGTGAAGACGCTGTAAACCTTACCAATGCTTTGAAAGGAGATAATAAAGTTCAAGGTAACTGGGGGGAGTTGGTTCTTGAGTCATTGTTGGAGAACTCGGGGCTGGTCAAAGGAAGAGAATACGAGGTTCAAGTTAGTCTGAAATCTATTGAAGGGGCAAAACAGCAACCAGATGTCATTATCCATTTGCCTGAATCAAGAGATATTATCATTGACTCTAAAGTTTCATTGAAGGCATGGGATGCGTACTGCTCTACCGATGATGAAGAAGAGAAACTTGGATTACTGAAGCAGCACGTGCAATCTATTCGTGCCCACGTGAAATCACTGTCCTCTAAAGATTATCAAAAGCTGCTGGGTATAAGCTCTCTGGATTATGTGTTCATGTTCATGCCAATTGATGCGGCCTACTCTGTTGCCATACAGAGTGACCCTGAGCTTTCACAATTCGCCTTTGAGAAAAATATTGTGTTCGTCAGTCCTACAATGTTGCTCACTACTTTAAAGCTAGCGCAAAACCTGTGGCGTCTAGATCAGCAAAACCAGAATGCTGTTGAAATTGCGGATAAGGCAGGTGCTCTTTACGATAAGTTTGTAAACTTTGTCGATGACCTGGAAGATGTTGGCACGCGTATAGACTCTAGCAAGAAAAGTTATGAGAAGGCGCATAATAAGCTGTTCTCCGGAGCCGGTAATCTAATTAGAAGAGTAGAAGGCTTGAAGAAACTTGGAGCAAAGACGTCGAAAAAGCTGAAGCATGAAGTGCTGCAGGAAGAAGAGCGTGAAGTTAATACGGATTTAGAGAGTATCGACGAGGCACAGGCTGTCTCGAATAAAAAACAGGCTGAAAAGACGCATCACTAATTCACTTCTTTTAAGGCCTTCCATTCTTTTACTTAATAATGCTATCTGAACTTTTAAATTTCCTTCCTTGTGAGACGCCAGATTCCTGGATTCAAGAGGCCTTAAGGCAACAGGATGTCCTGCTTATAGATCACGCTAACTGCGAGAAGAAAGCGGCAGCGACGGCAATGAATCTGATGTACAGGCATACAAATAGGCCTGAGCTGCTTAAGAAGATGTCACAGCTGGCACGTGAAGAGTTGCTGCATTTTCAGCAGGTCGTAGAGATAATGCAGGAACGAAATATCGAATATATAAGGCTTAGCCCTTCGCGTTATGCATCGGGGTTGCGTGAACTGATTGCGAAAGAGGAAAGAGAACAACTTACCGATACATTGATAGTTGGTGCCTTTATAGAGGCTCGTTCCTGTGAGCGATTTGCCAAACTTGCTCCGCTGCTGGATAGTTCATTGCAGAAGTTTTATACCAGCCTTTTGAAATCCGAAGCGCGGCACTATGCAGACTATTTGGAGCTTGCTCAAGCCAGTAGTGAGAAGGGTATCGAAGATAGAATAGAGCGCTTTCGTCGTGAAGAGGAGAGGCTTATTACGGCGGTTGATGATGTGTTCAGGTTTCATAGCGGGCCGCTAGCTCTCTAATGTATTGATGCCGCGATTACATTCAGTCACAAGCTTCTGGTGCTTCCAGATTGTTGCCTAATTTTTGCTCCAGGCTTTGTAGTTGAGAGCAGGGTATGCTGTTGTTGCCGACAAGGTTTACTGACACCAATGTTGAGATGTTCAGTAAAGGGCTAATATCTGTAATCGAATTATTCATTAAATTAAGGCCGCTAAGAAAGCTAAGCCCCGCTAGAGGTGAAATATCTCTAATACTGTTATTTCCTAACTCAAGAAATCGAAGTTGACTGAGTTGAGTAATATTGTCGAGTGTTTCCACTTCTGAATGTGAACAGGCTAAGACCTTCAGCTTCTCAGCGCTTTCAGCTCCTTGCAGACGTAGAGCAATGTTAACGCAACCCTGCAGATCAGGGTCGGCTAACTGCCCAGTAAACAGTCGGCCAGTAGGGTCAAACACAGCTTGGTCATTTACCGAGACAGTGAAATTTTGTGAACAGGCAGCAAGACTTAATAAGAACGCTGTCAGTAGAATAGGCCTTTTCTTCAAGCGCCGGCTTGTTGTATATGCTAGGTAGTATATTGTGTGACTTTTAGGGCGCAAGGTTGGCTCCTTAAGAGCTGCGTTTGAGGTTAATGGGCTAGTAATCAAGGGGTATCCCAGTTAGTATGCCCGAGTTTTGTCGCTGACGGGATTGAACCCCTTTCGTTGGCAATTGTCCAATAAAACTAAGGAAGTTGGTATGAATATGAGTACACGCACAAGTCAAATTTTGGTTAGCATCCTGGGTGTTTTATTAAGCACACAGTTATTCGCGCAGGCAGATACAAGCTTGGAAAGCGATGAAGCGAAAATGGCTTATTCCCTGGGCGTCAACGTTGGCCAGAGTCTGCAGGCGCAGAAGATTCTAGAGGGAATTGAATTGAATACCTTTGTTGCCGGTTTGCTGGACGCGGTGAACAGTGATGTAAGAATGGATCCTGAAGAAATGTTCGCCTCGATTCAGATGTTGCAGCAGCGTATGGCGGAGAAACAGCAGGCAGCCTTGGCAGAAAGTGCAGCAGTCAGTGAAGAGTTTCTGCGTAATAATGCCGAGCAGGAAGGGGTTGTATCACTGGAATCGGGCCTGCAATACTTGGTTCTTGAGTCAGGTTCTGAAGAGGGTGCCTCACCAACAGCAAGTGATGCTGTGCTCGCACATTACCATGGTACTTTAATTGATGGGACTGTTTTTGATAGCTCAGTTGAGCGCGGCGAACCGGCACAATTCGGCCTGTCGCAGGTTATCAGTGGCTGGACCGAAGCACTGCAGTTGATGACTGTCGGTGATAAATGGCGCCTGTTTATTCCCGCAAATTTGGCCTATGGCGAAGCTTCACCCACACCAGCCATACCTCCAAACTCTGCTTTGATATTCGATGTAGAGCTTTTGGAAATTCGCTAAGCAGTTAGAGTAACTTATCGATATTGCCAGGACGTAAATCATTGAACGTCGAGAAAAAGCAAATTGGATTGCTGCAATTCCTGCAGCAATCCCCCACACCTTTTCACGCTGTAAGCAATATGTCAGCAGCACTGGATGCGGCTGACTTTCAGCGCCTTGACTTTGCCGAGTCGTGGACCCTAAAGAAAAACACCCGTTATTATGTGCTGCGTAATGATTCAGCAATCATAGCTTTCAAAACTGGCAACACAGATGTGCTTGAGCAGGGTGTCAGAATGGTGGGTGCCCATACAGACAGCCCTTGTTTAAAGTTGAAGCCTCAACCCGATATGGTGAGTCAGGGCTATGCCCAGCTAGGTGTTGAAGTTTATGGTGGTGCTTTACTGCACCCCTGGTTCGATAGAGACTTATCTATAGCAGGGCGTGTTGATTTTCAGAATACAGAGGGCGGTATTGAATCGGCGCTGATTGACCTGACAGACCCTGTTGCTTTTATCCCAAGTTTGGCAATACACCTGGATAGAACGGCTAATGAAGGGCGCAAGATTAACAAACAGAAAGAGCTGCCCCCTGTGCTGTTGCAGTTAGAATCTGATGAGAAGTTTAGCTTTGATGAATTTCTGCTCGGGTATTTGCAAGAAAATCTGGGTCTAAAAAAAGCGAAGATGGTGCTTTCCCATGAGCTATCGCTATATGATGTACAAGCCCCTTCACTGTTAGGCTTGCGTAAACAATTTATTAGCAGTGCCCGTTTGGATAATTTGTTGAGTTGTTATATTGCCCTGGATGCGATGATAAACAGTGATGACGACAGCGCCAGCTTGATGGTTTGCAATGACCATGAGGAGGTGGGGTCGGTCTCTGCCTCGGGTGCAGAAGGGCCATTCCTTAAATCTGTTCTGCAGAGAATGATAGGGGCTGAATGTAACAATAGTGATGCCTTTGACAGAGTAGTGGAAAACTCAGTTTTACTTTCTGTTGATAACGCACATGGAGTGCATCCTAATTTTGCGGGCCAGCATGATAACGCTCATCAGCCAAAGTTGAATGGTGGTCCTGTTATAAAGATTAATGCCAATCAGCGTTACGCCAGCAATAGCAAATCTATCGCTTTTATTAAATCAATTTGTAATGAGTTGAATATAGAACATCAGTCGTTTGTTATGCGCAGCGATATGGCTTGTGGTAGTACTATTGGCCCGATCACGGCTGCCGGCCTGGGTATTACGACAGTTGATATAGGTGTGGCGAGTTTTGCTATGCATTCAATAAGAGAAAGTGCTGGTATTGAAGACGTGCAGGCAATGACCTCGGTCATACAGGCATTTTTCAATCGTTAAACTTTATCTTCTGCTTTTGCAGATCTCTTATTAAAAAACGGCTAGGATTTAGGCTGTTAATTGCTTCTTGGCTAAGAGGCAGGTTTTCCCCATTAATATAACTTGCTAAAAATTCTGCGCTTAAAGGGCAGCTTGCCAAACCATTAGAGGCGTGCGCCACGTTAATATACAACCCCGGTAAGTAGTGACCGACAGAGTCAAATTTGCTTCTGGCGTTTTTGCTTAAAGCGGCATAATGGATTTTCATTTTCTTTAAATCTGGCATTGGGCCTACGACTGGCAACTGGTCTGCTGAGTTACAGCGTAGCGATACTCGGTCTGTCAGAGGCGTGTTTTCTAGACAATCACTTTCCTCAAAACTAGTGGCGGCTAATCTTAGGTTGTTACTATTATCGGAGCTAATACTTTGTAAGTCAGCGTTATTGGCGTAACTTGCAGAGATTAGATGCCGCCCATCGGTGGCAGGAAAAATAGTGCGTTCTCCACTAAGTACTACTTGTAACTCAGAGCTGGACTCATTGCATTTCACCTCTGTGGTTTGTCCTCGTATGACCTGTAACGGCAAGTCTTGGCATTGTTCGAACTCAACTGCGCTGTGACTGTTGGCTATGACCACGATGTCTGCAGTCTTGTTTTTGCAATTTTCCAATTGTAAGGACCACTTCTGCTCACATTTGCTTATGCTTTGAGTGTGACTGCCTAATTGCAGTTCTATGTTGGGGTGGTTTAGATAGCTTTGACACAACGATGTAGCCTGCATATAGCCACCCGCTGGGAAATGCCATGTCGCTCCAGCCAACACAGCACCGGCAAGCGTTGATGATTCTGCTTTTGATAGGTGCTGTACTATCTGTTCCGAATAAATCTCCTTAAGCTTATGTTGTTGTAAAGGACTGCGTTTATTTAATGCCTTTTCCAGTTGCAGAACACCGCAGTCATTCCACGGAATATCCTGCTCCCGTTTAAGTTTTCTGTATTGGCGAATGGCAAACAAATAGCAATGCAGGAAAAACTCTGCCTCGTAGGAATCAGTATTAAATAATCTACAGCGTAGTGCGAGCTTAGAAAAACCAGAGGCGCCGTCTGCCACCTTGTTGCCGCTATCGTAAACGGTGACTTGCCAACCGCGCTGCGCCAGACTGTAGGCAGTGCTGCAGCCAGCAAGGCCAGCTCCGATAACTGCTGCAGTTTTGCCTGCGTGTTGAGGCTTGGGCAAGATAAACCAGGGCTTTTCTCTAATGGTGGGGGTTGGCTCTTCACTCTGGGGTGACAGCTTTCGTGCAAAAAGCATGTGACGCTTGCGGCCGAAGCCATCAAGTTTGCTAATCTCAAACCCGGCATTCTTAAGTGCGGTTCTAACTTTCCCAGCGACGCTGTAGCTGCTTAATGTAGTTTCTTGGTCGCTGCAACGGGCGATCAGTTGTACTATTTCTTCATTCCATAACTCTGGATTATTCGCTGGAGTGAAACCATCCAGGAACCAGCACTGAATTGGTGGGCAAGACCCAAGCATGCGTGTATTCATTTGCTCAAGTGCGTCACCAAAATACAGATCAAGGGTAATGTCCGTGCCAAGCCGGATTCGATGGCAGCCTCGGCTGTGGTCGGTGTATTCTCTAAGCAGTTCCTTGCTTTGTTCAAAGAGGCCGGGCCAGCGCTCATAGATTCTGCTTAGCTGAGATTTCTTGAAGGGATATTTCTCGAAGCTTATGTAGTGGAGTCTATCTGGCCGTTTGGGGGTATTCTGCCAAAGCTTTACTGTCTGCAGGAAATTTAAACCACTACCGAAACCCAGTTCCGCAATGGTAAAACAATGTCTGTTTTTTTCATCGCTCCAGCGCTGGCCTAGTTGATTGGCATGAAGGAATACATACTCGCTTTCAGCCAGTTCGCTTTCTGCGGAATAGTACACATCGTTGAATTTGTTGGAATACGGCAGGCCAGTTTCGAGCCAGCTTATACTGGCATTTTCTATTTTCATTAAGCTCTATTTTTTCAATATGGGAATTAATGGCAAAGCCGCTAAATAGCCTCGGCAGATGTTATTCGCAGCAAGTGCTTCCAAATCGCCACCTCAAGGGCATATTGAGGTAAAATGCCCGATTCGTCAAAGCTGTATACAGGAATTTGCAAGATGCTGGAGATCAACAGTCAACTAGGGACACTAAAGGAGCTAAGTAGCAGAACCGATAGTCTCAGGGGGTATCTTTGACTACGAGACAAAGAAAGAGAGGTTGGCTGAAGTAGAGCTTGAACTTGGTGAATCCGGGGTATGGGATAAGCCGGAGTACGCGCAGGCGCTTGGAAAGGAACGCGCGAATTTAGAAGCGGTAGTGCGGACTATTGAGAAAATGGACTCGGGTATTGCAGAGATTGAAGAACTGCTTAGCCTTGCTCAGGAAGAGGACGATCAGGAAATTTACGATGAAGCCAACAAGGACCTGGAGTCTTTAGAATCCGGGCTTGAAACCTTGGAGTTTCGCCGTATGTTCTCCGGCGAGATGGATGCTGCAAATGCCTATTTGGATATCCAGGCAGGCTCTGGTGGCACCGAAGCTCAAGATTGGGCTGAGATGTTGCTGAGAATGTACCTTCGTTGGGGAGAAAATAAGGGATTCAAGACTGAGCTAGTGGAGGTGTCTGGTGGAGACGTTGCTGGTATTAAAAGTGCAACGATCCAAATTAGTGGCGAGTTCGCTTTTGGCTGGCTGCGTACTGAAACGGGCGTGCATCGTTTGGTGAGAAAATCTCCATTTGATTCAGGAAGCCGCCGCCATACATCTTTTGCTTCGGTGTTTGTATCTCCGGAAATTGATGACGACATAGAAGTTGATCTTGATATGTCTGTGGTGAGAATTGATACCTATAGATCCAGTGGGGCTGGTGGTCAGCACGTCAACAAAACGGATTCAGCGATACGGCTTACTCATGAGCCTAGCGGCATAGTTGTGCAATGTCAGAGCCAACGCTCACAGCACAAGAATAAAGATATGGCGATCAAGCAACTGAAGGCGAAGTTATACGAGTTGGAAGAGCTTAAACGAAAAGAAGAAATGCAAAATATTGAGGAATCAAAAGCAGACATAGGGTGGGGTAGTCAAATACGTTCCTATGTTCTGGATGCCTCTCGCATCAAGGATCTTCGCACCAATGTAGAGGTAAGTAATACTGGAGCTGTACTGGACGGTGATCTGGATAAGTTTATCGAAGCAAGTTTAAAGATGGGTCTATAAAAGAGAATAAGTAAGGGATACAGGAATTCAAGGCAAATGACAGACGATAATCACGACGAAAACAAGCTAATAGCGCAGAGACGAGAGAAGTTGACAGAGCTGCGTCAGCAGCAGGTAGCTTTTCCTAACAATTTTATCCGGGAGAATACCTCGGCTGAGCTAATAGAAAAGTTTGAAGATAAGGATAAAGAGGCGCTGGAGCAGCTGGCCGAAAAGGTTGTTATTGCCGGAAGAATTATCCGTATGCGTGGGCCGTTTAGTGTGATTCAAGATGGTGTTGGCCAAATACAGATATACATGAACAATAAGTCATTTTCTGCTGAAGATGCGGAAAGGCTTAAATCTTTGGATCTGGGTGACATTATCGGTGTGCAGGGGGAGGTGTTCAGAACTGGAAAGGGAGAATTGACCGTTCGAGCAGGCAGTTTCCAACTTCTCACAAAATCTTTAAGGCCGTTGCCGGATAAACACAAGGGCTTAACGGATACCGAAATGCGTTATCGACAACGCTATGTTGACCTTATCGTTAACGAGCGATCACGTGAGATTTTTACGACACGTTCCCGCATCTTGCGTTTTATTCGACAGTATTTCGAATCCCTGAATTTTATGGAAGTGGAAACACCCATGATGCAGGTGATACCAGGTGGAGCTACCGCTAGACCTTTTATCACCCACCACAATGCTCTGGATCAGGACATGTATCTTCGTGTAGCACCGGAATTATTCTTAAAACGTTTGGTGGTAGGAGGCTTTGAGAGAGTATTCGAATTAAATCGAAACTTCAGAAATGAAGGTCTTTCAACGCGGCATAATCCAGAATTCACCATGCTGGAATTCTATCAGGCCTACGCGCGATACCAGGATCTCATGGATCTTACAGAAGATTTGTTTCGTAAAATTGCTATTGAAATTGGCGGTAGTAGCAAAGTGAGTTTTCAGGGTTCGGAATATGATTTTGCGAAGCCTTTCGAACGTTTGTCAGTGACCAATGCCATTAAGAAGCATTGCAATGTGGATAATGACGAAGCCTTTGTATCGAAGGAATCGGTGGCCAGTTTAGCCAACACTCTGGATGTGAATTTCGATGAGTCCTGGCCCAAGGGCAAAATTTTGATGGAAATATTCGATCAGAAAGTAGAAGACAAGTTGGATCAACCAACATTTATTACTGAGTACCCTATCGAAGTGTCTCCATTAGCGCGGTGTAACGAAGAGAATCCAGAGATAACAGATAGGTTTGAATTGATAGTCGGCGGGCGCGAGCTGGCAAATGGTTTTTCTGAGTTGAATGATCCAGAAGATCAGGCTGAGCGTTTTAAAGCACAAGTGGCTCAGAAAGATTCTGGCGACATTGAGGCTATGCATTTCGATCATGATTATGTGACAGCATTAGAGTATGGGATGCCACCGACCGCTGGTGAGGGCATTGGTATCGATCGTTTGGTAATGTTGTTTACAGATTCTGCTTCTATCAAAGATGTTTTGCTGTTTCCTCATATGCGTCCGCTGCAAGAGCAGGGGTGAGTTCACAATAAGTGCTTAATAAAAACGCCCAAGAGCGTGAAGTGAAATTGCATGAGTCCTGGTTCAAACCCCTGCGGGAAGAGTTTGATGCCGAGTACATGGAAGCCTTGCGAAAGTTCCTGCACGAACAGAAGTTGCTTGGTAAAAAAACCTATCCTGCGGGAAGTGAAATATTTTCAGCGCTGAATGCCACTCACTTCGATAAAGTAAAAGTCGTTATTCTTGGGCAAGATCCATATCACGGTCCGGGACAGGCTCATGGTCTCTGTTTTTCTGTTCGTCCTGGCGTACGCTTGCCACCATCATTACGGAATATCTATAAAGAGCTAGCCGCTGACGTTGGCTTTATTCCACCACAGCATGGTTGCTTAAGCGAATGGGCCGAGCAGGGTGTTTTGTTGTTGAACTCTGTTTTGACAGTTGAAGCGGGTTCGGCCGCCTCTCATCAAGGCAAGGGCTGGGAAAAATTTACTGATTGCATCGTGAATGAGCTTAACGTCAATGCATCTGGCATTGTTTTTATTCTATGGGGAAGCTATGCACAGAAGAAGGGAGCGATGATAGACAGGAATAGACATCTGGTTCTACAGTCGCCGCATCCATCACCGTTGTCAGCGAGTCGTGGTTTCTTTGGTAACCATCATTTCTCCCGTAGTAACGAATATCTGATAGCAAACAATAAGCCCCCGATTAACTGGCAATTGCCGGAGCAGTGCCCGGTTCAAGACGGAACAAGAGTATGAGTGGGAATTGTATTATCGTGGGTGCGGGGCATGCTGGTGTTGCGCTGGCATTGCAGTTAAGAAAAGAAGGCTGGGAAGGCACGATTCAGTTATTAAGTGAAGAGCCGGAGTTGCCTTATCACCGACCTCCATTATCCAAAGAACACCTGTCAGGTGAAAAAGGTCTGGATGCTATTCGCTTGCGTCCGATGAAGGCTTATGAAGACAATAATATTGAATTGTTGCTTTCAACAACAGCGACTCGTATAGATAAAGAATCAAAGTCTCTATATCTTGCCAGTGGCGAATCTCTTACTTACGATAAATTAGCACTTTGTACGGGTGCTAGTGTGCGTGCATTGTCTTTAGCTAACGCGAAAGAAAATGTTTTTTACATTCGTAAGGCGGAAGATGTCACTCCTCTTTCTGCACAAGTTAAAGAAGGGAAGAGGGCGCTAATAATCGGTGCTGGTTATATCGGTCTGGAAGCTGCGGCGGTTCTTTCCCAAAAAGGTGTTAATGTTACTGTTCTGGAAATGTCTGAGCGTATTCTGCAGCGTGTCACTGGTGAGGCCATGTCATCGTTCATGCAGCAATTACACGAGTCTCACGGAGTAGAAATTCGCACTGCGGCTGAGGTGGTTGAGTGCCAGGGTGAGAATACTATTGAAAAAGTAGTTTGCGCAGATGGAAGTGAATTTGAGACCGATTTTCTGATAGTGGGTATTGGTGTTGTTGCCAACACTGCTTTGGCTGAAACCGCAGACCTTGATGTCGATAGAGGAATTAAAGTCAATGAATATGGGCAGACCAGTGATGCCAGCATCTTTGCGGCGGGAGATTGCACTGTTCATCCGAGTTTTCTTTATCAGCGTTCCATTCAATTAGAATCAGTTCAAAATGCAAATGATCAGGCGCGGGTTGTTGCTGCGAATATTTGTAAGCGTCAGCAAGCATATGATGCTGTTCCCTGGTTCTGGTCTGATCAGTACCATATTAAATTGCAGACGGTGGGCCTTAATGAGGGCTACGACGAAGTCGTATGCCGGGGCGAAAATAAAGTAGCCCCTGATGCAAGTTTTGCTCTGTTTTATTTAAAGGAGGGAGTTCTTATTGCGGCAGACTGTATTGCTCGTCCTAAGGAATTTATGGTCAGTAAAAAATTGGTGAAAGACAGGGTGGCAATTGCTGCGACTGTTTTGCAGGATGAATCCATAGAGCCAGTTAACTTCACATCATAAGCGAAGTTGAGGTCTTATTCCCCCGAATACTCACAACCACTGGTGCAGGTTTCTCTAATTTCTATAGTGCAAAGCTCGTCCAGCCGTGGTTTTAATTTATCCCAGATCCAGCGTGCAAGGTTTTCGCTGGTTGGATTCTCAAGGCCACTGATCTCATTAAGATAATAATGGTCTAGTTGCTCTAGAATAGGCTTAAATGCATCGGCGATTTTGGCAAAATCCATAACCCAACCACTTTGTTCTTCTACAGCTCCTTCCACAACTACTTTTACCAGGAAGGAATGGCCGTGCAGGCGGGCACATTTGTGGCCTTCAGGTACATTGGGCAGGTGGTGGGCCGCTTCGAAGCGGAATTCCTTGAATATTTTCACGGCAGTAGATCCTATTTTCAGCAGTTTTACTGTACTGGCAATGAAAGGGCGGAACATACTACCTAGAGTTCCATTTTATGTATAGGCCCTTTGGCATATAATCGGCTCATAATAACAAAGACCGGCTTGGTTAAACGCTGCATGCATCTCCTGACTTTTTTACGTCTGCTCCGCCGCTTTGTCTCTGAAGGCAAGAGGTTACCTATCTGTCTGGGACTTTTCGCTACTTGTTTTGTGCTGTGGCTGCAGCTTTCTCCTCCCAGCATTGTTGCGGTTTTAATACAGCGACTCGACTATCTTGTTTACGATCAGCGTTTTAGCATCATGCCTAATCCTGTGAAATCGCCTGACAATAAGATTGTCATTGTCGATATCGATGAGCGTTCTCTGCAGGCAGAGGGCCAGTATCCCTGGAATCGGATAAAGGTGGGGCAGTTAACGGAAAAGCTCCGGGATACCGGTGCTTTGGTTGTTGGTTTCGATATTACCTTTCCCGAGCCAGATCGAGATATTCGTGCCTTATTGGAACCGGTTGACCTCACGCAATTTGAATCAAGTTTTAGCGAAACGCTGAAACTCATCGAGCCTCAGATTAACGCTGACCAATATTTCGCTAATGCGATGAAAAGCGGTGTAGATGTGGTGCTGGCCATTAATTTTACGCAGCAGTCGTCGGCGGCATATAACGAGTTACCTGATTCTATTGTTGATATAGGTGAGGAACTGGCAGAAGCCGTGACAGTGGCTGATATGACTGGCTACACAGGTAATATCAAAGTATTGCAGGATGCCGCACTAGGTAATGGCAGCATGAACCAGATGCCAGATGCTGATGGTATTGTGCGACGTGTCCCCTTACTTATTCGCTTTGGCTCTAACCTCTATCCCACGCTTTCTTTGGAGATGTTTCGTGTTTATAACTTTGCTGATAGTTATGAATTAGTAACCCAAGATTATGATGGTTTGGAAGTGGTCAGTGCAGTAGCCGTTGGAACTGGCATAGGTCGTTTTGAAATACCTACCGATGGGTTTGCCTATGTGAATGTTCCTTATGTGGGTCCTTCATCCCAATATAGCGGTGACCCTTATCCCTATATTTCTGCAACCGATGTGCTGAGAGGTACATTAAGCGAAAAAGAAAAAAGCCAGTTACAAAATAGCCTAGTCCTGGTGGGAACAAGTGCCCCTGGCCTTGGCGATATTCGGGCGATGCCGCTTGACCGCGTGTATCCAGGGGTGGAGGTGCATGCCAATATGCTTAATGCATTACTTGATTCGGCGACTGTAGTTGAAGTTGACTCCGGTAGTGCATCTACACAATCTGTATTTTCTAATTTTGCCATGCCAGGAGATATTTATTTTCCTTACCGGCCTGACTGGGCTGCCGGGGCATTATTTGTTCTTATGCTTTCCTTAGGCTTTGTAATGTCAGTGGCCTTTCCGTTTATGGGGGCAGCGAGCATGGCGTTGACCGGTATTGTGTTGCTGGGAGGAAGTGCGTGGGGGAATTTCCAGCTTTGGGATGTCTACAAGATGGACTTCCCTCTGGTTATGCTATTGCTGCTTATATTTTTGGTGACAGCGGTTAACCTGATTTACGGCTTTCTAAGTGAAAGTCAGACACGTAAAACGATAAAAGGCATGTTTGATCAGTATGTTCCTCCTGCGCATATTGACTCCATGTTAGACGATCCTGATAACTATAGTTTCGAAGGCGTTAGTAAAGACCTGAGCGTGTTGTTCTGTGACATTCGAAATTTTACGACTATTTCTGAGGCCTTGAGTGCGACCGAGCTGAAGAAGTTGATGAACGACTTCTTCACGCCTATTACCCAAATTATTTTCGAGAGCAATGGCACCATCGATAAATATGTTGGTGATATGGTCATGGCATTCTGGGGAGCGCCATTGGATGACGAACACCATCGAAGCAATGCTATTAAGGCTGCGTTGTTAATGCTGGAAAAAGTTGAAGAGCTACGGCCTGAATTTATGGAAAGGGGTTATCCTGAGGTTGCTATAGGTATTGGTATTAATTCAGGCATGATGAACGTAGGGGACATGGGGTCGGTATATCGGCGTTCCTATACTGTGCTTGGTGACGCAGTAAATTTGAGTTCCAGGCTAGAAGGGCTCACTAAATTTTATGGAATAAAGCTGTTGGTAGGGGAGGCCACCGTAAAGGGGTTGGATGGTTTTCTGCTGCGCCTGATTGACAGGGTGAAAGTGAAAGGCAAAACCAAAGCAGTTGATTGCTATGAGCCTATATGTGCTTTGGAAAATGCCGATGCAGAGTTGGAAGTCAGGGTGGCTGAATATCATAAGGCACTGGATTGTTACTTTGCCCAGGATTGGGATCGGGCAGAGACGATACTGACGACCCTATCAAAGAATGAGCCTGATGCTCTGCTATACAAAGTTTATCTGGAGAGAATTGGGACCTTAAGAAAGGTTGTTTTAGCTGAAGATTGGGATGGTTCCTTCACCCACACTAGTAAATAGTTGATTAGCACATTTTTTTGTGTTCTTTGGCGCGGAAAGCACCGTCGTTGTTGACATGCTGACCTAAGTCGGTAAAATGCGCCTCTCTCTGTGCTATGGGTGATTAGCTCAGTTGGGAGAGCGTCGCCCTTACAAGGCGAATGTCGGGGGTTCAAATCCCTCATCACCCACCACATAGTTAGAGATTGTCGCGGACCGGTAGTTCAGCTGGTTAGAATGCCGGCCTGTCACGCCGGAGGTCGCGGGTTCGAGTCCCGTCCGGTCCGCCATTTTTCTCTATAATCATCAGCTAGACTTTTTCTCTTCTTTCTCTATATCTTCTGCTTAATATTAGTATTTGCAGTGCCACGAGCTGATTCTAGTTATGTCTGTAGATATCCCTTTTACTAAGCCTCCAATCGAGCCACTCGAATGTGAGTTTCTGCGACAGGCCGGAGTAACGGTGAATGTGTTACGCCTGGACAAAATTCATCCGCTGGTACACGGCAACAAGTACTACAAGCTTAAATACAATTTACAGTTACTTCAGAAGAATAAGACTCTGCCTGTACTTAGCTTTGGCGGAGCCTATTCAAATCACCTCTATGCTCTGGCGGCTGCGGGAAACTTGCTGGGCCTAAAAACTATAGGCGTGGTGCGTGGTGAGTTGGTGGAGCCATTAAACCCAGTGCTTAAATTTGCTCGTGAACAGGGCATGAGACTTATACCCGTCAGCCGCTCCGATTATCGGCGAAAACATGAGCCGGCCTATCTTCGACAATTGGAAGAGCAAGTTGGGGGGAAATTTCAGCAGATTCCAGAAGGGGGTAGTAACCTGCTGGCGGTGAAGGGCTGTGAGGAGATTGTGGCAGATATTGAGTGGCAGAAGCCTGGTGGTAGCCGGTTTATTGCAATAAGTTGTGGAACCGGTGCCAGTATGGCGGGGATTGTGTCGGGGTTAAGCAAATTGTCGCGGGAGCAGGAGCCAGTGCCGGAGGTTTTGGGGATCAGTGTGCTAAAGGCAGAGGGTTATATAGCTAGAGAAGTAAATGGCTGGTTGCGGGAAAGTGGCTGCGGAGAACCTGTACCTTGGCGAGTAGAGGACTCCTATCACTGCGGTGGCTATGCACGCGTGAACCCAGCATTACGCAACCACCTTGAAGCGTTTAAAAACTATTCGGACATTCCTATTGAGCCGGTTTATACGGGTAAATTGTTCTATGCTTTGTTTGAGTTGATAAAACAGGGTGCTATACCTGCTGGGGCAGAAATCATCGCTATCCATAGTGGCGGGATAGTTAAATAAATAATTAATATCAAATAGTTGCTGGGTTTATTTAATCTATAATAGAGGTCTGGTTGCTGCCTTACCTGCTGGTGAGACAGCAAGATAGACTGTTTAATAGTACAAGATAGGTCGTTAATAGTAATAGTACGCATGAATGGTTAGAATGCGATACACACGAGCTATCGCTCTATTTCGAACCAAGAGAGCGTACCTATCAAATAATGATGAACGCTATGCTCAATTCATCCCTGTTCCCTCAAATTGCCGTGCGCAATAAGCCTCGTTACTTACTTGCCCAGTTTGCTTGTTTGAGCCTGCTTCTGTCTGTGTTTAGCTCAGCTTCGGCTACGGATCAGGCATTTACAGTGCCGTTTATAGTACCGATAGAACAGACAAGCACTCGCCATAAACCACCGACCTATGCTGAGCTATCACAGCTAGTCGCTATAGACAGCAGCCAACTTGAAGCGATGGAGCTTGGTAGGAAATTAAGCCTACAAATTTCCGCAACGCAACAACTCGAATTGCAAGTCGTGATGTTCGATACCTACCCTAATGGTGATCAAGTAATTAAGGCAGAAAGCAGAGGTGATGGTGTTTCTATTACTTTGACTCTAACCCTTGGCCAGCGCAGCCTGTTTGGGAGTCTTAGTGGTGGTGATGAAGCTTTTCAAATTTATGCCATCGCAAACCCAGACAATGCATATTATGAAGGCTGGGTATACAAGCCTGATAATGCAGGTGATATTGAGCGCGATTTTCAGAATGACTACATTGTCATTGATCGTGTGAATGGCTCGATGAGCGAGCACAAGCCTAAAATCACCTCTGTTTTGCCTCTGCAAGCTGAGGTTGAGGCCTTGCGCTCAGCCGCTACGGTGTCTAGTGAAGATGCTGTTGCTGTCAGTACGCCGGGCATAAGCAGTACAAACTTTCGCATCAATCAGACTTTTTCACAGGATAGTATCCTGGTGGGTAATAGTGTTGATGTGAATCTGGAATTCGAGAATATTAGCAACCAGGCTCATCATGATCTGTATGTAGAAATATTTTTTGTTCTGGAAAATAGTGACCTCCTGTCTGCGCCAGCGGAGTGTAGAGCCCAGCATAGTCTTTCCCTGCAGGAGGTTCTCTACTGTGAGTTAGGTGATTTTCAAGCTGGCGAGAAGAAGGCTTTTAGTTATAGCGTCTTAAGTAAGGCAGCATCAAAGCCTAATATTGTTAGTTCTCCTGTTATGGGAGGGTTGCGTGTCGATGGTGTCATCAATGTAGTAGAAGATGTACGAACCGATAGCGATGGCGATGGCATAAGTGATTTTAATGAAATGCTTCTGGCCACCGATGCAACGGATGCCAACTCTGTAGACCACAGCAATTCGGTCATTGATGTGTTGGCTTTGTACACCCCCGGAGCTGCCGCCCTTTATCCTTACGGTGTACAAACTCGCATTAATCAACTCATCAGTGTGGCGAATCAAGTCTATGCAGACAGCGGTGTAAAGATAACACTTAGACCTGTTTATCATGAGCAGGTTGATTACAACGATAGTGATGACATGGATACTGCTCTTGCTCATCTTATAGATAAAACGGATAGTGCTTTTACTCATGTAGATGAATTACGAGAAACCTATGGCGCTGATTTGGTAACGCTGTTCAGACCTGCGCAGTTGGGCGAAGGGCGTTGTGGGCTAGCCCCTGTTGGTGGTTTTAATACCAGAGGTGATTTTAGTAACGAATTTGAAAAAAGCTTAGCGTACTCTCACATCGTCATCGATTGTCCAACAGACATTGTTGCGGCACATGAGCTTGGTCACAATATGGGGCTTAGCCACTCTCACTTGGAAGACGGCGGCGGTGGTACGTTTGATTTTTCAACGGGTTACGGAGTTGAAGGCCAATTTGTGACGGTCATGGCGTATCCTGGCGCTTTTAATACCAGTGTTCGCCTACCAGTTTTCTCTAACCCCGAGGCAAATTGCCTGGGCTTTCGCTGCGGCCAGGATGAAGACTCTCAATTTGGTGCAAATGCAGTGCGGTCGCTTAATCTGGTTCGGCATCAAATTGCTAATTATTACCCAAGCCAAGTGCCGGATTTACCAGACTCAGCTATTGCAACACTGTCTGGGGAAAGTAGTGGTGCGCGAATATCTGTCGCTGCCAGCACAGATAGGGGATTGAGTTTTGCTGATTCTGTCAGCACGGCTGATTTGGTATACCTTGAGGCTGAGATAGAGATTGATTCGCGACACCAGGGCAAGCAAGGTGGAATTTTTGTGCTTGTCGGATTAGATGAGCAAGTTTTGTTTCAATTAAGCGAGTCAGGGGAACTGCAAGCATGGGACAAAACTATTGAAGGGTTGATGCCTTTTAACGGTTTGCGGTTATTGCGCAGGCTTGAATATTTAACCATCGCGAATGGATTTCGATTTAGTTCGAAATTTTCCGGTCAGCAGCTTTCGGTCTTTATTGCGTATCAGGTAGAAGGCACGGATGAATTAGTCTATACCCCCAATCCCTTTAAGCTTCATATAAATTAGCACTTGCTTAAACTCTCGCTTACTCAAACCTTATAGTATGCGCGATACCATTCGACGAAGCGGTTAATGCCAGTTCCGATGTTGGTGTCTGGTTTGTAATCGACATAGTCGATCAGTGCATCTACATCAGCGCTTGTCTCTGGTACGTCACCGGCCTGCATCGGTAGAAAGTTTTTCTCAGCCGTTCGCCCCAAGGCTTCCTCCAGGGTTTCGATATAGCGCATGAGTTCTACTGGCTTGTTGCCACCTATATTGAATATACGATAAGGCGCGCTGCTACTGGCGGGATCAGGTACATTACTGTCGTATTGCTCATTGCTGCTGGCAGTTTTGTCTACGGTACGTATTACTCCCTCAACAATATCATCGATATAGGTGAAGTCGCGCTTATGCTTGCCATGATTAAAGATATCGATGGGCTCACCGGCAAGTATTGCCTTGGTGAATAAGAACAAAGCCATGTCGGGCCTACCCCAGGGTCCATAAACAGTAAAGAACCGAAGACCGGTAGTTGGTAAAGAGAATAGATGGCTGTAACTGTGCGCAAATAGCTCATTTGCTTTTTTGCTGGCAGCATAAATGCTCACGGGGTGATCTACATTGCTGTGTACGGAAAAGGGCATAGCTGTATTACTGCCGTATACAGAGCTGCTTGATGCATAAACTAGATGTTCTACGTGGTTATAACGACATGCTTCCAGTATGTTGAGAAAGCCTTCCAGGTTTGAACTAACATAAGCCTGGGGGTTCTTTAAAGAATAGCGAACACCAGCCTGGGCGGCGAGATTTACAACTCGCTGTGGTTGCTGCTCTTTAAAAAGTGCCGCAATGCTATTGGCATCTTCCAGGTGTATTTCATGGTTTTTAAAATTACTGTGTGCTTGTAGCCTGTTAAGGCGCGCCTTTTTTAATGTGACATCGTAGTAGTCATTGAGATTGTCAATGCCCACGACTTCGTCGCCACGCTCCAGAAGGCGTTGACAGAGTGCGTGTCCGATAAATCCGGCGCTACCTGTAACGAGTATTTTCAAAATCAATTATCCGTGTTCAAAGACTGCCATCAACATCGTCAGGGGAGAACAGCTGTTTAACATCGAACAAAACAGCATTCTTCTTGCTGAGCTTTCTGATTTTGTTTATCCCCAATTGCTCAAATTGTCTATGGGCAACGGCAATGATGATTGCGTCATAACTATCTACTTCGGGTTGCTCAACGAGTAATTCCGAAGCTTGAGGATCCACCCAAGGATCGTATACATCAACATTGCTGTGGTAACTCTGCAAAGTATCGATGATGTCTATTACACGACTATTACGCGTGTCGGGGCAGTTCTCTTTAAATGCCAAACCCAAAATCAAAATACGAGAATCAATGATGTGAATACGTTTTGAGAGCATTAGCTTGATGACGCGCTCAGCGACATAAGAACCCATTGAATCATTAATACGGCGCCCGGCTAGAATGACATCGGGATGATAGCCAACTTGTTGGGCTTTGTAGGTGAGGTAATAGGGGTCTACCCCAATACAGTGTCCACCAACCAGGCCTGGAGAAAAGGGTAGAAAGTTCCATTTACTGCCAGCAGCTTTCAGTACTTCGCTGGTATCTATGCCAAGTTTTTCAAACAGAATAGCCAGTTCGTTTACCAAGGCAATATTCAAGTCTCTTTGAGTGTTCTCTATAACTTTGGCAGCTTCCGCCACCTTTATGCTGCTGGCGCGATGTGTCCCTGCATCAATAATGCTCTTGTAAAGAGCGTCTATCTTGTCTGCTGCTTCGATGGTCGAGCCAGAGGTTACTTTAATGATGTTGCTTAGAGAGTGGTCATCATCGCCGGGGTTGATGCGTTCAGGACTGTAACCGACGAAAAATTCTGAGTTGTAGTTCAGTCCCGATAATTCACTCAATAGAGGAACACATTCTTCTTCTGTTGCTCCAGGATAAACCGTTGACTCGAAGATAACGATATTTCCCTTCTTTAAGTAGGATGCTACCAGTCCAGTTGCACGTTTAACTGGCTCAAGATTGGGTTGGTTTTGTGCATCTACCGGTGTTGGTGCCGTAATAATGTAGATGTCACTTGCAGATAGTGCTTCTCCGTCACTGCTGTATTCAATATTGGATGGTGCATTAAGCTCTGAACTGCTCAGTTCGTTGTTGCTATCAACACCCTGCAGAATCTCTTCAATACGTTTCTGGTTAATGTCATAGCCAACAGTAGGATAATGTTTCGCAAGAGCATGGGCCAAAGGCAAGCCTACATAACCGAGGCCGATTACCGCAATCCGAGTGTCTGAGTTTAAGGGGCTGAGAGTCATGGGCCTCTGGCTATAATAAGGGTGATGGTTTAAAAGCTAGATTCTACCCGATATCGGGTGAGTTTAGCGACCTTACAGAGAGCTGGCACGGCGTTGTTTTTAATAGGCTGTGATATACTCAGGCGCATGAGTTAGGGCAGTTTGCGCAGCTGTGAATGTCAGTAACTCTGGATTAGATAGCGATAGGTAAAATAATGGTGAAATTCAACAATATTGGTCTGGTTGGGCGTCCGGGCCATGCTGGAGTAGTGGATACACTTCGCCGCCTGCTAGATTTCTTAGCTACCAAAAAGCTGTCTATTATAGTCGACGATCTTACGGCCGAATTGATTGGGGATCGAAAGCAACAACAATGTATAAAAGAAGAGCTGTCACGTTATTGTGATTTAGTGATCGTTGTTGGTGGCGATGGCAGTATGTTGAACGTCGCTAAGTATATTGTTGAAGACCAGGTGCCGGTAATTGGCATTAATCGCGGACGACTCGGATTTCTAACAGATATTCTGCCCGATGAGTTGGAAGCTGGAATCGACGATGTGCTCAACGGTAACTATAGTGTCGAGTCACGTTTCTTGCTTGATGTCAGTGCCAGCTGCGAGGGCAAAGAGCATCTAAGTTCAGCTTTAAATGATGTTGTTTTGCACCCGGGTAAAGCAGCTCAAATGATCGAGTTTGAGCTGTTTGTGAATGGAAAATTTGTCTATAGCCAAGAGTCCGATGGACTAATCGTGGCAACACCAACCGGCTCGACAGCTTATGCACTGTCTGCCGGAGGGCCAATTATGCACCCGGACTTGAATGCCGTGGTTCTGGTTCCAATGTATCCTCATTATTTGGGAAGCCGCCCAATTGTCGTTGATGGTGACAGTGATATTCGTATAGTGGTATCGGCTAGGAAAAATTTGCAACCCCAGGTTAGCTGTGATGGTCAAGTAATGTTTGTGGTCTCTGCTGGGGACGAAATACGCGTACGCAAAAAGCAAAAGCCCCTTCAATTAATTCACCCCTCCAAGCACAGTTTTTATCAAGCTTGTCGAAGTAAGCTGGGGTGGGGTAGTCGTCTGGCTCGAGTTGATGATTAGGGCAGCGAGCCTAGCCATAGAATTAAACCTCCTTCGCTTCAGTCGTTTTATACAGAGCCAGGGAATTCCCCATCGCATCAGTGAAGAGTCAGGTGAGCAGGTCATCTGGGTAGAAGATCAGGTGCAGGCAGAATTTGTACAGGAGCTGCTAGAGAATTGGTCTTTCGACGAAGCTGAGTGTGGTGACAGAGAACCCCAAGCCTATTCACTGAAATATAAAGGCAAAATATTAAGCAATTCTCTGTCTGTATTTACTCAATCTCCTGTGAGCATCTCATTGATAGTGCTCTGTATTCTAGTGGCTGTAGTCAGTTCGCTGGGTTCACAGCCGCAGCGTGTTGCCTATCTGTTTTTCCCTTTGCTTAGTACGGCTGGCCTTGCTGACTTATTAATGAGTATTGCTAGTGTGGGAGATCTGTTCAGAAGTTTTACGCCAATGTTGCTTCACTTCGGAGAGCTACATCTTGTTTTCAATATGGTATGGCTTTGGTACTTTGGCCGGCAGCTAGAGGGCACTCATCCGCGATGGTTATTTGTTTGCTTGATTCTAGGCTGTTCTTTTGTGGGTAATGTTACTCAATATTTGTACAGTGGTTACAATAATTTCGGAGGTATGTCGGGTGTGATTTATGGTCTGGTAGGTTATGCCTGGCTAATACACAACTTTATGCCGAGGAGTAATTTGCTTATTACTAGCAATGTGTTTGTTGTTTTTGTGATTGCTTTGATTGTGATGGAACTCGTTGCTTCATCCTGGATTGCCAGTGCGGCCCATGTGGGCGGACTGATCTCCGGCTTGGTGTTTGGTGTTATGGTGGTGATGGTTTATCGCTTCGTACTGAAGCAAACGGTTATAAATAAATAGAGTGTTCTTCAGAGGCTTGATTTAGATGGTAGAAGAAAACAAAAAAGGGTTTGATCAACTTTTCTTACAGCGCCCGGAATCGGTGGAGCAGCTACTCGATTGTATAAACCAGGAGGTTTATGACTCCCTTAAGCTCGCAATCGAAATTGGTAAATGGGAGGATGGTAAGCGTCTAAATCCTGAACAGTTAGAGTTTTGCATGCAGGCAGTTATTCTTTATGAGGCGAAGAATTTGCCTGAACAGGAGAGGGTAGGGTATGCACTTGCTACTGACTGCAAAAGCAAAGGTTCGGAAACCTTAGAGCAGCCTATCTCGATTAGTAATCTCCAAAAAAGTAAGGAATAAAGCATGAAGAATATAGCACAGGGTACTCTGCGAAAAATGCGGAGTCGGCTGGAGCAGCCAGTAGCCTATCAAATGCGCCTGGGTGAGATCGATGTGCCGTTAAATTCCTTTTTAGAGAAAACGATCAAATTGCAATACAGTGGTGACATTCATTGTGTTCATTGTAGTAGAAAAACCAATAAGAGTTTTAACCAAGGTTACTGCTATCCATGCTTTCAAAAATTGGCGCAATGTGATTCATGCATTATTCATCCGGAGAAGTGTCACTTTGATCAAGATACTTGTCGGGAGCCTGCGTGGGGAGAACGTTATTGCATGCAGGATCATATCGTCTATCTAGCAAATTCATCTGGACTGAAAGTTGGTATCACTCGTGGTACGCAAGTGCCAACCCGTTGGGTGGATCAAGGAGCGACACAGGCGCTGGCAATTATTCGTGTGCGCTCACGATTGCAATCTGGTGCCGTCGAAGTCATGTTTAAACAACATGTTGCTGACAAGACCAATTGGAGAGATATGTTAAAAGGTGAGGCTAAACCGCTGGACATGCACAGCGAAGCGAAGCGCCTGATTGCCAAATGCGAGGCCGAATTAAAAGAGCTGGAAGATAAATTTGGCTTCTTTGCTATTAGTGTGCTAAATGGTATTGATGCTGTGGAAATTAAGTATCCGGTTGTGCGCTATCCTGAAAAAATCACTTCCTTTAACTTTGATAAGACTCCTGTCGTAGAGGGTTGCCTGCTAGGCATAAAAGGGCAATATTTGATATTGGATACAGGTGTTATTAATCTGCGACGTTTTTCTGGTTATGAGGTGTCACTGAACTGTTAGTGAAACATGTGATAGCAGACGCATGTGCCAAAATAGCCTATTAAAAATTACCTTCCTGAACGAGTTTACTTTATGAAAAATGCTTCGGCACGAACGACCTATTTAAAAGACTATAGGCCGCCAGCCTTTACCGTTGAAACAACAGATCTGCATTTTGATCTTTATGAAGACTATGCAGTTGTTGTTTCAAAGCTGCGGCTTAAGCTTAATAAAGATTCCGATATGCCTGAGGTGGACAGTTTGCAATTGCACGGACAATTGTTGGTGCTAGAAAAATTGCTCATCGATGGGGTAGAACTCAAGCCTGAACAATATTTGCTTGATGATGAATCCCTGACTATTCCCGATCTGAGCTCTTTACTGGCTGCTAAGATCAACGAATTTCAATTGGAATGTCACACAAGAATTGAGCCGCAGAATAATACGGCATTGGAAGGTCTCTATAAATCCAAGAAAATGTTTTGTACTCAGTGTGAGGCTGAGGGGTTTCGCCGTATTACTTATTATCTGGATCGTCCAGACGTGATGTCAAAATTCACGACTACTATTGCTGCGGATAAATCCAAATATCCAGTGCTGCTTTCCAATGGCAACAAAGTTGCTGCCGGAGAAGTGGAGGGAGCGCCTGGCCGTCATTGGATAACTTGGGAAGACCCCTTTAAGAAACCGAGTTACTTGTTTGCATTAGTGGCGGGTGATCTTGTCAGTTTAGATGATGCTTTCACCACCTGTAGTGGGCGGCAAATAGACCTGAAAATTTTTGTCGAAGAGAAAGATCTCGATAAGTGTGATCACGCCATGCTTTCTTTGAAAAACTCCATGCGCTGGGATGAAGAGGTTTACGGTAGAGAATACGATCTGGATATCTTCATGATTGTTGCCGTAGACGATTTTAATATGGGGGCGATGGAGAATAAGGGCTTAAATATTTTTAACACCTCCTGCGTGCTTGCAAACCCTCGAACTACCACTGATTTTTCCTTTCAGCGCGTAGAGGCGGTTGTGGCTCACGAATATTTTCATAACTGGTCGGGTAATAGGGTGACTTGTAGAGACTGGTTTCAGCTTAGCCTAAAAGAGGGCTTTACTGTTTATCGTGATTCAGAGTTTTCTGCGGATATGGGTTCTCGTATTGTGAAGCGCATAGAAGATGTTGCTTTCTTGCAGACAGTCCAGTTTGCTGAAGATGGTGGCCCCATGGCTCATTCAGTGAGACCTGATTCCTATATGGAAATATCGAACTTCTATACCGTTACTATCTACGAGAAGGGCGCAGAAGTTGTACGCATGATTAATTTGATTCTCGGCGCTGAGAACTTCAGGGCAGGCAGTGATCTTTATTTTCAAAGACATGATGGGCAGGCAGTTACTACTGAAGATTTTGTCAAAGCGATGGAGGATGTCAGTGGTATAGATCTGCAGCAATTTAGAAACTGGTATTATCAGGCGGGCACCCCTGTTGTGACAGTGGAAGGTGAGTATGATGCTGAAAAGCAACAATTCACTTTATCTGCCGAACAGTTCTGCCCTGATACACCGGGACAATTAAATAAAGAACCATTCTATATTCCATTGTGTGTTGGTTTGATTGATGAGGAAGGCAAAGACATGCCACTTCGCCTTGTTGAGAGTGAGGCCAATATCAGTAGCAATAATGTGTTGGCTTTAACTGAAAGGCAGCAAAAGTTTGTTTTCGAAGGCGTAGAGTCAAAACCGATACCATCGTTGTTGCGTGGTTTTAGTGCGCCGGTTCGTTTGCACTACGATTACACTCGAGATGAATTGCTGTTTCTAATGGTGCATGACAGCGATGGTTTTAATCGCTGGAATGCGTCGCAGTTGCTGGCTATTGATATTTTTTCTGAATTGCAAAGTCAGTGGAGCGAAGGAGCTGAACTGGAATTCCCGCAAAGCCTATTCGAAGCATACAGCGGGGTATTGAACGCTACCTTGGAAGATCCCAGCCTTGACCAGGCCATGGTGGCGCAGCTATTGAGCCTGCCAACTACGGGTTTTCTTATTGAAAGAGCAGAAACTGCAGATGTAGAGGCGATTCATGGCGTGCGTGAGTTTCTGTTAGACGGACTTGCGCAGCGTTTGTGTCCGGAGTTCCTCAAGGTCTATAAGAAAAATAGCGGCGATACTGAGTATGCCGTTGATGCGGGTTCTATCGCTAGTCGCTCGCTTAAAAACTTGGCGCTTTCCTATTTGCTTCGCAGTAACCATGCTGAAGTGTTAGAGATTTGTCAGGCGCAATTCGCCGACGCCAGTAATATGACTGACCAGTTGGCAGGCTTGCGTTGTCTTGTGAATGGTTGTGCAGTTTCTAAAGAATTGAAACTGCAGGCGCTCGATAGCTTCTACCAACAATGGAGTCATGAGTCTTTAGTAGTAGACCAGTGGTTTGTAGTACAGGCAGTATGTCAGCTTCCGGGTACTTTGAATCGGGTTAAAGCGCTATTACAGCACTCGGATTTCGATATTCGTAACCCCAACAAAGTGCGTTCTCTTATCAGTGCATTCTGTGGCCAGAATCATATAGGGTTTCATGATGCCTCTGGTGAAGGTTATGAGTTTCTTGCAGACCAAGTTCTTATTTTGGATCAACTGAATCCGCAGATTGCTTCCAGATTGCTTACCCCGCTAACAAGATGGAGAAAGTTTGATGCGAAGCGTCAGGCGCTCATGCAAAGTCAGTTGCAGCGCATTAAAATGCAGGACAAGTTGTCTAAGGACGTGTTTGAGATTGTGGAGAAGAGTACTGTCTGAGAGTGAGTTTTTGGAGTTGTTTTCTGCTTGTTGAGGAGTGGTTTGTAATGCTATTGTAGCAGTCGATACGGCCCTGATCTTGGGGTATTGAAGTATGTGCTCAAGATTGGTTTAAGTGATTTACAAATGAGTAGAACTTGTTAAAGTCTCTGCCCTCGACTCCGATTAAAATTATAATTCTCATTTTTATTCTATCATCATGGCTATCATCAAAAACCCGTGCCTTGGTATCTGTTCTACAACCTCTTTAGGGGATGTGGTTTGTCGTGGTTGTAAGCGCTACTCTTTTGAAGTCATTAACTGGAACAGATACGACGATGCGGCTAGGGCTTCGGTATTGAAGCGTGTTGAGAGCCTTAATACTAAAATCCTCGAAAATAAAATTCGAATCTTCTCTGTGCCAAATTTAAAAGCAGGGCTTGAGCGCCTTCAGATTCCTTTCGATGAGTCACTGTCGCCTTATTGCTGGCTGCATAACCTGCTAAAGAAGGGGCATAGAAGGGTTGATAAGTTAGAAGAATACGGCGCCTATGCGCTGGCTGACTTTGCCGACCTTCCTCTGCAGGAATTGTGTGAGATTATCGAGCAGGACTTACTGTCATTGAGTGAAGCCCACCACGCACGATATTTTTCATTAGACCAGACAGCAACGCGCTAATTTGCAGCTTTAGCTTAAAGCGGGAATTGCTCTAGTTTCAGGCCTTCACTGCTCACCTCAATAAACCAACCGTTTTTATCCCAGTCACCCAATACCACTCGCCGTGCCTCGTGTGAACCTGCGACAGGGTGTGAAAGTTGGAGCTCGTGTACCTGTGGACGATGGGTGTGGCCGTGTATCATGAGCGACTGACCTTGCTCTATTAGTCGTTTTTCTACAGCGCCCGCATTCACATCCATGATGGAGTTGTCTTTGCTTGCGGTTGCGTTTTTGCTTTGCTGCCGTGCCTGCTCAGCAAAGGCGCGGCGTTCAGGCAATGGTTTGCTTAGAAATTCCTGCTGCCAGGTGGGCTGGCGCACTAAATCCCGAAACTGCAGGTACTCGATATCATCGGTGCACAGGTCGTCTCCGTGTAGAACCAATATAGGACCAGCTGGCGAATTTATTACTGTCGAGTCATGTATCAAAGAGGCGCCACAGCGGTTGGCATATTCATTTCCTATGAGGAAGTCCCGGTTTCCGTGGAGTAGGTAGATGCTAGATCCCGCTTGTTGAAACTCAGTGAGAGCATCGGCCACAGTATCGCTTAATGTGCTTCTGTCATCATCGCCGATCCAGGTTTCAAACAGGTCTCCTAGAATGTAGAGCGCACCACAGGATGCTTTATTGCGGTTCAGAAAGGCCAGTAGTGCATCCGTGATATCTGGCCTTGATTCCTCCAGATGGAGGTCTGAAATAAACAGGATTCGCTTAGACAAGGTTAGCCTTCGTCGCTAATTTCTACTGATTCGATAATAACCTCGTTGACGGGAACGTCTTGGTGCCCGCCCATGGACGTGGTTTCACAGATCTTGATTTTGTTTACCACATCCATGCCGTCGGTCACTTTACCAAATACAGCATATCCCCAACCCTGATCGGTTTTGCTGCTGTGATTAAGAAAATGGTTGTCGCCGACATTAATAAAAAACTGGGAAGTGGCAGAATGAGGCACAGCAGTTCGCGCCATAGCTAGGGTGCCGGTAAGATTAGAGAGTCCGTTATCGGCTTCGTTCTCTATAGAGCTGCCGTTGTCTTTCTGTATAAGGCCAGATTCAAAACCGCCACCCTGGATCATGAAATCGTTAATAACGCGGTGAAAGATTGTGCTGTCGTAGAAACCGTCTTTAGCATATTGTAGGAAGTTAGCAGCAGATATGGGTGCTTTGTCGAAGTCCAGCTCCACAGTAATGGGGCCGTAATTGGTTTTGAGTATGATCATGTTAACTACCTTTTAATGCTATGTGCTTTAATCTTGCGCAATTGGGCAAGGGATGTGTCGAAATTTGGGTGCAGACTTTACTGGAGTTTTAGTCACTAAGGAAACCTTTTGTTATGACAATACAGAAACCGCTATAATAAGCGCTTTATACGCGTCAAAAAAGTCCAAACCATTGGGGCTAACGCCCGATACCAGCTGAGATAAAAGAACCCTTTCATGAATGATAGCAATTCCGGTAGTGCCCGGCACGAAGGAGCCGCTGAAAGCAGCACTTCGTCCAATTTTATTCGCAATAAAATTGCCCAAGATCTAAAAGATAACAAGCATGGTGGCCGTGTGCACACACGATTTCCCCCAGAGCCTAATGGTTATCTGCATATAGGTCATGCAAAGTCCATATGCCTTAATTTTACGGTAGCAGAGGAGAATTCTGGTCTGTGTAATTTGCGCTTTGATGACACAAATCCGGCAAAGGAAAGCCAGGAGTATGTTGATGCAATCAAAGACAATATCAGCTGGCTAGGTTTCCAATGGAATGGTGAGATTCGTTATTCCTCCAATTATTTCTCCCGCCTGTATGATTTTGCCGTTGAGTTAATCAAATCGGGTAAGGCCTATGTTTGTGACCTTAGTGCAGAACAGGCTAGGGAATATCGAGGCTCGTTGACTGAACCTGGGAAAAATAGCCCCAATCGCGAGCGTAGCATAGAAGAAAACCTGGCTCTGTTTAAGCGCATGCGTGAAGGAGAATTTGCAGACGGCAGCTGTAGTCTGCGCGCTAAGATTGATATGGCATCTCCCAATATAAATATGCGAGATCCGGTGCTTTATCGAATTAGACATATTGAGCACCACCAAACTGGCAATGAATGGTGTATTTATCCAACTTATGATTATACCCACTGTTTGTCAGATGCCATCGAAGGTATAACCCATTCATTATGTACTCTCGAATTTGAAGATCATCGACCGCTCTATGACTGGATACTTCATAATTTGGATATTGAGGAAATAAAAGCCGCTAGTGATTTTGCCGGCTCGGGCATTAATTATGTGTTGCCGGAACAAACTGAATTCGCAAAATTAAAGCTGAATTATACGATTGTCGGGAAACGTACACTGAAGGAGATGGTGGGCACGAATGTTGTTAATGGCTGGGATGATCCTCGTTTGCCAACGCTGGCAGGAATGAGGAGAAGGGGCTTTACTGCGGCCTCTATCCGAAATTTTTGTGAAAGTGTCGGCGTGGCTCGCAGCGATAGTGTGGTTGATTTGGGAATGTTGGAATATGCCATTCGTGATGACTTGGATAAGAACAGCCCGAGGGCGATGTGCGTGTTGAATCCGTTAAAGGTTGTATTGACTAATTTGCCTGCCGACCATCTTGAAAATTTGAGTATGGCGAACCATCCGAAAAAAGAAGAAATGGGTCGTCGCTCTGTGCCATTAACGCAGCAGATAGTTATCGATAGATCTGATTTTGAAGAAACTGCCCCACCGGGGTTTAAGCGATTAGTTACAGGTGGTGAAGTTAGGTTGCGTGGTGCCTACGTGATTAAGTGCGACAAGGTCGTGAAAGGCGATGAAGATGAAATACAGGAACTTCATTGCAGTGTTGATTTGGATACATTAGGCAAGAAGCCGGAAGGGCGCAAGGTGAAGGGTGTTATTCACTGGGTGTCTGCATCACAAGGTGTGCCGATAACAGTCAATATTTATGATCGACTCTTTAATGTTGAGAACCCTGAAAGTAAGGAAATCGAAGACTTTCGCGACTGCTTGAATGTTGATTCATTGATCAGGCTGGATACTTGTGTAGCGGAGCCCTCCATCGCAGCAGCCGGCGCTTCAGATAAATACCAGTTTGAACGAGAAGGCTACTTTTGCCGTGATGACAAAGAGTCTTCAGATGAGAAATTGGTTTTTAATCGAACTATTACGCTACGTGACTCCTGGTAGCACTCCTTAATTCAATAAACGTAGAGATGAGTTTCACGTGTTAAAACTGTACAACAGCCTTACTCAACAGAAAGAACCATTTAAGCCCCGTGAAGAGGGCAAGATTGGTATCTATGTGTGTGGAATAACGACCTACGACTATTTGCACCTAGGTCACGCTCGAATGTTAGTCGCGTTTGATGTGGTGACACGCTATCTCCGTGCGCGGGGCTACGACGTTAACTATGTGCGGAATATTACTGATATTGACGACAAGATTCTGAACCGTGCTAATGAAAACGGAGAATTATTTTCCGACCTTACTGATCGATTCATTAAGGCAATGCATGAGGATGAAGCCGCGCTCGCAGTGTTGCCCCCTGATCACGAGCCCAGAGCGACAAAACATATTGATGAGATTGTCGCTATGATCAACACTCTGGTCGATAAAGATATGGCCTATCCGGCGGACAACGGCGATGTTTATTTCTCGGTTATGAGCTTTCCGGATTACGGAAAATTATCCAAGAAGAAGATTGATGAGTTGCTAGACGGTGCAAGAATTGAAGTTGGAGAGTTGAAAAAAGACCCCAGGGACTTTGTACTATGGAAAGCGTCTCCTGATGATGGTGTTGGTTGGGATTCTCCATGGGGTTATGGAAGACCCGGTTGGCATATAGAGTGCTCAGCCATGTCCACCTGCTGCCTTGGTGACAATTTTGATATTCATGGTGGAGGTTCTGATTTATTGTTCCCGCACCACGAGAATGAAATTGCTCAATCTGAGGCGGCCACGGGTACACGTTTTGCTAATGTATGGATGCACAACGGACCACTGCGAGTAGACAATGAAAAGATGTCAAAATCGCTCAATAACTTCTTCACTGTACGAGATGTTTTAAAGAGCTATGATGCGGAAGTGGTGCGTCATTTATTGATTGCCAGTCATTATCGAAGCCCGATTAATTATTCAGAACAGGGGCTAAAACAATCCGCCAGTGTGTTAGAGCGTTTCTATAACGCACTAAAGGGCCTGGATATTGCTAACGCAAAATCGCTAACAAATAGCCGTTTCGAAAAAGCATTTTTTGAAGCAATGGATGATGACTTTAATACCCCTGAAGCTTTCAGTGTATTGTTTGAAATGGTTAAAGAAATCAATCGGCAGAAAGCGGCTGATTCCAATGTGGCAAACCAGCTAGGCGCGTTATTGGTTCGCTTGGCTAATACCTTGGGTATTTTACAAAGCTCTGCGGAAGACTTTTTGCGCAATAATGTATCTACGGATGTCGATGCGGAAGCCATTGAACAGCTGATTGCGGCAAGAGAGCAGGCTCGTGCCGACAAAGATTGGGCAAAAGCTGACGAAATCAGAGATAAATTAAGCGAAATGAAGGTTGTGGTGGAAGACGGGGCCATGGGCAGCGGCTGGAGAATCGAGCGTTAGTTACTATTCTCTGAGCTAGAGCGCCCTAAATACAGCAGCTTTGAGGAAAAACAAGGGAATCAGGCATTGACTGGTTCGGGCGACCTGCGTATTATGCCGTCCTCTCAAAATGAAGTCTTTTTTGAGAACTAAAGACCTATATCGGGGTATAGCGCAGTCTGGTAGCGCGCTTGCTTTGGGAGCAAGATGTCGGGAGTTCAAATCTCTCTACCCCGACCAATTTTAGTTCAACCTGCGGAAGCCTATGAGCTCTCAAAGCTTCTGCAGTTTAGCGATCAATGGTGACTGTAGCTCAGCTGGTAGAGCACTGGACTGTGACTCCGGTGGTCGCGGGTTCGAACCCCGTCAGTCACCCCATTTTCTAAGCCCTTGTTTATACCTCCAATTTTTCCTCATTGAATAGATAATTTGCTCTGAAGGGTCCACTTCTATTATCCCGTATTGTTTGGGCATCATCATGACAGATGGAAAAACAAAGACAGTAGATGGGAAGCCTATAGACATATCGGCTTTGAATATTGAAGCACCTCAAGGGTTAAACCCTTTGCATTCGAATATCCAGAAAAAGTGGGTTGTGCTCTATCGCCGTGCATCTGAAGTCATGGCTGGCATGTATACCGGTATCGGTTGCCTGGGTACTCCTCGTAGTCAACACAGTCATAAGTCAGTGCCAGAACAACATAATTCCTCAAACAAAACTTCAAATTAATAAAAGCCACTTAAAGTCGCTTCCAGTAATGGTCACCAGTTGGAATTCGTGTAAAATACACGCCGATTCTAGCCAGGGCACAGCCCTGCAGATCATTCCGCGCCCGTAGCTCAACCGGATAGAGCACCGGCCTTCTAAGCCGGGGGTTCCAGGTTCGAGTCCTGGCGGGCGCGCCACTTACAAAAGAGCCCGCTTCAGCGGGCTTTTTTGTAAGTGGCTTGCTTGCCGGCAAACGCAGAACCTGCGGTTCGACCAGCGCGAAGCGCGCAGCACGCCCAAAGGG